>Ga0080064_1003458_pt1 | contig 20642 bp, 19 predicted proteins | sample Subgrocontami54m_FD_69260 | JGI IMG/M metagenome (GOLD analysis project Ga0080064, IMG submission 69260) | Subsurface groundwater microbial communities from S. Glens Falls, New York, USA - GMW46 contaminated, 5.4 m (SPADES assembly) (version 2) ...
GCGGGCTACGGCGGGCGCCCCCCCCTTTTCAGGGGGAGGAGGAAAGAAAGGACGAACTCGGCGAGTACAAATAAAAGCCGCGTTAGCGGCCGAAGCTGAAGAGTTTCCGCTTGCGCAGGCCGGCCTTCTCCTCCTGCGAAGATTCCGCCGGCTGGGTCGGTGGCGCGTCGTTCACCGGGGCAAGCGCCGAGACGACCCGCTCGGGCGGGAAGGTGACGATCACCTCGGTGCCGATGCGCAGTTTCGACTTGAGCGCGAAGGTGCCGCCGTGCAGATCGACCAGGCTTTTGGCAATAGGCAGCCCCAGCCCGGCGCCTTGCTCGGCCGATTTGATGGAATTGGAGCCTTGCCCGAATGACGCCAGCACAATGGGGATTTCCTCCTCGGGGATGCCAGGCCCGGTGTCCTTGACGCTCATGTATTGGCCGCCGGAAGCCGTCCAGCCGACTTTCAGCCAGATCTCGCCGCCCTGCGGCGTGAACTTGATGGCGTTGGACAGGAGGTTGAGGCAGATCTGCCGGATCGCGCGTTCGTCGGCCCACAGCCGCGGCATGTCGCTTTCGAACATTTCATGGATGGTGATGCTGCGGTTTTTCGCCCGCAGCGTCAGCAGATGATGACAGTCTTCGACCACCGCGACCAACGACACCGGCTCCTCATTAAGCTCGAGCCGCCCCGCCTCGATCCTCGACAGATCGAGGATTTCATTGATGAGGTTGAGCAGGTGCACGCCGGAATTATGGATGTCGTTGGAATATTCCTTGTAGTTCGGCACGCTGTGGGGACCGAATATTTCATTGTTCATCACCTCGGAGAATCCGAGGATGGCATTGAGCGGCGTGCGCAGCTCATGGCTCATCTGCGCGAGGAAGCGCGACTTGGCAATATTGGCGGCTTCGGCGCGGTTGCGCGCCTCGTCGGAAATCGCCTTGGACTGTTCCAGTTCGCCGATCAGCGCATCTTTCTCCGCGCGCGCTTCCAGCGTCGCCAGCGTGGTGGTGTAGAGGCGGTGCGCCAAGAGCGCAAAATATCCCTGAGCCGTTACCGCCATCGCTGCCATGACATACTCGCGCATGGTGCCGCCGAGGACGAAATTGAGCGCAATGGCGGCAGTCACCGGCACGGTCGCGGCGAACACCGCAATGGGCAGGCTTGAGGCCAGCATGCTCGATACCGCCACCACCAGCAGCATCACGAAAAGCATGAAAGTGCGCGAGGCTTCATCTGTTCCTGCGGGGTGCAGGAGAAGGAACATCCAGGCCAGCCCGAAGAAAAGATCGAGCATGACGAAACGCTGGCGCCACGCCCGGATGTCGGCTTTGCCGGGCGCCTCCGCGAGAAACCGGCGGCATTTGGTGACGAAGACCGCATGGATGATAAGTAGGGACGCGGTCCAGAGGCCGGCCGTCAGCGCGCCGGTCCACAGATGGGACAGAAAGCCGATGGTGCCGACGAGCAGCAGGATCACGAGCGAAGCGGATAGCCGGTTCTGCGCGAACTGGCGCAGCAGCTCGTAGTCGAAGGCGGGCCGCGTGCCGGTGGTCGAGGTCAGCCGGTCGCGCGCCTCGCGCACGCGCTGCGTGGCTACGCGCCGGCGCTTGGTCGCCGACGCATCGGAAAGCGCGGCCAGCTCGCGTGTTTCGCTCGACATCGGCTACAAGGACGCTAGAGGTGAAGAGGGCCCATCAAGTCGAACCGAAAATGGCGGAAATTCCTTAAGGCCGCTTAAGGCGTTGCCGAAAAATCATGGTTAATAACGTGCAAATTTTTGCCGTGGCTTCGATTACAATGGGAAATTCATCGGGCGAAGGAGCGTGTCATGAAGCTCTATGACGGGGGGCGGGCGCCAAATCCCAGGCGGGTGCGGATTTTCCTTGCGGAAAAAGGCATTTCGCTGCCGATGGAGCAGGTCGATCTCGGTGCCCTGCAGCAAAAATCCCCCGCCTATAGCGCCATCAACCCGCTGCAGCGCGTACCCGCGCTGGTGCTCAACGACGGCACGGTGCTCACCGAATCCATCGCCATCTGCCGCTATTTCGAGGAGCTAAATCCCGAGCCGCCGCTGTTTGGGCGCGGCGCGCTGGAGCAGGCGCGGATCGAAATGTGGAACCGCCGGGTTGAATTGCATTTTTTCTCGTTAGTGTCCCACGTCTTCCGTAACACGCATCCGGCGATGAAAGACATGGAAGTGCCGCAGGTGCCCGCCTGGGCCGAGGCCAACAAGCCGCGCATCGCGGATTTCATCGCCTTTCTCGATGGGGAGCTAAAGGATCGTTCCTTCGTTGCCGGCGACAGCTACAGCGTGGCCGACATCACCGGCCTTGTCGCCGTCGATTTCATGAAGCCGGCTAAGCTAACCGTGCCCGACGAATTGGCAAATCTGCGGCGATGGCATGCGGAAGTTTCCGCGCGGCCGAGCGCGCAGGCATGAATCCCGTCACCCTGAGGTGGCCGCCGCAGGCGGCCCTCGAAGGGCGACGGCCCGGGCTGCCTGGCCGATCATCCTTCGAGGCTCGCCGCTGCGCGGCTCACACCTCAGGATGACGGGGAGAGCAAGGTATCATCGCTCCAATCGTGCGATCAAACTCGACGTGTCCCAGCGCTTGCCACTTATTGCTGAATAGTCTTTAGGAGGGGACGGGTTGCTTTCTCCAGACGAACCATCGCGTCGATGGCTTGTTCGATGATTGTTGGCCACTGTGCGCGATCGTTCTTGTATCCACCAAGGTTCAAGATATGACGGATGCGACATGCCTTGGCCGTGCCCATATCATCCCAGTCCAATTGCTGACCAAAGACGTCTTCGATTTGCTTTCGATGTTCGAGGAATTTTGTAAAGAGGCTCCTGTTCCATTCGCTATCGGGATTGCCAAAATACAATTCTACGCGGATATCATTGCCTGTCAGTCGATAGACATAACCAGTATTTGATGTCCCCGAGGCTCCCCAGAGATAGCCGTACGGTCCAGATGAGACATTTGCGAAAAGACTAGTCTTTTTATTCGATTGAGGCAGTAGATCAGACCAAAACTCCGTTCTCTCGATATGTCGCTGAGCTAGTTGCTTTTTCTCTTGGCCTGCCGCCAGCAATTCTTCGCTGGGTCCCGTAATTTTGGTGAGCAGGGGAGCAGGATCAGACTCCCCAATTTTTACGGCTTCAATTCTAAAAAGATAAAATGCACACAAGCCCGCTTCATTTAGCCAATTGATAGCATTCAAATGTTCCGGTCTTGCTTCAGACACAATCCAAATCGCACATTTTGCGTCCTTTCCAGAAACGTATGTCAACAGTTTTCCTAGATGGTCATGATTGCTTTTCTCAAGCTGATTTTCGACGACGACAATGTTTTCATCGCCATCTTCGCCAACAAGATCAGCGCTAAACGATCCTATGGAATGTTCACGTTCGTGCAGCTGAACGATTCGCCCGGTCGCTTCCGAAAGGATATCTGGATTTTCCAGTAGCCATTTTGTTAAGCTCCGGGCTTCGTGTGGAAATACATCTCTCAACGGAACTCGTTCGAGTTTGCCGATCATCGTATCCCTCATTAGCTGCAACTATCTTTACCCGTAATTATCTGTCCAGTCTGGCGATCAAACTCGACGTGTCCCAACGTTTGCCGCCCATCTTCTGCACTTCCGAATAGAACTGATCCACCAGCGCGGTGACCGGCAGATGCGCGCCGTTGCGCCGCGCCTCGGCGAGGCAGATGCCAAGGTCCTTGCGCATCCAGTCAACGGCGAAGCCGAAATCGAATTTGCCAGCCACCATGGTTTTGTAGCGGTTATCCATCTGCCAGGATTGCGCCGCGCCCTTGGAAATGGTGGCGATCAGCTTTTCGATGTCGAGGCCGGAGCGCTTGGCGAAATGCAGGCCCTCGGCGAGACCTTGCACCAGGCCGGCGATGCAAATCTGGTTGACCATCTTGGCGAGCTGGCCAGAGCCGGTGGGCCCGAGCAGGTTGCAGGCGCGCGCATAGGCCGCGATCACCGGCTGCGCGCGGGCAAAGGGCGCTTCGTCCCCGCCGCACATCACGGTCAGCGCGCCGTTCTCCGCGCCGGCCTGGCCGCCCGATACCGGCGCGTCAATGAAATCAAAGCCGCGCTTCTTGGCTTCCGCGTAAAGCTCACGCGCGATCTCGGCGGAGGCGGTGGTGTGGTCCACGAACACGGCGCCCTTTTTCACGCCGGCAAAAGCGCCGTCTTTTCCCAGGGCGACCTCGCGCAGGTCGGCATCGTTGCCGACGCAAGCCATGACGAAATCCTGGCCCTCGGCCGCCTCGCGCGGGGTGGCGGCGCGCTTCCCGCCGTGTTGGGCCACCCATTTTTCCGCCTTAGCGGCAGTGCGGTTGTAGACGGTCAGGTCATGGCCGCCCTTGGCCTTGAGATGGCCGGCCATGGGATAGCCCATGACGCCCAGGCCAAGAAATGCCACCTTCGCCATAGTCTCCTCCTCATTATTTGGTACGCCAATGTGCCGCGCCGCGCGGGCGCGTCAACCCGTCCGAAGGTGCGATGACAGCGGCAGACCGCCGTCGTAAGGTGCGGCAAAGCGGTATGACCTTGCGTAAGGATGCGGCATGGCGGTGAGCAAAGAGCAGGTTCTTGAAGGACTGGCCAAGGTCTCGGCGCCGGACGGCACGCCGCTGCCGCAGACCGGCGCGCTTTCCGAGGTCGTCGTCACCGAGGGCAAGGTATTTTTTTCCATCAACGTCGATGCAGGCGCGGTCAAGGCCTGGGAACCCGTGCGCAAGCGCGCCGAGGACGCCGCGCGCGCCGTGCCGGGCGTCACGTCGGTGCTGGTTGCGCTCACGGCGGAACGCGCCGGCACGGGTCCGGGCCGCGCCCCGCAAGCCAGTCCCATGGCGGGGGGCGGTGCTGCCCCAGGCCGGCCTGCGACGAGTCCGGCCACGCCGCAGCCGGCCCAGGCGCCCCCCGGGGTCGAGGCGATCATCGCCGTGGCATCGGGCAAAGGCGGGGTCGGCAAGTCGACGACGGCGGTCAATCTCGCGCTCGGCTTGCGTGATCTCGGGCTCAAGGTCGGCATTCTCGACGCCGACATCTACGGGCCGTCGATGCCGAAGCTGCTGTCCATTCGCGAGCGGCCGCAGATGCTCGGCGGCACCCGCCTGAAACCAATCACGCGTTATGGCCTGACCGTGATGTCCATCGGCTTCCTCATCGAGGAGGAGACACCGATGATCTGGCGCGGGCCGATGGTGATGTCCGCGCTCACGCAGATGCTGCGCGAGGTGGAGTGGGGAGAGCTCGACGTCATGGTGGTCGATATGCCGCCCGGCACCGGCGACGCGCAGCTCACCATGGCGCAGCAGGTGCCGCTCAGAGGCGCGGTCATCGTCTCGACGCCGCAGGACCTGGCGCTGATCGACGCTCGGCGCGGCATCGCCATGTTCCGCAAAGTGAACGTGCCCGTGCTCGGGATCGTGGAGAACATGAGCTATTTCCTCTGTCCGAGTTGCGGCGAACGCAGCGATATCTTCGGCCATGGCGGCGCGCGGCGTGAGGCGGAGCGCCTGAACGTGCCGTTCCTCGGCGAGGTTCCGCTGCACATGACCATCCGCGAGAAATCGGATACCGGTCTGCCGGTTGTTGCCACGGAGCCGGACGGGCCGCACGCGAAAATCTATCGCGACATTGCAGCCAAGGTTCACGCACAGCTTATCCAGCCCGCCGCCGGCCGCGCCGCGCCGAAAATTGTCATCGAGGCGTGATAAGCATATTCGAGGTTTGAGTGTTTACGGGAGAAATCGCATGAAACGCCGCCAGTTTTTGCAAGCGGCAGGCGCCGGACTTGCCGCCACAGCGATCGCCAAGCCCGCGATCGCCCAATCGGCGCCCGAGATCAAGTGGCGCCTGACGTCGAGCTTTCCCAAGTCGCTGGAGACGCTCTATGGCGCGGCGGAAACCATGTCGAAATACGTCGCTGAGGCCACCGACAACAAGTTTCAGATTCAGATTTTCGCCGGCGGCGAAATCGTGCCCGCGCTGCAAGCCGTGGACGCCGTGAGCAACGGCACCGTCGAGATGTGTCACACCGCCGGCTATTATTTCGTCGGCAAGGACCCGACCTTTTGCCTCTATTGCGCGGTGCCTTTCGGCCTCAACGCGCGCCAGCAGAATGCCTGGTTCTATGACGGCGACGGCATGAAGCTGCTCAATGAGTTCGGGCAGAAATTCAATATCTATGGATTGGTCGGCGGCAACACCGGCACGCAGATGGGCGGCTGGTTCCGCAAGGAGATCAAAGGGCCTAAGGATTTCCAGGGCTTGAAATTCCGCATCGGCGGATGGGCGGGCAAGACCATCCAAAAACTCGGCGGGGTGCCGCAGCAGATTGCCGGCGCGGACATTTACCAGGCGCTGGAAAAAGGCACGATCGACGCCGCCGAGTGGGTTGGCCCGCATGACGACGAGAAACTCGGGCTGAACCGCGTGGCGAAATATTACTACTACCCGGGCTGGTGGGAGGGCGGCGCGGCGCTGCATTTCTTCATCAATACGGCGAAATGGGCCGCACTGCCGAAGAGTTATCAGGCGATCGTGACGGCGGCGGCTGGCCTCGCGAACGTCGAGATGCAGGCAAAATACGACGCCCGCAATCCGGTGGCGCTGCGCAAGCTGCTCAACAGCGGGACCGCATTGCGCCCCTTCACCGAACAGACCATGGACGCCTGCCTCAAGGCGTCCAATGAGGTGAATGCCGAGGCGGCTGCGTCGAATGCCGACTTCAAGAAAATCTACGAGGCGATGGTCAGCTTCCGCAACGCGGAATATATTTGGTGGCAGGTGGGTGAATTCAGTTACGACAATTTCATGATCCGGTCGCGCCAGCGGGGCTGAGATAAGCGCTGCTGCGGTGGATGGCCCGGAAAAATTAGGAGCAGACAGATGAAACGCCGCGAATTTCTCACAGCGGCCGGGGCCGGACTTGCCGCCACGGCGATTGCCAAGCCGGCCATCGCGCAATCAGCGCCCGCTTTGAAGTGGCGGCTGACCTCGAGCTATCCGAAATCGCTCGACACGCTCTATGGCGGCGCCGAAGTTTTTGCCAAGGCGGTGGCGGAGGCGACGGACAACAAGTTCCAGATTCAAACCTTTGCCGCGGGCGAGATTGTACCCGGCCTGCAAGCGCTCGACGCCGTGAGCAGCGGCAACGTGGAGATGTGCCACACCGCTTCGTATTATTACGTCGGCAAGGATCCCACCTTCGCCTTTGGCACGGCGGTGCCGTTCGGGCTCAACAGCCGCATGCAGAATGCCTGGCAGTTCTTCGCCGGCGGCATGGAAATGATGAATGCGTTTTATAAGAAGTACAACGTCTACGGCATCCCTTGCGGCAACACCGGCTGCCAGATGGGCGGATGGTTCCGCAAGGAGATCAATACGCCGGCTGATCTCAAGGGCCTGAAAATGCGGATTGGCGGCTACGCGGGGCTGGTGATGGCTAAACTTGGCGTCGTCGCTCAGCAGGTCGCCGGCGGCGATCTCTATCAGGCGCTGGAGAAGGGCACGATCGACGCGGCCGAATGGGCCGGTCCCTATGACGACGAAAGGCTCGGGCTGAGCAAGATCGCGCCCTATTACTATTATCCCGGCTGGTGGGAGGGCGGCGCCATGCTGCACAACTTCATCAATTTAAACAGTTGGAATGCACTGACTCCCACCTACAGGTCGATCCTGCGCACCGCTTCGGAAATGACCAACGGCTGGATGCTGGCGAAATACGACGCCTTTAATCCACCAGCCCTGAAGCGGCTGCTGACGAGCGGCGTGCAACTCAAGCCGTTCCCGTCCGCGGTGATGGATGCCTCCCTGAAAGCGGCGCTGGAGCTTTACGACGAAGTGTCGAAAACCAATCCGAGCTTCAAGGCGGCCTGGGAGTCGACGCTGGCCTTCCGCAACGATCAATATCTGTGGTGGCAGGTCGCCGAATACACTTACGACAACTATCTCATCCGCACGCGCCCGCGCGGCTGAGCTTCAGAGGCCGCGCGGAGCCATGTTGAAGTCGAACGCCGGCGGCGGCTCCGGCGGCGGCAGGTCGATGATCCTTGACGGGTCAATGGACACGTCATGGGTGATCCAATGCGTCACCGACTGCGGCCAGAAAATCAGGATCAGCACGAGAACGAGCTGCAGGCACAACCACGGGATCGCGCCCCAATAAATCTCGGAGCTTTTCACCGACGGCGGCGCTATGCCGCGCAGATAGAACAGCGCATAGCCGAACGGCGGGTGCATGAAGCTCGTCTGGATGTTGGCGCAGATCAGCACGCCGAACCACACGAGATCGATGCCGAGCTTGGCTGCCACAGGCGCCAGCAGCGGGATAATGATGAAGGCGATCTCGAAAAAATCCAGGAAGAACGCAATCACGAAGATGAAGACGTTGACGAAGAGCAGGAAACCGATTTGCCCGCCGGGCAGCGAGCTGAGCAGATCCTCGATCCATATTTTTCCACCAACGCCCTGGAAGACAAGGCTGAAGGTGCGGGCGCCGATGAGGATGAAGATGACCATGGCGGTAATCCGCATGGTGGTGGCCATGGCCTGATAGAGCAGCGGGTAGGTAAGCCTGCGGTTGGCGGCCGCGAGCGCCAGCGCCCCCACCGCCCCCATGGCGCCGGCTTCCGTGGGCGTGGCAAGGCCCAAGAAGATCGTTCCCAGCACGAGAAAGATCAGACCGAGAGAGGGAATGACGCCGAGCAGGCATTTTATCAATAGAGCCAAGCCGGACAACGTGCGCGCCTCGGGCGGCAGGGCAGGCACGTCCTTCGGCCAAACGATGCTGACAATTGCAACCCAGAGGCAGAACAGCACAATCTGAATCAAGCTCGGCCCGATCGCGCCCGCATACATGTCGCCGACGGACCGGCCGAGCTGATCCGCGAGCACGATGAGAACGAGCGACGGCGGAATAAGCTGGGTGATGGTACCCGAGGCGGCGATGACGCCCATGGTGTGGCGGGTGGAATAGCCGTATTTCAGCATTGGCTGCATGGCGATCACGCCCATGGCGATGACCGAGGCCGCGACCGTGCCGGTGATGGCGCCGAGAATGGCGCCGACGATGATGACGGCATAGGAAAGACCGCCGCGCATCGGGCCGAACAGTTGTCCGATCGAATCGAGCAGATCCTCGGCAAGGCGGCTGCGTTCAAGGATCGCGCCCATGAAGGTGAAGAAGGGAATCGACAGCAACAGGTCATTCGAGATGACGCCAAATAATTGGTAGGTGAGGTTGCCGAGGAAGTCGGGACGAATAAGACCAAGTTCGATTCCGATGAAACCGAAAAATAGGCCGGTGGCCGCGAGCGAGAAGGCCGCCGGATAGCCGACCAACATGAACAGAACCATTCCCCCGAACATCAGGGGTGCCATGTTGTCCCGGACGAAGCTCATTGCTGCGGCTTCACGTAGGTGAATTCGGCATCGGTGCGATGCGCGAGGGCGGCGATGCGCTTGATGACCTCGGAGACGCCCTGGAGCACCATCAAGGCAAATCCGACGGGGAGCAGAAGCTTCACGGGCCAGCGGATGAGGCCGCCCGCATTCGGCGAGATTTCGTTGATCCGCCAGGATTCAACGAACCACGGCCAAGTGAAATAGATCAGGATCGCGCAGATCGGGAGCAGAAAGAACAGGCCGCCGAGAACGTCGATCCACAGGCGGGCGCGCTCGGACGCCGCGCTGTAGATCAGGTCGACGCGGACGTGCTCGTTCATCTTCAGGGTGTAAGGAGCGCCGAGCAGCACGATGGCAGCAAACATGTACCACTGCACTTCGAGCCAGCCGTTCGAGCTCTCGCTGAAGAGATAGCGGCTGGCGGCATTGCCGGCGCTGACGAGACAGGCAGTCAGCACCAGCCACGTCGCCGCGACGGCGATTTTGCCGTTCAGCCAATCAATGCCGCGGCTGAGCGCAAGGAGCCCCTTCACGTCCATCCCCCGGTAGCGGGCGAAGGATGCCGCTACGAGGCACCTTTATCAGGGTCCATTTCCGCCGGGGCAAGCCCCGGATTCGGGACGGGGCCTGACGAGCCCGGCATTAGCCGCCGGTGACGCTCATATGGCGCCCAACAGCCGGGCGCTGATGATGGCGGTCGATGACGAAGTCGTGTCCCTTCGGCTTGCGTGAGATGGCCTCGTCGATGGAGCAATAGAGCAATTCATTGCCTTCGGATGTGCGCAGCGGTGCGCGCAGATCGGCGGCGTCTTCCTGGCCGAGGCACATGTATAGTCTGCCCGTGCAGGTAACGCGGACGCGGTTGCAGGATTCGCAGAAATTATGGGTCATCGGCGTGATGAAGCCGAGCCGCCCGCCGGTTTCCTTGACCCGCGCATAGCGGGCCGGCCCGCCGGTGCGATAATCGATGTCATCGAGGCTGTATTTTTCACCCAGGCGCGCGCGCACCATCGACAGCGGCAGATATTGATCGAGACGTCCTTCGCCGACGTCGCCCAGCGGCATCACCTCGATCAAGGTGAGATCCATACCGCGGCCGTGCGCCCATTCGATCAGGGCGGGGAACTCGTCCTCGTTGACGCCTTTCAGCGCCACGGCATTGATCTTGACCTGCAAGCCAGCGGCTTGGGCAACGTCTATCCCGGCGAGGACCTTGTCCAGCTCGCCCCAGCGGGTGATGGCGCGGAACTTGTCGGGATCGAGCGTATCCAGCGACACATTGATGCGCTTGACGCCGTGCTCCTTGAGCTCGGCGGCGAATTTCGGAAGCTGCGAACCATTGGTCGTCAGCGTCAGTTCATCGAGCGTACCCGAGGCGAGGTGGCGCGACAGTGACGACACCAGGGTCATGATGCCGCGGCGCACGAGCGGCTCGCCGCCGGTGAGGCGCAGCTTCCGGACGCCTTTGACGATGAAGGCGGTACACAGCCGGTCGAGCTCTTCGAGAGTGAGCAGATCGGCCTTGGGCAGGAAGGCCATATTCTCCGACATGCAATAGACGCAGCGGAAGTCGCAGCGGTCCGTCACCGAGACGCGCAAATAGGAGATGGCGCGTCCGAATGGATCAATCATTGGCTGGGCGGCGCGATTGCCGCGATCATCGAGATTGGGATTTTGCCAGCTTTCGGCCATGCCCATTGCTTTCGACGCCCCCGGTCTCTTGATTAAGTCAGATAGCTAGGAAGTGTGGCGGATAACCGCCAGAGCGTCCAGGGGGCCAAGGGTTGCAGAGGCGCGACCCTACGGCCGGCAAAGCCTGCCGACAGGTCTTAAGCTGCCAGTGCTGGGCTCGCTGAAAGCCTCGGCAATTTGGCCAGCTATTGGACCGGCGGCCAGGGGCTCGGCGCTGCCGGTGCCCTGGCTGCCGGCGCTGCGGGGGCCGGCGCGGCTGTTGCGGGCTTCGCTGCCGGCGGTTTTGCCGCGGCGGCAGCCGGCTTGGGGGCGGGCTTGTTGGGCGGCGTCGGCGCTCGCTTCGGCGGTGCTTTTGGGGCGGCTGCCAGTTCAACCGAGACGGGATTGGGAATAAAGTTCTTCTCCGGTTTCTCACCCTCGTTCGGCGTCAGGCCCGCGTCGGGCTGATGCACCGCCACAGGCACCGTCTGCGGCAGATAGCCCGCCAGCGTGAAGGTCACGGAGAATTCCTTGTCAGGATCCATGGCCAGAGCGCAGGGGGTTTTGCAGGTTGCGCCGGTTGAGGTCTTTGCCTCCGCGCCGGCAGGCTCCGATTGGAACTGGACATTCGCCGGGGGCGGCGCAGCCTTGGGCATAAAATCGAAATTGGGCGTCCAAGAATCGGGCATCCAAGACCCCCAAGAGGAGCACCCGGCAAGGGTGAAGCCACATGCCACGATTGCGATGACTCGGTTCATGTCGGTACCGTCCATTGCGCGGCTAACGGCCGCATTTTCCCCGTAGACAAGCAGACGAAGCCCCGAGATGCGCTGTGGCGGGCCCCAAGCACTGGCCCCACTTGCGACAGCCAAGGTTCCTCGGTGGCGACTGTCCAGTAAAACATAGCCTAAGTACGTCCGGACATGAAACGACAACTTTAGTTAACGTCTATCTAACGCGGGCACGCCGGCGCGAAAAACATCAGGCTTGGCCACAATTTTGGTGGTCACCTGAGCCCTCTGTTCGCTCCATACCAAGGAGCCTGCAAACGGCGGCTGGCAGCCTGTCAAAATGCCCGATGACCAGGTCCGGGCCGAGTAAGGCAACCGGCGTTTCGGTATAGCCGAAATCGACCGCGACGACCGGAATCCTGGCGGCGCGGGCGACCGCGATGTCATTTTGTGAATCGCCAATCATGACCGACCGGGCCGGGATACCGCCGGCTTTGCGTATGGTCGCGAGCAGGATTTCCGGATCCGGCTTCTGCAAACCGAAGGTGTCTTGCCCGCAAATGGCGGCAAAGTGGCGCGACAGCCCAAGCGCATCCAGCAGACGCACGGATAGCGCTTCGAGCTTGTTGGTGCAGACGGCGAATTTGCACCCCCGCGCGGCCAGCCGTTCGATGGCGGCCACCGCGCCGGGAAAGGGCAGCGACCGGTCGGCAAGATGGTCGCCATAGTGGGTCACGAAATCGCTGTAGAGCCGCTCGATTTCCGCGGCATGCCCAGGCCGGCCGTCTGTTTTGAGGCCGCGTTCGATCAAAACGCGCGCGCCGCCGCCGATCATGTTGCGCGCGGCGGCGAAAGGCACCGCCGGCAGGCCTTCCCGGGCCAGTATGAAGTTGAGGGTATCGACCAGGTCGGGCGCCGTATCAACCAGCGTCCCGTCCAGGTCGAAAACGATGGTTGGAGCGGACATGGCCGCTGATCGCTAGCCGGTGGGCGACGTTATGGCAAGGATCAGTGTCTCTTCCCGGGCATATCGTTTTCGCATGTGGTTTACGGGCGAGGAGCACATGTTTTCGACTATGAGGCCGCCAAGAACCACAGTAGATAGATGCGGCAATCTGCCCACGGAGCTTTGTCCTGACCGCGATGGATACGGAAAGCCAAAAACGCGCCGCCGCCGCGCGCGCGGTCGAATTCGTGCAGCCTGGCATGCGGCTCGGCCTCGGCACCGGCTCCACGACACGGCATTTCGTCGATCTCTTGGCGCAACGCGTGCGTGAGGGCTGCAACGTCGTCGGAGTGCCGACCTCGGAGGCGACGCGGGTGCAAGCCGAGCAACTGGGCATTCCGCTTACGACATTGGATGAGACGCCGCAGCTCGATCTTGCCATCGACGGGGCGGATGAGATCAGCCCCGATCTCACGCTTATCAAGGGAGGCGGCGGCGCCCTGCTGCGGGAAAAGATCGTGGCGGCCGCCGCCGCGCGCATGATCGTGATCGCCGACGAATCCAAATGGGTGCCAACGCTGGGGCGCTTTTCCTTGCCGGTCGAGGTGGTGCCCTTTGGTCTTGCCGCCACGCGATTGAAAGTGGAGGCGGCGGCAGCAGCGGCCGGCGCTCCCGGTCCGGCGCGGCTGCGGCGAGACAAGGACGGCAGTCCTTTCGTTACTGATAGCGGCCATTGGATTCTTGACACCGCCCTTAAGCGCATCCCCGATGCCAAATTATTGGCCGACCGGCTTCGCTCAATTCCGGGGGTCGTGGAGCACGGGCTGTTCATAGGGCTGGCTCAAGTGGCCATACTCGCCGGCCCCGGCGGCGTGCGTGTTGTCGAGCGGCATTGAGGGCCGAAAGGAAGCGGATGCCGGGCTACGACGTCGATCTCTTTGTCATCGGGGCGGGGTCAGGCGGCGTGCGCGCCGCGCGCATCGCCGCGGAGCATGGCGCGCGGGTCACGATCGCGGAGGAGGATCGGGTGGGCGGCACCTGCGTCATCCGCGGTTGCGTGCCGAAGAAGCTGCTGGTCTATGCCTCCCGCTACGCCGACGAATTCGTTGATGCCGCCGGTTTCGGCTGGAGCGTCATTGCGCCGTCATTCCACTGGCCGACGCTGATCGCCAACAAGGACCTGGAAATCGCACGGCTTGAACGCGCCTACGTCGCCACCTTGGAACAGGCGGGCGTCACTCTCGTCAAAAGCCGCGCGGTTCTGGAAGACGCGCACACGGTGCGTCTCTCCGACGGCAAGAAGGTGCGCGCCAAATATATCCTCATCGCAACCGGCGCCGCCGCGAGCCTGGGCCATCCTATTCCCGGTATCAAACACGTCATTTCCTCCAATGAAGCTTTCCATCTTAAAGAGCTGCCGAAGAGCATCCTGATTCAAGGCGGCGGCTATATCGCCATCGAGTTCGCCGGGATTTTTTCGCGGCTGGGGTCGAAGGTAACGCTGCTCTACCGCGGGGAAAATATCTTGCGCGGCTTCGACGACGATGTGCGCGAACATTTGCGCCTGGAGATGGAGAAGCGCGGCATCAACATCATCACCGGTAAAACGGTGAGCGGAGTCGAGATGAGCGCGGAGGGTTATTTTTCCACGCTGTCGGACGGCGCGATGCTGGAAACCGACCGCGTCATGTTCGCGATCGGCCGGCGGCCGAATGTGGCCGGGCTTGGTCTCGAGGCAGCCGGGGTTAAGGTGAAGGAAAGAGGCGGCATCGCGGTGAACGAATTCTCGCAGACATCCGTGCCGCACATCTATGCGGTGGGCGACGTCACCGACCGGGTCAACCTGACGCCGGTGGCGATCCGCGAAGGTCATGCCTTTGCGGACACGGTTTTCGGCGGCAAGCCCACCCCGATAGACCATGAGAACATCCCCACCGCCGTGTTTTCGGAACCGGAGGTCGGCGTCGTCGGCCTGACCGAGGCCAAGGCGCGCGAGCGGCTGCGAAAGGTCGATATCTACAAGACAACGTTTCGCCCCATGAAAGCCACGCTGGCGGCGCGGGACACGCGGTCCTTCATGAAGCTCGTGGTGGACGGCGCGACCGACCGCGTGGTCGGCTGCCATATCGTGGGGCCGGAAGCGGGAGAGATGATCCAGCTCGTAGGCATCGCGGTGAAGATGAAGGCAACCAAAGGTGATTTCGACGCCACCATGGCGGTGCATCCCACGGCGGCCGAGGAGCTGGTCACCATGCGCGAGAAGGCGGCGAGCTACGGCCGCGAGACAAAAATGTCGTGACCGGCGCTTGGGCGTCGCCGGTCAGACCATCCTCTCGATCAACTTGCCGACCACGAAGGCGACAGCCGCCGCACATATGCCAATGGCTGCGGTTTCGAGCCCGCAGGCCCACCAGCGTCGTGGTGACCATAGGCTCTTGAGCGCGCCGATGAGAAAGAAGCTAAAGGCAGTCGATGCCGTAGCAAGGGTTGCGGCCTGTGCGGCGCCGACGATGAAGGGAATGAGCGGCAGACTGCCGGCCGCCACGAAGGCGAGAAAGGTGACTGTTCCCGCGCGCCACGGTGAGCGCGGCGTGCCGCAGACGCCATACTCAGCCGTGAGCATGACCTCGATCCATGCGTCACGCCGCGAGGTGATGAGCCGTGTCAGGGCCTCGAGCGCGTCGCCGGAAAACCCCATACCACGATAGATTTCACGGACCTCGATCGTCTCGCCGTCCGGATCCGCGTCGATGTGGCGGTGCTCGACGGCGCGCAGCCGGGCGACCTCCTCGACGGCGGACCGGTTGGCGAGAAAGTTGCCGGCGGCCATAGAGAAGCCGTCGGCGAGCAGGTTGGCGGCGCCGAGGATCAGGACCACGCGGGTCGAGAGATCGGCGCCGATGGCGCCGGCGACCACCGCAAAGGTGGTGACTGTGCCGTCGATCGCCCCGAACACGGCATCGGGGAGATAGCTGTGGCGGGGCCCGCAGGCGAGGCGGGCCGCCACGTCCCAAGGCGCGTGGGAGTGCTCCAATTCGTCGGCCATGGCCTTGCCGCCCGTCTCCGATAACCCATTCTTGTCCGGTCGTGTATAACCCGCCCGGCCTCCGGGCGCCCGCACTCCCAGCGCGAATTTAAGCTTTGCAGCGTTAAACGCCGCCAATTTGCGAAGCTGCTGGCTTCCGGTGCCGCTGATCGTGTATAAGCTCGTATCCCCTTGATAAGGCTGCCTATGGGCGCCTTTGTGCATGGAGTATCGGCGCATGGCCGAGCGTTGGACGCCGGATAGCTGGCGCAAGAAACCGATCGTGCAGGCTCCGGAATATCCGGACCAGGCCAAGCTGGCGGAGGTCGAAAAACAGCTTTCGACCTTCCCTCCGCTCGTGTTCGCGGGGGAGGCGCGCAACCTCAAGAAAATGCTGGGCAAGGTGGCCGCCGGCGAAGCTTTCCTGTTGCAGGGGGGCGATTGCGCCGAAAGCTTCGCCGAGCATCACCCGGACAATATCCGCGACTTCTTCCGCGTCTTTCTGCAGATGGCGGTGGTGCTGACTTTCGCGGCCGCCTCGCCGGTGGTGAAGGTCGGACGCATCGCGGGCCAGTTCGCCAAGCCGCGCTCGTCGCCCACGGAAAAGCGCGACGGCAAGGAACTGCCCGCCTACCGCGGCGATATCGTCAATGACATCGAATTCACCGAGGCCGCGCGCATACCCGATCCGCGCCGGCAGATCGAAGCCTATCGTCAGTCGGCGGCGACGCTGAACCTGTTGCGGGCTTTCGCCCAGGGCGGCTACGCCAATCTCGGCAGCGTTCAGCAATGGATGCTCGGATTCGTGAAGGACTCGCCGCAGTCACGCCGATATACGGAACTCTCGAACCGCATTTCCGAGGCGCTGGGTTTCATGCAGGCCTGCGGGCTCGATCTCGAACGCCATCCCGAGCTGCGCACGACCGATTTCTATACCAGCCACGAGGCGCTGCTGCTGCCCTTCGAGCAGGCGATGACGCGGGTGGATTCCACGTCGGGCGACTGGTACTGCACCTCCGGCCATATGCTCTGGATCGGCGACCGGACGCGCCAGCCGGATCACGCCCATGTGGAGTTCTGCCGTGGGATCAAAAATCCGTTGGGCTTGAAATGCGGGCCTTCCAGCACGCCCGATGGCCTGTTGAAGCTCATCGAGATTTTGAATCCGGACAACGAGCCGGGACGCCTGACCCTCATTTGCCGCATGGGCGCCGAGCATGTGGGCGAGCACCTGCCCGCACTCATCCGCGCGGTGAAGCGCGAGGGCAAGCAGGTGGTCTGGTCCTGCGACCCAATGCATGGCAACACGATCACGTCGGCCAGCGGCTACAAGACCCGCCCCTTCGACGCCATTCTCAAGGAAGTGAAGCACTTCTTCGAGGTTCATGCGGCGGAAGGCAGCTATGCCGGCGGCGTGCATCTGGAGATGACCGGCACCAATGTAACGGAATGCACCGGCGGCGCGCGCGCGATCACCGAAGCCGATCTCAACGACCGCTATCACACCTTCTGCGACCCGCGGCTCAACGCCGAACAGGCGATCGAAATGGCGTTCCTGCTGGCGGAGCTGCTGAAGGAAGAGCGGACCGCCAAGGCCAAGCCGCTGCCGGCCGCGGCGGGACTCTGACCTACCCCACGCCGTCGCGCGGCGGATGCGCCGCGTTGCGCCATTGCCCGCAGCGAGGTGGAGGCGCTAGACCTGCGTCATGAGCCCCCGTCCCGCCAACCGCCTCGCGCTGGCCATTGCGCAGCTCAATCCGATCGTCGGCGATATTTCCGGCAACGCGGAGAAGGTGCGCAGCGCCCGCGCGCGCGCCGCGGCCGACGGCGCCGATCTCGTGATATTTCCTGAGCTGTTTATTTCCGGCTATCCGCCGGAGGATCTGGTCTTGAAGCCCGCCTTCCAGGCGGCCTGCCGGGCGGCGGTGGAAAGCCTGGCGCGCGAGACGGCCAACGGCGGACCCGCCGTTGTCCTCGGAACGCCTTGGCCCGAAGAAGGCAAGCTTTACAACGCGGTCGCGCTGCTCGATGGCGGCGTCATTTCGGCCCTGCGATTCAAGATCGATCTGCCGAACTACGGCGTGTTCGACGAGAAACGGGTGTTCGAGCCGGGCCCGATGCCGGGGCCGGTGAATTTTCGCGGCGTGCGGCTCGGCATCCCCATCTGTGAAGACGTCTGGCGCGAGGAAGTGGTCGAGTGCCTGGCGGAGACGGGCGCGGAGATTCTGCTCGTTCCGAACGGGTCGCCCTATTGGGGCGACAAGGATGAGATCAGGCTGAACATCGCGGTGGCGCGCGTCGGCGAACAGGGCTTGCCGCTGATCTATGTCAACCAGGTGGGGGGGCAGGACGAGCTGGTGTTTGACGGCGCCTCCTTTGCGCTGCATGCCGATCATTCCGTCGCTTTCCAATTGCCTGCCTTTCGCGAAACGGTCGCCACGATGCGCTGGTCGCGCGCGGGCGATACCTGGCGCTGCGAGGATGGGCCCATCATTCCGGTGGTGGAGGGGGATCAAGCGGATTACACCGCCTGCGTGCTAGGGCTACGCGATTACGTCAACAAGAACGGCTTCAAAGGCGTTGTGCTCGGCCTTTCCGGCGGCATCGATTCCGCGCTCTGCGCGGTCCTGGCCGTTGACGCGCTAGGCGCCGAGCGGGTCCGCTGCATCATGATGCCTTATCGTTTCACGTCGCAGGAATCTTTGGACGATGCGGCGGCGGTGGCAAAGGCGCTAGGCGTGCACTATGACACCGTGCCGATCGAGCCTGCGATCACCGGGCTGGAAACGACGCTCAAACCGCTGTTCGCCGGCCTGCCGCGCGACGTCACCGAGGAGAATCTGCAAGCGCGCGCGCGCGGCACCATCCTCATGGCCATTTCCAACAAGTTCGGGCTGATGGTGGTGACCACCGGCAACAAGTCGGAAATGTCGGTCGGCTATGCCACGCTCTATGGCGACATGAACGGCGGCTTCAACCCGATCAAGGACCTGTACAAGACCCAAGTCTATAGCCTCTCGCGCTTGCGCAACGGCTGGAAGCCGGAAGGCGCGCTTGGCCCGGATGGTCCGCTGATTCCGGAAAATATCTTCGTGCGCCCGCCGACGGCGGAATTGCGCGAGGGGCAGACCGATCAGGACACGCTACCGCCCTATGCGGTGCTGGACCAGATCCTCTATCGCCTGGTCGAGAAGGAAGAGCCGATCGCCAGCATTGTCGCCGCCGGCTTCGACCGGGAAACGGTGATGAAGGTTGATGGGATGCTCAATGTCGCCGAATACAAGCGCCGGCAGGCCGCGCCCGGAGTGAAAGTGACGCTGAAGAATTTCGGCCGCGACCGGCGCTATCCGATCACCAACCGATTCCGCGATCCCGGCACGCCCCCGCCGAAACCGGACCCGTCGCTGTTGAAGCCGGGCGCCGCGGCCAAAGGCGACGCATTCGATTTTTAGAGCGACGTCGCGCTGACTATCGACTCCCTCCCCCTTTTAGGGGGAGGTAAGAAAGAGCGAACTCGGCAACTACCGTCACAACGACATCGCTTTAGCCGGTGGCGGCTCTGCCGCGCCGAAAAACCTTATCGCACGGGATAGAAGGTCGGCCCGACCGTGCGCACCTGACGCTTGCCGGGTGCAGGCGCGGCGGTGGTCTTGTCGCCTGGGGTGGATTGCGGCGCCGAATCGGAATCGGCCGCCGCCGCGGCCTTCGGGTCCGGCTTGCCGCTGCGCGAATCGGGCCGTTGCGGCTTGCCCTTGGCGTCCAGTTTGGGCCGCGACAATTGCTTCGCGTTCTCGTCGGTCACGACGATGTCGCCGTATACGATGGTGTTGTCGTCGAGCTGCTTGAGCGCATCCGCCCAGGTCTGGCCCGGCCGCTTGCAGCTGCAGGCCGAATTGACTTCCTTGCGGTAGCGGAAGGCGTTCGGCAATGCGGTATAGGGCTGGCCGCCGACGGACACCGCTTGCTCCATTTCCTCGCCGGGATTGCGGTGGGTGTAGAGCTGTACTTCCGCCGCCGGGCACAGGCGACGGCAAGCCTGCTCATCCTCCGCGAAATTGCTCGGCGTCGCCGAGTAGGAAATGGGAAAATAATAGCCGTCGCAGGTGCGCACGCAGACCGTGCGGAAACTCGAAGACTGATAGGGCCCGGAGGGGCCCAAGATCGAGCCGGGCCCGAACAGCGAATCGAAAAAGCCGCGCGGCTCCGTGGCGGCAGAGCGATATTGCGGGCCGCAATCGTTCTGGCCGAGCGCAAGGAGAATGGCGCGGCGCTGGCCTTCGCGGCCGGCGGTGCCGCCTTGCAGCTGCGCAAGATTTTGCAAGATGCCGTCGAGATTCGCCCGCATCTCCTGAATCTGCCGATTCACCCCGCCGCATTGCGCCGACTGGCCGCCGAACAGCGAGAAGAATCCCGAGCCCTGGCATCCCATGCGCCGGGACTGGACGACCACTTGGTCGAGCTCGAATTGCTGCTTGTTGGAGGCATCCTCGTAGCGCCGGATTTGCTCGGCGCGGGCGGGATCGGCGCCGCCGCGGTCGAGCGCCACGAGCTGGGCTTCCAGCCGCATGCAGGCCGGATTTCTTCCCTGCGGCCCCGGCTGGCCGGGATAGCCCTGCGCGGCCGCAGGAAGCGAGTAGGTGAGCGCGCAAAGGGCCGCGCTCAGACTGAAAAGCAGTTTTGCCGTCGCTGTTCTCATGCGCAAAAGCCGTCCGCCCTTTGGCTGCCCATCAAGCGCAACATGGCGGCGAAATCACGAATAGCCGCCAAGAAGCGTGGGTCCCTGATCGCAAGTGTATCGCCAAAATCCCCCGAGCGCGAGCCGGGCCGAAAACCGGAAGGGGAG
>Ga0080064_1003835_pt1 | contig 20631 bp, 18 predicted proteins | sample Subgrocontami54m_FD_69260 | JGI IMG/M metagenome (GOLD analysis project Ga0080064, IMG submission 69260) | Subsurface groundwater microbial communities from S. Glens Falls, New York, USA - GMW46 contaminated, 5.4 m (SPADES assembly) (version 2) ...
TACCTCACTGGAAACTACATCCAAGGGGTGGAAGACATTACCAAGGACGGCCGCTTCCTGCTATTCACCAACCAACCGGGCGTCTCCATCGACATTCAAGTCCTGGCTATTCCACCCGAGGGGCACAAGGGGGAAGCAAAACCATACGCGCTGCTGGAGACCGAGTTTTCCGAAACAAGGCCGCGTTTGTCACCCGACGGAAAATGGATGGCGTACTCGTCAAATGAGAGTGGCAGAAATGAAGTATACGTCCGGCCAGTGAAGGTTGTGGAGGGCCGGCTGGTGTTAGGCGAAGGGAAATGGCAGGTTTCCGGCGATGGAGGCGGATTCCCGATTTGGCGGTCAGACGGTAAGGAACTGTTCTTCGGGGGCGGAGGCGGGCTGCGCTCCGCAGTGATCCGGCCGGGAACAAGCTTCGCCTTTGATCCGCCCAAGACGCTGTTTCAGAAACCGGTGCGCGCCCTGGATGTTGCACCGGACGGACAGCGTTTCCTGGTGATGGTTTCCGACCACGATGCGTCCAAGGACCCGCTCACGGTGGTGGTGAATTGGCCGGCGCTGCTGGGGAAGTAGGCCATTGTGCGGATGGCGGGCTTGTGGGGGGCCTAGCGTTGTCCATCCACCATCGGGACGAACCGTACGTCCAGCACGGAGCGCCGGCTGATTTTCCCATCCGTGCTTTTCTCCACCAGGATCAACTCCTGGGTCCAGGGCGATCGGCCCACCGGAGCCACTAACCTTCCGCCCGCCTTCAACTGGTCCACTAGCGCTTGCGGCAATTCGGGCGGAGCCGCTGTGAGGATGATCCGATCAAACGGCGCCTTCTCCGGCCATCCCTGGTAGCCGTCCCCCAGCCGAACCGTAACGTTGGCGCAGCCCAGCTTCTCCAGAAGCGAGGAGGACCGCTTGGCGAGCTCCGGCACAATCTCGATGGTGTAGACATGGCCGGCCAGCGGCGACAGCACCGCCGCCTGATAGCCAGACCCCGTACCGATTTCCAGCACCCGGTGGCTGTTTTTCACATCCAACAGATCGGTCATGAACGCCACAATGTAGGGTTGGGAGATGGTTTGCGAATTGCCGATCGGCAGCGGACTGTCCAGGTAGGCGGACTCGCGCTGCAGCTCGGGGACAAACAGGTGCCTAGGCGTGTTCCGCATCGCATCCAGCACGGCTTTGTTCCGGATCCCCCTGGCCTCAATCTGCTCACGCACCATTCGGCGCCTTGGGGCACTAAAAGGGTCCTGCGCCCACAGCAGTCCCATCCCCGGCAGCAGGGCGGTTGACATGGCGAGCAGGAACCGTCCATTCACAACGGCATTATGTCACGAGTCCAACCCTGAACAGCCCCGGTTTTCAGCGCCATCAAAATGTGAAGCGCAGAGCGAGCTGGATGTTCCTTGGGCTGCCCCCGGCGAGGACTCTGCCGAACTGCGGGGTTCCGATGGTGACGCTGGAACCGGTTCCGAGGCTTAGGGCCGGGGTGTTGAAGATGTTGGTGATGTCGGCGCGGAACTGGACCTGGTAGCGCTCCTTGATGGGCTGGTTGCGGATGAAGGCCATGTCAAAGTTGCGGCGTCCGTAGTTGCGCAGCTGCGGCTGGGTGAGAGAGTCGGTGGGGATGGTGAAGGCCGGTGACTGTGCAAAAGCGGCAGTGTCAAAATAGCGCTCTGTATTCTTGGAGGCATTGCTGAGCACCGGGTTGCCAAGGCGGTCGCCGCGGCCCACGCTGAGGGCGAAGTCGTAGAGGTTGGTGTTGTCGGCGGCGGCGATACGCAGGGGGATGCCGCTTTGGAGAACAGTGATGCCGCTGAGCTGCCAGTTGCCGATGATGTCTGCGGCGAGGCCATGCGAGGCGTATTTCTTTGACTTGCCGAAGGGGAGGTCATAGAGATAGCTGAGTACAAGGCGTTGGGGAATGTCGTTGGGCTCCAGCGTGCGGTTGTAGTTGGGGTTGTAGCGGCCGTTCTGCGGGAAGGCTTCCGAGGCATCTGACTCGAAAACGTTGGCGATGGTTTTTGAGATGGTGTAGGCGGCAGAAAGAGTCAAGCCATTGCTGTAGCGCTTGTCCACCTGCAACTGGAGGCTGTGGTAGTGTCCGTCGCCGTAGCCGTCGCGCGGGATGAGCACTTGCAGGTATTGGGGATAGGGGCGCAGCAACTGGCGGCGTTGGACGGTGGCAAAGCTGAGGTTGCCGGTGGTGATTTTTCCGAAGTAGGGATTGGGAACCTGTTGGAGGAGTTGGGCGCCCAGCGGGAGCAGAATGGGGTCGTTCTGATTATAGAAGCGGTTTTGGGGAATGCGCGAGATTCTGTTGCCGACGTAGCCGGCCTGCAGGACGATGGAGGAGGAGATCTGGTGCTGGATGTTGAAGGTCCAGTTGGCCACGTTGGGGAGCGGGTGGTTGCGATTGAAGGTTCTGAGATTCTGCCCGGCAAAGGTACTGTCGCGGTTGGGTTGAGGAAGTCCGGCGGCGAACGGATTGGACCATGAGCCGCCGGGAGGCGGGGTGTTGGGATAGGGGCTGGGCGCTCCGAGGCTGCCTTCGAACAGGGTGAACAGGCCGTTGCCCCAATCCGAGGTGCCGGCGTTTAAGGTGTCGCTGGCGGCGTAGAAATAACCGCCGCCGACACGAATGACGGTCTTATCGAAGAGTTTGTAGGCGAATCCAACACGCGGGGCAAAGTTTTTCCGCTGCGGGTCGGTTTGAAATTGGCCGGGTTGGAGGAACTTGTAGGTGCCTTTTGCGCCGGTGACCGGTTCGGCGGCATTGAAGTCGAAGTAACCGATGCGTCCGTATTTTTCGGCCCAGGGCTGAGTGTATTCGTAGCGGAGCCCGATGTTGAGGGTGAGGTTCTTGGTGAGTTGGACGTCGTCCTGGAAGTAGAGGCCGTAGTAGCGGCGGTAGAGCGTAAGAGCGGGGTCAAAGCTTTGGCGATCCGAGACGGGCACGCCGAGGAGAAAGCTGGCGAAGCCATGGCCGCCGGTGGTGGTTCTGGTGAGGGCGTCGGGGCCTTGGGTGTAGAGGCGGTCAAAGAAGTAGGCTCCGGCGGGGCTGTTGGTGGCGAATGTATTGAGGCGGAGCAACTGGAGCTCGGTGCCGAATTTGAATTTGTGGCGGTTGCGGAGATGGGTGACGTGGTACTGAAGGTGCCAGGTGTCCTGCGGGCTCTGGCTCTTGTTGGCGCCGTTGAGGCCGCCGACCTCGGCTGAACTGCCGCTGGTAACCGAGAGTCCGGTGCCGACAGTGTATTGGGAGACGCTGATGTTGGGGAAGGTTCTGTAGCCCATGGCCTGGACCACGCTGGAGGGGAAGCCGAGCGAGGCAACATCGAAACCCTTGCCATCGAATTCGCTCTTGTTCTGTATCCGTGTGTAGCTGAAGCGGAGTTCGCCGAGGAGGGAAGGGGAGAAGGTGGAGGACTCGCTGATGAGGGCGCTGTAGGCGGGCGAGGTTGCGATGGTCTGCGGCACGAAGGCGACGAGGCTGTCATCGAGGCCGCGGGAGGAGGATTCGCTCAGGCGTCCGTTAAACCGGCCAAAGAGGCGGTGCTTGTCGGAGATTACGTGGTCCATGCGGAGGACCCAAATTTCATTGGGGGTGATGCGGCTACCGGAGGCGAAGAAATTGTTGAACTGGGCCGGGCCTTCGCCGGGGCGGTTGGAGGCGGGCCAGTATTTGAGGACATTGGTGGAGACAGGATTGACACGGTTGGCGGGAACACGGTTGCCAACGAAGGGGTCACGGAGGAAGCGGGACGCACTGGCGGGGTCCGGCCTGGTGGTGTTGGGATCATAGACGATGATCTGACGGGAGGAAGGGTCGAGTGATCCGTTGAAGTCGCCCTGACGCTGCGCGGCTGAGGGGACCGTGTTGAGAGCTTGAATGGGGCCGCTCTGCCAGGTGCGCTCGTAGTTGGCGAAGAAGAAGGTACGGTTCCTGATGACGGGCCCGCCGATAGATCCGCCGTATTCATTGCGCCGGAGGACTCCCTTTTTCACATTGGTGCGATTGTTGTTCCAGGAGTTGGCGTTGAGAACGTCGTTGCGCAGGTAGTAATAGAGCGAGCCGTGGAACTCATTGGTGCCGGACTTGGTGACGAGGTTGACGACACCGCCGGCGGCGCGGCCGAACTCGGCGGCGTATGTGGCCGTGTCGACGCGGTACTCTGCCACCGATTCCATGGGGATGGTGAAGGCCGTTTTGGAATTCACGTTGGCGCGGGATTCGCCTCCATCGGTGAGCACGCCGTTATCGCGGGCGAGGCCACCGCTCATTTTGGCGTTGGTGGCGTCACCGTTGGTTTCGCCGCCGACTGGAGTGACGCCGGGGAGGAGCGAAACCAATTGGAGCACGTTGCGACCGATGAGGGGCAGGCCGTTGATGGTGGAGGTCTGCATCACTTTCCCGAGGGCGGTGGTTTGGGACTCCAGCTGCGCGGCGGTGGCGCGCACCTCCACGGTTTCGGTGACTGAGCCTACGGCCAGGGCCACGTTGAAGGTGGCGGTGAGTCCTGCGCCGAGAGGAATATCGTTGATGACGGTGGGCTTGAAACCGGTCTGCTCGATGCGCAATTCGTACTGGCCCGGCGGCAGCGAGGTGAGGTAATAGATGCCCGCCGAGTTGGTTGTAGTTCTGGTGGTGATGTTGGTGGCGACGTTACGGATGGATACTTTGGCTCCAATGACGATGGCTCCGGAATCGTCGGTGGCGACGCCGGTAACGGTGGCGCGCTCGCCCTGGCCGAAGGCGGCGGCGGCCAGGAGCAAGGATAGGAAGGCACGTCTGAAGCATAGTGGCATATCGAATACTGTCCTTATGGCGTTCATTCATATCATATTTGAGTGAGGATGTCTTGCCGCCGTTGTTGGCTGTTCATGCCTGGATTTTGAAGTCCTGATCTGCTAAGGTGGGGCCGTGAGAGAAGACAACGGAAACAGGTCGTGGCAGGAGCACATTGAACGCCACGACCGGCTGATCACGCACATCCTGGAGCAGCAAGACGACTTCCGTACGGATCTGGGCGCGTTACTGAAGGCTCAGATTCAAATGACCGAGGCGCAACGGGAAGCGGCCGAGGCGCAACGCCGCACGGACGAGAAGATGGCTGAGACCACCGAGAAGCTTAATGCGCTCATCGATATCGTCGACGGATTAGTGCGCCGCCCCGAAAATGACATGCCGGGAGGCGTGTCTCCCGCTTAACCCTTGGCTTCGGCGTTAGCCCGACTCAATAGCGCCTTCATGTAGGCGAAGCCGTAAGCGGTTTGGGTGTAGTTGCCCCCCACCATTGTTGGACTGTGGTCGAGGATCACGATGCCGTCGTAGTTGACGTCGCGGAGTGCCTTCATGATTTTCCACATGTCGTAGTAGCCGTTGTCCATGAAGGTTTCGACAAAGTGGGGCAGCGGGGCGCTGACGTTGCGGAAGTGGATCTTCCAGATCTTCTTGGCTCCGAAGTAGCGGATCATCTCTTCGGGATCCTTGCCGGTGAGCTTCTTGCCTCCTTCGAGCCAGGTTCCGCAGCAGAGGCAGATGCCGACGTTGGGAGAGTTGGCAATTTCCATGGCGCGCTTGTAGCCTTCGAAGTTTCCGAAGATGCAGCGGGGCACGCCTGCCAGCATCGGTACCGGCGGATCATCGGGGTGAATGCCGATGCGGACGCCAACCTCTTCGGCCACCGGGACCACTTGCTTGATGAAGTGGGTGTAGTTTTCCCAGATCTCTTCCTTGGAGTATTCGCGGCCGTGGGAGAGTGGACCAGAGAATTCCTTACCGGCCCAGTTGCCGCGGGCGGTGGGGCTGTTCTGATCGAACTCGCGGGCAGAGGCTCCGCGGACCATGGTGCGGCCGCTGGTCCAGATGCCGTTGCCCATGTGTGCGTAGGTGGTGTAGTAGATGCCGGCTTTTCCGAGGTTGCGGAGGTATTGCTTGTACTCCTCGATCTTGGCGTCGCGGCCGGGGAGATTGAGGGTGACCTCAGGCATGTTGTGGACGCTGGTATTGCCGATGTTCCAGGCGGTGATGCCGGCGTCGGAGTAACGCTTTTTGATTTGGGCGAAGCCATCGGCCGTGCGCAGGTCAGGGGTGGAGCCGACGCTGACGTACTCGGCTCCCAGTTGCTTGAGGAAAGTGAGTTGCTCTTCGGAGGGATTGGGCGGGGATTGGACGCAGAGCTTGATTCCGGGGGCTATCTTGTGGACAACGGCGGGCGCGGCGGCGGCGAATGCAGCGGCACCTAGCGCGACGCGGTTAAAGTCTCTTCTGTCAAGTTGGTTCTTCATGGAGATCTACTCTACCAAAACGGCGTCTTCTGCGGCCATCCCTGGTAGCCGTCCCCCAGCCGAACCGTCCAGAAGCGAGGAGGACCGCTTGGCCGCTGGTGGAGCGGTTGCAGTCCTTGTTTACTCCGCCTAGCGTGCAACCGCCGGCGAAACTGGCGCGGATACACTCGCCTGAGGCGAGGGGGAATCCAGCGGATTCCTGAGCTTGCGTTCGGCAAAGTAGCCGGGGCGGACGCGCTCGACGATCTGGGCTACGGGGCGCTCCAGGATGTCGAAGTATGGTTTGGGATAGACGCCGATCCAAAAGGCCCAGACAATGAGCGGAGCAAAGACGGCGATCTCGCGCCAGCTCAGGTCGAGGAGTTTCGAATTCTTTTCGGAGACCTCGCCGAGCATGGTGCGCTGGTAGAGCCAGAGCAGGTAAGCCGCGCCGAGCGCGATACCGACCACGGACCAGAAGGCCCAGTTGAACGACATCTGGTATGCGCCCTGGAGGATGGTGATTTCTCCGATGAAGCCGTTGAGCGGCGGCATGCCCATGGAGCTAAGGGCGGCAATCAGGAACGTGAAGGCGAAGATGGGCATCACCTTCATTAGTCCGCCGTATTCGGAGATTTCGCGGGAGTGGCGGCGCTCATAGACGATGCCGACGATCAGGAACAGCATTCCGGTGGAGATGCCGTGATTGATCTGCTGGAGAACGCTTCCGGCGAGGCCGGCGGGGTTCAGCGCGAAGATGCCGAGGGTGCAAAAGCCCATGTGGCTGACCGAGGAGTAGGCGATCAACTTCTTCATGTCCTTCTGCATCAGGCAGACGAGCGCGCCGTAGACGATGGCGATGATGGAGAGCAGGGCGATGGCGTTGACGACGACGGGGTTCCTGGAGGTGTCGGGCAGTAACGGAAGCGAGAAGCGGAGGAAACCGTAGGTGCCCATTTTGAGAAGGACGCTGGCCAGGATGACGGAGCCGGCAGTGGGCGCTTCCGTATGCGCGTCCGGGAGCCAGGTGTGGAAGGGGAACATCGGGACCTTCACGGCGAAGCCGACGAAGAAGGCCCAGAATACCCACCAGGCCATATTGACGGGCATGGCTGTTTTGATGAGCTGGTTGATGTCGAAGGTGTAGACCTGGAACTGGGTGAAGTGCTGGTAGTAAAGGGTGAGGATGCCGAGCAACATCAGCACGGATCCGATGAGAGTGTAGATGACGAACTTGATGCTGGCATAACCGCGGCGCGGTCCGCCCCAGATGGCGATGATGAAGTACATGGGAACGAGGACGAGTTCCCAGAAGACGAAAAAGAGGAGAAAGTCGAGGGCCACGAAGACGCCGAGCATTCCGACTTGCTGGAGCAGCAGGTAGGTGTAATATTCCTTGAGACGAGTCTCGATGGAGTTCCAACTACAGAGGATGGCGAGGAAACCGATGAGGCCGGTCATGATGACCAGCAGGAGGCTGATGCCGTCGATGCCAAGGTGGTAGGATGCGCCGAGCGAGGGGATCCATTCGGCGTTTTCGATGAACTGGAAGTCTTTGTTGCGGTCAAAGGTGGACAGCAGCGGGAGCGTGACGAGGAATCCGGCGAGCCCGGCGAGGTTGGCCCACAGCTTCACCGCCTTGGTGTTGGAAGAGGGGATGAAGAGCAATACCACAAGCCCGACAAGCGGGGTGAACAGGATGACGGAGAGCAGATGGTCCATGAATTAGCCTTGGGCGGGCAAATGGCCTCGCAAGCTCCATATCTTACACCAGAAGTTGCTTGCGCTGCCGGGTGGAGGGGATCTGGCGGGCGGGCGACATGAAAGCTCCGTTGTGCGAGCGAGTTACTCGGAAGTGGAGCCGTTTCGGAAGTGCCTGAAAGTGCAGGTGCATCCTTAGTGTAGATGTAGGCTCGGAATCCCCGCTCTGACGAGCGGGGCTATCGTCTCCCGGCAGCAAACCGCGATAGCCCCGTCCCGTAAGGGCGGGGACCTCTTCAACTTTCATGTCGTAAACAAGGATCTGGCTCTTACTTACCCGCCGCCGACGAAGTGCACGATTTCGAGATTGGCTCCCGTGCTGAGTTGCTCCGAGGCCCACTCCGGTTTGCGGACAATGCGGCGGTCCAGTTCGACGGCGACGCGGTCCGGCGGGATCTCCAGAATTTGGAGGAGCGTTTCGATGGTGGAGCCGGCGGGCACTTGGCGTGTGTCGCCGTTCACTCGGATTTCGATGGATGGTTCCACGGATTGTCCTACTTCACACGGAATAGGTTCTGCCTTTGTGCTGACCGATCAGGATCTGGAAGATCCTGTGGGCAATCAGTTCGTGCAGCGTAAGCAGTTCCTTGTTGGCCTCGACGAGACCGGGCAGGTCTTGCGGGCTGGCTCCTCCGCCGGCCTTCATGGCCTCAGTGGCTTCCGTAATCACCGGGTCCGCGCTCACCTCGCCGGCCATCTCCCATAGCGTGATGAAGCGGTCCACGGCGGTGGGGAAGCTGACGGCGAAGACGCCGTGGTTGGAGGTGGTTCTTGGCGGCTTGTAGTCGAGGTTAAAGGGGCCCTGGTAGTTGTAGGTGCGGAGGAGCACCAGGACGTTCAACCAATCGAGCGGATTCACGAGGCCGACCGCGATGTCCACATCGTGTTTGAGGCGGTAGCCGTCGTTGATGTCGAAATGGAACAGCTTGCCGCAGAGTAGAGCGCGGGCGAGCGCGGCGCGCACCGCCGCTCCCCACATCAGCTCGTGCAGATATTCCGGATTCAGGCCGACCATGTCGGGGTGTTTGAGGAGACCGGAGAAGATAAAGGCGAGCATCGCATCCGAGGTGGGCAGGAGAATCTCCGCCTGCGGTTCAAATGGCTTGGCCTCCAGGCAATGCTTCATGGTGGGACGGCCGAGCCTTTTCGCCTCTTCGATGTCGGCTGCGCAGGCCGCGTTCAGGCCGTCGGCAAACCAGCGCAGCGTTTGAATCTCATCGATTGCGCCTTGCACGTAATAGCCGAGCGAGCCGGGCCAGTAGACGACATACTTTGCTCCGAGCTCGTGGCCCATGCGGACGGTATTGGACAAGCGCCACTTGGCGTACTCGCGAACCTCCGGGGCCTCCGCCGCTGGCGAGCCAGCCCACACGGCATGGTGGAACGTTTCGGTGGTGACCATGGAACATTCCAGCCCGTGTTCTTTCAGTGAGGATTTGATTCTGGCGACGGTGCCGGCCTGGCGGTCGGTGCCGAGATCAGCGGCGGCAATCACGTCGGTGTCGTGCGTGGTCCAATGGCCAATGCCGATCTTGCCGTACTCGCGAATCACCTCTTCAAAACCAACGGGGCGGCGGGTGGGGGCGTGAAAGAGAGCATTGCCTTCATAGGCGGCGGCCCACTGCGGTCCGGTGAGAAAGTACTTGCGGCGTTGGGCCGGAGAGTATGCGCCTCCACAGGCTCCCATCAGGCGATCGACGAGGGCGGCTTGTTGATGGACTGGTACTGGTTTCATGTGAACTCTCTAGCTTACTAAAAGTGCTCGCCGCATCGTGTTATTGGTATTGAGGACCATCCCCGGGCTCACGCCCGGGGCTATCGCGGGGTTGATATCGTAGCCCCGCTCGTCAGAGCGGGGATTCAGGCGGGTTGGTATCGTAGCTCGCTCGTCAGTGCGGGGATTCAGTCACGCCAGCGGCCGACGCTATTGAGGCGGCCAGGTTTCGAGCCGCCAGGCCATGTCCCAGAACATGTATTCGTAGCGCGCGCTCAGGACAAACAGATCCACGGCGCGGCTGCGCCCGGCCTCCGGCATCTCCAGTGCCTGGGCATCCATCATCGCCAGGACCTGGTCTACGGCCTTGCCGTAGGATGGGTCAGAGTATTGATCGATCCAGCGCTGATAGGCCGCGTTTTTTGAACCGTGTTTCTTGAGCTCCTTGCCCACCTCCCAATAGACCCAGTAACAAGGCAGCATTGCGGCGAGGCCCTCGGCGAAGGTCCCGCGCGCGGCCGCCGCCAGCAGGTGATTCGTGTAGGCGTAGTTGGTTGGGCTCATGCGCGCAGCCTGCATCTGCGCGGGCGAAACACCGTAGCTGGTGAGGATGGAATCGTGCAGTTGCTTTTCCACCTGCACGGATTCATCGGCGTGCTGGCGCAGGGTGGCGGCCCATTCCGGGTTCGGGGCCTTGGCGGCGAGCAGGCGGAGGGCTTCGGCGAAGGCTCCCAGGTAATGCGCATCCTGGGTAAGGTAATACTGGAAGCGGTCTTTGGGGAGCGTCCCAGTGGTGAGACCGCGCAGGAAAGGATGCCGCAGCGTCTGTGCGTAGATGCCGCCGATGCTGTTCCACATCCGGTCGGTCAGCTTGCCGGCCTCCGAGGTTTGCAGGCGCAGGCGCCACTGCCAGCTCTTTCCCGCCTCTAGCCAGACGACGCCCTGTTTCAGATTGAGAGAATTTTGCAGCCCGACCCAGGGCTCCGGGCTGAAGTAGCCGGCTTTCGGATTACCCCACAGGTTGAACCGGATCACGGGCTCCTTCGGAATGGAGGTGGCCTCGTGCTCGATGCGGATGGAAAGGCCGGCCGGATCGCTCAACGTCATCGCCGCCTTGGCCGGATACCCGCCGAGCGAGATCACAGAGTCCGGCGCATAACCCTCCAGCGATTCCCCGTTCGCAAAGCTTCTGGGACGGCTCTCGCCGGTGGGTACGCTGCCGGGGCCGCGGATGTATTCGACTGTTGAGCCGGATTGAAACCGCAGCTTGGCCGGATCGCCGCCCGGCACCAGCGGCGCGACAAAGGTGATGTGGTTGCCCGCGGAAAACACCATTGGAGCCGCGTTGTCCTTGTTCGCCTCGACACCGTAGTTCATCTCGAGCCGTCCTTCGGCCAGCAGATACTCCACGGTGAGGCGAAAACCGAACGGATAACTCTTGCGAGTCTGTTCCGTATCCGTGAGGGAGAGCAACAAGCGAGCGCCGGATGCGTCCGCGCCGCGCCGCTCCACCTTCCAGGCCATGTCGCGAACGAAACCGTGGATGGCCATCGGGTACCGCTTTCCGTTGAGATCGTAGGCGCTGCCGATGGCCTCGTCATTCGCATGCACGTCCTTGGGAAAATTGCGGCCGGTGGCAGGCCAGAGGAACGGGGCCTTGCCGGTCCAGCCCTTGCGCGGGGAATAGTCGCGAGCCAGATAGAGCAGCTCCCGCCAGGCACCCTTGTAGCGGACGCGCAGGCCGCTCAACTCGCCGCCTTTGGTTGGGGCAATGGCGGCCTCCACGCCCGCGGCCTCGTCCTTCAGGACGATGAGCGGAACATCCCCGGCGCTGGTGTCGCTGACTGTGTAGCGATCCGCGGCAGCCAGGGCGAACAGGCAGCACAAGAGAGCAGTGTTCATAAGCGCTTAATTCTCTGTCCTTTCACTGCGCCGAGCAAGTCGCGCATGGTCTTCTTGAGCACAGGATGGCGCAGGTCCGGCGCAAGATCAACCATCGGCGCCAGAACGAAGCGCCTCTCGGCCAGGCGCGCGTGCGGGATGATCAGTTTCCCGCAATCCACTACAACGTTTCCGTAGAGGAGAATATCGATGTCGATGGTGCGAGGGGCATTGGCAGCCTTGCTCTTGCGGCCCAATTTTCTCTCCACACGCTCCACATGGCTCAGCAGCATCATCGGAAACAGGCTGGTCTCCACTTCGCAAACCGCGTTGAGGAAATACGGCTGGCCGGGGCAATCCACAGGTTCGGTCTCGTAGGAGGGGGAGACCCGGACCACGCGCAAGCGCGGGACGGCCAGCAACTCCAGGGCCGACTCAAGATTTTTCTTGCGGTCGCCAAGGTTGGATCCAAGGGATAGATAGGCGGACTTCATCCGAATAGCGAGTTCTGGATGGGGCCGCCCGGACGACGCCGCACCTTGAAGTATTCGAAGGCGCGCTCGGTGCCGATGCGTCCGCGCGGGGTGCGATCCAGAAAGCCGAGCTGGATCAGGTATGGCTCATAGACCTCTTCGACGGTGTCGGCCTGCTCGTCGATGGAGGCGGCGATGGTGTTCAGCCCGACCGGTCCGCCGTTGTACTTCTCGAGAACGGTGAGCATGATCTTGTGGTCGGTCTCGTCCAATCCGAAGCGATCCACTTCCAACAGATCGAGCGCGCTCTGAGCCACGGCGAGGTTGATACCGCCGCCACCGGCTCGTACCTGCGCGTAGTCGCGGACGCGGCGCAAGAGGCGGTTGGCTATGCGCGGCGTGCCGCGGCTGCGGCGGGCGATCTCGTTGGCTCCGGCCTCATCCACCGGCACGTTGAGCAGTTGCGCCGAGCGCCGCACGATGCGGGTCATCTCGGCTTCGTCGTAGTGATTGAGCCGGAGAACGAGGCCAAAGCGGCCCCGCAACGGGGCGCTCACCAGGCCCTGCCGCGTTGTGGCGGCAACGGCAGTGAACTTGGGGATGGGCAGGGAGTGGGTGCGCGCCCCGGGTCCGGCGCCGATTACGATGTCGACGCGAAAATCCTCGAGCGCGGAATAGAGCATCTCCTCCACGTCGGGCATCAGCCGGTGCACTTCGTCGATGAAGAATACCTGGGAGCTCTGAATATTGCTCAGGATGCCGGTGAGGTCGAGTTTTTTTTGCAGGATGGGGCCCGAGGTTTGATCGAAGGCAACCTGCAACTCCTGCGCGATGATGGTGGCGAGAGTTGTTTTGCCCAAGCCGGGAGGGCCGTGCAGCAGCACGTGATCCATCGCTTCGCCGCGTTCGCGCGCGGCCTGTATGGCGATGGAGAGGATCTCCTTGAGCTTGGGCTGTCCGGTGAAATCGTCGAGCCGCTGTGGACGGAGAGTTGCCTCCAGCTGGCTTTCGCCTTCCAGTGCGGCGGGCGAAATGATCCCCTTTTCGCGCATGAAGCTTCAGCTTAGCGTATGAACTCCATGGACCGCCGGAACAGGGCATCGAACTGGGGGCCGGCTCCGGCGGCCTTCGCTTTTTTCACCGCGGTCTCGGCGGCGGCGCGATTGCAGCCCAGGTTCATGAGGGCGGAGAGGACATCCTCTTCCACCGGATCGAGTGCCGCGGCGGATGAGGCGGCGATGGCCGTCTTGTCCCCGCCCAGCAGATCGAGCTTGTCCCGCAGTTCGAGCACCATGCGTTCGGCCGTCTTCTTGCCCACGCCGGGGATGCGCACCAGCAACTCCACCTGGCCCTGGCGGATGGCCCGCACCAGATCGGAAGAGGCTAGCCCGCTCAAAACGGTGATGGCCAGTTTCGGACCAATGCCGCTCACCTGGATGAGCTTTTCAAAGATGCGCTTCTCGTCGATGCTGGCAAAACCGAACAACAACAGCGCGTCTTCACGCACGTGCGTGTGTACGCGCAAGGTGACCTGCGCGCCGGCCTCGGGCAGGGAGGAGAAGGTCGAGACCGGGATGGTGACTTCGTAGCCGACCCCGTGCGTTTCGACGATGACCTGGTTTGGATGTTTTTCGAGGAGTGTGCCTCGAAGAAGGGCGATCATAAAGGCGTACATTATTGTACATGGCCCGGCGTCGCTTCTTCGTAGACCTAATTCATCAGCAGCAGGCCGAACTGAATGGCGAGGAGGCGCATCACCTGACGCGAGTGCTGCGGGTGGAACGCGGCCAGCGGTATGAGATCTCCGACAACACGCAAGTGTTTCTGGCTGAAGTCGCACTAGCCAGCAAGGATCGAGTGTTGTTCACGGTGTTGGAACCGGTGCCGCTAACACAGTCTCCTGTTGGCATCACGCTGGTGGCCGCGCTCATCAAGTTCGACCGGTTGGAATGGATCCTTGAGAAGTGCACTGAGCTGGGCGTGGAGCGATTCGTGTTGTTCAACGCGGACCGCAGCGAAAAGGGGTTGGAGCAGGCAGCGCCCAAGCGCATGAGCCGTTGGAAGCGTGTCCTGGCGGAAAGCAGCCAGCAATGCCGGCGGGACCGTCTGCCGCGGTTGTCGTCCGAGGTCACGTTCGCAAAGGCCTTGGCGACGGAAGCAGACTGCCGGCTCGCGCTGGAGGAAGAGGAGGCGCCCGCCATCCTCAGCGCACTGCCGGCGGAGCGAGTTTCGACGGATCGTGTTGCGTTGCTGTTGGGACCGGAAGGAGGCTGGACCGCGAGGGAGCGCGAACTGGCTTCAAAAGCCGGATGGGCGGCGGTATCGCTCGGTCCGTCCATCCTGCGCGCGGAAACAGCGGCGGTGGCCGGGGTGGCTGTGCTGAACGCCGCTTGGGCCGCTCACAGGACTTGAGCAGCCTTTTTGAGTAACACGCGCAAAACGGAGCTGCCGTCCGCCCCGGTACCCGCGTGTGTCTGGCCCGTTTGGTGGCGCGGACGGCGCCCTTTGCGCTTCTGAGGAACACGCGCAAAACGGAGCTGCCGTCCGCACCGGTACCCGCGTGTGTCCGGCCGGTTTGGTGGCGCGGACGGCGCCCTTTGCGCTGTTCGGCAACCAAATTGCAGTACTGAGGGTATGACTCCCGCGCCGCCTACCCTCGTGCCGAAGCCCCGGCTCATCTTTTGGGAACTGACCACGGGCTGTAATCTACGGTGCGCGCATTGCCGGGCCAGCGCCTCCGAGCTGATGCATCCGGATGAGCTTGGTTACGCACAATGCTGCCGGATTGTCGACGAGATTGCGGAATTCGGCCCACTCATCCTGGTACTGAGCGGCGGGGAGCCACTTTGGCGTCCTGATGTGTTCGACATAGCCCGGCGCGCGCGGAGCCGCGGTCTGCGGGTTGCGCTTGCCACCAATGGCACTCTGGTGGATGAAGTGATGGCGGAGAAGATCCGCGACGCGGGAATTCAGCGTGTTGCCGTCAGCCTGGACGGTGTGGATCCGGCCACGCACGACCGGTTTCGAGGACAGGATGGGGCCTTCGCGGCGGCGTGTAACGGTCTCCGCTGTTTGCGGGAAGTGGGTCTTTCCACCCAGATCAATACGACGGTGGCGCGTCATAATGCGCACCAGTTGCCCGATATGTTGAAACTGGCGGCAGAACTTGGAGTGGATGCGTTTCACTTATTTCTTCTGGTTCCGGTTGGCTGCGGGCTAACGATCTCGGAACAGGAGTCAGTGCCGGCCGGGCAGGCCGAGCAGATTCTGCGCTGGTTTTATGACCAGTCGCTGGAAACCAAGATTGAGTTGAAGGCCACCTGTGCTCCGCACTATTACAGGATTGTGCGGCAGCAGAGGGCCAAGGCCCGCAGTTCCGGCGTGCCGCTGGCGCCGTTGCCCTCGACGGGAATGCACTCGATGACCAAGGGGTGTCTGGCGGGCAGCGGGGTATGTTTCATTTCCAGCAAGGGCGAGGTGTATCCGTGCGGATACCTGCCCGTCTCGGCTGGGAATTTGCTTTCGGAACCCTTTGCCGGGATCTGGGAGCACGCGGAGATTTTCCGCAGCCTTCGTGGAGGAGATAACTTGGAGGGCCGGTGCGGAGTGTGTGAGTTCCAGAATGTCTGCAGCGGCTGCCGCGCGCGGGCCTATGGCACGACGGGGAATTATCTGGCGGAGGAGCCGGATTGCTTGTACATGCCGAGGGCGTGGGAGACGGAACCTACCGCGGGTCAACGCAGTTCGCGAACTTCCACTCTGTGGTAGATCGCGCGCGATTGCTCCAGGTCGGCAAACTGCATTCCCGGGAGAATCGCGGAAGCAGTGCCGGCCGCGACGGCCCAGCGGACCGCGTCGGCGAAATCGTTGTTCAACGACATGGCCCAGACGAAAGCGGCATTGAAGGCGTCGCCTGCGCCTATGGGGCACACGGCGTCTACGTTGGGCGGGACGGCTTCAATGATCTGGCCTTCACGGGCACCAATGGCGCCCCGGCCGCCCAAGCTCAGCAGCACATATTGCGACCCCATGCCGAGCAAGCGCGTGGCCGCGTTGCGAATATGTTGTTTGGTGATGAGCCCTTTGTTGAGGAGGCGCGATGCCTCCTGCTGGTTGGGGGTGATGACGGTGGGGCCGTCCAGCAGCGCGTCCTGCAGAACTTCGGCATCGGTATCGACCAGCGTCTTGACGCCACGTTTTTTAGCGGAACGGATGAGGCCGCGGTAGAAATCAGAGGAGACACCGGGCGGCAGACTGCCGCACAAGAGCAGCCAGGCGGCGTTATCAAGATGGTTGCAAACGGCCTTCTCAACGCGGGATAACTCTTCGGGGCTAAGTTCGGCGCCGGGCTCGTTGAGTTTGACGGTGAGTCCTTGTTTGTCGGTGATGATGAGGTTGTTCCGAATGCCGCGCGCGATGGGAACCAACTCAAAGGGGTAGAGGTTGCCGGACAGAAAGGCACGGAGTTGTTCTCCGGCCTCTCCGCCTGAGGGGGCAATGGCGAGCGTATTGGCTCCAAAGGAGTGCAGCACCTGGGCAGCGTTCAGCCCGCGTCCGCCGGCCGCCTCCGTAGTGGAAAGAATGTAGCTGCGATCTTCAAATACGAGGCGATCCGCGGAGATGGTCTTGTCGATGGCGGGATTTACGGTGACAGTAAGAATCAAGTCCATATTCTAACAGGGACCAAATTCCGGAACTGCTACGCTGGATGCTTGCATTCTCATTCCAGTTACAAAGGACACTTGGCGCTGGCTTCGGTGTGCTTTTTCTGGGGCACCACGTATCTGGCGATCCGAATGGCGTTGGAAACCGTGCCCCCGCTGTTCCTGATCGCCGGACGGTTTTGCCTTTCCGGCGGACTGATGCTTGGGTGGGTCTGGTTATCGGGCAAGGCATTGCCGCGCGGACGGGAACTGTTGATTACGGCGGCCAACGGAGTCCTGATCCTGGGTGTCGGCAATGGTTGCCTCGTGTTTGCGGAGATGTGGATACCGTCCAGCCTGGCCGCGCTGTTTATAGGGATCTCACCGTTCTGGATGGTGGCTCTGGAGGCGTTGGTGCCCGGCGGAGAAAGACTGCGCTGGCCCGCGCTGGCGGGGATCCTGACAGGATTTCTAGGGGCGGGACTACTGGTGGCTCCGAGCCTGTCGGCCAACGGTATGAGCGGAAATATTTGGAAGGGGTTTCTCATTTTGCAATTGGGGAGCCTGAGTTGGGGACTCGGTTCCATCCTGCAAAAGCGAAACAGAGGGAAGGCGCACCCGATCGTCAACGGGGCAGTGCAGCAGATGGCGGCCGGAGTGGTCTTCCTGATTCCGGCGCTGTTGGCTGGGCAGACGCCCGCATCATGGACCAGCCGCGGTAGTTGGGCGGTGGCGTATCTGGTGGTGTTCGGCTCGATTGTGGGATACAGCTCTTACATCTATGCACTGGACCGGCTGCCTGTTTCGCTGGTTTCCATTTACACGTATGTGAATCCGGTGGTGGCGGCGATACTGGGATGGTACTTTTACCGGGAACCATTTGGGCGGCGCGAGATCGTGGCGATGATGGTGATCTTCTGCGGGGTAGCGGTGGTGAAAGGCTTCAGCCGGCCTGATCCTTCTCGAGCACCTTCGCTCCCAGTGCCCCTCCGATCATCGTGAGGCCGGTAAAGATCATGAAATAGAAGCCGAGGACGAAGACGAGTGTGGTGGCGACAGCGCCCGGAGACTCCAGCATGCGCATCGCCTCATCCATGTTGAATCCGGGGCCCGCGTTGTCCTGAATCTGCTGGCGGAACGCGGCGCCGAATCCTCCCTGTTGCTGCATCGCAATGACAAGCGGGACCGTAAGCAGCAGGACGATGGCGAAACAAAAGACTCCGGTCAGCCAGCCCATGCGTGCGCCGTTGCGCACGGAGAGAAATTCGCCGGTGCGGCGGTGATAGAGATAGACGGCGGCAAAGCCGGCTACGAGCAGACACAGCAGAATCCAGAACAGCTTGATGAACACGGGCAGCGGCACCTGCAACAGGAGCGAGGAAAGCAGCGCGCTGCCGAGCGCGGTACGGACGGCGGGGCGATTCCTGAAGTTGATTCCTTCGGGCGCCGCGGCGGGCGGAGGCGGAATGGCGGCGGCTTCGGCGACCAGCGTGTCCAGGGACTCACGCTCTTCGGCCTCGGTGGCCACAATCTCGCGTTGGGGCTTTCCGCACTTGTGGCAGAATAGGGCATCCTCAGGCGGGCGGGCGCCACATGTGCAGAGTTCGTTCACAATTCCAGTTTCCCGCACCTGCGTGTGCCGGGGCAAGCACGTTATGCTACGTAATTGCCTATGTTCTCTTCCACACTGCTTGTTTTGTCGAATCCCACGGCCAGCCATTTACGGCTTTTGGACCGTCTTCCTGCCGAGACGAGGATCATCACCGGGGACAAGATCGAGATCTTCCGGGACGCGGCAGGCGAAGCCGACGCGATGCTGAACGGGTTTGTAAAGCTCGATCTGTTTCGCGAGGTTTTCCTTATGGCTCCAAAGCTGCGCTGGGTGCATTCGCTGTCGGCGGGAGTGGAGAATACGCTGTTTCCGGAGTTGGTGGAAAGCCCGGTTCCGCTCACCAATGCGCGGGGAGTGTTCAGCCGCTCGCTGGGCGAGTTTGCGATCACCGCGGCGCTCTACTTCGACAAGAAGATTGCACAGATGAAGCGCCAGCAGCAGGGAGGTGTCTGGGCGTCGATGGAAGTGGAGGAGCTGTACGGCAAGACGATGGGAATCGTCAGCTACGGAAGCATCGGGCGGTGTTGCGCGCATCTGGCCAAGGCTTTCGGAATGCGCGTGGTGGCGACGCGACGCCAGCCGGAGCTTTCGGCCGGCGACCCGCTGTTGGACGAGGTATTCGCGCCGGCCGGATTGGGTGAGATGATGGCGCAATCGGATTTTGTGGTGGTGTGTTCTCCGTTGACGCCCGGCACGCGGGGAATGATCGGGGCGGCGGAGCTGGCGCGCATGAAGCCGGAGGCGGTGTTCATGAACGTGGGCCGCGGACCCGTGGTGGTGGAGAGCGCCTTGATCCAGGTGTTGCAGGAAGGCAGAATCCGCGGCGCGGCGCTGGACGTGTTTGAGCAGGAACCTCTGCCCACCGGACATCCGTTCTATTCGATGGAGAACGTCCTGTTATCGCCGCATTCGGCCGATCATGTTCCGGGCTGGAGCGACTCCAGCATTGAATTTTTCGTGAAGAACTTTGAGCGCTACAGCAAAGGCCAGCCGCTGGAGAACCTGGTGGACAAGAAGGCCGGATACTAGGCTCCGGGAAACCATGAGTATCCATCTCGACGACATCAGGGCCGCCGCCCAACGGATTGCGCCCATCGCGCACCGGACTCCGGTGATGACCTCGCGCCTCTTTGACGAGCGCACCGGGGTGGCCGCTTTTTTCAAATGCGAAAATCTTCAGCGCGGCGGCGCTTTCAAGATCCGGGGCGCATCCAACGCGATTTTCTTACTCTCGTCCGCCGAGCGCGCCCGCGGCGTGGTGACCTACTCGTCGGGCAACCATGCGCAGGCCGTGGCCATCGCGGCGGCGCATTGCGGGATCGCGGCCACGATTGTGATGCCGGAGGATGCGCCACGATCAAAGCTGGAAGCAACCCGCGGGTACGGCGCGAAGGTGGTTTTGTTCGATCGGATGCGCGAGGACCGCGTCGTGATTGGGGAGAAGATCGCCCAGGAAACCGGCGCGGCAATTATTCCTCCGTTCGATGATGTGAGAATCATGGCGGGGCAAGGCACCGTCGCGCTCGAGTTGCTGGAGCAGACGCGGGGTCTGGATAGTTTAGTGGTATGTATCGGTGGCGGAGGACTCATGTCGGGCTGCGCGGTAGCGGCCAAACAACTGCGGCCGCACATTCGGATCTTTGGAGTGGAACCGGAGGACGGCAACGATACGTTTTTGTCTCTGCAATCAGGACGGAGGGTGAGCATTGATCCGCCGCAAACCATCGCCGACGGTTTACGCGCCCAGGCGCCCGGCCAATTGACCCTGCCTGTCATTCAGCAACATGTTGAGCAAGTGGTGCTGGTGGGCGAAGAGGAGATCCGCGCGGCGATGCGCTTCTTCCTGACACGGATGAAGCTGGTGGTGGAGCCGAGCGGCGCGGTGGCGGCGGCCGCCCTGCTGCACGGGAAATTACCCGCCGGGCTCGGCCGCGTGGGCGTGGTGATCTCCGGCGGCAATGTCGATACGGAGTTGCTGGCTACTCTTTAGGTTCCTCGCTGGTTCGATAAGCCCTCCAATGGCAGCCTCGGGTGGCGGAGCATTGGGCTCCCTGGAGCATTTGGGCCGCGGGCTTTCTGGCCCTTGCTGCGATTTCTGGTTCAGTGCCGATGCTACTGCGCCGCGATCAATCCTAAGTAACACCATTTCAGAAGCGCTAAGGGCGCAGTCCGCGCCACCAAACGGGCCAGAAACACGCGAGTTGCCGCCGCGGACGGCAGCTCCGTTTTGCGCGAGTTCCTCAAGAGCTCGCACAGGGCCGGCGTGGCCCACCAACCCGTCTG
>Ga0080064_1003837_pt1 | contig 20612 bp, 18 predicted proteins | sample Subgrocontami54m_FD_69260 | JGI IMG/M metagenome (GOLD analysis project Ga0080064, IMG submission 69260) | Subsurface groundwater microbial communities from S. Glens Falls, New York, USA - GMW46 contaminated, 5.4 m (SPADES assembly) (version 2) ...
AGCGGCATCGCCACTAACAGCGTTGGATAGTGGATGTCGCCCTTCAGTACCGCGGTTTTCACCGCCCAAGAATAGCAGAATGGCGGGCAAAGTCCAGCACCCAGGAGGGGAACACGCCGAGTACCAGAATGGCCGCGGCCGAACCCCACAGCGCGATGGAAACCCCGGGCGCGGGAGACTGGAGTGACTCCATGGATTCGCCCGGCTCATGGAAGTACATCACGACGATGATCCGCAGGTAGTAGTAGGCGGCCACGGCGCTGTTCAAGAGTCCGAGCACGGTGAGCCAATAGAGACCCGAGTCAATGGCGGCCTTGAAGATGTAGAACTTTCCGAAGAAGCCGCCGGTCAGGGGCACGCCCACCAGGGAGAAGAGAAAGATGGTGAACAGAGCCGCGGTGACGGGCTGCTTTTCGGCGAGACCAGCCAGATCGTTCAGTTCCACGTACTTCTCGCCCTTCCTTCCAAAGTGCGACAGGACCGCAAAAGCGCCCACGTTCATGAATGCGTAGGAGGCCAGATAGAACATGGCCGCGGCCGTGCCAATCTGCGAGTGCGCGGTGATGGCCACCAAGACATAGCCGGCGTGGGCGATTGAGGAATAAGCGAGGATGCGCTTCAAGTTGGATTGGGTGAGGGCGGCGAAGTTACCCACCACCATGGTGGCCAGGGCGGAGAGCCAGATCACGTGGCTCCAGCGTTCACCGCCGCCCGGAAATGCCGTAGTGTAGACGCGAATGAAAACAGCGAAGGCCGCAGCTTTGGGTCCGGCGGACATAAAGGCGGAGACCGGCGCCGGAGCGCCCTGGTATACGTCCGGGGCCCACACTTGAAAAGGCACCGCGGACACTTTGAAGGCGAACCCGGTGAACATCAAGGCAGCGGAAACGCCGACCATCATGGCGGAAGCGCCCGATTCTGGGTTGGAGAGGAACCGGCGGATCAATTGCAGATTCGTGCTGCCGGTGATGCCGTAGATCCAAGCCACACCATATAGCAGAAATGCTGTCGCAAATGAGCCGAGCAGAAAGTACTTCACCGCCGATTCGTTGTTGCGGACATCATTGCGCAAAAAGCCGGCCAGGATGTAGGTGGCGATGGAGGAGATCTCCAGACCGATGAAGACCATGATGAGTTCGTTGGCGGTGGCGAGCAGGCACTGGCCCACCAGCGAGAACAGCAGCAGGGCGTAGAATTCGCCGGAGTCCGCCTCTTCCCGTTGCAGATAAGAGGAAGAGCAGAGCACAGCCAGGAGCCCCACCACCAGCACGACCATCCGGAAAAACGCACCGAAGCCGTCGGCTTGAATCATGCCGTGAAAAGCGGGTCCGGGATTACCGGCGGCGGCTACCGTCGCTGCCATGGCGGCCACGATTCCGAGCAAGGCCAGAGGGGCCAGACCGGCGCGGTTGCGTTCCCCGGCAATACCCTCCAGGATCATCAGGAGAGTTCCCACGCCGATGAGGACCATTTCGGGCAGGATGCGGAGATATTCAGCGGAGGTAGGCAGGAAATCAGCGGGCATTGCCGGCCTCCTGCTTTTGTACCTGTGCCCGCTCGAACCGGGCCGGCGCAGCCTTCTTCACCTGATACTCGACGTTGATCTTGGATTGCTCCAATATCTGCGCGTTGGCCGCTCCGATGGTAGGCAGGAAGGTCTGTGTGGCGGTGCCCATCCAGACCATCAGGATCAGCAGGGGGGCAAGCGCCGCCATTTCACGAAAATTCAAATCGTGCATGTGCGAGCGGACCGATTCCGGCGTTTCGCCGAGAAAAGTCCGCTGATAGAGCCAGAGCATGTAGCAGGCCGAGAGAATCACACCCACGGCGGCAAAGGCCGCCCAGCGGATGTTTGTGAGCGCGGCGCCCTGAAGGACCAGGTATTCTCCAATGAAGTTGTTGAGCATCGGCAGGCCGATGCTGGCCAGGGTGGTGATCATGAAGACCGCAGCCAGATTGGGGGCAACCGTGGCCACACCGCCGTAATCCTTGATCTCGAGGGAATGCCGCCGCTCATAAAGATAGCCGACCAGCATGAAGAGAGCGCCGGTGGAGACACCGTGACTGAGCATCTGATAGACAGCCCCGTCCATGCCCTGCTGGGTGAACGAGAAAATCCCGAGTACGACAAAGCCAAGGTGCGAAACGGAGGAGTAGGCCACCAGCTTCTTCATGTTCGGCTGGACCAGGGCCACCAGCGCTCCGACAATAATCCCGATAATGGCGAGCACGGCGATGACCGGCGCGCACTCGCGAGCCGCGTTGCCGAACATGGGCAGGCAGAACCGGACAATCCCGTAACAGCCCATCTTGAGCATCACCGAGGCAAGCATGACGGAGCCGGCGGTCGGCGCCTCCACGTGCGCATCGGGCAGCCAGGTATGCAGCGGCCACAGCGGGACCTTGATGGCAAAGGCTATGAAGAAGGCCAGAAACATCGGCAACTGTTCGGCAGTGCTCAGCACCAGCCGGCCATTGCCGAGCAGCGTCAGGATCACGGTGTAATCGAATGTGCCAGCGCGGCTGTAAAGATAAATAATGGCGGCCAGCATCAGCACGGATCCGGCCATCGTATAGAGGAAGAACTTGACGGTGGCATAGATGCGCCGGTCGTGGCCCCAGATGCCGATGAGGAAGTACATCGGAACCAGCGTGACTTCCCAGAACACGTAGAACAGGAACAGATCCATTGCCGCGAACACGCCAATCAAGCCGAACTCGAGCAGCATCAGGAACGCGTAGAACTCCTTGCGGCGGCGGTCAATGTAGTTCCAGGAGATCAGCACGCATATTGGAACCAGGAGCGTCGACAGGATCACCAACCAGAGGCTGAGGCCGTCGAGCGAGATGTGATAGCGAATCGCGGGCGACTCGATCCAACTGATGTCGGTTTCAAAGTGCCTGCCTGGGACGGCGCTTAGAAAAGGACCCAGCAATCCTAGCGACAAAACGAAAACGGCAACCGAAAGCACCAGAGCGATCATGCGCGCGGATTGGTCCATCGAACGCGGCACCAGCAGCAGAACCAGAAAACTTATCAGCGGGAGGATGAGCAGTATGTTGAGCAGGTTCATCGCGCACCCCCGGAAGCCAGTCCGATACTCACCAGGAGGACCACTGCTCCTACTACCACCCAGGTGGCGTAGGTTCGAATGTTGCCCGACTGCAGGCGGCGGCATTTGGCCCCGACCCACTGCGATGCGGAACCTGTGCCGTTCACGATTCCGTCAATTAAACCCGCATCCAGACCCTTCCAGAGAACAGTCCGCGATCCGGCCACCAACGGATTGACGAGGGTACTTTGATAGATTTCGTCGACAAAATATTTGTTGTAGACCAGTTTGTAGAGGCCGCCAAAGGCATTGGCCACCGAATCGGCCAACCCAGGCCTGGCCAGATACATGAACCAGGCAAGCCCGATGCCGAGCGCTCCGGCGGCGACGGAAATCACCATCAGCGACTGATCGTGATGCGCCTCGGCCAGCGGGAAAACCGGCTCCAGGAATTGTGGGATGTGAATGTAGCCGCCGCCCAGGCTCAGCAGCGCGAGCACACCCAGCGGAATGGTCATGGACGCGGGCGATTCGTGCGGATGATGATGCCCGCGATAGCTGCCGAAGAAGCACAGGAACATGGCGCGTGAAACGTAGAAGGCGGTCATGCCGGCAGTGACCACGCCAACCCAGTACATCCAGGGGGCGTGATGATGCGCCGCCAGCAGGATCTCGTCCTTGCTGTGAAAGCCGGAAAAGGGCGGCACTCCGGCAATGGCCACCCAAGCGCAGGCGAGCGTAATAAACGTGACCGGGATCTTCTTGTAGAGCCCGCCCATGTGGCGCAGGTCCTGCTCGCCGCTGAGGGCGTGGATGACGCTGCCGGCTCCGAGGAACAGCAGAGCTTTGAAAAAGGCGTGCGTCATCACATGGAAAATGCCGGCGGAGAAAGCGCCCACGCCGAGCGCAAGGAACATGTAGCCGAGCTGCGAAACTGTGGAATAGGCAAACACCTTCTTGATGTCGTTCTGCGTCATCCCGATGGTGGCGGCCATCACCGCGGTGACCAGCCCAATCCAGGCAACCGTATCCATCGCGAACGGCGACTTCAAGAAGATGGCCGAAGACCGGGCCACCATGTAAACGCCGGCAGTGACCATAGTGGCGGCGTGTATGAGAGCCGAAACCGGAGTGGGGCCCTCCATCGCGTCGGGGAGCCACACGTACAGGGGAACCTGTGCGGACTTGCCGGCCGCACCCACCATCAGCAACAGGCAGATTGCTGTCAGCATGCCGGCCGAAGTTTCCACCGGAAGCGCCTTGACCGCCTCAAATACCTTGGGGAAATCCAGCGTGCCGAACGTGGCCACAATCAGAAAAATGGCGATGGAAAAACCGAAGTCGCCAATTCGGTTGACGATAAAGGCCTTGTTTCCGGCGGTGGAGGCGCTGTGCTTGAGGTAGTAGAACCCGATTAGAAGGTAGCTGCACAGGCCCACGCCTTCCCAGCCCACAAACAGGATGAGGTAGTTGTTCGCCAGCACCAGGGTCAACATGAAAAACATGAAGAGGTTGAGGTAGGCAAAGAAGCGGTAGTAGCCGTCTTCGTGTGCCATGTAGCCGGTAGCGTAGATATGGATGAGACTGCCGATGCCGGTCACCACCAGGAGCATGACGGCGGTAAGACGGTCGACGGAAAGCTCGTACGGGATATTCAGCGTGCCGCTGGAGATCCAGGTGAAGTAGTGTTCGATGTGCGCCGATTCGAGCGGCATCAGCGCTTGCAGGGTTTTCACCACCCAGAGAAACGAGAGCAAAACGGAACCCACCGCGACGAGGTTGATGATCGACTTGGGCAGGCGGCGGCCCAGCAGGCCGTTGATCAGGAATCCGGCGAGCGGGAAAGCGGGAATGAGCCAGAGATAGTGCATTGTCTAAATCAAAGTTCCCCTCACAGCCGCAAGGAGTCCACGTCGTCCACCAGCAAGGTGGAGCGATTCTTGAACACGGTGAGGATGATGGCAAGTCCAACAGCGGCTTCGGCCGCAGCGACGACCATGACGAAAAATGTGAAAATCTGGCCGTCCACCTGCTTGTAGTGGCGTGAAAAGGTGACAAAGCTGAGGTTCACCGCGTTGAGCATCAGCTCAATGGACATAAAGATGGTGATCAGATTCTTTCGCATCAAGAACCCGGCCACGCCGAGCGAGAACAGGATCGCGCTCAACATCAGGTACCAGCTCAGAGGAACAGCGCCCATGACACCCATCAATCCATCTCCTTTCGGGCCAGAACCACCGCACCGAGGATGGCCACCAGGATCAGCACAGAGGTGATCTCAAACGGCAGCAGGTAGGTGGTGAACAGCGCCCGGCCCACGTCTTTCGCAGTGCCGGTGTACTCCCCAAATGTGACCGAGGACTGCGGCGATCCGTGTTGCACAAAAAAACTCAATAACCCGAGCACGGCGATCGTCAGCGGAATGCCTAGCAGTTTTGCGAACCAACTGGGCCGCGCCGGTTTTTTCTCCTCGCCGGCATTGAGCAGCATGATGACAAAGACAAACAGCACCATGATGGCCCCGGCGTAAACGATCATTTGGGCGGCGGCAATAAACTCGGCGCCCAACAGCAGGTAGATCACGGCAAGAGCGCCCATCACGCCCACCAGCGACAAGGCGCTTGTGATGGGGTGCTTTTGCACCACGAGGTTGATGGCGCAGGCGACTGCGATGGCGGCAAAGATAAGAAAAAGGATTGCGTCCATGGTCTTACTTGGTGAACAGGGCCACGGCGAGGGCCGTAGCAAACAAATGCACAATGGAGACCGGGAACAGAAACGCCCAGGCAAAGCGCATCAGTTGGTCGTAGCGGAAGCGCGGCAGGGTTCCGCGCACCCAGATGAAGAGAAACAGCAGAAAGCCCACCTTGGAGGCGAACCAGAACAGCGGAACCAGGATGGGGCTCAACACGGGCGCCGCCATGGCCAGGGCGATGGCGAAAAACACGGCGGCAAACACCGGGAGAGTGAACCGGTCTTTGGGCCGCGCCGGATGGAGCGAATGGTAGAGCGCGACCGCGCCGGCGAGGGCGAACAAGGCGGAGGGAATGTAGCCGGATCCGAATTCCACCGGGAACGGCGGATGCCAGCCGCCGAGAAACAGGAGCGTCGCCAGCGAGCAGATGGTGACCATGTTCGCGTACTCAGCCATAAAGAAGGCGGCAAACTTCATGCTCGAGTATTCGGTGTGGAATCCGGCCACCAGTTCGTTTTCCGCCTCGGGCAGATCGAAAGGGATGCGGTTGGTTTCCGCAAAAGCGGCGATCATGAAAATGACAAAGGAAATGACCTGCGGGAATGGACCTTGGAAAACCGCCCAGCGCGCGATGAATCCAAACGAGTAGCCGGCTTGCGCATCGACAATCTCGCGAAGGCTCAAGGAATTGAACATCAACAGCGGGCTGGCGATGGCCAGCGCCAGTGGAAGTTCATAGCTGATCATCTGCGCCGAGGCGCGCAGCGCACCCAGCAAGGCGTACTTGTTGTTGGACGCCCAGCCGGCGAGGGCGACTCCGTAAACGCTGACACTGGAAATCGCCAGCAGAACCAGCACCCCGATGTTGAGGTCAGTGAGCTGCATGAATGTCTTGACACCGAACACTTCAATCTCAGGGCCAAACGGGATAACGGAGATTGAGGTGAGCGCCAGGGCCACGGAAAGAATGGGCGCGACAATATAGAAAAATTTGTTGACGTGCTCCGGAACAAGGTCTTCCTTGGTCATCAGCTTGATCACGTCGGCCAAGGGTTGCAACAGGCCATGCGGCCCGACGCGATAGGGACCGACACGGAGTTGAATATGGGCGATGACCTTGCGTTCCACCCACTGCAGATACGCCAGCGTGGTCATTAACACCGCTGCGATGATGCCCGTCTTGATCAGAGTGATGAGGAAGAAGTTCATCGATGGTAGAGCCCGCCGGGCGCCTCCATCACCTTTCCAAGGATCTTGGAATAACGCCCCAGTGTACCGGAGGTGAACAGGGTATCGCGCGAGGACTCGATGGCGGCCGCCGCCGATTGCGGCACGCGACCATTGACCGGTTGCGTGAGCGCCGCACCGCCGGTGGCCAGCGTCATCGGCGCGACGTTGTAGCCGCTCACCGATGCGCGAATTTCGTCAAAGATCCTGTCCGGCTGCACCGTCCCCAAATTCAAACGCATCTGGCGCGCCAGCAATCCGAAGATGTCCAGATCCGGTTTGGAACCCATGACGCCGAGGCCCTTCCGCAGCTTCTGCACTTCCCCACAGGTATTGGTGACGGTTCCGTTCTTCTCGTAGGCGGAAGCGGCCGGCAAGATAACATCGGCACGCTGGGCCGTCTCCGTCATGAACAGATCCTGCACGACGACGAATGCCGAACCGGACGCGAGGGCGGCTTTCTCCAATGGATTTGCGCCGACTACCCAAAGCGCGGCGAGGTCCGGGTCAGACAGCATCCGCGCCACGGTCATGCCGGTCTCCGGCGCGGGTTTGTAGCCCGGCAGCAGGTCCGGCGCCAGGCCCATGTCGAGAGCACCGCGAGAATTCGAGTAATCCACCAGGCAAAGATACTTCACGGGAATGCCGAGGCCGTCGCCAAAGGCCACCAGCCGGCGGACCGCGTCGCCCTGTACCGCATCGCCAAACACAACCACCAGATCGCCGCCGGACTGCAAGGTAGCAGCAAGACCGGGCAAATCCTCCATGGCGATGCGAGTGGCGAAGGCATCTTCGCGCACAGGCCCTGGGGCGACAACATAGGTCTTCGATTGGTGATGCCGCCAGTTGGCTCGAATCTGAAACGCGAGGAACGGATGCTGCTGCGCAAGATCAGCGCCGATCACGAGCACGCTCTTGGCGGTGTAAAGATCGGCCGCCGCCGCCAGTGCCCCGGTACTGCCGCTGAGCGCATCCACTAAAGTGGCGACGTCACCCGTGCGGTGATGATCAATATGCGGTGTGTTCAAACCCTGCCGGGCGAACTTCTGCAGATAGAAATTCTCTTCGTTGGTGGTCCGGCTGGATCCGACGACTCCAATCCGGGCGCCGGCGTCTTTGATGGAAGAAAACTTCTCCGCCACGACTGCCAATGCCCTGGACCAGCTCACCTCTTCCAGCTTCCCGTTAATGCGCATCATGGGCGACTGGAGCCGCTCCTGGTGATTCACAAAGTCGAAGGCGTATCGGCCTTTGATGCAAAGAAACTCGCCGTTGATGCCGGACCGGTCGCGATTGTTGCCGCGAATAATCTCGTTGTTGCGGACGCCGAGCGTCGTCTTGCAGCCGTCGCCGCAGTGCGTGCAGATGGTCCCGACATGCTCCATCTCCCAGGGCCGTGTCTGATAGCGGTAGGCGCCGCTGGTGAGCGCGCCGACCGGACAGATGTCGATGCAGGAACCGCACTCGTCGCACTCCAGATGCGTGCCCATGTTCGGCGTGATCTCGGAATAGGCGCCGCGATTGGTAATGCCCAGAGCCTTCACGCCGAGGCCTTCGTCGCAGATGCGCACGCAACGGTAACAGAGAATGCAGCGCGGCGCATCGAAGTACACCACCGGCGACCATTGCTTCTCGTCCACATGGAGCTTGACCTCGGTGAAGCGGCTCTCGCCCACCCCGTAGCGGAACACCATGTCCTGCAATTCGCATTCCCCGCCCTTGTCGCACACCGGGCAATCGAGCGGATGGTTGGTCAGCAAGAACTCAAGCATGGATTTGCGGGCATTCACCACGGCAGCCGACTCGGTGTTTACCACCATGCCTTCGCCGACCGGAAGCGTGCAAGCGGCCAGGAGCTTGGGCGCCTTTTCCACATCCACGAGGCACATGCGGCAGGCCGCTTGGAGGGACAGGCCTTCGTAGTAGCAAAAGGCTGGTATCTGTATGCCTACCGTCTTGGCCGCGTCAATCACCAGAGTGCCCGGCGCCGCCTGCACCTTTTGCCCGTTGATCGTCAGGCTTACCAGATTACTCATGCGATACTCACAAGTTCACTGCGAGGCTTCATGGCAACCAGCTTGGCCTCAAACTCATCACGAAATTTCTCCACGATCGAGATTGTGGGCATCGCCGCCGCATCCCCAAGCGGGCAAAACGTCCGGCCCAGCATGTTGGCGGCCAGCTCGCCCACCATCGAAACGTCGTTCGATGTCCCGACTCCCTGATTCAATCGAGTCAGCAGCTTCTTCAGCCACAGCGTGCCTTCGCGGCACGGGATGCACCAGCCGCAGCTTTCATGCTGGTAGAAGCGCATAATGCGCAGCGCGAAATTCACCATGTCGGTGGTCTCATCCAACACCACCATGCCGCCCGAGCCAAGCATCGTTTTTACCTTGGCCATAGAGTCATAATCCATATTGATGTCGCACTCGTCAGCCTTGAGGATGGGACAGGAACTGCCACCGGGCACCACGGCCTTCAACTTGCGGCCGCCCAGCATCCCGCCGCCTAACTCATTGATGGCGCGCATCATCGGGAAGCCTAACGGAACCTCGTAAACGCCTGGGGTGTTGACGTGGCCGGAGATGCAAAGCATGCGTGTACCACCCGCCTTCGGCACGCCGATATCGGCATAGGCTTGCCCACCATTCAAGATGATGTAGGGCACCGCGCAAAACGTTTCCACATTGTTCAGAATGGTCGGGCTTTGGAATGCGCCTGAAACCGCCGGAAACGGGGGACGGATCCGTGGAATTCCGCGCTTGCCTTCCAACGATTCCAGCAGCGCGGACTCTTCGCCACACTCATAGGCGCCGGCGCCGGTGTGCGTCGACAGGTCAAAATCAAATCCGGTGCCGCGAATATTCCTGCCGAGGTAGCCGTTCCTGTAAGCCTCCTCGATCGCGCGATCCATGATGTCGATCAGGTAGCGGTATTCTCCGCGAATGTAGATCCAGCCGCGATGCGCATCGATGACCCGGCCGGCGATGAGAACCCCTTCAATCAACTGATGCGGGTCATTCTCCATCAGCACGCGATCCTTGCAGGTGCCCGGTTCGCTCTCATCGGCATTGACGACGATGTACTTGGGCTTGGGCAATTGCCGCGGAACAAAGCCCCACTTCATGCCGGTGGGAAAACCCGCGCCGCCCCGTCCGCGCAGGTTCGAGATCTTCAACTCTCCTATGATCTGCTCGGGATCCATCTCGATCGCCTTGAGAAACGCCTTGTAGCCGTCACTGGCCACGTAGGTGTCCAGCGATTCGGAATTCGGCAGTCCGAAGCGGCGCGTAAGAATTTTGACTTCGGCCGGATGGGGAGGATTAAAAAGCATGTTCTATTGCACCCTCCGCAACTGGTCCATCAACTCGTCGAGCTGCTCCGGGGTGACATGATGGCGGAAATCGTAATTCACCTGAATGGCAGGCGCCCAGGAACAGGCCCCGATGCACTCCACCTCTTCCAGCGAAATCTTCTCGTCCGCGGTCACCTGATTATGGCCGATCCCGAGCTTGTGACACGCCTGTTCCCACAGCTTGTCGCCGCCGCGCAGCATACAACTAATGTTGGTGCATATCTGCAAATGCGTCTTGCCCATGGGCTTTGGGCGAAGCATGGTGTAATAGCCGACGACCTCATCCACCTGGAGCGGGGTGACGCCGCAGCGCCGCGCCACTTCCTCCTTCAACTCCCGCGTCACAAGGCCCACTTCATCCTGGGCATACATCAGCATGGGAATCAGGGCAGCCCTCTCGCGGCCCTCCGGGTAACTGCGCAGCAGTTTTTCGAATCTGGCTTCCGTCTCCGGAGAAAAAGTCATACGTTATCGATCCGCCATCTATCGATCCACATCGCCTAACACAAAATCCAGGCTCCCGAGCGAGGCAATGCTATCGGCGAGCAGCCGCCCTTCGAGCATGTTTGGCATGGTCATGAGGTTTCCAAAACTGGGCGTGCGCATATGCACGCGATACGGTTTGTTGGTGCCGTCGCTCACCACGTAATAGCCCAGCTCACCGCGCGGCGCCTCAATGACCTGATAAACCTGGCCGGCGGGGACGGAAAAGCCTTCCGTCACAATCTTGAAGTGATAGATGAGAGACTCCATTTGCGTCTTCATCCGTTCACGATCCGGCAAGACGACATGCGGAGAGTCAGCCTGCCATGGGCCTTCCGGCATTCCCTCGAGGGCCTGCACCACGATTTTGGCGCTCTCGCGCATTTCGGCGACGCGCACCTGGTAGCGCGCGAACACGTCGCTTTCCACTTGCGTGGGCACCTGAAACTGAAACTGCTCGTAGCTCGAATAGGGTTCCGACTTGCGAATGTCCCAACTCATGCCCGCCGCGCGGATCAAAGGGCCGGTGGCGCCGATGTCGATCAGATCCTCCAGAGACACATGGCCGACATCCTTGGTCCGCTGCATCCAGATGGGATTTGCGGTGAGTAGATTTTCATACTGATCCACTTTCGAGGGGAACTGGTCAATGAACTTGCGCACCACCTTGTCCCAGCCCCGCGGAGCATCCAGCGCCAATCCGCCCACGCGGAAGTAGCTGGTCATCATGCGCTGCCCCGAGAACATCTCAAAAATGCGCAGCAGATCCTCGCGCTCACGGAAACAGTACAGGAACACGCTCATCGCACCGATGTCGATGGCATGGGTGCCGAGCCATACCAGATGGCTATTGATGCGCGTCAACTCGGTCAGCATCACGCGCATCCACTGGGCTCGCCTGGGGATCTCCATGCCGAGGAGCTTTTCCACGGCGAGCACGTAGCAGAGGTTGTTGGAGAGATTCGCCAGGTAATCGACGCGATCGGTTAAGGGAACCACCTGCTGGTAGGTCTTCACCTCGCACTCTTTTTCGATGCCGGTGTGGAGGAATCCGACGTCGGGGGATGCCTTCAGGATGGTCTCCCCGTCCAACTCCAGCAGAATGCGCAAGACGCCGTGGGTGGAAGGGTGTTGCGGACCCATGTTCAGCGTCATGGTCCGTTTGGTTTCGGTTGCGGCGCTGGCTGAAATTTCACTCATCTTGATAACTGTACTTGTATCCGTGGATGGGGAAGTCTTTCCGCAACGGGTGCCCCACCCAATCCTCCGGCATCAGAATTCGAATGAGGTTGGGGTGATTCCGGAAGGAGACCCCAAACAGGTCAAAGATCTCGCGCTCATACCAGTCGGCGGCGCGCCAAACGGAATAGACGCTGTCGATTTCGGGCTGCGCGCCGTCGAGCTTGCACAGCAGCCTGATCCGCTCATTGCGTTCCAAGGAATGGAGGTGGTAGACCACCTCGAAACGGGGCTCCATCGGATGCCAGTCCACAGCGGTGATGCCACTGAGGCGGATAAACTGCTGTTGGTCCTTGAGGAAACGGCAAACTTCGACTATCCGCTCCGGCGCGATGGACAAGGTCAATTCCGCGCGCTCCCGCTTGCCGTCCAGCACAGCGCCCGGACATGCCTGCAAGGCCTGGACTACACCCATCTGGCTCAATTCATCAGAAAGCATTGTTCATTAATAACTTGCAGTAAGAACTATTGGCGCGCCCCTGAGGTCTGGGACCAGTCAAGGACTTTCTTCTTCCAAATGTAGAAGAAGCCGGACAGTATGAAAACGACGAACAGGAACATCTCAATAAAAGCAACCAGTTTCAGTTCGCGATAGACGGCCACCCAGGGATAGAGAAAGACGGCTTCAATATCGAAGAGGATGAACAGCATGGCAACCAGGTAGAACTTGACGCTGAACCGCTCCTCGGCGCTGCCGGTAGGCACGATCCCGCATTCATAAGGGGAGTCCTTGACCTTGTTCTTGAGCTTCTTGCCAAGGAGCCAGGAAACGCCAACCAGGCCCGAAGCGATCAGGGTGGCCAGAATCGCCTGGACCAGGACAGGAAAATAGACTTCTAAGGGTGAACTGGGCATGTATTCCGGGGATCGTTGCGGCGAACGAAGCCTACTCTTTGACTATAGTGAGCCGCAGAGGCGGGTGTCAAACGCGAACCGAGAAACGGGGGGTCTAGCGCCAATACCATTCACTTAATGGCTCGACTGGGCGCGCGCCTTACGAGTCGCCGTTTCGGGCCAATCAACGGGATGGCGGCAAACCGTCAACTGGGTTGCCGGACGCTGGCGCGTCAATGTCTCGAACGGGCTCCGCTGTCTAGATGGTGTCAGGCTGTAGGCGGCGGTCACAGCCACCGTCCACCTCAGCCGACATTCATCTTCAGCTTCTTCCACGTGTCGAGCAGGCGTAATGTCGCCTCCAAGTATTGAGCATCAGACAACAGTGGAATATCGCCCGGATCGCCCGGATAGAGCCGTAGCGACTCCCACCGCTGCTTGTACAGGAACCGTACGCGTTCGGGAGTAAGGCCGGAGAGCACTTCATCGAACTGAGCAAGTTCGTCTGGAGTGGCTTCAGTCTCTTCGTCTGCTTTAGCCTCAGGCGGACGTTTACTGAAGAGCGGGCGATGCTTCCGGAACTCCGCCAAAGTCGGGGTGCTCCCAATCGTCAGTTCTGATCTCCTAGCCAAAGCGGGGAAACTTTTATGCTTCACCCATAAGTTGATTTCTTCGACCGCATCTGCCTCCGCCCAAGGCGATATGACACCGTCCGTGATGAGCTTCCGCAGATTTATCCGCCGGCGTTTCGAATCAGGAACCCAAGAATTCCGACGGTTGATAGGCAGCGGGTGAGGATGAGGATAGTTGTTGAGATCAAAGTGACGGTTTCCCGTCGCCAGCGGGTCATACGCAGTGATGAATGCTCGCACTTCACAATCTGGCGCGTACTGGAGTTGTTTCGTCGTGATGAATTCTAAACCGTTGAATCTGTCCGTCAGATGCTCCGTGCCATACTGCACGCGGCCTTGATGCGCATCATCCTCCAGCAGACCATCAAGCGCGGAATACAGCAAATCGTAGCGCGTACAGACCGCCACGCCATCGTGGCCGTACGCTTCCCACATGTCGAGCGTTTCCAGGCCTTGCGCGTGGAGGTACCAGCAGCTGAGATAGAACGCCTCGCGGTCTTGAGCGAGAGAACCGAGGTGGTCATTGAGCGCCACGCGGTCGTTTATATCGTGCGGATCAAGCCCGAGGACGCGCAACGCGTAGTCTTCAGGCGGAAGTCCCTCACTCTTATCGGGATACAAATCCGCGCGGCGGAAATACAGTTCCTCACCAGACATCAAGTCACGGAATTTGCGAAGGTCCATGAAGCGCCAAAGCACCGCATCTTTGGGTGGCTCCAACTGGCTCCAATATGGCTTTACCGGCATTCGCTCACCTCGTCTTTCTCAGTAGCGAGCAGGCTCTTCAATCGAGTTTTCTATCGAAAGAAGTCGGGGAACTCGGCCGCAAACTGTTGCTTTCTGTCCTCGGCCGACTCCAACTCCTGTCGCCACCAGGGATGGTTCCGCCGGGAACCGACATGCGCGTCCCAGCCAGAGCGCGTCTTTGCATATAGTTTTTCGCAGCCGGGAATCGGACACTGAAACGCCCCGACGGTGTTTGGAGTGGCTACCCTATTCGGCGCGGTCACCGAACTTGGCTCGGATGGGCTGCTGCGATGGGAATGCGGGTCGAACGTCCGCGCTCGAAGGTCGAGGTTTACGCTTCCGGTGCCGAGTATGCTCCCTTCCGCACGATCGGAGCCGACGCAGGATCGGTAGAGCGGGATTCCCTCGAGTTCGCAGCGAAGGAGGGCTGCGGCCGTTATGAGGGCGTCAAAATCGTCTTCGTTAGCCTCGGCTTCGACAAGATTCTCGATCGTGACGCCCTGGTCGCGAACCCATTCTGCGGCGTGCAACGCTTCAATTGCGGCGCGGCGGGTCTCCCTCTTGGTCTTGGCCACAATCAGGGTAGGGCGTAACCTTACTGCACCGTCGAGCAGTGCGGTCGCGTAGGCTGAGCGCGGGTACATTTCCGCGAGAACAACGGGAGCAGAGGCGCGCAGAACCGGGAGTTCACCTTCGAACGGCCACATGCGGAAGGCACGGTCTCGATCCAGCAGAGGACCGATTTCCTGCCAAAGAGCGCATGCGGCACTTCCAACGGATCCGGGGACTCCGGACTTGATAAAGGCGCTCTTCGCGCCGGTTCGCCGGTCAATGTCCCGGTACAGGTCGACGCCTTGCCCTGCGGCGGCGGCGATGTAATTCTTCAGGCCGCCGTCGCCGGCCGGAACCGAAAAGAAAGGGCGTTCGATAGCCCACTGAGAGGCATCCGTGGTGCCGGCGAAGAATAGCGGCCGTTCGCAAGCGCGGGAAAGCAAGTCCACGAAATTGGACGGGGATCGCCACAATGGGATCGCGGCAGCTACGTTCAAGAAACTCTCAGGAACCCCCAGCGGAACATCAAACGCCGCGACGACTGAACCTTTGGCGGCCATTGACATGGCCACATCAAGTACTCCAGCAAGAGTCCAGGGCTTGTTCGGAAGGATCCTCCGCACGACACGCGATGAAACATCCGCTGCATAGACGGTACGCTTACCCGCTTCCATTCCCCAATCCGCTGCCAGAATAACGCCCTCGGTGGTGTTTGGGCTGCGTTCCTCATCGGGCAGTTTCATTGCGAACCTCTAGAGCAAGTCTACGTGTAATCACCTCCGAATTCCACGCGCGCCAGGTCCCGAGCCTCCACTCTCACTTCGACCGCGGTGCTAGGTTTGGCGCCGGCGCCATTCGCGTCAACTTGACGTGTAACGCTCGACTCGCGGAAGTGAGCGAAAGGAACGTGAAGTCCGTTCTGTGAGAAAGGCGATCAGGGAGCCCACGTATTAGCGTCGGCAAGCGCCAAAAAATCCGACTCTCACTGGCTTAAATGAACAGCATTGGGCCTTAGCGCAGCAGCCCCATCTTCTCGGGAGGCCAATAGATAAAGACGGCCTTGCCGTAAATGTGGCGGCGATGGACAGGACCCCAGGACCGGCTGTCGTTGGAGGAGGAACGATGGTCGCCGAGCACGAAAAAGTGGTCGGGAGGAACCACAATCTCGGGAACGGACTGGCTGTCCCGGTAGGCCTCAGGCACGTAGGGCTCTTCCAGGGCGCGGCCATTCAGAATTACCACTCCATCGACTACCTGCACACGATCCCCCGGCAAGGCGATGACGCGTTTGATGAAGGACTTACTGGGATCGGCGGGATAGAAGAAGACCACCGTGTCGCCGCGTCCAATGTCGCCCATTCCGAACCGGTAGATAAATTTATTGATGAAGATGCGCTCCTGGTCCTCCAGAGATGGCATCATGGAGGTGCCTTCCACCTTCACCGGTTGATAGACAAACAGGATCACTAGAATGGCGATGAGCACAGAAAGCAACAGATCACGCATCCAGTGCATCGTGGCCAGCAGCATACCCTTCGACTGGGTCAAAAGTGGTTTATCGTCCATGGGAGGGGAACCCGATAAATAGCATGCCCGCACCGGTCAAGGCAACCGCTGTGCTGATCATACCGGCCTTAAATGAAGAGGCCGTGATCGGGCAAACGCTGGCACGGATTCCAGCCGGTCTGTTTGCACTGGTGATTGTCGCCGACAACGGGTCCGCGGATCGCACTTCGGAGGTGGCCCGGCAGGCGGGCGCCCTGGTTGTTCGGACGGAAGAGCGCGGATACGGAACCGCGTGTTTACGGGCCATGGAGGCAATCGAGGCGGATGTGGAAGCGGTGGTTTTCATGCAAGCCGATGGCAGCGAGGATCCAGCGGAGGCCGAACATCTGCTGTCACCTATATACGACGGACGCGCGGACCTGGTGTTAGGTTCCCGCGTGAGCGGGACGGCGGAAAAAGGGGCGCTTTTGCCGCACCAGAGGCTCGGCAACTGGCTGGCAACCAGGATGATCCGATTGATCTTCGGATTCAGCTATTCCGACCTGGGTCCGTTTCGGGCGATTCGCTGGAGCGCGCTGCGGCGCATGGGATTGCGCGACAGAAACTATGGTTGGACCGTGGAAATGCAGGTTCGCGCCGTGCAACAAGGGCTACGGGTGCTGGAACTGCCGGTCAGCTACTCGGTCCGACGAGGGGGCGAGAACAAAGTGTCCGGGAATCTCAAAGCGTGCGTTCTGGCCAGTCTGAAAATTTTCTGGGTCGTGGGCCGGTTGACCCTTAGTTCCGAGCCATCATCAGATGCGTAAGGGCGGGCATTGGAACTGCGCCGGCACGCAAAGCCTTTTCATGAAAAGCGGCCAGGTTGAACGATGATCCCTGGGACTTTTGCACCTTTTCCCGCAGCCTGCGCCATTCGCGCCAGCCGGTGAAATAGGTGCATAGCTGGGTGGAACTGAGCTTGGCGCGGGTCAACTTGCCCTCGGCCTCCTCTTTTTCCTGGAAGGTCTGCTGGATCATCAACTCCATAGCCTGCTCATCGGTCATGTTCATTGTGTGCATGCGAATGTCGAGGATGGCATTGGAGATCATCCTTAGCTGCTGCTTCATGAAGGTGAGGCGCAGCTCCGGACTGTGATCGAGGAGCCCTTCATCGAGCATGGTTTCGGTGGCGTAGACGGCCCACCCCTCAATGTAGGGACCGTTGCCGAGCAGGGCGCGCAGCAGGCGCCGCGTCTTGGATGCAATGCCGTTGGCGTATTCAAACTGGACATAGTGGCCGGGCACAGCCTCATGAATGGTAAGCAGCTTCAAGCCGTAGAAGTTGTATTCGCGGAGTTTGGAATCGATGCGGGCGGCGGGCCAACTGACGGGAATCGGCGTCAGCCAGTAATAGGCTCCGAGCGCAGGCTCCAGCGGCGGCGCGGGATTGAAGCCGCCAACGGAATATATGCCGCGCATGAATACCGGAGTCTCAATCACTTTGAGGTTGTCACTGGCGGGCAGCTCCACAATATTTTTCTTACGAACAAACTGCCGCGCCTCTTCCAGGTCACGGCCGGCATCGGCCATGTAGCTCTCCCGCGTACCATGCGTTTCGCTGATCTTGCGCAAAGTCTGCCCTACGACGGTGTTCAGATCAGACCGCGATGCCCCTGGAAAGAACCTCTGGTGGAGCGGCGCAGCAATCTTGAACATCTCCTTCCGGACGGCATCCAGTTGCTGTTCCGCATCGGCAAGAACCTGTTCCGGCGTCTGATCCAGACCGAGGGTCAGCCTGAACTTTGCAGCGAACTTTTCTTTCCCCAAACGCCAGCCGGACTGGTTCTTGCTGAGGCGGCTTTCCAGAAAGGAGTTAAAGCGCTGCATTTCGGTCAGCGCGATGCCCGATGAACGGTCATAGTAAACGCGGCGAGAAGGCGGGCAGGTCTCCTTCAGCGTTTTGATGAGCATCTCGTGATTGCCGTCATTTTCCTGCAAGGCGACTTTCACCCAGATTTCGGGTGCATCCGCCAGGTTGCGTTGCGCCGATTCCAGGAGGGCTGGAACAATGTTTAGCCGGGAAATGATGGCGTCGTAGCGTTGTTCGATCGGGGCAAAGTCGAGCATATACAGGCTAAAGATCGCGTTGCCCAGCAGTTCCACATAGAGTGTGGGATTGTGCCGGTGGGATTGCAGCGTCTCCAGCTCCAGCCGCGAGAGCTGGAGGTGGGCGGTGAGGATGTCGTAGTCGGCCCGCTCTTCCGCGGCAAGCTGATCGACCTTCACACCGTCGATCCGTTTCTGAAACTGATCGAGGAAACCCTTCAACTGATTCAGTTCCGTGGAACTGAAGGTTTCCATCTTGCCATCGAGCGGAATGCCGGGATGGGTATGGTAGCCGGCCTGTGTAGCCGTGGACGGATTCAAAGAAAGGTACGTATAGACGTAGTCGCGTGCCAGATCAGTGAAAGTGGCGGGCGGGGCGGAGGGTCCGCAGGAAACCAGAATGAGAGAAGCCAGGAGTAAGGGAAGCAGTCGCGTGATCACACCCAAGATTGTACGTCTTTCCTTTGAGGAACACGCGCAAAACGGAGCTCCGGCGGCGCCTTGAAGATCGCGTGTTCCTTCCCGTTTGGTGCCGCGCCTCCGCGGCCTTTGCGCTTTTGAGGAACACGCGCAAAACGGAGCTCCGGCGGCGCCTTGAAGACCGCGTGTTCCTTCCCGTTTGGTGCCGCGCCTCCGCGGCCTTTGCGCTTCTAAGGAACTCGCTCGCACAACGGAGCTCGGCGCGGCGGAAAATGCGCGAGTTTCTGGCGGGTTGGTGGGCCGCGCCGGCCCTGTGCGAGCTTTTGAGGAACACGCGCAAAACGGAGCTGCCGTCCGCACCGCTTACCCGCGTGTTTCTGGCCAGTTTGGGGGCGCGGACGACGCCCTTTGCGCTTCATTTGCCCCATGATGAAGGGCAATGCCGGCCACTCCAAGCAAGTGTGCGACGTAGGGGATATCCGTGCCTTTCCGGAGTTGATCGCCATGCAGACGAGCCGCAGAGGCTAGAGCATCTGTGAAACGCGGTGAAAGGGTCATCTCCTCATTCCCTCAACAGATCAGCTTTGCCCCGGCAAGATCCTCAGTGGTCACCGTTACAGGCGCGATCAACGGAGCCAATGAGCCGGTAGCCGGGTCCGGCAGCTGTGTGGCGGACAGTTTGAGCGCGGTCCAGAAGTTCACTGGGCATTTCCTCGAGCCTCAGTTTTCTTCCTAATATCCCAACTCTTTGCGACAAGAGCCTGACACACGTGAGCCAAATCAAGGGACAGAAATTCAATTTGTTTAGTGCATTGTCCATTGAGACAATCGCCAAACGTTTTCATAGCGGACTCGACGCCTTCCGCATCCTCAACGATACCCAGGGGACCCCAGTAGAGCCTCCAAAAGTCACCCTTGGCCTTTTGAAGATCAGAAGCTATCTGGACTTTGGGGGTTGCGAGAATAGCGGCGGCGGAGGAAGCCTGTTCGCACAGCTCCAATTGCCGTTGGTAGAAAGGTTTCTGTGCTTCAAACTTGGCGTTGGCGAGTTGTAGCTCAATGTTGGTCTGGTCCTTTTGCCTACTATCGCTGTACTGATTGGCTGAATAAACGATCCCCACAATGATGCTCATGGCGGAGACGAATCCAAAGACAGCGGCCCAGAATCGAGAAGTTCCATCGTCCATTGTCAAATTCATAGTTCAAATCATACAATGCCGTATCCAGAAGCGCTTGCGCCAGCGCGCCGGCAATCCTCCCGCGCCCATGGCAGCATAGCCCGGTACAGTCGGGTTGGAAGAAGCATCGGCGTGTGGCCGGCGAACGGCGCCTCGCTGTGCCGGAGCGGCGGCCCCATGCTCGAAGCGAGGCGTAGTGCAATGCGATTTTCCGTACTAAACGTCCGAGACGAAGGTTCGACCGCTGGGCGAGTGGAGTGTCTACATGTGGCCGTTGATTGGTGATAGTTTAGCAATCATGGCGGATCTGACACGACGATCGATGCTGGAAACGGCGGTACTGGGGACGGCGGGGCAGGCGCAAGCCGCGGCCCGGCCCAACGTATTGTTCTTCTTTGCAGACCAGGTGCGCGCCGGCGAAATCGGCTACAACGGCGGCAAGAATATTCCCACACCCCACATAGACAAACTGGCCGGACAGGGGGTGCGCTTCACCAACGCGCTGTCGACCTACCCGCTGTGCACGCCGTACCGGGCGATGCTGCAGACGGGCCAGTATCCAGCGGTATCGGGAGGGGTGATGAACTGGATCAACCTGCCGAACTC
>Ga0080064_1003838_pt1 | contig 20606 bp, 18 predicted proteins | sample Subgrocontami54m_FD_69260 | JGI IMG/M metagenome (GOLD analysis project Ga0080064, IMG submission 69260) | Subsurface groundwater microbial communities from S. Glens Falls, New York, USA - GMW46 contaminated, 5.4 m (SPADES assembly) (version 2) ...
GGCTTGCCCGAATCCTTGTCCTTGATGGCGCGGCGGGAGTAGCTTGCCACCGCCGCGGTCTCGCCGTGCATGACATAGATCTCGGTGGCGGCCGTGCCCAGGGTGAAGGCGTTCTGGCGATTCGCCGTCGGCCCGCCCATGATGTAGTGCGCCGCCGCGCTGCCCTTCCTCAGCACCACCAGCATCATCGGAATGTCGGCCTGCTGGATCGAGTACACCAGCGACTGGCCGATGCCGAGCAGTTCCGCCTTTTCCGCGATATCGCCGACGTCGATACCGGTGGTGTCCTGGAACCAGATCACCGGAACCCGGTCGCGCGCGCAGTGGGTGACGAACTCGTTCATCTTGATCAGGCCCTGGCGGTAGAGCTTGCCACCGATGCCGGGGTAATCCCCGTACTCGGGATAGCCCTTGGGCAGCAGCCCCTGGCGGTTGCCGATGGCGCCGACCAGCATGCCGTCGATCTTCACCAGGCCGGTGTACACCTCCGGCCCGTAGCCGGGGCGGAATTCCATGTGCTCGCTGCCATCGACCAGGCGCGCGAGGATGTCGTCGAAGGAGTAATCCGACTTTTGGTTGATCGGCAGCAGGTGGTACAACTCGCCCACCGGAAGCTGCGGTTCGGCCGGTTCGGCCACGCGAAAAAATTTCGGATCGTACGCCGGTATCATGGCCATGTATTCCTTGATGCCGTCGAGCACGCCTTTTTCCTCGTCGTACACGCGGGTAAAGAAGCCGGTCGCGTCGTAATGGGTTGAAGCGCTGCCCGGCGGTTTGTCTTTCATGTTGCGCGTCACCGCGATCAACTGCTCCAGCCCGGCGACATCGAAACCGCCCTGCGGCGCCATGCCGGAGACGATGCCGACGCCGCCCACCGCGATGTTCGCGTCCTTGTGCGCGATCAGGATGGTCGGGCTGATCGCCTGATAACCGCCGCCGGCCGGATTGGTGCCATAGATGCCGGCGAGCACCGGAATGCCGGCCTGCTCCAGTTCGGCATGGCGGAAAAACGGCGCGCCGGAACCGCGGCGGTCCGCATAGAACTTCTCCTGGTCGGGCAGTTTCACGCCGCTGCAGTTCACCAGCCACACCAGCGGGATATGCAGCCGCTTGGCGAGATTGGTCACGCGCAAGATGTTATCCGGCTGTCCGGCGATCCAGGCGCCGGCCAGCACCTTGTTGTCGAAGCCGATGATCACCGCCCAGCGGCCGCCGATCTTGCCCAGGCCGTCGACCACGTTGGTCGTGCCCTCTTCGTTGTCGGCCGGATTGTAGAGACTGTGCAGCGGCTGCCAGGTACCCGGATCGACGAGGTATTCCAGCCGCTGCCACACCGTCAGCCCGCCGCGCTCGTTGATCTTGGCCGTGGGTATGCCTACTTCCTCCACCGCTTTTTTCGACGCGGCGATCTCGGCTTCGATCGCTTCGAGCTTGGCGCGGCTCTCCTGCGTGCGCGCGATGCGGTTTTCTTTCAGCGCCTTGCCGAAGCCGGGCATTTTTTCGAAATACGGTCTCATTACTATCCTTATTCGCGGTTGGGCGTGGCGCCGCAGGCCATGCCCGAGATGATGATCTTCTGGATGTTGGAAGTGCCTTCCACGACTTGCAGCGACTTGGCATCGCGGTAGAAGCGTTCCGCCGGATACTCGGTGGAAAACCCGAACGAGCCGTAGATTTTCATGCACTCGTTGGCCGCGTGCACCGCCGCCTCCGATGCCGCGTACTTGGCGACCGAGGTCTCGTACTGGTTCGGCTTGCCGTTGTCCTTCAGCCACGCGGCCTTGTACACCAGCATCTGCGCCGCCTGGTGCTCGACTGCCATTTCGGCGATCTGCGCCTGGATCATCTGGTGCTGCGAAATCGGTTTGCCGAACTGGGTGCGCTCGTTGGCGTACTGGATGGCGATGTCCAGCGCCCCGCCGGCGACGCCGAGGGCGCCGGCGGCGCAGCCGAGCCGGGTCTGGTTCAGTTGCCACATGCAGATGCGAAAACCCTCACCCGGTTTGCCGAGCACGTTCTCCTTCGGCACTTTCATGCCGTCGAAGGCGAACTCGCCGGTCGGCGCGCATTTCAGGCCGAGCTTGGTCTCGATGGCGCGCGAGGTGCAGCCTTTCCAGTTCTTCGGCTCGATGATGAACGCCGTCATGCCCTTGTTGCCCTTCGACCTGTCGGTATAGGCGTAGAGCAGGCCGGCGTCGCCGAAATGCGCCTGCGAGATCCACATCTTGCTGCCGTGCACTTCCCAGTGATCGCCCTTGTCAATGGCGTGGGTCTTCATGCTCGCCACGTCGGAGCCGGTGTTGGACTCGGTCATGGCGAAGAAGCCGATCTGCGTGCCGGCCACCCAGCCGGGAACATATTTCTTCTTCTGCGCGTCGGTGCCGAACTTGGTCACCGTCAGCGCCGGCCCCAGGTTCTGCATGTTGAACGGCACGCGCCAGGACGCGGACACCTTGCCGATCTGCTCGGTCATGAGCGCCGACTCCATGAAGCCCATACCACTGCCGCCCAGTTCCTCCGGCAAGGCGCAGGAGAAAAAGCCGAGCGAGCCCATTTTGGCGAGGCGGTCGATGCGGAATTCATGCTTCGCCTCCTCCTGCTCGAGCGTAGGCGCAATTTCCTCCGCGGCGAATCGCTTCGCCGTATCCTGGATCAGTCGCTGCTCTTCGCTAAGTTCGAAATTCATCGTTGTCTGGCTCCTGTTTATTTCGCGCCGGTCGTCACTCGAGCACCATGAGGACTTGCTCATCCTCGACGCTGTCGCCCTTCTGCACCTTGATTTCCTTGACCGTCCCCGCGGACGGCGAATATACGGTGTTCTCCATTTTCAGCGCCTCGATGACGAGCAGTTCGTCGTCCTCTTCGACCGTTGCGCCGACTTCGACCAGCACTTGCCATATCTTTCCCGCCAGCGGAGCCAGAACGTCTGCCATGGTTATCCCCTTCCCGATTGAGTTGTGCATCGTCAAAACGAATTTTTAAGCGTCTACTGCGCAGTGCCGCGGCGCAGGCGATCGGGGCGGCGGGGTGCGTGGCGCCGGACCGACAACGTAAGCTAGCACAAAGCGCCCGCTTGCACTTCGACCGAGATCAAGCTCTGTTGCAATCGCAGGAAAAATCTTTTGTTTTCCATAAGTTGCGCGGAAATGATGCAAACGCATGCAGACCATCGTGCCGCCACGCTCCGCGCTTGCCCGCATGCCGCCATGACAGGTCCCGCGTCATGCCGCTATCATGCGTAATGCTCAGCAATTCCCTGCCCGGACGTTCTCGCGAAGCGCAAATGCGAGGCAAGCGATGAGCCTGCGCCTGCTGCTTCTGCTCGCGGCCCTGCTCGGACCGGCGCCTCTTGCTTCAGCGCAGACCGGCATGGATCCTAATGGCGTGTTTCTGGTGGCGACGCCGGCACTGGCCGATCCCAATTTCCGCCGCAGCGTGGTGCTGGTCACCCAGGCTCCAGACGGCAGCACCGTTGGCTTCATCCTGAACCGCCCGGGACGCCGCTCGCTCGCCCAGATCCTGCCCGACAACGAGGTGCTGAAGCGCTTCACCGAACCGCTGTACCTGGGCGGGCCGGTGCACGCGGCCGGACTGTTCGCGGTGTTCCGCGCCAAGGAAAATCCACAAGGGGCGCTGCGCGTGCTCGGTGAAGTATTCTTCGCCATCGAACCCGCCGCGGTGGAACTGGTGCTGCAGGCGCCGCCCGAGCAGGTACGCCTGTTCAACGGCTACTCCGGCTGGGCGCCGGGACAGCTGGCGGCGGAATTGCAGCGCGGCGGCTGGTACGTGCTCAACGCCGATGCCGATACCGTGTTCCGCAAGGACATGGACAAACTCTGGGAGGAACTGGTCCGGCGCGCGCGCGCCGTGACAGCATTCCTGCGCTAGCGGTGTTAGTGTGTCGGGCAAGACAATAAGAAACCGCTGCAAAATGAAATTTTGCAGCGGGCCGATCCAGGGGAGCATGAGGGGATGTATCCCCTCATCCTGAAACAGCCAAGGGAGGAATGAATATGCTTCGATCGTTACGTGTGACCGCGGCGCTGTTGCTGTGCGCCCTCGCCCTGCCCGTTTGCGCCCAGGGCTACCCCAACAAACCGATCAAGGTCGTCGTGCCCTATGCGCCGGGCGGCAACATGGAGCACTGGCGCGGGACGCTGGAAAAAGTGAGCCAGCTCCTGGGCCAGCCGCTGGTGATGGAAAACCGCGCCGGCGCCGGCGGCAATATCGGCACCGACTACACCGCCAAGTCACCCGCCGACGGCTATACGCTGGTGATCGGCACCATCGGCACGCATGCGATCAACGCCAGCGTCTACGCAAAAATGCCCTACGACGTGATCAAGGACTTCACCCCGGTGGTGTTCCTCGCCACCATGACCAACGTCGCCATGGTCAACCCGGCGACGCCGGTGAAATCGATGCAGGAGTTCATCGACTACGCCAAAGCCAATCCGGGCAAACTCAATTTCGCCTCGCCCGGCAACGGCTCCTCGGCCCATCTCACCGGCGAGATGTTCAAGCAGGTCACCGGCGTGACCATGCAGCACGTGCCCTACAAGGGCAGCGCGCCCGCCCTCATGGATCTGATCGCCGGCCGCATCGACATCATGTTCGACAACATCCCGCTGCCGCTGCCGCACATCAGGGCGGGCAAGCTGCGCGGACTGGCGGTGACTGCCGCGCAACGCTCGCCCTCGCTGCCCGAGCTGCCCACGCTCGCGGAAGCCGGCGTGCCCGGCTTCGACGTCAGTTCCTGGTACGGCATCTACGCGCCCGCGGGCCTGCCGCAGGAGATGGTGGCGAAATTGAACGCGGCATTCAACGAGGCGCTGCGCGCGCCCGAGATTCGCGAACGGCTCACCACCCAGGGCTGGACCGTAACCGGCGGGACGCCCGAGCAGTTCGCCGCGCACACGCAGGCGGAACTGGAGCGCTGGGCGCGGGTGGTGAAATCGGCGAACGTACGAATCGACTAGGCGTGGCGCTGTCGCTGCAGGCGCTGCTGGCGCCGTGCTCGATTGCGATCCTCGGCGCTTCATCCGATCCGGGCAAGCTCAACGGACGCGTGCTGCAATACCTGCGCGACAAAGGCTACGCCGGGCGCGTGTTTCCGGTGAATCCGAAATACGCCGCGATCGGCGATTGGCCTTGCTATCCAAACGTGGCGGCCCTGCCGCAAACGGCGGACCTCGCCATCATCGCATTGCCGGCGCAGCAGGTGGCCGCAGCCATCGGCGAATGCGGGCGTGCGCGCATTCCCGCCGCCATCGTGTTCAGTTCCGGCTTCTCCGAGACGGGTGAAGCGGGCCGCGCGCTCGAAGCGGAGTTGGTGCGCGCCGCGCGCGTGGCCGGGGTGAGGATGCTCGGACCCAACAATCTCGGCCTCATCAACGCTTTCGAGCGCGTCGTCGCCACGTTCTCGCAATACGCCAACGGCGAAACGCCTGCGGGCCCGGTCGGCTTCGTCACCCAGTCCGGCGCATTCGGCACCGCGATCGCGGCGCTCGCGCGCCGGCGCGGCCTGGGCCTGGGCTATTTCGTCAATACCGGCAACGAAGCCGACATCTCGCTCGCCGAGGTGATGGCCCATGTCATCGCCGATCCCCGCATCCGCGTCGGCGCCGGATATATCGAAGGCTTCAAGGACGGGCCCGGGATGCTCGCTCTCGCCGAAGTTGCGCTGGAGGCAGGCAAACCGCTGGTGCTGACCAAGGTCGGGCGCACCGGCGCCGGCGAGCGCGCCGCCGCTTCGCACACCGGCTCGCTCGCGGGCGAGGACGCGGTGTTCGATGGCATCGCGGCGCAATTCGGCCTGGTGCGCGCGCGCAACGAGGAGCACATGCTCGACCTGGTCGAGGTGCTGGCGCGCTGCGCGCTTCCCGCGGGCAAGGGCATCGGCATCGTCACCCAGTCGGGCGGCGCCGGCGTGCTCATGGCCGATCGCGCCGAAGAGCTCGGCCTCGCCGTGCCCGCGTTGGCTGAAGCGACGCGCAGCCGGCTGCAGCCGGTGATCCCCGTTTTCGGCGCGCTCGGCAATCCGGTGGACGTGACGGCGCAGTTCATCGCCGACCCGGCTATCCTGCGCGAAGCCATGATGGCGGTGCTCGACGACCCCGGCGTGCATGTTGCCGTCGTCTGGCTGCAATTGATGGATGCCTATGTCGAAGTGCTGGCGGAACTCTTCGGCCAGATCAAGGCGCAGGCGCTAAAGCCTTTCGTCGTGTGCTGGGTTGCCGCGCCCGACACGGCGCTCGCGGCGCTGCGCGAACGCGGCATCGCCGTGCTGCGCGGCGCCGAACCGGCGATCGACGCCGTGGCCGGCTTGATCGGCTACGCCGAAGCGCGCCGGCACTGGCTCGCGGATACGCCGGCGCGCGCCGCGCTCAAGCTCCCGGCGCTTGCGCTTCCCGCCGCCGGCGGACCCGTGAGCAGCATCGACGGCGCGCGCCTGCTCGCTCGAACCGGTGTAAGGCTCGCGCCGCATGCCCTCGCAGACTCGGCAACTGATGCCGTCGCTGCCGCAGGCCGCCTCGGCTATCCGGTCGCGCTGAAAATCGAATCGCCCGACATCCTGCACAAGACCGAAGCGCAGGGGGTGCGGCTCGGTCTTGCCGATGCCGCCGCGGTGGAGTCGGCTTATGCATCCGTCATCGCCGCCGCGCGCGCCTGCCGGCCCGATGCGCGCATCGACGGCGTGCTGGTGCAGGCCATGGCGGCGGGCGAGGTGGAATTCGTCATCGGTCTGAAGCGCGACGCGGTGTTCGGCAGCGTGGTGATGGCCGGCCTCGGCGGCGTGCTGATCGAGGTGTTGAAGGACGTCGTTTTCCGAAAAGCGCCGGTGACGGAAGGCGAGGCGCTGCGCATGCTGGATCAACTCAAGGGCCGCGCCCTCCTCGCCGGAATTCGCGGCCGTCCGCCGGTCAATCGCGTGAAACTGGCGCGACTGATTTCCGCCGTGTCCTGCTTCGGCGCCGCGGCGGGCGTGCGCCTGCGCGAACTCGACCTCAACCCGGTGTTGCTCACGCGCGAGGATGCGGTCGCGGTCGATTGGCTGATGGTGCTCGACCATTGAACATCGCCATCCTCGACGATTACCACGACACCGTGCGCACGCTCGCATGCTTCGGCAAGCTCGCGGGGCATGATGTAAGGATCTGGAACGATCACGTCCAGGATGTCGACACGCTCGCCGAACGGTTGAAACACACCGAAGCGCTGGTGCTGATACGCGAGCGCACGCAGATACGCGCGCCGCTGCTCGACCGGCTGCCGCGACTCAAACTCATCAGCCAGCGCAGCGTCTATCCGCACATCGACGTCGATGCCTGCACGCGCCTCGGCGTGATCGTGTCCTCCAGCCAGCATCCTGGCACGCCCTCGTACGCGGCCGCCGAGCTGACCTGGGGACTGGTGCTTGCCGCGATGCGCCGGATTCCGCAGCAGATGGACTCGCTAAGAGCCGGACGATGGCAGATCGGCGTCGGCAGCACGCTGCGTGGCAAGACCTTCGGCATCTATGGCTACGGCAGGATAGGCGCGGTGGTCGCGGGATACGCCAGGGCATTCGGCATGAAGGTGCTGGTTTGGTCGCGGGAGGCTTCGCTTGTGCGCGCGAGAGCGGACGGCTATGCCGCCGCGCGGTCCAAGGACCTGTTCTTCGAGGAATGCGACATCGTCTCCCTGCACCTGCGCCTCAACGAGGCCACGCGCGGCAGTGTCACCGCCACCGACCTGGCTCGAATGAAACCAACCGCGCTGATCGTCAACACCAGCCGCGCTCAGCTAATCGAGCCCGGCGCGTTGGTGCACGCATTACAGTCGGGGTGTCCGCGCATGGCGGCGGTCGATGTGTTCGAGCTTGAGCCGCTGCTCGACACCAGTCATCCGCTGTTGCTGTTGGACAACGTCGTCTGCACGCCACACATCGGTTACGTCTCGCGCGACGAGTACGAGCTTCAGTTTGCCGATATCTTCGACCAGATCGCAGCGTACGCTGCCGCCGCGCCGATCAATGTCGTGAACCCCGACGTATTGGAGTTCGCTGACAGGTGCCGCTGAAGCACCGTGGCCCATGCCCTATTTCTGCCGTGTCCTACCTAAACTGCGGCCGGCCCTCTCGCGCTCGCTCGACCTCGATCTGCTGCCGCTCTCGCGTGAAGGTGCCGTCGCAGTCGATTGACTGGTGGCGCCCAACGATTACAACTTACCGAAAAGAGTGACAAGACCTCTGTCGTTCCCGCAACCTTGGCGAGCCAATCGCGTACGAAATAATAGGCGCTGATAATCGTCGCCCTTTTTTGGGTCCGAATTACCAAATCGGCGTAATATCTTTGGCAATGTACGCATGGGCCACGGTGTTACCGCAACGGAGACCGAAAACCGATGCTGACAAATACCGATTTTTGCCAGAATTGTTCAATTGACCCAAGTTTGGATGGCAAGAACGCTTTCGGCCAGAACTTGGCCCTATTGTCGATCGTGATAGACGCCTTTTCAGAAAATCACTAAACGCTAGACTTCAAAGGAATCATCATGCGAAAGTTCAAAGTGCGTTTCAGTCTTGATGATGAACCAATGAACGCAGTAGTTGAATATACTATAGAGGCCCAGTGGGAAGATGAGGCGATCGCTCAAGCACACGAGCGGTGGATGGTAGAACATCCCGAAGATGCGAAAAAACCTCATACATCAGGTTGCGTTGTTGGCTAGGCCAGACGCGAAGGCTTGCGCGAGAGTTGCAGCCATAAATAGCAGAGGTGACAATGAATAAAGCAGCGATTATTTTATTCTTTGCCGCGGCTTTGCTGACTCATGCTCATGCCGCAGAAATAACCGCTATCGGTGAGTACTGTTCAGGACCTTGTGCGTATTTAAAGGGTGAAATCAAATCAGGCGATTTGATTAAATTGAAAGTCGTATTTGAATCCCCGACGCGCCGCCGCGTTTTTATTCCTGATTTTTTCAAACCACCTACTGAGATTTTCGAATTGCAGCTTAATTCGCGGGGTGGTAGCTTGGAAGAAGCAATGGAGATCGGGCGATGGGTAAGAAAAAACAAAATTCACACACGCATGCCGAGCAACTCAGAATGCTTTAGTTCTTGTGTTTATATATTCGCAGCCGGCGTTAGCAGAGTATCGTTTGCGTTTTTCAAGCAAATGGTTGGTATCCATCGACCATATTTCACTCAAATGCCAAAAGAAGGCGTTCAATTTGCCATGAGCAAAGCGCTCTCAGATTCTAGAGCGTATTTTGCCGAAATGAACGTGCCTGAGCAGTTAGCGGATGCGATGTTTTCAATACCACCAGACAAAGTGGAAGTCCTGACCGACGAAAAGCTTTCCTTTTACCGGCTGAATGGGACTGACATGGTTTATGAGGAAGAGATTCAGTTGCATCTTGCTGCACGCTTCGGCATGACTAGGCAGCAAATTATGCTGAATTCAAAGCTCCGGGAGGAGGAGTTAAAAGCCTGCCACGAGGGTGTTTGGGGCAATGCGGAAAGGGAAAGTCGTGGCGTCGAGAAATTCGACGGTATGAAGTGCATTGACGACACCCTCAAGAAATACAGACTTCACGAAAGTCAAAGGAAGCAGAGTCAGTAACCCGTGGGACAACCTTGCCCGCGACGGGCCGTATCTACGGAGGTCCGGTTCCCTCTAACATTAAGCCAGTTCGACGTTAATCAACCAGCGGTGCCCACTTTTGCCCTGGCCGGGGAGCCAACCCGGGCCCGATCCTCGCCTCCATATTAGGAACCACTACCTTGCTTGCCATCGGCTTGACTCCGGCCCTCGTGTAAGAAGATGCTGCCATGACACGCAAACAATTCGAAGTAATCCGCGGCAGCGGCAATGTATACCGGGATTTGCGACGATTCACGGTCGACCGCCTGATGTCGATCATCAACGCTAACCGGTGAGCTTCTGCCTGATGGCGTCTGCAAGCGTGGAAACCTTCTCCACGATACGAGCTAGCGCCGACCGATAGACAACGCTGTCTTCCCGCATGTCGACCGCCATCACTACCACGACGAGAGCATCGTCCTCGACACCATAGACCAAGCGCAATCCAAGCTTTTTGAGTTTGATCTTGTAGTAGCCCACAAGCTCGCCGTTTAGCGCGCCACCGGGAACGTGGGGGTTGTTCAAGCGCTTGCGCAAGAGCTTGCGCATCGGCTCCCTGACGGACCCATCCAGTGCCTGCCACTCCTTCAGCGCGGAAGGCAGGAACAGCAGTCGGTACTTGTATCTGGCGCGGGACTTAGACGTCGTCAATATTCACCTCAATGGCCTGTGCCCGCTCGCTCATGCGTGCCAAGACCTTGTGGTGAAGTTCCTGGTCCGCCAATTCATCCAACATTGCCTGAAACAGGGCGGGCTCGACCATGTAGAAAGCTGCTTTGTTATGGTTCAAGACAGCCACGGGGCGGCTGTTCGCTTCCCTAAGCACTGCGGCTGGGTTCTTTTTGAACTCCGACATGCTGACGGTGATATCGGTAAAAATAGTTTCCATAATTAAGCTCCTATAATGGCTCTGAATATAGCTACATATTTAGCTTTAGTCAAGAACCGACGAGCACGTGATAGCACTTCTGAAATATGCCGTGCGGTACATATGTTGCTGTTTTTATATAAAACTCTATATATTAATTAACGAAATAAATCGTGGCAGGCGGCGCGCCTTGGGATTGTCGCCTAGTAAGACTTCATTTGTGCGCTGTCTATTCCGGCTCGGCTATGTCCTCCGCGTATTTTGCCGGTCCAAGCCCGCGCCCTCGTGTTGCCGCAGTGAACCTGCATCGTGCAAGCGTTTGAACGCGCTCTTGGCAATGAGTTGCCGCCGAAAACTGTCAAGCCAAAGCCAGATTGACAGAAATCGCGCTCTGTGTAGTACAATTATCTTAACGAACTATCCCCCCACTGGACTATGGTCGAAAGGCCCCCGGTGGGGTTTCTATTTCTAGGGTATTCAAATTGAATAACAATACCCAGTCGCCCGCCGTCAAACTGTACTCAATGGCATTTTTTGATGTGCAGAACCTCTTTCGGCATGCTAAAGACGCATTTCAAGTTGTTCCTGGTGATGGTTACCATCATCCAAACTTTGATCCGCGTAAGCTTCATGGCAAAGTTTCGGAGAAGCTTGGTTTTCAATCTACCCTAACCCGTTTCTATACAGGAATCCCCCCGCAAAGCGAATCTGAAATGTGGAGCGGATACTGGAGTAACCGAGTTTTGGGATTGAAACGATCTGGTGTTTTTGTCGAAACGAGAAAGCTGCGTTACCACAATGAAGAAATGCCTGATGGCACGATCAAGAAAGTACCGCAAGAAAAGGGAATCGACATCAGAATCTCGCTTGATCTGGTTCGCTGCACCAGAAAGAAAGAATTTGATGTGGCGATCATTTTCAGTCAAGACCAAGACTTGTCCGAAGCGGTCATCGAAGTAAAGGAAATCGCAAAAGAGCAAGGAAGGTCAATAAGGATCGTTTCTGCCTTTCCGAAAAGCGCAATCGCCTCTTCATCAAGGGGAATTGATAGGACAGATTGGTTTCCCTTTGATAAAGCGTTCTACGATGCGTGTATTGATCCACGGGATTACAGACCCGCGAAATTTCAATCGAAAACTGCCTGATAGACCAATACACCCTCGTATTGGGTACGCCAAGTCCAAATATTGCGTTTCCGACGTGCGGCGACCAACGCAGCAGCATTTCGCTCGCGCGGGCATAGCGATGCGCTACTCTTGACTGACGATCAGCGTGGAACGCCTGCGAGCCTAGAAACGGAAATCCGCGTCAGCCTCCCCGGCGGTTCAGTCCTGTCCGCGACCCATCACCCGTTCAAGGCCGGCGCCGTCGAGGATGCGGATGAATTTCTGCTGCACCACGATCAGCCCTTCGTCCTGGAACTTGGACAAGGTGCGGCTGATGGTCTCCAGTTTCAGGCCGAGGTAGCTGCCTATTTCCTCGCGTGTCATGCGCAGGTTGAATTCGGACGGCGACTGGCCGTGCGCGGCGAAGCGCCGCGACAGGTCGAGCAGGAACAAGGCCAGGCGTTCGTCGGCAATCATGCTGCCCAGCAGCAGCATCACGCCTTGCTCGCGCAGAATTTCGTGGCTCATCATGTTGCGCAAGTGGTGCTGCAGGCTGGGAATTTGATGTGCCAGCGCCTGCAATCCGGCAAACGGAATGGCGCAGACGCCGCTATCCTCCAGGGCGATGGCATTGCAGGTGTGCCGGTTCGATCCGATGGCGTCCATGCCCAGGATCTCGCCTGTGATGGTGTACCCGGTCACCTGGTCGCGGCCGTTCTCGAGCACGGCTGTGGTCTTGAAGAAGCCATAGCGGATAGCGTACAGCGAGGTGAAGCGATCGCCGGTGCGGTACAGGCTTTCGCCGCGCCGCAGGCGCGGGCGATTGATCACCATAAGGTCGGCGGCGTCCCTTTCCGAACGCGTCAGGCCGCAGCAGGGCGGGCACAGCTCACGCAGGTTGCAGGTCGAGCAGCGGGTCCTGAGCGGCGCGACCTTGCCCGGCTCGGATGCAGCCGTGGAACCGGTCTGCACGCGGCGCCGTGCGGGGACAATCCGTACCGGTGCGCTCCTCGCCATAATTCCCTCCGGTCAGTTCGCAGCCCGCCTCCGCCCGTCCGTTATACGCGCTCCAGCACTACCGCCATGCCCTGGCCGCCGCCGATGCACAGGCTCACCAGCGCGTAGCGCCCGCCCGAGCGCTGCAGCTGGCGCGCGGCCGTCAGGGCCAGACGCGCGCCCGAGGCGCCCAGCGGATGGCCGACGGCGATGGCGCCGCCGTTCGGATTCACGCGGCTGTCGTCGAAGGCGACACCGAGGCCCTTGAGGCAGGACAGGACCTGCACCGCGAACGCTTCGTTGATCTCGATCAGGTCCATGTCCTTGATGCCGAGGCCGACCCGCGCCATCGCCTTTTGCGAAGCAGGCACCGGGCCGATGCCCATGATGCGCGGCAGCACGCCGGCCGAGGCGCTTGCGATCACCCGCGCCATCGGTTTCACGCCGGCCTTCTCGCCCACCGCGAGCGAACCCACGACCAGCGCCGCCGCGCCGTCGTTCACGCCCGAGGCATTGCCGGCGGTGACCACCCCGCCTTCGTACAGCGTTTTCATCGCGGCAAGCGTGGCCACGTCGCTCTTTGGGCGCGGGTGCTCGTCCTCGCTCACCACCACGGGATCGCCCTTCTTCTGCGCGATGCTGTAGGGCGTGATCTCCCCTTCGAAGAACTTGTCGCGCTTGGCCGCGGCGTATTTGGTTTGCGACGCGGCGGAGAAGCGGTCGGCCTCTGCGCGCGTGATGCCGTACTCCTTCGCCAGATTGTCGGCGGTCTGCGGCATCTGGTCGTCGCCGTACAGCTTCACCAGCTTCGGGTTGGAAAAGCGCGGGCCGATGGTGCTGTCGAACAGGCGCACGTTGCGGGCGAAAGCGTCATCGACCTTGTTGAACACGAACGGGGCGCGGGTCATGCTCTCCACGCCGCCGGCGATGAACACTTCGCCTTCGCCGGCGGAGATCGAGTGCGCCGCGTGCGCCACCGCGCCCAGGCCGCTGGCGCAATTGCGCTGCAGCACCGTGCCCGGGATTTCGATCGGCAGCCCGGCCGAGAGCCCGGCGTGGCGCGCCACGCAGCGCGAATCCTCGCCGCCCTGATTGGCGCAGCCGACGACGATGTCCTCGATGGTCTCGGGCTTGAACGGGCTGCGCTGCATCACCGCGCGAATCACCGCGCCGAGAAGATCGTCCGGCCGCACCTTGGCGAGCGCGCCGCCGTAACGGCCGAAGGGGGAGCGGAGGCCATCGTAAATATATGCGTTCAACATGTCGTTTTCCTTGTATGGGTTCGGGTGGATCAGGTTTCCGGAGTAAACAGGGACACGCCCAGCCGGGCGCGCCGCGTGAGCCAGATATTCGGACGGTAGCGCGGATCGCCGTAGATGCGCTGCATGGCGGTGAGGATGGCGTAGATTTTATTTACTCCCAGCGCGTCGGCGAAAGCGAACGGTCCTTTCGGATAGTTCAGGCCCAGGGTCACCGCCTTGTCGACGTCGGCCGGTGAAGCCGTGCGGCTTTGCGCGATCGAGCAGCCGATGTTGACGATCATGGCGACGATGCGCTGCGCGATGAATCCCGCGCTGTCGCGGCATACCGTTACCGGCACGCCGTCGCTCGCCAGCAGGCCGTGCGCCGCGTCGCGGAACACGGGATCGGTGACCGGGGTGCCCATGATGGTCCGCCGCTTCACCAGCGGGAACAGCGTGTCCACGGCAACGGTGCGCTTCGCGTCGAGCTCCTGCTCCACCGCGCAGCTGGTGGCGTCCTCCCCCAGCGGCGTCACCAGGATCAATGCGGCGGCGCTTGGCCGCGCGCCGGTTTCCAGGGGTGCGCCGAGCTTTTTCAACAACTCGGTGAGCGCCGCGTGTCCGGACGCTTGCGCCGGGCTTACCCAGACGCCCGCCGGCCAGGCCTTGGGCGCCGCCGCCTCCGGCGCCACGATCGGCTTCATCTCGGCGTCGTACTCGTAGAAACCTTTCTTGGTCTTGCGGCCCAGGACGCCGGCGTCGTAACGGCTGCGCATGATCAGGTTCGGCCGGTAGCGCGGTTCATGGAAGAACTGCGTATACACCGCCTCCGAGGCGGGCTGGGTGACGTCGAGCCCGGTCAATTCCATCAGTTCAAACGGTCCCATGCGAAAGCCGCCGACGTCGCGCATCACCCGGTCCACATCGGGGAAGCTGGAAACGCCTTCATAGACAAGGTGCGATGCTTCGAGCGTAAACCCGCGGCCGACCTGATTCACCAGGAAACCGGGCGCGTCGGTGAGACTCACCGGCTCGCGCGTCATGCGCCTGCCGATCGCCATCAGTGCGTCGATCACCCAACCCTCGGTGCGCAGCCCGGCGATGACCTCGACCAGCTTCATCAGCGGCACCGGATTGAAAAAGTGCATGCCGGCAAAGCGTTGCGGCGTCTTGAGCTTGGCCGCTATGGTGGTGATGGACAGGGACGAGGTGTTGCTGGCGAGGATGCAATCGGGCGCGACGATATTCTCCAACTCGGCGAACAGCGCCCGCTTCACTTCCAGATCCTCGATGACCGCCTCGACCACCAGGTGGCAGGGCCCGAACTCGGCCAGACCGGAAACCACCTTGATGCGGGCGGTCGCGGCGGCGGCGGCGTCCTTGCTCATGCTGCCCTTTTCCGCCGCGCGCACGAACAGCTTATCGACGAAATCGCGCGCCTCCTGCGCCGCGCCCGCGCGGCTGTCGGTGATCAGCACCTGCATGCCGCCGGCCGCCGCTACCTGCGCGATGCCGCGCCCCATGGCGCCGGCGCCGATGACGCCGACGGTCAAATCACTGCGTGTCGCATCGAACTGCATATCCGCTCCCGCTAAAGAAGAATTCCGTGACAGGTCAACTCCATGCCGCCATTCTACCGCGTGCATCGGCCTTCCCGCCTCGCCTCGCTGAACCGGCATTCATTTTGGCTTGACCGCGGAAGAGGCCGGCTGCGCCCCGGCAATACGGCCGGAGGCCATTAACAGCGCATTGAGCTGCTTGCCCAGCGTCAGGGCTTGGGCATAGGGCATGGACGCGGCGGCGTGCAGCGTCTCCTTGGTCAGCTTTACCGCCAGCGGATCGAGCGCGACCAAGCCGGCGACGAATTCCGCCTCGATGCGTTCGAGTTGCCCGGCATCGGCGGCAACGCGGTTGACCAGCCCCATTTCGTACAGGCGCTGCGCGCCGTGCATGCCGGCCGAGAGCAGCAGCTCCAGCGCGTTGCGCGGCTGGGTCTTGTGCGCGAGCACGGCGCAGTTGAGCGCCGCGGGAAAGCCGTGCTTCATTTCCAGCGCGCCGAACTGCGCGCCCGCCTCGGCAAGCACGAAATCGCAGCCCATGGCGAGGGTGAAGCCGCCGGCGACGGCGTAGCCCTGCACCACCGCCACCGAAGGTTTGCCCAGCTCCGCCAGCAGCACGAAAATCCGCGTATAGGCGTCGTCGTATTCCAGCACCGGCGCGAGGCCGCGCAATTCGGCCGCCGCGCCCAGATCGCGTCCCGAGCAAAAACTGCCGCCGGCGCCCTTCAGCACGACGCAGCGGCAGTCCGTGTCGATCGCCGCCGCGGCGAACGCGGCCCCGAGATCGCCGATCATCGCAATGTCGAGCGCATTGCGGCGCTTGGGCCGGGTGAGCGTAAGCGTGGTGACCCCGCCGGATCGCGCGATGGCGATCATGCCGGCCGCGGGCGCAGTCACGGCGCCTCCCCGCGCCGGATGCGCGCCTGAATGTCGTCGATGCAGGGCAGAATATCGGCAATGGTATCGACCACGCAGTGCGCGCCGCATTGGCGCAAGCGCGCGTAGGCGCGCTCGCGCCTGGCCTGTTGTCCGGCCGCCGGAAGCGCACGCCAGTCGTCGAGCGCCATGCCCACCTCGTTGCCGCTCACCGCGAGTCCGATGGTCCACATGCCGGCATTCAGGCCCTCCTCCACGCCCGCGATGGTGTCGTCGATTTTCACACAGGCCTGCACCGTGCTCACGCCGAGCACGATCACGTTTTGCAGGCACATATAGGGATAGGGGCGGCCGGCCGGCACATCGCCCGCGCACACCGTGGCGTCCGGTTCATAGCCCTGGCGCTTCGCGTCCGCCTGGTTGATTTTCATCATTTCCGCAAGATAGCCGCTGGTCGAACCGATCTTGATGCCGCGCGCGCGCAGCTCCGCCACCGCCGCAAGGGTGCCCGGAATGAGTGTCGAGTAGGTGGACAGGCAGGCGAGCTGCAGTGGCACGAACTCGGCGAACATGGCGCTCACGTCATCGTCGTCCGGAGGTCTGCCGTGGACCGCCTGCCAGCGCTGCCGCACCGAATCGAGTTCGGTGATGCGCTGGAGGTGCACGCGCTTGTGCGCTCCCATGGGCGCGCGCGCCTCCGCTATCGTGATCGGTACCTGTCTGCGCTCGAACACCTCGACGAACACCCGCGCCGGCGCCATGCAGCCGAAATCCAGCGTAGTGCCGGCCCAATCGAGCAGCACCGCTTCGATCGGGCCTTTGTAGCTGCGTCGGTAGCTGAAGTGCATTTGCGCCGATCGACGCGAAATCAGATTTTGCGCGTGTAGTCGCGCAAATATGCCAGCGAGCGCCGCGGGCTGAAAGAAGGCAGAGTGCATCCGGGCGCGAGGATAAACTTGCGCCGCCCGGCCTGTGCCAGCGCGTCGTCGACCTCGCGCGCGATCGCAGGCAGATTGCGTTCCTGGAACCTGGTTTCGTCGATGCCGCCCATCAGGCATTTCGGCGTGATCTTGCGCAGCGCTGCGAGGCCGGGGTTGCCCGGCAACCGGTCAGAGATGCTGATGACCTCGCAGGGATAGTCGAGCACGCGGCCGATATCCAGGCCGGCGCCATGGACGTGGAGAATGCGCACCATGCCCTCGGCCGCCTGCAGCAGCTGCAGCTCGAACGGACGCTGGAAGGTCTCATAGACCTGCCGGTTCGAACCACGCGGAAAGCCTTCGCGAATCGCGCCGTTGATCGAAAGAAAATAGGCTTCGACCCCCTGCGCCTTCACCGCCTTGATATAGCGGCAGGTATTTTCGGCCACGATCTGCAGCGCGCGCAGCGCTTCAGCCTGGTGCTTCCACATGTGTTCCGCCTGGTCGAAGCCGACGTTGCGCAGCACCTGCTGATACGGATCGAAGCCGGTGTCGATCAGGGCGATGTCGGGTCCGAGCGCCGAGCGCAGCGCCGCCAGGCACTTCAACTGCTGGTCGAAACAGGGTTCATCCAGGCCGAGCGGCTTGAACGCGCGCAGGCTGGCCGGATCTTCCAGCGTCTGCACGCCGGTGGGAACGGGATAGCGATAGTCGTTCATGACTTTCGCCACGTCCCAGTCGTAAGCGTCGAGAAAACAGCGGTGCAGCGCCGCCGTCTGCTCGCCGCTCAGGTGGTCGGAAAGAAAATGCACCCACGCGGTCACCGGCGGCCGGTCCACTTTTTCGCCGCGCACGGCGGCGAAAAACCGCTCGCGCTTGTTCATGCCGGGTTCATTCCGGCTGGATGCCCGCCGCGCGTATCACCTTGGCCAGGCGCTCGGTCTCGCCCTGAATCTTCTTCGCGAAGGCATCCGGCGACGCGCTAGTCGCAACCAGCATCGCCATTTTGGCGAAGGCTTCCTTCACTTCCGGCTGCGTCGCCGCCTTGACGATTTCGGCGTGCAGGCGATTGATGATCGCGCCCGGGGTTCCCGCCGGCGCGACCAGCCCGATCCAGGTGCCGAAGGTGAACGACGGCAAGCCCGCTTCGGCGGTCGTCGGCACGCCGGGCAGGAGGGAGAGTCGTTCACTTCCGGTGACGGCGAGTGCCCGGAGTTTTCCGCCCTGAATGTTGGAGAGCGGCGTCTGCGGCAGGTCGAACATGACCTGGATGCGGCCCCCCAGTAGATCGCCGAGCGCCTGCGACGCGCCCTTGTAGGGCACGTGAACGAGCTCGGTCGCAGTGGCCATGCGGAAGGTCTCGCCGGCGAGATGCAGGGTATTGCCGACGCCGGCCGAGCCGTAGTTGAGCCTGCCCGGGCTTGCCTTGGCCAGCGCGATGAATTCTCCGAGCGTGTTGGCGCGCACATCCGGGTGCACCACGACCACCAGCGGCGACTCGATCACGTTTGTTATCGGCGTGAAATCCCTGATCGGGTCGTAGGGCAGTTTCTTGTACAGCGCCGGCGCCGCCGCATGCGTCGTCAGGCCGGCGAGCAGCAGCGTGTAGCCGTCCGGCGCCGACTTGGCGACATAGTCGCAGCCTATTTGCGCGTTGCCGCCGGGCTTGTTCTCGACCACCACGGGACTCTTGAGATTCTCCTGCAGCCGCGTGGCGATGGTGCGCGCGACGTAATCCGACGAACCGCCGGCGGTATAGGGCACGATGATGCGGATCGGCTTGCCGGGGAAGTCCTGGGCGTTCACCGTGAAGGAGGTGAGTAGAACCGCGACTAGCGCGGCGATGAATAAATGCAAGCGGGGGAAGTTGGACATGGGTTGATTTCCCTGAATGATTATTGCGCGATGTTTGCACTTTTATTATACATGGACGCCGCAATTCCCCTCCGCCGGATTGGCGTCGGCACGCCGAACCAGCCAGGAACGGCCAGCGCGGTCCTGAGGGCTCGCCTTGCGATCCCGTGTTTACATCGCGATTGCAATATATAACGTCACATGTTACGATAAACATCATGTCCGGCAACGCCGATATTCCTCAATCCAAGCGGACTCATGCCGTCCGCGGCCGCCCACCGACCGGCAGCGCGCAGTCGCCTGCCCAACGCATGCGCCGCTATCGCGAGCGGCAGCGCGCCGCGGGTCTGCGCGCCGTCACCCGCATGGAAGTCCCGGCGCGCGCGCTTTCGGGCGGCGCGCTCAAACACCGCATCATCGAGGCGCGCAGCCTCGCCATGCACTGTCTCGCCGCGCAAAAAATCATGCTCGACCCCGCGCTGCTCGACCGGGTGCGCCGCACCCTCGACGCGTGGCGTTCGCGTTACGGCAAGGACGCGCCGCGCGCACTGGATGAATGGGCGGAAGTCCTCCGCCGTCCGTGGCCGCAGATCGCCGCGTTCATCACCGATCCGGGCGAGCGCGCCACGCGGCTGCGCCAGTCCACCCCCTTCGCAGGAGTGCTCGGCGTGCGCGAGCGGGAACGGGTGTATGCGGCGTTCCGACCTTGAGCACCTGATCCGCGCCGCCGGACGCATCGCCGGTGAGCGCGAACTGGTGATCATCGGCAGCCAGTCGGTACTGGGCCAGTTTCCGGATGCGCCGGTGGTGCTGCTCATGTCGATGGAGGCTGATCTATATCCGCGCGCCCGCCCCGAACTGGCCGACAAAGTGGACGGTGCCATCGGCGAGGGTTCCGCTTTCCATCAGGCACATGGATACTATGCCCAAGGCGTGGGTCCCGACACGGCCACCCTGCCAAGAGGTTGGCAGCGGCGGCTGGTGCGCGTGGAGAATCAGAATACCAACGGCTACGCTGGGCTGTGCCTGGAAGTGCATGATCTCGCGCTATCCAAGTACGTCGCCGGCCGGGAGAAAGACCGCGAGTTCACCCGCGAACTCGCGCGCTATGGCCTGATCGTCAGAACAACGGTGCTCGAGCGCCTCGCCATGACCAAGCTCGACCCTGCCGTCTCAAAACTGGTGCAAGCAAGGATCGCAAGGGATTTTCCGTCGAAGCCGCGAAGGCGCTGACGGCAGCGCACGTCCTAGTTACCCGCGGATCGAGGATAGTTCCGCCCTTGCTGAACTGGATCGCGCGGCCCTTGGCCGCGAGTCAGAACCGCAACATCAAAGGTCCCTCGGGCGAGGCATCAGGCGGGTGCGATGAGTTCAGCCTGGGAAAGTAATCGCGATAGCGCTTGGCGTCGCGCGTGAGCAATACGAGTCCCGCCACTGCCGCGTGGGCGCCGATGTAGAAATCGGGCAGCGGCGAGCGCTTTGAGCCTCCCCGGCTCCGGTATCGCCGGAACGCTTTGCCGGCTATAAAGGCCGCGTCCCAAGGCAGAGCGAGGCGCG
>Ga0080064_1003844_pt1 | contig 20573 bp, 20 predicted proteins | sample Subgrocontami54m_FD_69260 | JGI IMG/M metagenome (GOLD analysis project Ga0080064, IMG submission 69260) | Subsurface groundwater microbial communities from S. Glens Falls, New York, USA - GMW46 contaminated, 5.4 m (SPADES assembly) (version 2) ...
GTTCTTGGAACACCTCGATCCTCAAGACAGGACGCTTCCCATCCGTTACCGTGCCGCCAACCACCCCTCAGGCACAGCCCATCGGCTCAACATTCTCCCGCGAGAGCGGGTTCGTCCAATGGCACCTTGCTGACGGTGTCAGCCACTGGCCTTGCGGCGTCAGCCATCAGGGGGGACAGCGGACCACCCCGCTGGCCGCGCGTTCACGCTTCGCCCGAGATCCCGGATATCTGTGACCCGATAGTGCACTGATGTCGTGACGCGTGAGAATTTTTCAGAAGCCGCGCGGTGCGAGCCAAGACGCACGAGCTGGAGAGTGTCGGCGTCGGGCTTGCGGTAGATGAGTACCAGGTCAGGGCGGATGTGGCAGTCGCGGCAGTCGTGCCAGGTGCCGCTCGGCGGGTGATCGCGAAAGCGGGGCGGGAGCGGCGTGTCGGTGCGAAGCAGATCGATGGCTTCGGCTAGAAGGTCGTCGAGCTTGCTTCCGAGTCGGCCTTTCTTCTCGCGCTTGTAGTCGCGTTTGAAGCGGGTGGTGCGATCAATCGTCCGCATTGAGAGACTTGAGGAAGGCCTTGGTGCTGCCGCGATGGCGGGGCAAACCGCCGCGGCGCGCTTCCTTGATCGCTGCGATTGTCTTGGCGTTGGGGATCAGCGGTTCGAAGGGCATGGCCTTCTCCTTGGCGATGCGCACCATCATCAGGCGGAAAGCATCGGACACGGTGAGGCCGATCGACGCCAGCACGGCGGCGGCCTCGTCCTTGGTCTGCTCGTCGATGCGGGCACGCACTACGGTATTGGTCATTGGGTGGTTCTCCTTGGACTACATTGTAGCACACAATACAGGGACATTTCTGGGGACATTTCACGGGTGGGGAAGCGGCGGTGGCACCGCGAACAAGGGGGCGTGCTCGGCACAGCGGCGGCCTTCGGCCCGCCAGCCCCCCCACCTACGCCCCCGCCCGCACTAGGTCGGGGGGATGCGGCCAGCCGCGGCCGTTCTCCGCGTAGTGCAGCACGACGTCGGCGGCGGCCTCGCTCGGCGACCCCCTGGGCAGATGCAGGCGCGCCGGGATCGTGGCCAGCGCGGCCAGCTGCTTCTCCCGCGCCGGGCCGTCGTCGAGCAGCGGCGCCAGCACGCTGGCGAGCCTGGCCGGCGTGCACTTCTCCTGGATCAGCTCCGGGAAGGCATTCTCCCCCAGCACCAGGTTGGCGAGCACGATCGACCGCGCCTTGATCATCAGCCGCAGCGGCGGGCCCATCACCGCGTCGACCTTGTAGGCCACCACCATCGGCGTGCCGGCCACCGCCAGCTCCAGCGTCACCGTCCCGGAGGCCGCCAGCGCCGCCCGCGCCAGCTTGAAGGCGGCAAACTTGTCCTCCTCGCCCTCGAGCAGCGCCGGCCGCTTCGGCCAAGCCGGCAGATGCTGCTCGATCAGGCCCCGCACCGACGGCACCACGGGAATTGCAACCTCGAACTTCCGCCCCCGCTCGATCAGCCGGGAGAGCGTCTGGCCGAAGGGGTGCATCAGCCGCTTGACCTCGGACGGCCGGCTGCCCGGCAGCACCACCAGCAGCGCCGTGTCGTTGGGCAGCCCCAGGCGCTCGGCGAGCGGCCTCGTGTCGAGCGCGGCGATCCACGGCAGCTGCTCGATCAGCGGATGGCCGACGTAGGTGCACGGCGGGCCTCTGAGCTGCACGTGCGCGTCGGGCTCGAACGGCAGCAGCGCCAGCACGTGATCGATATAGCCGCGCATCTTGCGCGCCCGGCCCGGCCGCCAGGCCCACACGCTCGGCGACACGTAGTCGATGATGGGGATGTCCGGCCGCCGCCGCCGCACGCGCCTGGCGATCGGGTGCGTGAACTCGGGGCTGTCGATGATGATCAGCGCATCGGGCTCGGCGGCGACCGCGGCCGCCGCCGTGGCCTGGATGCGGTGCAGGATCTTGGGCAGCCGGGCGATGATCGCGCCCGCCCCCATCACCGCCACCTCCTGCATGGGAAACTGCGACACGAGGCCCTGCTGCGCCATGTGCTGGCCGCCGACGCCGACGTAGCGCACGCGCCCACGGCGCCGCTCGTTGATGGCCGCCATCAGCTTGCCCCCCAGCGCGTCGCCCGAGTGCTCGCCGGCCACCATGAACAGCCGCAGGTCCTGGCCCTCGGCCGAATAGGCCGTTCCCTCCATGGGTCCGTCGTCCGACGTCATTGCGGAAGCCTGCCCTTGCGCGTTGATCCCGCTCACGCACCCTCGCACAGCACGAGGAACAAGCCCAGATCATCGGCAAGCCGGGCTGCGTCCTCGTAGGGGGCCAGCGCGTCCGCGGCACCCGTCACGGCAATGCCGGCGAGCTCCTGCGACGCGGCCTGGCTGAAGAGGGCGCCCAGCGCGCCGGCGTCCTCGGCCCGCCCCTCGGCGCGGCGCACGAGCACGCCGACCTTGCGCCAGCGCAGGCCCCACTGCCGCAGCTTGCCGGCGCGCTCGAGCATGGCAGGCGCCCCCTCCCCGCCCTCGATGGCCAGCAGGAAATTGCGCACGACCACCGCGCTGGCGCCCGTGCCGAAGGCGGCAAGGCCCTCCACCGCCGCCAGGCCCGTCACGATGTCGGCAACATCGCGCCGTCTCGGGCGCCGGCGGGCGATGACGCGGCCGATCAGCACGCCCGTCCGCCGCCCCGTCTCCGCCTGCGCGACCGGCTCGAGGCCGTAGACGGCACAGTTGGCGCTATCGGCCGCGGCGATGACCTGGGCCCGGTCGAGGATGAGCACGGCCCCGGCCTCGACCACGACCCCGGCAAGGCCAGCTGCTGCGACCTGCTCGATCGTGCGCGGGCCGATCGCCGGCAGGTCGACGCGCCGCTCCTGGCGCGGCTTGGGTCCCTTGGCCAGCACGCCGCGCCCGATCGCAAGCCCGCCGCGGCCGGAGAGATCGCCAACCCGCTCGAGCATGGCGTCGGTGCCCTCGGCGCCCTCGATGGCCACGACCTTGCCCGCCACCACCACCACGGCCTGCCCGGCATCGACGGGCCCGAGCGCATGGCGCACCGCAAAGCCGATCTCGGCGTCGGCGCGATCGGCCGCGGCCAGCGCCACGCCGCCGAGGGGGCCCGCGCCCGCCAGCAGGTCCGGGGCCACCTCGTGCACGCCGCGCACGTTGAGTCCCTGCTGCTCGAAAAAGCGCACGACGCGCGTGAGCACCGAATCATCGCCCCCGCCAAGCAGGCTGACGATCCGCGGCAGGCTCCTGAAGAACCCCGCATCGGGCCGGATGTGCCACAGGTTCGGCCGCTTGACGGCGCCGGCAATCACCAGCTCCTGCGCGCCTTCGTTGCGAAGGGTGGCCACCATGCGCCCGACCTGGCCCCAGTTGACCCAGGTGTGCGGGAAGCGGGCGACCTCCGGGTCCGCCTCGCCCTCGATGGCGACGATGTGCACGGCTTCCCCGCGCGCGGCCACGCTCTCGGCGATCATCAGCGGCAGCCGGCCTCCGCCGGCGACAATGCCGAGGCAGGGGCGGTTCCCATCGCCAAGACCGGGGGGAGTTGGGGATTGGGTGGACAACGCGGCTCGTGCTGGATCGCTCATCGCCGTTCGCGCCGCCCGATAAAAGAGGCCGTGACTTCGCCGTCTATGGCTCAACCGTCGGCATGCGGCACGCACAGCGAGCGCTTGCCGCCGGCGCGGATGAAGGCAACGATCTCTTCCACGATCGGATGACCCTTGAACTCGCCCTCGAGGTCGTCGAGGCGCTCGAGCAGGGTGCCCTCGTCCGCAAACAGCAGCCGGTAGGCGCGCCGCAGCGCGTGAATGTCCTCGCGCGAGAAGCCGCGCCGCTGCAGCCCGATGATATTGAGCCCGGAAAGGTGGGCGCGGTTGCCGAGCGCCATGCCATAGGGGATCAGATCGTTCTCCAGGCCGGACATGCCGCCGAGGAAGGAGTGCGCCCCGACGCGCGCAAACTGGATGACCGCGGCGCCACCCCCGAGTATGGCGTAGTCCCCCACCGTGACATGCCCCGCCAGCATAACGTTGTTGGAGAAGATGACGCTGTCGCCGACCCGGCAGTCGTGCCCGACGTGGGAGTTGGCCAGGAAGGCGCAGCGGTTGCCGATCACCGTCTGCATGCCGCCACCCTCGGTGCCGGGATTGAGCGTGACGCCTTCGCGGATGATGCACTCTGCGCCGACGGCGAGCGTCGAGGGCTCACCCTTGTACTTCAGGTCCTGGGGCTGATGGCCGATCGAGGCGAACGGGAATGCGCGGGTCTTCGGGCCGATGCTGGTGCGCCCGGTCACGACCACGTGGCTCAGCAGCTCGACCCCGTCTGCCAGCGTGACGTCCTTGCCGACCAGGCAGAAGGGGCCGATGCGCACGTCCTCGCCGAGTTGGGCCCCCGCCTCGACGATGGCAGTCGCATGGACTTCACGCCTTGGCATCGTCCGGATCCAGGATCATGGCGCTGACCTCCGCCTCGGCCACCACCTGACCGTTCACCTTCGCCTCGCCGTAGAACCGCCAGGCCCGACCGCGGCTGCGCACCTTTCTGACATGATAGTGCAGCTGATCGCCCGGCAGCACCGGTTTCCTGAACTTGGCCCGATCTATCCCCATGAAATAGACGAGCTGCGGCTTGTAGGTCGTGTCGAAGTTGCTGACGCACAGCGCGCCCGCCGTCTGCGCCAGGCCCTCGATGATGAGGACGCCCGGCATGATCGGAAACTGCGGGAAGTGCCCCTGGAAGAACGGCTCGTTGATGCTGACGCTCTTGATGCCGACGGCGCTCTCGTCGCGGTCCATGTCGATGATGCGGTCGACCATCAGGAACGGGTAGCGGTGGGGCAGCAGCTTCATCACGCGCGCGATGTCCGCCGTGCCCAGCTTGGTCTTCGCGGAACTAGACTCTGTCATGGCCTTGCGCGCTCCAAATCGCCTTCTCAGCCCGATCAAGATACTCGGTCGTCTCAGTCGCTACCGGAGCGCCCTTCCTTTTGCGTTAAGCGCTTCAGCAGCGCCAGCTGACGGGCCCACTCGGTGAACGGCACGGCCGGCGTGCCACCCATCCTGGCGCCGGCCGGAACGTCGTCCTTGACGTGTGCGGAGCCGGCGATTTGCGCGCCCGCTCCGACCTTGATGTGCCCGACCAGGCCCGATTGGCCGCCCATGACCACGAAGTCCCCGAGCTCGCTGGAACCGGAAATGCCGACCTGCCCCACGATCACGCAATGCCGGCCCATGACGACGTTGTGCCCGATTTGCACCAGATTATCAATTTTCGTGCCCTCGCCGATCACGGTGTCGGCGAGCGCACCCCGATCGACGCAGCTGTTGGCGCCGATCTCGACGTCGTCTTGTATGATCACCCGGCCGATCTGCGGCACCTTGAGGTGGCCCTTGGGGCCCATGGCAAAGCCGAAGCCGTCCTGCCCGATGCGCACGCCGGCGTGCAGGATCACCCGGTCGCCGACGAGCGCGTGCGTGACGGTGACGCCGGGGCCCACGTAGCAGCCGCGGCCGACGGTCACCCGGTAGCCGATCAGCGCGCCCGCCGCAACGGTGGTGCCCCGCCCGATCTGGGCTTCGCGCCCGACAACGGCACCGGGCTCGATTCTCACGTCCTCCTCGAGGCGCGCGCTGGGATGCACGGCGGGCTCGCCGGTGTTCGCGGCCGCGGCCTTTGGAAACATGGCGTCGGGATAGAAGGCCTGCAGCGCCAGGGCAAACCCGCGGTAGGGCGCGGCCATCACCAGCGCCGCGGTGCTCTCCGGCACGCGGTCGGCAAAGGCCGGCGCAACCATGCAGGCGGAGGCACGCGTGCCACCGAGCAGGCTCAGAAACTTGCGGTTGTCGAGGAACGACACGTGGCCGGGGCCGGCATCGGCGAGCCCCTTCACGTCATGGATGAGGACGCCAGGATCGGCATTCGGGCGCAGCTGCGCGCCGACCTTCTGCGCCAAGGCCTGGAGGCGGATTGGCCCCGCCCTTTCGAAAAACCCGGGATGCTGCATCGCGCCACCAGCCGCTGCGAACCATAAGGGCCCCGGCAAGCCGCCGCTGCCGCGCCCAGCGTAGCATCCCCCGTCTCGCCTGTCCTCGGGCGCCGGCTGGTCTAATTAGAATTTGGTCGAGGCGCCGAAGCGAATGAGCTGCTCGACGTCGTAGGTCTCTTTCTGGAAGGCCTTGGCGACGTCGAGACGCAAGGGTCCCATCGGCGAGTTCCAGATCAGGCTCACGCCGGCCGAGGCGCGCACGGCGTTGGAGTCGGCCAGGCACACGCCGTTCCAGCTCCTGACGCCGTTGTACGGATTGATCGTGGCCGCCTCGCCGCAGTGTCCATCGAGCGACTTGGCGAGGGCCCCGGCGCCGAACAGCGAGCCCGCGTCCACGAACGCTGCGCCGCTCATGCCGAGTTCGTCGGGAATGAAGGGTATCGGGTAGCGCACCTCCGCCGTCGCCGCCCAGAAGGTGTCGCCGCCGAGCGCGTCGGTAGTCAGCAAGTCGCGCGGCCCGAAGCCGCCTCGGTTGAAGCCGCGGATGGTTTCGCCGCCCTTGTAGTAAAGGTCGATCAAGCGGACGTCTTGTCCGCCCCAGGGGCCGACGTGGCCACCCAGCACGCGCCCGACGAAGGTGATCTTCTCCGTGATCGGGAAGTAGTAGCGCCCTTCGCCCTGGACGCGCCAGAATTGCACGTCGCCGCCGAGGCCGGCGAACTCGGTGCCTGCCTGGAAGTAATAGCCGCTCGTCGGATTCTTCGGATGGTTGCGCGCGTCGTACGCCAGCGAGGTGCCCCAGCTCGACGTGATCGCCTCGCCCTGCGCCTCCTTGATGGCGCGGGAGGCGAACTCCTGCACGTCGTAGATCGAGCTCAGCGTGAGCGTATAGCTGTTGGTCAGCCACAGGTTCTCGGCGATGGGGAAGCCGAGGCGGAGCGAGCCGCCCGTCGTCCTGGTGCGGAAGGCGGACGCCGCCGACAGATTGATGTCCTTGTGGAACAGGTCGAAGCCCGCGGCAAGGTTGTGATCGAGGAAGCGTGGCTCGGTGAAGCTGAGGTCGATCTGCATGCGATCCTGCGAGCCCGCCAGCCGCAGGCGTACGAACTGCCCGCGTCCCAACAGATTGCGCTCGCTGATGGAGACGTCGCCGATGACGCCTTCACTGGTCGAGTAGCCCGCCCCGAACGACAGCTCGCCCGTCGATTGCTCCACGAGCTCGACATCGAGAACGACTCGGTCCGGCGCCGAGCCCGGCCGGCGCTTGATGTCCACGGTCTTGAAGTAGCCTATTTGCTGCAGGCGCTTCTTCGCCTTGTCGATCATCAGCGGGTTGTAGGCGTCGCCTTCCGCCAGGCGGAACTCGCGCCGGATGACGTAGTCGCGCGTACGTACGTTGCCAATGATGTTGATGCGCTCGATGTAGATCCGCGGCCCCTCGTCGACCACATAGACCACGTTGATCAGGCGCGCGGCTGGATCGCGCACCGCCCGCGGGCGCACGCGCGCGAACGCCAGGCCCCGCTCGGAGACGACGAGCGTCAGCCGCTCCACCGTCTTGTCCATCTGGGCCTGGTTGAAGATCGTTCCCGCGACCGTGAGCAGCTCCCCGCGCAGGCCGTTGGTATCGACCGAGGGGAGCGCCGACTCGATGTTGATGCCGCCGAACTTGAACAGCTCGCCCTCGTCGACGACGAAGGTGATGAAGAAGCCCGAGCCGTCGCGGTCGAGCTCGGCCCCGGCCGAGACGATGCGCGCGTCGGCATAGCCGTTCTTCAGGTAGTACTGCCGCAGCAGCTCGCGATCGAGCGCCAGCCGGTCGGGGTCGTAGATGTTGGTGCCTTTGAGGAAATCGAACAGATTCGACTGGGTGGTGGTGATGATGTCGCGCAGCTGGGCATCGTTGAAGGCCCGGTTGCCGATGAAATTGATGGCCTTGACCTTGGTGGCCCCGCCCTCCTGGATCTCGAACACGAGGTTCACGCGATTGCTGTCGAGCTCGATGATCTTCGGCTCGACGCTGGCCGCGAACCGCCCCTGCCGGCGATAGACATCGAGGATTCTCTGCACGTCGGCCTGCACCCGGGCGCGGGTGAAGACCGCGCGCGGCTTCAGCTGCACCTCGCCCTGCAGGGTTGCCTTGTCGACCTCGCGGTTGCCCTCGAACGCCACCTGGCTGATCACGGGGTTCTCCACCACGGTGACGAGCACGCTGGCGCCGTCGCGGTCGATGCGCACGTCCGAGAACAGGCCGGTGGCGAATAGCGCCCTGAGTGATTGATCGACCTTGCCCGGGTCGTAGGCATCGCCGACGTTGAACTTGAGGTAGGAGCGGACCGTCTCCGGCTCCACGCGACGATTGCCGCTGACCTGGATGTCGCGGACCACGCTCCCCTGTGCGTACACAGGTGGCGCAGACAAGAGCACCGGCTCCACGACTGCCACGGCCAAGAGCGCGGCTGTCGCGACCAGGGTGAAGTGCCAGCCCCCCGACTTGCACATCCCAAATTTCGGCATTCTGCCCGTCTGCCTTTCGGTTCGCCGGTCCCTCTGCTCCTGACCTGCCGGCGACAGGTAGATACTCCCACACCCTCAGCGGCCGTGAGGCCGCGGCAACAGAACCCTTTCCCCTGAGCCTGCCGGCCGGAGCGTTCGAAGCAATCCGGCGACCTGTTTAATCGTTCAATAACCGCCCTGGAAGTGGCAATATTACGTCACAATGCCATGATTCCCGGGGGTTAGCACGCCCTGCCTTTATTCTACCCGATTCCCGTCAGCCAGCGACGCACGATGCCGAGATCGTTCCAGGTGGCGAACATCATGAGCATGAGCACCACCGCCAGCCCGATGCGGAATCCGATCTCCTGGGTGCGCTCGCTCAGCGGCTTGCGGCGAATAGCCTCGATCAGATAGAACAAAAGGTGGCCGCCATCGAGCAGCGGGATCGGGAAGAGGTTGATGAGCCCGATGCTGACGGAGAGGACTGCCGTAAGGTTGAGCAGCGGCACGAAGCCGACGCTGGCGACCTGGCCCGAAACCTCGGCAATGCGGATCGGTCCTCCGAGCTGATCGGCGGACTCGCGTCCCATAATGACATCGTTGAGATAGGACAGCGTGCGCGTGATGATGAAGAACGTCTCGCGCACCCCCAGCCTCAGCGATTCGATGGGCCCGTGGCGCTTGAACTCCCACTCCCCCTGCGACGGGTTGCGGCGGATGCCGATCACCCCCACCCGCAGCTTGTTGCCGAAGCGGTCGGAGATCTCGCGGCGGGCCGGCGTCACCTTGAGCGTCACCAGGCGGCCGGCCCGGTTGACCTCGAAGGTGAGCTCGTGGTCGGCGCTGGCCGAGACGATGCGCTGCATGTCGGCAAAGGTCTCGATGGCTTGCCCATCGATGCTGACGATGAGGTCGCCGGGCTTGAAGCCGGCACTGATGGCGGCCCCGTCCGAGACCAACTCATCGACCCGCGGGGCCGTCACCTGCACGCCGACAAAAGTGAACGTCAGCGCGAAAATCACTATTGCCAGCAGGAAGTTGGCGATCGGACCGGCGGCCACGATGGCGCTTCGCGCCGCCAATGGCTTGGTCTGAAAGGCGCCCGCCCGCTCGTCCGGCGTCATCATCTCCAGGACAGCCTGGGAGGGCACGCTGGCGCTGTTCTCGTCATCGAGGAATTTGACGTAGCCGCCGAGCGGGATCCAGGCGAAGCGCCAGCGCGTGCCGTGGCCGTCGTAGAAGCCGAAAATCTCCCGGCCGAAGCCGATCGAGAAGGCCTTTACCTTGACGCCGCACCAACGGGCGACCAGAAAATGCCCGAGCTCGTGGAAGAACACGACAACCGTCAGGACGAACAAGAACGGCAGCAGGACGGCGAGAAAGCTCCAGAGACTACCCAGTCCATGATCGAAGATCGCCATCACGAGTCGTCTCCCGCATCCCTATAGTTAGGCACCATAGCGCCGTTCGTCGCTCAATGGGCGGCCGACCACGCGCGTGTCCCCAGCAAGTTCAACGCCAACCGGCGCGCCGCCTCGTCCGTGGCGAGCACGGTGTCGAGATCCTCCGCCGGGCCCAGCAGGCCTCGACCTTCCGCCGTCTCCAGCGTCTCAGCTACAAGTTGGGCGATTTGAAGGAACTTCAATCGGCCCGCCAGAAACGCCTCGACCGCGATCTCATTGGCGGCGTTGAGCACGGCCGGCGCCATGCCGCCCTGCTGCATGGCGCCGCGGGCGACGCCCAGCGCCCGGAACCGCCGCTCGTCGGGGCGCTCGAAGCTCAAGGTGCCCAGCTCGACCAGATCGATGCGTTTGGTCGGCGCCAGCATGCGGCTGGGCCAGGTCAGACTGAGCGCGATCGGCGTGCGCATGTCGGGGCTCGCCAGCTGCGCCAGCATCGAGCCGTCGCGGTAGGCGACGAGCGCGTGGATGATCGATTGCGGATGCACCACCACCTCGAGCTGGCCGGCCTCCACGGGGAACAGATGATAGGCCTCGATCAGCTCGAGCCCCTTGTTCATCAGGGTCGCCGAGTCGATGGTGATCTTGCGCCCCATGGACCAGTTGGGATGGCACAGCGCCTGTTGCGGCGTGGCGTGCGCCAGCTCCGCGAGGCTCCAGGTCCGGAACGGCCCGCCCGACGCGGTGAGGACGATGCGCTCGATGGTGGCCGGGTCGGCCCCGGCGAGCAACTGGAAGGCCGCGGAATGCTCGGAGTCCGCGGGCATCAGCTCGGTGCCCGCTTCGCGTACCGCCTCCATGAAGATCTCGCCGGCGGAAACCAGGCATTCCTTGTTGGCGAGCGCCACCCGGCGGCCTTGCGTCACGGCCGCCATGGTCGGACGCAGGCCAGCGGCGCCGCTGATACCGGCCATCACGCAATCGGCGGGCCGCAGCGCCGCCTCGACCAGGCCGGCGGCGCCCGCTGCCGCCTCGATGCCGCTGCCGGAGAGCCGTTCCTTGAGGGCCTGGTACCGGCCGGCATCGGCGACCACCGCCAGCGCGGCGCGATGCTTGATCGCCAGCGCAGCCAGCGCCTCGACATTGCCGTTGGCGGTCAGCGCCTCCACCTCGAACATCTGCGGGTTGCGGCCGATCAGATCGAGCGTGCTCGCACCCACCGAGCCCGTCGCCCCGAGCAGGGTCACGCGCTTGCGCGCCACCGTCGCGGCCGCACGCGCGGCCGTCGCCGGCATCTCCGCCGCGGTCGGGTAAGCGCGCATCGGGGCCACAGCGCCCTCCTTACTCAAGACCCGAGCAGCAATGCATGCGCTGGCGAGTGCACGTTGATGACGAAGGCGGCCAGGCCCACGGCCGAAGCCGCCGCCACCAGCCCGTCGACGCGATCCATCACCCCGCCATGACCCGGGATCAGGGCGCTCGCATCTTTGGCGCCGAAGCGGCGCTTGATCGCCGATTCGGCAAGGTCGCCGGCCTGGGCCACGAAGGATAGCACGGCCCCGGTCGCCGCCAGCCGCACCGCCGACGCGCCCGGGACCGCAAACCAGAACAGCGCGCCGATGATCGAGCTGGCAGCCAGCGCACCGATCAGGCCGGCCCAGGTCTTGTTGGGCGACACGCGCGGCCAAAGCTTGGGACCGTTCAGCAGCCGGCCGGCAAGAAAGCCCGCGGTGTCGGAGGTGATGACGATGACGATGACGAAGATGACGGCGAGCAGCCCCAGCGCCGCGTCCGAGCGCAGCCAGATGAGCGCCACCGCCGGCAGGCCGGCATAGAACACCCCGAGCGCGGAAAAGAGGCTGTTGCGGCCCAGGCTCAGCAGCATCGCCAGGATCGCGCCGATCGGCAGCGCCAGCAGCCCGAGCCCCACGGAGACGAAGGCGGCGAGCACGGCCGCGGCGCCGGCCGCGATGACGTGGACCGCGATCACGGCGTCCGCTTGCCGGCCGTGCACCAGACGCCCCCACTCCCAGCTCAGCAGCATGGTGACGACAACCACCAGTACGGCAAAGGGGATCATGCCGGAGAACGTGAAGATCGCCGCGACCGCGCCCATGGCCAGACCGGAGGCGAGCCTAGGAGCAAAGTCCGAGCCCAGGCGCGCCTGCAATTCGCGCGCTGCGCCCGCGCCGTTGCCCGCCTCGTCGGGTTCGCTCATGCGATGCGACCTTTCGCTTCTCAGCTCGCCCGTCAGACGGTCGACCGGGCCTCTACGCCGCCGAACCGGCGGTTGCGCCTGCGGAACTCGTCGATCGCCTGCTCCAGCAGCTCCCGACCGAAATCGGGCCAATAGGCGTCCAGGAACACGAACTCGGCATACGCGGCCTGCCACAGAAGGAAATTCGACAGGCGCATCTCGCCGCTGGTGCGGATGAGCAGGTCGGGGTCCGGCACGCCGTGCGTGTCGAGCGCCGCCGACAGCGCTTCGGGGGTGATGTCTTCCGGCTTGATCGCGCCCTCGACGGCGCGCTCGGCCAGCCGCCGCGCCGCCCTGGCGATCTCCGCCCGGGCCCCGTAGTTGAAGGCGATCGTGAGGTTCAGCGCCGTGTTGCGGGAGGTCAGCGCCACCGCGTCGTCGATGATCACGAGCAGCTCGGGGTCGACCCGGTCACGCTCGCCGATCACGCCGATGCGCACGCCGTTCTGGTGCAGCTCGGCCAGATCGCGCCGGATGAACCGGCGCATCAGTCCCATCAGGTCGTCGATCTCGGCCGCCGGCCGCGACCAGTTCTCCGAGGAAAACGAAAACAGGGTCAGGTGTTGGAGACCGAGCTCGATCGACGCCCGCACCGTGCGGCGGACCGCTTCCACACCTTTGCGGTGTCCGGCCGCGCGCGGCAGCCCGCGGCTCTCCGCCCAGCGGCCATTGCCGTCCATGATGATGGCGACGTGGCGCGGGACGACTTGCGTGCCGCGGCTCCAAATCGCCGATTGATTGTGCGTATTCATAAAGCGGGCGTCACGCGGCAATGCCAGGCGACGGCCGCCGTCGGCGGGCGCGAGCCCGAGGCAAAGGGAGGCTGCTGCCGGGTCGCGTTCATACCTGCTTGATCTCGACTTCCTTGGCGATCAGCGCCTGGTCGATCTCTTTGATGAGCTTGTCGGTCAGCTCCTGCACCTTGGCCGAGTTCTTGTGGTGGTCGTCCTCGCTCATCTGGCCGTCCTTGTCGAGCTTCTTGAGCAGCTCCATGCCGTCGCGCCGCACATTGCGGACGGCAATGCGCGCGTTTTCTGCGTACTTGTGCGCGACCTTGACCAGCTCCTGGCGGCGCTCGGCGTTGAGCGAGGGGATCGGCAGGCGGATCAAGGCGCCCTCGGTCATGGGATTGAGCCCCAGGTTGGCCTCGCGGATCGCCCTTTCGACGGCGCCGACCTGGCCCTTGTCCCACACCTGCACGGAGATGGTGCGCGCGTCGGGGGTCGAGACCGTGGCCACCTGGTTGATCGGCATGCGCTGGCCGTACACGTTGACGACGATCGGATCGAGCAGGTGGACGCTGGCGCGGCCAGTGCGCAAGCCGGCAAACTCCTTCTTCAGCGTGTCGATGCCTCCGCGCATCCGGCGCTCGAGGTCCTTGGGATCAAATTTGCCGGCGGACATGGTACGTTCCCCTGGTTTCCAAGCCCTAGAACCGCCCCGCTGATTTCGTGCGTGGTGCCATGCTTTGCACGTCACCCTGCGCCAAAACGCCTGCCCCCGGCAAGCCCGGGCCAGCTCCCAAGCTAGCCTGAGATCACCGTGGCCAACGCCTCGCCACGTAACACCTTCAGAAGATTACCGGGTTCCTCGATCGAAAACACAATTACCGGAAGTTTATTGTCGCGAGCAAGGGCAATAGCGGCGCCGTCCATGACTTTGAGGTCGCGCGCCAGCACCTCGGCGTAGGTCAGCTTATCGTAGCGCACCGCGTTGCGGTCCTCCTTGGGGTCGGCGGAATAGACCCCGTCCACTTGGGTTGCCTTGGCGAGGGCCTCGCAGTTCATCTCGATCGCTCTCAGCGCCGCCGTCGTGTCAGTGGTGAAGAAGGGGTTGCCGGTTCCGGCGGCAAAGATCACGGCCCGCTTGTTCTCCAGGTGATGCAGGGCCTTGGAGCGCACGAAGGCCTCGCAGATGGTCGGCATCGGGATGGCCGACAGGACGCGGGCGGGCACGCCCAGCTGCTCCAGCGCATTGTGCAGCGCCAGCGAATTCATGACGGTGGCCAGCATGCCCATGTAGTCGGCGGTGGCCCGGTCCATGCCCTTGGCGGCGCCGGCCAGCCCACGAAAGATGTTGCCGCCGCCCACCACCACGGCGATCTCTGCGCCCGACGCCATGGCGTCCCTGATCTCGCCCGACAGGCGCTGCACCACGGGCACGTCGATGCCATAGGCGGCCTTGCCCATCAGCGCCTCGCCGGAGAGCTTCAAGAGCAGGCGCCGGTAGCGCAAGCCTGATGAGCCGCTCATCTTTGAGAGCCTTGATCGTTGGCCACCCGCGCCGCCGCCGCACCGGACCTCGAGAGCCCACCCGTGCCGGCGCGCGCAACACTGACGCAAATCGCGTGCAAAACTTAAAACAGAGTGCCGGCCCGGACGCAAACCGTCACGCAGACCGGCACCCGCCGCCACCGCCGAAGCGGCGACACTAGCCTGATTCGACGCGCACTCCGCTCAGCGTTTGCCCGCGGCCTTGGCCACCTCGGCGGCAAAATCGCCGTCCTTGCGGTCGATGCCCTCGCCCAGCGCATAACGGGCGAACTTGGCGACCTTGATGGGTGCGCCCGCCGTCTTCTCGGCCCCCTTGAGGACCTGCTCGACGGTTGCCTTGCCGTCGCCGCCCGCGCCCAGGAACGTCTGCTGCAGCAGCACCACCTGCTGGTAGAACTCCTTGCGCAGCCGGCCCTCCACCATCTTGGCGGCGATCTCGGCCGACTTGCCGGAGGCTTTGGCCTGCTCGGTGTAGACGGCGCGCTCGCGCTCGACGAGGGCGGGGTCGAGCTCTTCGGCCGTCACGGCTGCGGGGCTTGCGGCCGCGATATGCATGCAGAGCTGGCGTCCCAGGGTCGCAAGCGTCGCCTTGTCGCCCTTGCTCTCGAGCGCCACCAGCACGCCGATCTTGCCGAGCCCGTCGGCGGCCTTGTTGTGCACGTACTCGGCAACGTGGCCGTCGCCGACCGACATGGCGACCGTGCGCCGCACGCTCATGTTCTCGCCGATGGTGGCGACCATCTCCTTGACGTGCTCCTCCACCGTCACCGACTTGCCGGGATAGGTGAGGCCCAACAGCTTCTTGAGGTCGCCGCCGGCCTTCGATGCCAGCGAGGCGATGGTGCGCACCATGTCCTGGAACTGGTCGTTGCGGGCGACGAAGTCGGTCTCCGAGTTGACCTCCACCATGGCGCCGGACTTGTCCTTCGCCGTGACGCCGATCAGCCCTTCGGCGGCGACGCGGCCCGCCTTGTTGGCGGCCTTCGACAGGCCCTTCTTGCGCAGCCAGTCGACCGCCTGCTCGATGTCGCCCTTGGCCTCGGTCAGCGCCGTCTTGCAGTCCATCATGCCGGCGCCGGTCTTGTCGCGCAGCTCCTTCACCAGGCTAGCGGAGATGTTGGTCATGGATAAATCCTCACGAATGCCTCATCGGGCATGAAACGCATTGGGCCGCGGAGCGATGCCTGCCGTCGGGCTCGAGCCGCCATCACGCCGCCTGCCCCTCGGTCAGCTGCTTGGCGGCGGCGACCCAGCCGTCGCGCGCGATGCGGCCCTTGAGATTGAGGGCGCGGTCGAGCGCCTCCATGCCCTCGGGGTCGAGGTCCGCGATCTGCCAATAATGGTAGACGCCGGTATCATTGAGGCGCTGCTCGAGCTTGAAGTTGATGCCGGGCAGCCGCTTCAGGTCGTCGGGCTCGCCGCGCGGCGCGTCGATGCCCTTGAAGGCGGCCTTCTCGGCCGGCACCGGCAGGTCCTCGGCCGGCGGCTTCTCGGCGGCGCCGACGTCGGCACCGGACTGCGCCTGGCCGCGCTCGATGCCGTCGATGGCGGCGCGGGCGACGAGATCGCAATAGAGCGTGATGGCGCGCCCCGCATCGTCGTTGCCGGGGACAAGCAAATCGATGCCGTCGGGATCGCAGTTGGTGTCGACCACCGCCACGATCGGGATGCCGAGCTTCTTGGCCTCGGCGATGGCGATCTGCTCCTTGTTGGTGTCGATCACGAACAGCAGGTCCGGCAAACCGCCCATCTCCTTGATGCCGCCCAGCGCCTTGTTGAGCTGGTCGCGGTCGCGCGTCAGCTGCAGGATCTCCTTCTTGGTGCGCCCCCGCGCCTCGCCAGCCAGGGTTTCGTCCAGCTGCTTCAGCCGCCGGATCGACTGCGAGATGGTCTTCCAGTTGGTGAGGGTGCCGCCGAGCCAACGGTGGTTGATGAAGTACTGCGCCGAGCGCTTGGCGGACTCGGCGATGGCCTCGGAGGCCTGCCGCTTGGTGCCGACGAACAGCACGCGGCCGCCGTTGGCGACGATATCGCTCACCTTCAGCAGCGCCTGATGCAGCATCGGCACGGTCTGGGCGAGGTCGATGATGTGGATGTTGTTGCGGGCGCCGAAAATGTAGGGCGCCATTTTCGGGTTCCAGCGATGGCTCTGGTGGCCGAAGTGACAGCCGGCCTCGAGCAGCTGACGCATATTGAAGGCGGGGAGCGCCATGGGTGCGGTGTCCTTTTCCGGTTGAACCTCCGCGGCACCTTGAGAAGACCAGTTGCCTGGCCCACCGGAGCGTCGGGCGGGGCTTATGTCCGCCTAACGCGAGGTGCCGCGTGTGGGATGGGCGGTGTGTAACTGCCGCGGTCGCGATTTACAAGGGGCGAACGGCAGCCTACCGCAGGACCTCGAATGCCCGGTCGCGATTGCGGCCGTAGCGATAGATCGCAAAATCACGGTCGAAGCTGGCCACGCGGGTCAACCCCAGTCGCTCCATCACGGCGAAGCTGGTGCGGTCCACGACCGAGAAGGTCTGATCCAAAAATCGCTCGGTGATCGCCCAACCCGCCTCCATATCGGCAGGAATGACGCATTCTATTTCAGAAATAGCGCCAACCCCGCGCCAGAAGTTCTCGGCAGCACCGCGGTTGATGCGGCTGTTGAGCAGAAGCCATGTCTCGACCACCACATGATCGGTTGTGAGCCGCACTTGCGGCTCGCTCAGAATTTCCTTGGCTTTCTCGTTGTGCCGGTCGCGGATATTTGCAGCGGCGAACCACACCGAGCTGTCAATGAATACGCTCACTTGGCACCGCGCTTCCGCCTTGCATTGACCTTGCTGCCAGTCTTGCGCAGGTATTCCTTCCACACCGCCTCGCCGAGCAGCTTGTCCTTGTCGCGAGCGACGTCGGTCGGCTCCTCTGACGCGCCGAGATCAAAGACGATGGAGACGTCGGCCTTCGGCTTCGGTTCGCCCAGATCCTGCGCCACCAGTCGGCGCACGTACTCGGCAAACGAGATGCCGAGCTCGGCAGCCTTGGCATGCGCGCGCCGCTGCATCTCGGGGTCCATCGTGATCTGGGTTCGTGCATTCATGATGGCGCCATCATGCCATCACCATCGCCATCGCGTCAATCGAAGTCGCGCGTGATGTCGAAGGTGCGCACGCCGGCAAGCTCGCCGGGCGGACGCAGCCACTCCTGCTCGTGGTGCAGGGTGCGGCGCGTGTCGTTGACGCCGGCCGCCCAGTGCTCCTCCATGGACACGCGCGAGAACTCGTAGTCCTTGGTCTGCGTCTCGTAGTTCTTCTCGCGGTAGATCAGGTGCACGACGCTCATGGACGCGCCGCTCGCCAATTCCTTGGCGATGTAGGAAACAACGTCCTCGTCCTTGAGCTTGTCGGGGAGCCTCTCGAGCAGCCGCTGCACCGCGCGCCGCAGCTCCTGGGCGGCGCGCGCGGCATCGGTGTTGAGGCGTGTGCGCGAGGAATAGAGGATGTCCTTGTGGCGCTCGTAGACGTCGAGCAGGTTGCGCGGCAGCACGCCGCTGGCGCTGAACAGGTCCACCTGGAACACCAGCATGTCAGAGTCGAGGTGCGCGTCGAGCAGATACTGCAGCGGCGTGTTCGACACCACGCCGCCGTCCCAATAGTGCTCGCCGTCGATCTCGATCGGCGGGAAGCCCGGCGGCAGCGCGGCGCTGGCCATGATGTGCTCCGGCCCCAGCCGGCGCTCGCGGGTGTCGAAATAGACCGAGTTGCCCTTGCGGATGTTGGCCGCACCGACGCTCAGGCGCGGGTGGCCGGAATTGAGGAGATCGAAGTCGATCAGCTGCTCCAGCGTCGCCTTGAGCGGCGCGGTGTCGTAGAAGCTGAGCGCACCTTGCGTGCCCCAGGGCAGCATCCACACCGCGGGCACGCGCGGCCGGTAGAAGCCGTTGACCCCGTGGGCGATGCTGGCAAACGCGCTCCATTCGTTGAACATGCCGCGGGCGACGTCACCGTCGAGCGCCGGCTTCACCGGAATGCCGTCGGTGATCATCTCCCAGAACGCGCGCAGGCGCTCGACGCGGCGCTCGGGCGGGTTGCCGGCAACGATCGCCCCATTGATGGCGCCGATGGAGATGCCGGCGACCCAGTCGGGCTCGTAGCCGCCCTCCGCCAGCGTGGCATAGACGCCGGCCTGGTAGGCCCCGAGCGCGCCGCCGCCCTGCAGCACGAGTCCGACCTGCCCGCAGTGGCTGGGCAGCGGCTTTCTTCGTGCGGTCGCGTCCCGAGCGGCACTGCTTGCCGTCGTGTCCCCGTGGCCGGCAGCGGCCTCGGGGTCTCGCCGGGAGGAGCCCGGCCGGCGGCTGCGTTCCTTATTCGATTGCTTCTTCATGGCTCGTAACGGCTCCCGAGCCGGCCGGGCGATGCCTCGCCCTAACCTTTCTTGCCCGTCGCGGGAGGCGACGCGGCATGGGCACGGGCGAACATATCGGCGGTGATGCCGGCATACCAGCCCAGGCTCTCCTGGTAATTCTGCTTGCGCACGTCGGCGGCCTCGCCCGGCTGCGACACGAACCCACCCGAGGCGTCGAGCTTGCCGTCCTTGGGCGCATAGTTGGCGCCGACCTTGACGTCGTCGTCCGGCGCCAGCAGCGACCAGCAGGTGTTGCGATAGCGGGCAGGGAACCTCTCCTTCTTGGCGAACTCGGCCAGGATGTCGGCCGCCACCGCCTTGGCCTGGCTGTTGGCCGAGAACGCCGACTTGGGCATCTCCGCCGCGACCGAGGCATCGCCGAGGACGTAGACATTCTGCACCTTCTTGGAGGCGAAGTTGTCGGGGTTGATCGGGCACCAATCGCCCTCGGTGCAGCCGGCCTTGGCCGCGATCGCACCGGCGCGCTGCTGCGGGATGACGTTGGCCACGTCCGCCTTCACCTTCTTGCCCGCCTTGGTGACGATCTCCTTGGTCTTGGGATCGAGGCTCGCCACCGTGAAGTCGTCGATCTCGTTCGAGAGATTGAGCTCGATGATGCCCTTGTAATATTTGTCGAAGGCTTCCGTGAATACGGGCTGCTTGGAGAAGGCCTTCTTCGGATCGAGGATGACGAGCTTCGACTTCGGCTTCTTGGTCTTGAGGTAGTGCGCGATCATGCAGGCGCGCTCGTAGGGGGCGGGTGGGCAGCGATAGGGATTGTTGGGCGTCACCATCACCACCGTGCCGCCGTCGCGCATGGCGAGCAGCTGCCGCTTCAGCAGGCGCTTGCCGGCGGCCGCCGTCGTGTAGGCGTGCGGCATGACGCGGGAGGCCTCGCGCGAGTAGCCGGGGATGGACTCGTACTTCATGTCGATGCCCGGCGACAGCACCAGCCGGTCGTAGCGGTAGCTGCGGCCGCCGCGGGTCCTCACTCTCCTTTTCGTCGCATCCACGTCGGTTGCCGTGTCGTAGACCACCTTCACGCCCAGCCGCTGCAAGCCGCCGTAGGTGTGATTGAGCGATTCCAGCGAGCGGAAGCCGCCAATGTAGAGGTTGGAGAAGAAGGACGAGCTGTAGATCGGGTTGGTCTCGATCAGGGTGACATCGAGCGCCGGGGCCCCCTTCTTGACGTAGTGGGCCACCGTCGCTCCGCCGGCCCCTCCGCCGACGATCACCACCTTCGCCGCCCCTTGCGCGATGGCGAACGGGGTCCAGGCCGACGACGCCAGGGCACCGACGCCTGTTGCGCCGGCCAGCTTGGCGAATTCCCGCCTGGTGATACCCATCGTTTCCTCCTGTCGCCGTTCGGCCGTGGCCCGCAGCCTTTGTCCGCCGCATTGTGACTTGTTCGCGTTGTGAATTGCCTTGGCGCATTCTAGGGTGTTAGGGACTGTTGGCAATGCGCGGCGCGGGCGCGCGCTGGCTCGTTCGTCCGTTATCTGCCCGGAACGGCGGCGGGCCTGATCCTTCATGAGTGACGAAACCAAACCCATGAGACGCGCGGCGCTCCCCAACAAGGCCAATCGACGCGAGTTCGCAATCGGCGTCGCCGCGGGGCTGGCTGCTGCCGCCCTGCCTCTTGGTGGCGTGCGGGCGCAGGACCAGCCGCAGGCTTGGCAGCAGGCGGTGAAGAAAGTTCTCGGCGATGCCAAGCCGATCGAAGGCAAGCTGATGATCGACATGGCGGGGATCGCCGAGCACGGCAATACCGTC
>Ga0080064_1003845_pt1 | contig 20567 bp, 19 predicted proteins | sample Subgrocontami54m_FD_69260 | JGI IMG/M metagenome (GOLD analysis project Ga0080064, IMG submission 69260) | Subsurface groundwater microbial communities from S. Glens Falls, New York, USA - GMW46 contaminated, 5.4 m (SPADES assembly) (version 2) ...
AAAAAGCCACTGACATCGTGGCTAATTTTTAAATATTTTTTTAATTCTCATAATCTCCCATAAATATTTTATAGCTTAAATTTTTTAGGTAAACTTCCGTTTCATCATCGCCTCCACTTCTATCTAAAAATTGGGGAAAATCCGATTAAAATTAACTTAACACAAAAATTCCCATTTAGCAAATTTTTCTTGAACTTTAACCGGAAGAGATTAAAAAGGCTAAAAGAGGGTTAAAATCACTTCGGCAGTTGTTCCAAAACAATTTTTTCTGGTTCTTCTAAAATCAACGGCGTATGAACAAACCCACTTTGTCGTCTTCTGAACATTGCAAAATATGGGCCTTTTTAAAGCCACGCTACTTTCCAGGCAGAATAACAGTAAACCGTGTTCCGCGATCTAGCTCGCTCTCTACTTCAATCTTTCCTCCATGCATCTTTACGATTTCCTGTGTTACAATGAGTCCCAAGCCGATACCATTTTTTTTCGTTGTTTGAAAAGGGGTAAACAATGTCTTTAACTGCTCTTGGGGAATCCCAGAGCCTGTGTCTTTGACTGAAACCATCACCAGATCGCTTCCTGGGATCGCATGATCCTCTCGCCACACCTTCACGTTCAGATGCCCTCCTTCTTCCATCGCATCCAAAGCGTTTAGGATCAAATTTAACATCACCTGCTGGATCTGCTCTTCATCACCTAAGATTTGATCATCGTCAGTTAAGCATTCATTCTCAAGCTGAATTCTTTTTAATTGAAGATTATCTTTCAACAAATTTAGCGTCATGTTCACAGCCGTTGAGACCTTTATTTCATTTTTATTAATCCGCCGCGGTTTGGCCAAATCTAATAATTCACGGACCATCTTTTCAATCCGACGGACCTCACGCGGGACGATCGCTTCAAAACGCTCTAAAAAATTTTTATCTTGCGCACGGAATTTATCCGGAAGATACTCAACAAATGTCTTAATCGCTGTTATGGGATTGCGCACTTCATGAACAACCGAGCTGGCCAGCTGACCGATATACGCTAATTTCTCGGCCTGGAAAAGTTTCTCCTGGGTCTTCTTCATTTCTTCGACAGACCTTAAATTTTCTATAGCCAAAGCTGAACTGTTGGCCAAAATAGTTAAGGCATCTAAAACTGCCTGAGAAAATATCGCAGGATCCTTTCGTTCGCCTAACGCAAGAAAACCCAACAATGTGTTCCCCGCGAGAATGGGGACAATCACGCTCGCGCACAGTGCTTCAATCTCAGAGAGCGTGCCTTCCAAGGGAATCTTTTGATGGTTTCCTTCAGAACTAAGTTTTAATTCTTCGTAAATTAAAAATATTTGATTCTTTTCTAATGCCTGAATCAAGAAAGAATCGCCGCTGACGTTCCCCGGGATTCCATTGCCATATTTTACGGCTTTTAAAATATATTGCCGGCTCAACGAATCTGACATATAAATGGAGACATTCGAAACCTTTAAAGTCTTAAAAACTAAATCAATGATCATCTCCAATAATTTCGGCAGTTCTTTGATACGGTTGATTCGATAGGAAGCTTGCGTGAGGAATTCTTGAATCCGCCCTTCCTCCCGTAAAATTCGCTCTTCCGCCTTTTTCTGAAAATAAATATAAATGGACGGGCCCCCGGTGGCGAGAACCAGCATCGCCCATGTCGCGTATTGCCATAACTGATATTTGTATCCCAGCCACAAGGGAAATCCTAAGACGAGGGAATATACTAAAATAAAAATGCCAGCGCGGGAAAAAGCAACTCGTATATCCAAAAGATTGTATTTTGCAATACCATACGCAATTAAAATCATGTACACAGATACAAAAATATTAAAAATTGGTGGGATAGGGATCCTATACCAAACAAAATAATTGGTAGAACCACTTAATAGACCAATGAGTATCCCAAAAAAAACATAAGCTGCTTGGTTCTTATAAGTTCCTGTAGCTTTACTAAAATTTTTACCTAACAAATAAAATGAATACAGAAAGGTTAGGAAAAAATAAACAAGAAAGAAATGGAATAAAAATCCTGGGTTAGCCCACGACTTAAATACTAAGAATGGAGTAGCTGACGTAGCATACCAAGGCGTGTATATACTCAACATAAAACCAATTGCCAGCAGATACTCTAAAAAAATAAATTTTTTTGACCTTTCTTTTTTTAAAAAACTCAAAGTGAAATGGATAAAAAGGGCTGGCATTAATACTACGCCAGCCATGCAAGTCCTAAAACAATACTCAGAGAAATATTGTTCTTTTATTGAAAAACTTAGATAATAAAAAAGAGACCAAAAAGCAATAGAAAAACAAAAGTAGGCATAAATCCGATTGGTTTTAATATGGGCGGATTTTGTTAATATGAAAACCCCAAGGAAAATGCTGGTTATTAAATTAACCAGCCCTGTAATAGCATAATATTGGAGAGGTAAAAACATTAAGGATTTTTTTGGATAGGAATAAAGACTATTCTATTAGACGCATCCCATTTTTTATCTAAAATTTTATAACCTTCGATGTCTGATCCTTTAATTATTTTAAACAAGTCATCTTCGTTCCTAGAGTTAAATGTCCAATCACATATCCATTTAGGCGTCAAGGGAGCAAAAGGATCTTTCTCCTCGATCTTATGAGCAATAATAAGAATACCTTTAGGTTTTAATGCCGTAAAGCAAAAATTTATAGTTTTCTTAAACATTCTATCTGGCAGATAGTCTGCTAGCCCAATCGAATAAACAAGATTAAACTCTCCCCATTTCTCTCTGAAAATATTAACATTCTTGACTTCTTTAATTATATCTCCTTGCACAAACTGAATAGGCACTTTTTCTAATACCCCTTCTAAAGAATCTTTGGCGAAATCTAAAGCCTCTTTATCGTGATCAAAGCATATAAATTCTATTTTTTGTTAATTTTCAGTGGTTCTGAAAGAAGCTCTTTGATTTCGCGGCAGGGACCACAGGCTAAATTAAACATTCGCAAAGTATCTTTATCCTCCGTTGATTCAATAAAATTTCCGATGATTTTGACCATTGCATTTTTTCTATTTCTCACAGCCTCGGCATATGGATTTTCCAAATAATATTTATCAAAATACTTGCCAATCATATCCTCAGCTATAATTTTATTGTCATAAATAATATTCATCATTTCAAAATCGCCGGGATATCCCCTCGCTTTCTTTAAACTTTTTGCAAAGAATTGACTCCTATAAAACCATTTTCCAGTTATTTCTCTAAATAATTCTCTTGTCTGTTTAGACAAAACACTGTCGTTAAATTCATTTGTTAAGCCCTCTCCTGCCTCAAAAATATTTCTATTTATTTCTTTCAACTCATTAAAAATTCTTAGATCGACCTGCTCATCGTTAATCATCTTGTTCGATAGCCTGCCTAATTCTCTCAAGTATTTCATTAAATCATTATAAAAAAAAGACTCCAATTTTATTTTCTTTTCTGTGGAGTCTATCTTTGGTAAAAACTCTTTAATTTTTTGTTCGATTTCTTTATCTAAAATGCCTATCCCAAAATTAGCCATTATTCGTTCTCCGAATTAAAACCAAAAAAGCCACTGACATCGTGGCTAATTTTTAAATATTTTTTTAATTCTCATAATCTCCCATAAATATTTTATAGCTTAAATTTTTTAGGTAAACTTCCGTTTCATCATCGCCTCCACTTCTCTATCTAAAAATTGGGGAAAACCGATTAAAATTAACTTAACACAAAAATTTCCCTTTAGCAAATTTTTCTTGAACTTTGATGGAAAGAAATTAGAAAGGCTAAAGAGAGCTTAATTCACTTTTTGAATTGTTCCAAAACTATTCTAAGATCAGCGGTTTGTGAATAAATCCGCTCACGCCCCATTGATTTGTACTTAGCAACACCGAATGCAAAATAAGCGCTTGCGCCACTTCGAATAGTTTATTAGCCCTTTGTCCCAACAGCCGAAACCCAATAAAAATATGCCTCCGGACTAATGATCTTGAATTTTTCAAGAATCTTATATTTCTCAGGAAGCACCATTCCCTGAATTAAAGATACATCCACGTTTTTTACAAACCGCGGGATTACTTTCCCTTTAAGCACGCTCGCCATATACACAATTTTTGCAAAGGCAGTCTTGATATCCTGTTTGTCTATTTTTTCTCTTAAATGATTACCAACCTTGCCCAAGCCATCGTTAATGAGCATGATCTCCGGGAATGAATTGTCAGCGCCTCTAAGCAATGACTGCGAGTATTTAAACGCGATATCCGTAACATCGTCTAAAATTTCATCGATAGAATAAGATGTCCCACGAAAACCGTTTTCCTGTTGTGCGGTATTCAGAAAACTTTGTCTCATGTCATCGATATCGCTTGCGATATTAAAAAGCTCACCCAAATCAATAACCTGTTTTAAAACTTCCATCGCTCGCTTTTCGTTTAAAGGAATACCCATCGTTTTAGGCGAAACGGCTGTCATTTTATCGCCCAATAATCCCTCCGGCGTTGGAACCCGAACAACCACATTCGATCCAGAAAAAACCAGCGGAAGCTTTGATATATCTTTCTCAACCAGTTTCTTATAAGGATGCTCCGTAAAAACAACGTCTAAAAGCACATACTGCGGAACCCGCGAGAACTGCGATACAAATTGAAACTTATAATGCGCCTTCGGAATCTTACCGTGACGCGGATCCTCTTCCACGGCGTCGAACCATTCCGATTCCGATCCCATCCTGATAAGTGCGTCTTTTAATCCTATCCGTTCCTTGACCGGCAAAAGGATATCAATATCTATAGACAGCCGGGCTGGAGGGAAAATATACAGAAGAATAGACGTGCCGCCTTTAAATATCAGTTTCGGATAAACGCGAAGCAATTCAATTAATAGATTAAGTGCGTAAACGGATTTTTCAAATATCCCCGGATCCTTAAAACCCAGCTCTTTTCGTAGAGATTCCATCCGGTTGCGATCAGGTATTTGCTTTGCCATGAATATCCATCTTAGATATTACTTTAGCCGCATATTTTATATATGCTCCGAAAGTAACATTGTTAAGTCCAACATTGTCAATTAGTTGCGAGATTATATCACGGAAGTACCTGCGACACCTAGCATAGGCAATCAGGTCCCCGATATTGATCCTAAATAACCCATCAATACTACGCCACAACTCCCAATAATCGCTGTCCGGCATAGTTAAATACTTGTCTTTGATCACGAAAAGATCGACAAGCATCTTTTCAAGAGTAGGCGTATGCCCTTTCCGAGGCGAGCCCTTAATCAGCAATCTAACAACGATTGGATCGCGTGTAATGTCAAAATCCTTGGGCGCCACCCGGCTGGCCTTTTCAACCATTACAAACCGGTAATCGCGCGATATCCTGTCAGCGACAGAATGAATCGCATCCGCTTCCACCTCGACAAAGGTGATATTGTGCGTTTGCTGGTGATGATAAAAGGGTTGAAAACACAGGGTATTCCAGATAAGAAAATCAAGATCAGGATACTGCTTTTTCAAAAGCTGCCGGATCCCGGCCACGCGGCTTTTCTCCACCCACCGGAATTCTTTCGTAACAGAGCTGTAAACCCCTCTGCCCGCGGAGAAAATTATTTCGCCCTGCTTCAACTCCTGAAGATAATTCTTGGCAAGTTGATTGCTGGTCCCGACCGCCTTCACCACTTCTTCAAGAGTGAAATACCGATGCTTCTCGGCGTATTCTTTAACTAATGCTCGTTTATTCAAATCACACCTCGCTTCGACAATATAAAACTTCCTTAATAATTCCTACGGGATTTAATGAACTCCTCCCAGTTCTGCGGTTTTGCCATGCCTCTCTTCATATTTTCTAGCTATGACCCCGCAGTTGTTCCAAAACAATTTTTTCCAGCTCTTCTAAGGCTTATTGAACTATTTATTATGACATAATTTCTCCCCCAATTAAAATCTTTTTTTAGTACCGTTTTTTAGTACCGGGGATGGTGTTTCTTAATGGCGGATCTTAGGTCTTCCATCGTAACCTTGGTGTAGATTTGAGTGGTTTCGAGCTTCGTGTGTCCCAAAAGCCGTTGAACGGTAATAATATCTGCTCCGTTTTGTAAGAGATGAGTGGCAAAAGCGTGACGCAGACTGTGAGTTGTTACAGGTTTATTCAATCTCATTTTCTGGGCGTAAGTTTTAATCACATGAATCAAACTTTGCCTTACCATTTTAGTTCCATATTGAGTTAAAAAAAGTGTCTGATCGCTCATATCTCGGACAATCTTAGCGCGGGAATACAAAAGGTATCTCTCCAACGCTTCCTTGGCCATGTTTCCTATAGGAAGAATCCTGTCTTTTTTCCCCTTGGCATCGATAATACGCACCGTTTGATCATTAAGATTAACATCATAAACATTTAATTTACAGAGTTCTGCCGAACGAATCCCCGTAGAATACAACGTTTCGAGGATGGCCTTATCCCGTAAATCCATGATCCTATCCCCGGGAGAATTCAATAGACTTTTAACTTCTTCCTGGTTCAATAAATTTTTGGGAAGACGATATTCCTTTTTAGGGAAAAGAAGATTTTTCGCGGGGTCGAGCAAAATGTATTTTTGTTCGGCAAGATACCCAAAATATCCTCTCAGCGCCGTTAATCTCGCCAAAACAGTGCCAACGGATATCTTCTCTCCACGGACTGTCCTATAATCGCTAAAAAGATAGTATTGATATTCTTGCAATCTCGATGTCGTCACGCATCTCATATCTTTGATCGATTGATCACTAAGCCATTTATAAAATCGATTGAGATGAATCCTCCTAGCCTCCAATGTCATTGGACTAAAATTCTTTGCCGCAAGATATGCCAAATATTCTTGTTTTTTAAACATCCCGCTCCCTCGGATGGAATTTTTTATGGACCCTCTTTAAATCCGATACTTCCAACTGTGTATAGATCTGCGTTGTTTCAATAGAGGCATGGCCTAATAACTCTTGGATATGTCTTAAGGAAGCGTTATTTTTTAGTAAGTGTGTCGCAAATGTATGCCGTATGACATGGGGCGTTATTTTTTTGTCAATCTTAGCCAATTGAACGTATTTATTCAGGATCCATATAAAATTCCCAGCGGTAATAGCTCTGCCATTCTTACTGATAAATAAAAGATCAGTTTTTTTACCGCCCATTAATTTCGGCCGGCCATATTGGATATATTCATCTACGTAATTGGAGGCGATTTCTCCCAAAGGGATCATCCGGTCTTTCTTCCCCTTACCTTGACGGATCATTAAATCATGGCTGTCCGTATTGACATCGTAGATGATTAATTGCCTTAACTCTTGGTTGCGTATTCCCGTGGAATACAATACTTCCAGCATGGCCTTATCCCGTAAGCCTAGAGGCGTATCGGCATTAGGTTTATCCAGCAATCGAAAAACCTCTTTTTTTGTCAAAATAGTTTTGGGTAATCTTTTACTGCGTTTGGGTAACGTTAAACCATAACTGGGGTCATACAAAATTTGATTTGTTCTCATTAAATATTTGAATAAACTTTTCATCGAAAATAACCGGGATAACTGCGTCTGTAAAGATAACGGCCTTTCTTGACTGAATAAACTCATCTGGTAATTAAGAATGACCTCTTTTGTAATCTGATTTAAATTTAGAATCCCTTTCGTTTGTAAATATTTAAAAAAGAAATTTAACTGGCAGCCATATTCTGTGATCGTGCGCGGCGAGTAATTGAGACCTTTCATATATTGTTGAAATTTTAAGATATATTTTTTAAGAAACATTTTTATCGCCCCCCAGGATTTTATCGCTGATCTAATTTAGCTTCAAATCATAGCAACTAATTCCGATTATTTACTATCAAGCCGAAAAAAAATAGGCTTATGTTTTCCTTATATATGGTTTTATTTCAAATTTGTCCTTCATTTTCGTTAACCTATTGAACAATACTAAGTTCTGGAATTTTCTTGTATCCTCCTTGTACGCCGACAAGTCCCCTCCTTCTCCCCTGCTAGTTTGTTTTTTCTTTGACATTCTCTCTCGAGGATGACATCGGTTGACCACTGTCCTTAAATCCTTAGGGTTAAGATGGGTATACCTTTGTGTGGAACGAATCTTTTTATGACCTAAAATCATTTGAACTTCTTTGATCCCCGCGCCATTGACCAGCATATGCGTGGCACAACTATGTCTTAAACAATGCGGGCCTAGACAGCCTTCCAATCCCATTCTTTTCGCGTATTTTTTCATCATCGTATTAATGTTGTGACTAAAGATTCTTCTTCCACCCTGGCTTAAGAAGAAGGCTTCTTCAACCTGAACATGAATCAATGGATAACGAGCTTCAGTTAAATAACGCTCTAAGGCTTCTTTGGCCTTTTGCCCGAACGGGACCAGACGATCGTGCCTGGTTTTCGTCTCTCGAAGATGCAATATCTGATCTCTTAAATTTACATCACTAACATTCAAGTTACACAATTCCTGACGCCGGATCCCTGTGGAATAAAATAACTCCAGAATCGATTTGTTACGGATCCCTAAGGGTGAATCATCGGGCTGATTAAGCAAAATCTCAATCTCTGATTCACTCAAGATTCTTTTGGGTAAATAGTCTTTACGTTTAGGGAATACCAGTTCTCTCGTCGGATCTAAAAAAATACACTTTTCTTTCACTAAATATTTAAAATACACATTTAACACATTCAGCATCGAGAGTACCGTTAACATTTTTAACTTGCCGCCATTACGTTTTTTGTAAGTATGGACTAAAAACACCCGGTAATCTTCAATAATCCCCGGAGTTACCTCCGGTATATTCTTATTCTTTTTCTTTACCCATTCCTGGAATTGGCCTAAGTATAATTTCATTCTCTCGAGGGTATTAGGCCGATAACCTTTCGATAAAAGATAATTTAAAAATTCTTGCTGATACATCGTTAGCTTCTCTCCCGAGGATGATATTTCTTATGGGCCTTCTTTAAGTCACTTAAATCTACATGCGTGTAGATCTGGGTGCTTTCCATGGAACGATGCCCGAGAAGTTCTTGAATGTGTCTTATCGAAGCCTTGTTCCTTAATAAATGCGTGGCACAGGTGTGCCTTAAACTATGCGCTGTAATATGTTTTTTCAAGTCCGCCTTCTGGCTATACTTTGCGATCAAACGATTAATATCTTCTTTATCCATTCGATTGCCATTCATGGTGACGAATAAGTATCCATTCTCCTTGCCGTGTAGTAACTTCTGCCGGGCATAACGAAGATATTCTTCCACATACCCCGAGGCTATCCCGCCTAAAGGCACTACCCGATCTTGATCCCCTTTGCCATGCCGAATCCTAATCATTTGTTCCTGTGTATCAACATCGTTGATAACAAGATCCCTGGCTTCCTGATTGCGGATCCCTGTGGAATAAAATAACTCCAGAATCGCTTTATCTCTTAACCCTAAAATGGTATCCGTATCGGGCTGATTAAGGAGTTTCTTGATCTCTTTGATACTCAGTATTCTGCGAGGCAGGGCCTGGTTCTCCTTGGGCAGTTCTAAACCGCTCGTCGGGTCATAGAGCAGTTCATTAACCTTGACCAAATACTTAAAAAATGTCTTTACGGCAATGAGACGATGACGATGCGTCGAGATAACGAGCTTCTTTGGCTGCGTCATCATAGACATTTGATAATTGAAGATACAATTCCTATCAATCTGGGTCAGTTGCGTGATCTCGCTATTTTCTAAGTACCTCATAAAATCCTTTAAATGACTGCGGTAGCTTTTGAGAGTCTCTTCTGAATAATCCATGGTTTTAAGATATTGCTGGAATTCGATAATGTGCCGGTCTAAAAACATTTCACTCGTCCTTTTCTTCTTTCAACTTTTCAATATCCTTAAGTCCCATCTGAATCTGTTCATCCTCATTCCCCGTCCAGGCGAGAATGTATTCGTAGGTCTTGCCGCGTTTCCCCTGAATAATATGAAGATATTCTAAATCCTGAAGCTCTTTGATATGTTCTTTAATCTGATAATCACTCCATTTGGTATATTGACGAACGTCCCTCCTGCTAAACGTGATCTCTTCCGGACTCTCCCCTTGTCTTTTCGCCAGCTCATCAACCATTTTCTTGATCTCACTCAAGAGATTTCGCGAAGGAGGCGATAATTCATCTAAATTCCGCCCAAACACTTCATTGGCAATTCTGTTGGCCATATCGATATCTTTAAGATCCACCTCAATGTACTCAATCGTCTTCTCTCCTTGGGTCATTGTTTTGATTTCTTTTTGGTATTGCCTCATTAAGGCAATGATCTTGATGATGGATAAATACTTGGGCTGCTCCCGCCTCGCTCTTAAAACCGTGTCCATAAAGGTCAATTGCCTCGAATACGGATTAACGACCTCCAAGGACCTTAAAACTCTTTGAGCATTGTGATGAAGTCTTTGGATTTGGTCGCGGATTTCTTTCTCAAGCATCCCTTCGATGGTTTCATTGTGACGCTGTTTCTCGAGAATGAGCCTGGTTTGACTGATGGATTCGTCAATCGTCAGAATAATAAACCGGTTATACGTCTCATAATCAAAATCTTCCGAAAACGTCGTTGTAATCATAATCGCCGTCGGCCCAGAGACGTGGTAGGTCTCTGTCCTTAATTTACCTGTATTAGGATCCTTAATAGTCGCGGCATTGGTTAATCGCTGGCTGGATTGTAAAACCCTCAAAGAATACCCGCACCCCGACGCCCCGCGGTCTTCCTCAATCGCCAACAATTTATGTTTCAGGGCGTCCTCTCTCTGATAAAATAAGGCCTGGTCAGTTAAACGGGTAAATTTTTGATAATCTTCCGGCGGCGTAAACGATAAAATCATATCCTGTAACGTTGTCTTGCCGCTGGCTGACCGGGAGATAATGAGAATAGCCAGCGGTGTCGATAACTTACGCGACACCGCCCCTAAATACCCCAGCAGAAGATTCGTTTCTTCACCAATGTGACCACAGGTTTTAAAATCTAAAATAATCTGCTCAAAAAGATTTGCTGATTTAAGGAACTGGATCGCTTGTTCTTTTTCCACATCACTCATTTGAACGGCTTCTTGTTTTTTACTTTTATCTTCCAGCATCTCTGCTTGCTCGATTTCTAAAAGATCAACCATCGAGGATAGATCCCGATTCAAAACGCCTAAATCAATCCCTAAAATCTTCCTGGCTTGGAGAGTAAACGTCTGCCGCGCTTTGGCACTGTACAGATCAAAGGTATCTAAATGATAGCCGTCTTTATAAGTGAGTTTAATGTTGACCTTTAGTTGGTCTAATCGATTGGCCGATAATCCCCGAACGCGATAAGATCTGTCTGCAAACTCAAAGATCATTTGCGCTTCATCCGTACTCACCTTAGGTTTATCTTTGGACAATTCTTCCTGCTTGGGATCAACGGCCGCAGCACGCTCAATAAGTTCATTAAAAGATTCTTTTGTCCCGCCTTTTAACACGAGATAATCGTTGATATCCTTGACGTCACTGGGCAGTTTAACGTGATAAGAATGGATGCCCAAAGGTTTTAACTCATCGGCAATTCTCACCGCCGCCTCACGCCCGGGCTGGTCGTTATCTAGGCAAAAATAAATATCTCTCGTCTGATACTTCTTGAACAGTTCCATATGATCTTTAGTTAATCCATTGGTCCCATACAAGGGAATGGTTTCATAAATACCCATCTGAATCAAAGAGAGTGAATCAATAATCGATTCTGTTAAAAAAATTCTTTTGCTTGTCCGTAACGCCAGTAGATTAAATACGCTTTTATGCGACCCCTTAAGATAAAGATGACCTTTACGTCTAAGCCCTGAGCGAGCCGAAGGCGAGTCGGATGGGTCAATATTCCGTCCATATAAAGAGACAATATTTTTATCTTCATCCAAAATAGGAAAGATCACACAGTTGTAGAACACTTCATTGCCTTTTTCATTAAGGATCCCGATTGATTTTAACATCTCCACCATCGGGCCTTCCCGCGGAAGTGTCCGGCGCAGACTCCCGTTCACAAAACCAATTTGGTAATCTAAATAAATGGATTGCTCTCTGATCCCGCGTTGAACTAAATACTCCAGCCCCTGTCTGTGTTCCTTAAAAGTCTCATGATAATATTGTACGGCTTTGCTTAAAAGCTCTTGCGGATTAAAATCGGCCAGGGCTGACTCCTTTGGCTCAAGAGCTCCCTTGGGCTCTGGCTTCTCAATATCAGTATTCGGAGATTGCCCTTCAGCCTTGACCATCTCACTTAATTTTTGATAGGCTTCTTTGAAGGCGATCTTTTCTTTCTTCATGACAAAATCAATGACTGATCCGCTCTGATGACATCCGAAACAGCGCCAGAGCCATTTGTTATCTTTAAACGAGACACTTAAGGATGGATTTTTATCGTCATGGAACGGACACAAAACTTTGTAAGAAGAATTATTAGTGTGCTTTATCGCAATGCCGTAAGATTGGATGATTTCAGGAAGGTTGAGCCGCTTAATGGCGTGGAGTTTGTCGTACCGGATTTCATTGAGTTTATCAAATATCATCTTCATCTTAATCTCCATGATGGATCTCACCTGATCACTTTATACATCTCCTCTTTTAAATGCGTCATACTGGCCTTTAAACTCGCGACATTACACATCGCCTGACCCGTTCTGAATTCCTGCATGTCCTCTTGCACGTGATATCCGCTTAAAATAAAAATGGCTTCCTTTTTACCGTTGGAATTGGTCTCAATATCTTCTAAATTATTCCCTCTCGTTAATAAAAAAGCCGATTGCCAGATATCTCTGGTTCTGAGCGCTGTTTTCATTGTGTCTATTCTTTTCTATGCTAAAATAAAAGATTCGTCGTTGATGGCCTCTTATTCCCCTGCCATATGTACGCAATCACTATATAATTCTACATAACATGTAGTACACTGTCAAGTGTTTTTTAATCTTATGGTAAAATTATTCCAATGAAAAAAGGACCGTCGACAATTCACGGAACTGGGAAAAGATTAGCTGGCATACGCAGAGCCAGGGGATTAACACAGCGTCAATTATCCAAATTGACCGGCATATCGAACCGCATGATTGCTTATTACGAAGTCCAGACAGAGTATCCTCCGGCACACCTTCTTCTGCCCTTAACTAAAGCTCTGCGTGTCTCGACTGATGAATTGCTGGGGATAAAAGATTTTAAGGACACCGTGGATAAAAAAGAAGCTGCTTTATGGCGCAATCTCAAAAAAGCAACCCTCCTGCCAAAAACAGATCAACAGACTCTCGTTAAAAATCTTAAGGATTTACTTGCTAAAAATAGGATTAAAATAAAAAAGGACAGTCCTTAAACTTTTAAGAACCATCCTTGTTTTTGAATTTTAAATTATTTTCAATACTTTAACACTTTAAACAACCTTCCCCTCTGCCGTCCTACCAAACATTTTCATTCTCTCATCACCGTCCCTTATTTCTTCTTCCTATTCTCGCTATTCTCGCTACCACGGTCCGAACCAATTATATCCTAAAGTACATTTATCAGGAGAGCTGACGTATGCCCACGATTCAATTATTTTTGTTTCTTTGTTAACATAATAGACCCACTGACAACCACCTTCTGATTCAAACAAATATTCATCTTGAGTTGAATTATATGAAGATATTTTCGGTGGCACTCGGGGATCCCAAGTAACTTTGCTTCCAATATACATATCTCTAACTTCAAGAAAATTGGCATTAGTGGCACAGCCACTGTATAAAAAAATTAAAATACAAAACAATAAAAATTGACGCATATTCGCTTCTCTACAAATTAATAAATTGCACATTATTTGAACTCAGAACGTCGATGCTCATAGCCATAAATAATCGATGGTGAAGATGCTCCTGTTGGCCCTAACATTAATGGAACAGCCACAGGCGTTGCGATAGCTATATTTAAAGGATTAGTGATCCCGCCCACAAACTGCTCAAAGTTTGTTAATTGTCTCAGAGTTCCATCTGCATTATAGGCCCAACTATTCAAGTAGTCATGAGGCGGGGCCCAAGATTCTACAACATGATCAACAATACCTCCTGGGGGATAATTTATGCCAAATATCTTACCCTGTCCACCTTGAAGACCGCCCAGAGCACTAGGAGCATTTTTTGCTCCTGGAGCATTATCCCATCGACTTCCTCCCACTTTGGAACCATCACCATCAAGTCCTGCACTTACACCACTAGAATTATGTGAATCTAATCGAGATTGGGCTATCATTTTTGCACGTAAATATTTCCCTGTATCTCTGATCAAAGAAAAGGCTCCTGCGGCAGCGCCGCCTATCAAAGCTCCTTGTCCAACATCTGTACCATTTACCCCTGCGACAGCTGCTCCTGAAGCAGCTCCACCTAAGAAGCCAGCAGTAAAATTACTGGCCATGGCTGCCCCCTGGCCTAAGGGTCCTGCCGCTCCCCCAAGTGTTATACCCCTAAAAATTCCATCGGAAAAGGCACTCAATCCAGGCGCCAATCCTGCGAACACACCTCCACCTACGGCCCCTGCGAGTATCCCCATGCCTATGTTGCCCCCTGTTGCGGCTGCGAAGGAGCCTCCTATCGTCGCGCCTGCTATTGCCCCTGTTGCAATTCCCGCCCAGTAAGTTCCAATAAGAGGAGCTAATGTTCCACCGCTGAATATAGTTAACGTTATTCCCACAATAGCTATTCCTATAGCCTTCCAAAAGTTTCCCCACGACCATTTGTGGCCGGTTGGATCAACGATGTTAATGGGGTTATTTCTGGCGTAAGAATAGCGGTTCAGCGACTGAGGGTCGGAGGCGTAGGGCACAATCGTATCCGGCGTGATGAAGCGGCCGATTACGGGATTGTAATATCTCGCTCCGTAGTAGTAAAGCCCGGTCTCGTCGTCTAAAGGCTTTCCCGTGAAGTAGTACCAGGCGGTGGATTCGTCATCGCCATATTTTTCGTGGACGGCGAACGTTCCCCAAGGTTCGTATTCGATTAATTCTTTGATCGCGCCGGTATCGTCGGTCACGACGTTGGTTGAGCCGAGGTGGTTGGTGTGAACGTAAGAAATTTTTCCATTCGTCACACTCGCGATTCTCGTTCCGCCTAAGAAAATATGGCGGGTCTTCGAAGAACCTTGTTCCTCGTAGAGTGAACCAACGTACAGCGTCGTGTTGGCTTTCGCCGCCTCGATCCTCTTCTGACGGCAGAGCTCAGGCGGCATCCGCTCCCCGCAGATGGCATTCGTATTTTTCAAAGAACCTCGAAGCTCCTCAGAAGAGGAGCTGAGTCCCGAATCACCTTCGCTAGTTTTCAAGTGATGAGGGGTAAATGTAAATCCTACTCCTGCCGTGGACGTTTGTAAAGAAGTATCCGAAGATTTTGGGAAGATTCGTTTCTTGACGCGTCCGCCACCTGCCCCGCTGTTAGTTCCGCTTTTGGAACTAGCGGGGTCGCCGTAGTCACGCTTCGCAAACATTAAAATACGGGCAGCCAGTTTTTAATTCTGATTGCCCGTGGATAATTTGAGATTTATTTTTTGTCAATACTTTAACACTTTAAACAACGTCCCCTATTCCTTCCTTTATGGCGCAATCTCAAAAAAGCAACCCTCCTGCCAAAAACAGATCAACAGACTCTCGTTAAAAATCTTAAGGATTTACTTGCTAAAAATAGGATTAAAACTTGACGGACAACAACGACATCCCAGATCCAAAATTTGACGCTCGCTGGAGCGAACTAATTCAAAAAGGTTACGTGGAGATTGTCGGTGCAGATAAAGAAGGCCGGGCCCAATTCAGACTCACCTCAAAATCTTCTGAGTATTTCAGTTGCAATCTCTAAACAAAAATAACCCGCAGACATCAACTTCCGACGACTGCGGGCTCAAGGGGATCGAAAGGATACTTTAATAACTTTCGCTCTGATTCATTGCTTCAATTTCATCGACATAGAAAAGAGCTTTTCTCCACGTTTCTTCATATCCCAATTTTTTTGATCCATCCCAAATTTCTTTCTCCTTAGTAAATTGTTCTTCCTTTGGTTTTACAATGTGACCATAAAAACCTTTAAGCCAATAAGTGTATACGAAATAAACCTTTGTTTCCTGACAAATGTCGACAGTCCAATCTTCAGCACTATCATTTCCTGCCTTAAGCAATTTTATATCAGTAACAACGATTGGACATTTTTTTAATTCTTTAGGCAATGTTTTCTTAATATCTCGGAAAACTTTTGGAAAGATATTCTTTTTTATTTTTGAATTAGCCAAGACACTTTGATTCTCCTGCGGCGCACTACACCATCCTAAAGATGTCGTAAGCAGTATTATCAAAATTGCGAAAACAGCTACTTCGCAATAATAACGAGTCATTTCATTATCTCCCTTCTTCCCAATTGTTATAAGCTTCACGAACACTATTCGCTTTGATCATCAACCCTCCACCATAATTTCCATATATAGCAGTTGTTGCAAATGTCGAAAAATTACCCGAGACTTGTGTAGCTACATTACTAAAGCCAGCATTGAGTAATGTAGCATTTGCTGCTTGGTGACAGGTTCCAAAGGTCGCTAATTGCAACCCCTTAGGCAAGGGCAAGCCACTTGGGGATTTCATATTTAAAGCTTGTGGGAAATTAGGTGAATTTGCTCCGGTATGAACACCTGGCCCATATGGTCGCTCACCAAAAAATGCCATGTTTCCATTTTTCCCCTCTATAACTTTTACTTTTCCCGCAGCCACCCAATTGGCTGTAGCCTCAGGATTAGTTGGATCGGGCCCATCTCCAAAAGAGTCATAACCATATTTCTCCCCACGTATTCCTTCTTGATGCTTTACATTTTTTGGATCCAAATTTTTAACTGCCCCGGGTTCAGCCATAATATTAGCGAAGGCTCTTTCAAACCCATAATTTCCTATTATGGTTAAAGTTGTATAGGATAGCATGTACGCTGTTTCCGGATTGTTAACGCCAAACATATCATCAAATATTTCGTTAGCAGTAAATTTGGTTAGCTGTTTGCCAGGGGGTGTACTCAGAACACTGGTTGTCATCATCGCCGACATCCCACCAATTGGGCCTCCAAAAATAAAACCCGTTGCAAAGCTGGTTGCTTGAGCTTGAAGTAAACTCCAGTCGTTATTGATAATCCCATTAATCAATCCCCCCGTCATCCCAAATAATCCACCCCATTTGCTAAAAAACTTCTTGACGCTACTCCACCAACTATGTCCCGTAGGATCAATATTATTGACAGGATTATTCCCAACGTAGGAATAACGATTAAGGGTCTGCGGATTACCACCGGGAGATTGGACAATCGTATCCGGGGTGATGAACCTTCCGATTACGGGATTGTAATATCTCGCTCCGTAGTAGTAAAGCCCGGTCTCGTCGTCTAAAGGCTTTCCCGTGATTAATCGGTGCTTAGCTCTTCCCGGAACAGATGCCAGAAATCCTATAAAGGCTTGACAAAGAACGTATTATATAAACCATCCATTAGTATATCTGAAATTTAATTTAGTTCAAATTATTAAAGTTTCTTTTGAGATGGTCAAACTGGGCAAATAAAGGTTGGCTACTATGCAATGGTATCTCGTTCCGAAAATGTAAAACCCTCCCTTATTTCTCTACTAAAACATAAGCCTAAAATCGCATTTCAGACCTTTTTTAAAAACCTGTCAAGAATAAAATTAGGTCGTTCTTATATTTATAAATATACGTTTATTGTAGCATATAATGACTGCTTTTCAAGAAAATAAATGGATGGTCCGTTTAACTTTCTGCATCGGCCAATTACCTTATTTAATTTCGACCTTGCGTCCTTTTATTTTGAGATGACCGTCGACAAATAACTGGATGGCTTGAGGATAGAGTTTATGTTCGAGGGCATGAATCTTTTCTTCTAAAGATTCGAGGGTATCTTTTTCAATAATTCTAACTGCTTCCTGCAGAATAAGTGGTCCGTGATCCATTTTCTCATCGACAAAATGAACGCTCACGCCTGTGACCTTGGCTCCGTAGGTAAACGCATCCTTAATTCCTTGCATCCCCTTAAAAGAAGGTAATAAAGAAGGATGAATATTAAAAATCTTTTGGGAATACGTCTTAACAAAAAAGGATGTTAAAATCCGCATATATCCGGCGAGGACAATAAAATCAACTCCTTCGTCTTTTAAATGAATAACCAAGGCTCGTTCAAAACTCTGAGGCGTAGCGTAATGTTTGGGGTCTAAAAAAAGCGTTTTAATTCCCTCTTTTTGAGCGCGTTCAAGAGCGGGGGCTTTACGATTGTTAGAGAACACAAGCGCGAGCTCAGCTTTAATCTCACCGGCCTTAACAGCATCGATGATGACCTGCAAATTGGATCCGTAACCAGAGGCAAAAACAGCAAATTTCATACCTTTTAAGTATGCCATACCTTAGCGCATGAGCGCAAGGCTTCCTTTTTTGATTTTATACAGGCCTAAAAATCCCAAGCAAGTGAATAAAGCTCCTACGGCTATCAGAATCCATACGCGAGGGACAAATCCAGAAACCCAAGAACTAAGAAGCATCGCTATTAAAAACGCCGAATGCATAACTATCTCAAGCGCGCTAAACACTTTTCCGCGCATACTTTCTTCACTCGCGAGATGAACCATCGTATATGAAGCAATAAAAATGGGGCCTAAGATGAGTCCTAAACTAAAAGCCAATCCCATCGCGACGGCTATATTGGGATACCGGTAAACCATCCAGGAAAAAACAATCAGCGTCAGCCCTCCCAAAATTAAGCAGAAAAAAATTGTTTTATACCAAACCCATTTCTTGCCCCACCGTCCATACCCGATGGCGCCCAAAAATAAACCACCGCCTAAACACACCGCTAAAATTCCCAAATCTTTGGTGATGCTTTGAAAAGACTGCTGAATAAAAACAATTAAAACCACATACACGGCCCCGGCCGCGGAAAGTAAAATAAATAATGTATTAATGATAAACCGAATTTCTCTGTGGGTGGTCAAGTACAACATCCCCTCCTTGGCCTCTCCCCAAAAAGATTGTTTAATAGTCCCCACAATTTCCTTCCCTGCTTGCAAAATCTTATCCTTGTTGAATTTTAAACGAATAGGAAGATTGATCGAAGAAACAAACAGGGCTGAGACAAAAAAGGTAGCCGCGTCAATAATAAATCCCGTCCTGGCGCCAAATTTATCGATTAAAAATCCACCCAAGGCGCATCCTAAGACAAAGGCGATCATTCCCGTTGTGGTCACTAAAGAATTCGCCATCAAAAGATTTTCCTTGGGGACAAGATCGGGGATAATAGACATTTTCGCGGGGACATAAAAACGGCTAAAACAAAAAGCAAAAAAAACAATTCCATAAATAGGGATCATGGATTCACGGTGGATAAAAATAAAGGGGATGGTCAGGACTAAAAGCCCTCGAAAAATATCACAGACAAAAAGCGTTCGGCGACGATCCCAACGATCAATCCAGACCCCTGCTAAGGGTTGAATAAAAAAAACGGGAAGAATTGTAAACGAAATTAATTTAGCCAGCTCTAAGGCCGAGCCTCCCGCGCGTTCGGCAACAAGCCCCACCAGGGCTAACTGATTAATACGGTCTCCGAATTGCGAAATGAGCTGTGCCAACCACAAGCGCAGGAAATTTTTATTTTTGGTATCGAATAAAAGTTTAAACATCGTAGGTTAAAATGAGCTGGCGACCAGAGTTGAACTGGTGGCCCGCGCATTACGAATGCGCTGCTCTACCAACTGAGCTACGCCAGCATAATATTTTATACAAAATGTTTTCGTAAAAATGCATGCCCCGAACCTTTTTTAAGATAAGATTCGAAATTTCTGGCTTTTATTTCATCATTAAAAACTATATGGCATTCCAATACCCATGGAGCATATTTCCTGGAGAATGTTGACTTGCCTGCATTATGAGCTTGCAAACGTTTATCTAAATTTCTTGTTAAGCCAACATAATGCTTGGAGGGATTCTTTTGACTCTTAATAATGTAAACAAAAAACATATTCTTAAAGTTGGCTCTACTACGCTACTCAGTTCTACAAAGCTTAAACGTGAAGTCCTGGCAATAAGCCAGGACGAAACATTTAAGCGAAGTAGAATGCCGAGGACCAGAATTGAACTGGTGACGCACGGCTTTTCAGGCCGTCGCTCTACCGACTGAGCTACCTCGGCAATAAAATTCATTCAAATCATTCATTAATATGCGTCATAATTTTCACAAAGATGTCTTGAGCGACCGTCATCTTAGGAATAAAAGCTTTTCGGGCCTTGATACTTAACTGCGCTGAATTCGCACCCGTAGGGACAATCATAATAGTAACCTTCGCTCCATTAACGACCGCTAGAATGATGCTTTCTCCCTCTTTGAGAGTCTTTTTGCCGGTATAAACTTTATCTTCGCCAGCGTGATACTCTTCTCGAATCGTTCCCATGATAGAGACAATCTCTCCTGCCGTATCCCAGAGAGATTGATCATCCACTTTGGCAACGCCTTGTACCGTGTCAGGGCTCACCACATAGCCTCCCAACGCGGCAATTCCACCCACAGCCAC
>Ga0080064_1003847_pt1 | contig 20558 bp, 14 predicted proteins | sample Subgrocontami54m_FD_69260 | JGI IMG/M metagenome (GOLD analysis project Ga0080064, IMG submission 69260) | Subsurface groundwater microbial communities from S. Glens Falls, New York, USA - GMW46 contaminated, 5.4 m (SPADES assembly) (version 2) ...
AGCCTGTGGGGCCGGAGATAGGGGAGAAGGCGCGCGACCACCTGCTGGTCATAGACCTTGCCCAGGCGCTCGTCGTCTTCCCCCGCCGTGAAGTGCCCGTGTCCGTGTGCCATATGGTTTAATTATAGCCCGCATGGTGACCGCCATGCCTCTGGTGTCTCCTCGCGCTCGTTTCGTTCCGCCGCCGACGGGTCCGCACGTCGTGTAGTGCTGCTTGAAGCTATTTCAAAAGTTATGTTTCTACCCCGCGATTTATTCGGGGGTTGGAAGTTGATTCTGAAATAAGCTCTGGCGCAGTGAGTTAGCTCATGACGGGGTCCGGCCCGTCGGGCAGATTGAACACAGGGAGACATTTTACAAACACGTAACATTCCTGTAACTCAGCCGAAAAGGACGGGGCGCAGAATAAGGTCATCGGGATCAGTTCGCACTGCACGAGGGGAGGTAAACAAAATACATAATCGAAATCGAAACAGTAGCAGTCGTAGCGTTCGCAGGGCTTTTTACCATGTGGGTTGTCATTCCTAGTCGGCTCGGTAACAAGAAGTAGGCGTTTCGACGCATAGCGCATCAGAGGAGGAAATATATGGAAACAGCTATCGCTCTCCTGTCCTTTGTGTCCCTGCTGGTCGCATGGGTCGTCGTTCCCATTCGTGAGCGGAAGTCCGGCACCTAGCAATAAGACGGAAGCTCGTGCGGGCCGGTGGGCGCGGCGCAGGCCAGGGTCCACCGGCCCGCACTGCGTAAATGGAAGGTTCTGGAATGGCCGTCCTCCTCCTGCAAAACATCGCGTGTGAAGGCCCCGGCCTTCTCGCGCAAGCCCTGGAGAGCAGAGGTCTCTCCCCTCACATCGCGATGATGGGGCAGGACGGGCCGCCGCCCAACGTAACGTTGTACCAGGGGCTCGTGGTCCTGGGCGGGCCCATGAACGTGGACGAGGAGGAGCGCCACCCTTTTCTACGGGACGAGGTTAAGGTGCTCCAGCAAGCCATTCGCCTGGGCATCCCCGTCCTGGGTATCTGCCTTGGCGCGCAGTTGCTGGCAAAGGCCCTGGGCGCGCGAGTGTACTCCGCAAGGGCCCGGGAGATCGGCTTCTCACGGGTGCAGCTCACAGAGGAAGGTGGACGCGATCCTCTCTTCAGGACGCAGGGGCGCTTCATGACGGTGTTCCAGTGGCACGGCGATACGTTCGACCTCCCGAAGGACGCGGTCACTCTGGCCTCTTCCGCGGTCTGCCCGCAGCAGGCCTTCCGCTACGGTCGCGCGGCCTACGGGCTCCAGTTCCACCTGGAGGTAACGCCGGGCATGGTGGCTTCATGGGTGCGCGAGTACCTTCCTGACATGGTCGTCACAGGGCTTCAGGACAGGGGCCCGGACATGGTGTCCGAGGCGCGCGTGCGCGCCTCGGAGCTGACGCAGCAGGCGGATGAGGTGTTCGGCGCGTTCGCGGCAATCGTCGAAGGACGACGGAGCGAGCGGGTGCGTAACATGGACGTTACACGTTTGTAACATTGGCGTAACAATACGAGGCGATAATCAGAAGGGTTCTCAATCGCCTCCGCTGGGACGATAGAGAGTGCTTAAACAGGAGGTTTGCTCCCATGGCAAAGGCTTCCACGGCCACGTCAAAGAAGACGCCCGCGCAGGTGATTGACTTCTGCAAGCGGAACTCCATTAGAATCATAGACCTGAAGTTTCCTGACCTGCTCGGCACGATGCAGCACTTCTCCATACCGCTGGAGGAGATGAACGAGGAGCTGTTCACAGAGGGCACCGGGTTCGACGGCTCCAGCATCCGGGGCTTTCAGCACATCGATGAGAGTGACATGCTGCTCATCCCGGACCCGGACACCGCTGTCCTGGACCCCGTCCTGGACATCCCCACGCTCACTATGAACTGCAACGTGAAGGACCCCATGACGCAGGGCCCGTACAGCCGTGATCCCCGTTACATCTCTCAGAAGGCTGAGGCCTACCTGAAGAAGAGCGGCATCGCGGACACCAGCTACTGGGGCCCCGAGGCTGAGTTCTTCGTCTTCGATACCGTTCGGTTCGACTATACCGACCACAGCGGGTACTACTTCGTGGACTCGGCGGAGGGCGCCTGGAACTCCGGCGCGGAGAACGAGAACGGCCACAAGAACCTGGGCTATCGGCCCCGGCACAAGGAGGGCTACTTTCCCGTGCCGCCGGCTGACACCCTCCAGGACTTCCGCTCGGAAGTCATCCTCAAGATGATCGACGCCGGCCTGCCCATCGAGAAGCACCATCATGAAGTGGCGACTGGCGGCCAGGGTGAAATTGGTCTTCGGTTCGGCACTCTGACCAAAACAGCCGACAACGTGATGATGTACAAGTACATCCTCAAGAACATCGCCAGAAAACACGGGAAGACCGTCACCTTCATGCCCAAGCCTCTCTTCGGCGATAACGGGACGGGCATGCACACGCATCAGAGCCTGTGGAAGAACGGCACGAACCTGTTCTATGACGAAGCGGGCTACGCCATGCTGAGCGACACGGCCCTGCACTACGTGGGCGGCCTGCTGCGGCACGCTCCCGCCCTGCTGTCCATCTGCGCGCCGACCACCAACTCCTATCGCCGCCTGGTGCCCGGTTACGAGGCGCCGGTGAAGCTGGCCTACTCCGCCCGTAACCGGAGCGCCGCCGTCCGCGTGCCCATGTACTTCACCTCGCCCAAGGCGCGGCGCATCGAGTTCCGGCCGCCGGACCCGTCCTGCAATCCGTACCTTGCCTTCGCCGCCATGCTGATGGCGGGCATTGACGGGATCGTCAACAAGATCGATCCGGGCAAACCAGAGGACAAGGACCTCTATGAGCTGTCCGCGTCCGAGTCCGCGAAGATCAAAGAAGTGCCGGGCAGCCTGGACGAGGTCCTGGATGCGCTGGAAAAAGACAACGAGTTCATGCTGCGCGGGGGCGTGTTCACCAAGGACTTCGTCTCCACATGGCTGGACATAAAGCGCAAGGAGGCTGACTCAGTTCGGCTGCGGCCCCATCCCTACGAGTACGCCATGTACTTCGACGCCTAACCACGGATATAGTCAAAGAAGGGGCCTGGGCACTCAGGCCCCTTCTCTTTTTGTCCCGTTATACGTGTGATTGCCCTTCCCGAGCGGGCCGGGAATATTCGTAGCTGAAGGGCAGCGCGAAACTTTGACAAGATCCTCACAATAAGCTAGACTGATAGATACACTTCGCCCCGCTTGGGGACGCTGGCATTTTCCCTGTGGAGTGCTCACATGCTCAAAAAGGATAAGGAAGCCAAAGAGTACGTCCTCCGCATGGCCAAGGAGAATGACATCAAGTTCATTCGCCTGTGGTTTCCGGACATTCTTGGCCACTTGAAGAGCTTTGCCATCACCGTCGAGGAGTTGGAGGCCGCTCTGACCGAGGGCAAGGGCTTCGACGGCTCGTCCGTGGAGGGGTTCGTCCGCATTGACGAAAGCGACATGCTCGCCTTGCCGGACCCCAACACCTTCCGCATCCTGCCCTGGCGTCCCAAGCAGAAGGGCGTGGCGCGCATGTTCGCCGATATCCTGACGCCCGACATGAAACCCTTCGAAGGAGACCCGCGCTTTGTCCTGAAGCGGAACCTTCTGAAGGCGTCCGAGCAGGGCTACACCTTTTACGTCGGCCCGGAGCTGGAGTACTTCTACCTGAAGGCCGCGGATAACCCCGAGCCTCTTGACCATGGCGGCTACTTTGACCTTATTCCGCCGGACATGGCCTCCGACCTGCGCCGCGAGACGGTGCTTGCTCTTGAAGAGCTGGGCATACCGGTGGAATATAGCCACCATGAGGTCGCGCCCAGCCAGCACGAGATAGACCTGCGATACACCGACGCCCTGACCATGGCGGACAACGTCATGACATATCGTCTGGTGGTCAAGCAGATCGCGCAGGAGCATGACGTTTTCGCCTCCTTCATGCCCAAGCCCATCTTCGGTGTCAACGGCAGCGGCATGCACGTCCATCAGTCGCTCTTCAAGGGCGGGCGCAACGCCTTCTACGACGCCAAGGCGCCCCACCATCTGTCCAAGATGGCGCGGTCGTTCATCGCGGGGCTGCTGCGGCACGCGCCGGAGTTCACCCTGGTCACCAACCAGTGGGTCAATTCCTACAAGCGCCTGGTCCCCGGATATGAGGCGCCCGTCTATCTCTCCTGGGCGTGGCGCAATCGCTCCGACCTTATCCGCATACCCGAGTACAAGCCCGGCAAGGAAGAGGCGACGCGCATTGAGTACCGCGCGGCGGACCCGGCTTGCAATCCCTATCTGACCTTCTCGGTCATGCTCGCGGCCGGTCTGGACGGGGTGAAGAACGGGTGGGAGCCTCCGGAGCCCGTGGAGGAGAACGTCTACAAGATGCCGGAGGACGAGCGCCAGAGGCGTGGCATAGGCACTTTGCCCTCCAGCCTCGCGGAGGCCATCGCGCTGGCCGAGAACAGCCAGTTCCTGCGCGAAGCCCTGGGCGACCATGTGTTTGACTCATTCATCCAGAACAAGAAAATCGAGTGGGACCTGTACCGCGTTCAGGTGACGGACTACGAAATCAAGCGGTACCTGCCCATCCTGTAAGAGACACACACTGAATTTCAGTCCCTAGCTTCACCGTCTGTGCGCCGCGGGGGAGGAATCGGCGCAGGCGGCTGTCTCTATTGCCAGCCGCTGAGGAACGGAGCAATGCTTAACTCGGCACAGCCTCAACCGGAAGGTTTTCTTTATCATCCCGACCTGGAGCACGACGCCTGTGGCGTCGGCTTTGTCGCGGACATCTCCGGGCATCGGAGCCACGGGATTCTGGAGAAGGCCGTCGAGTCCGTCGTTAACCTGACGCACCGCGGCGCTGTCTCCGCCGACATGAAGACCGGCGACGGCGCCGGCATCCTCACGCAAGTCCCGCACAAGCTCCTGTCCCGTGACCTGGAGAAGGGCAGCGTGCGCCTGCCGCGCCCCACCGACCTGGCCGTCGGGATGCTGTTCCTTCCGCGTGACGCCGCCGCCCGCGAGCGCTGCCAGCAGATCGTGGAGCAGGTGGTCGCGCGGAGCGCCCTGCGCCTGCTGGTCTGGCGCGACGTTCCCGTCGACCCAGCCGTCCTGGGCGCGCACGCCCTCTCCACTCAGCCGGTCATCCGGCAGGTGCTCCTGGGACGCCCTGAAGGGCTGAGCGACTCGGCGTTTGAGCGGACCCTGTACCTGGCGCGGAAGCAGATAGAGCGTCAGGTGACGGATGCGGGTATCCCTGATTTTTACATCCCCTCCTTCTCCCACCAGACGGTGGTGTACAAGGGCCTGTTCGTGGCCCCGCAGCTTGCGGCGTTCTACAACGACCTGCGGGACAAGTCCTTTGCCGTCTCCCTGGCCGTGTTCCACCAGAGGTACAGCACGAACACGTTCCCCAATTGGTATCTGGCGCAACCCTTCCGCTTCCTGGGCCACAACGGAGAGATCAACACCCTGCAGGGCAACCGGAACTGGATACGCGCCCGCGAGCCGCAACTACAGTCTCATGTCTGGAAGGAGCGCGTCGCGGACCTGAGGCCCCTCATCCAGCCCGGCGGCAGCGACTCCGCGAACCTGGACAACGTCCTTGAGACCCTTGTCATGTCCGACAGGGACGTCCTCCACGCCCTGGCCATGATGGTGCCGGAGGCGTGGGAAAACATGCCCAACCTGGACCCCGCCTGGCACGACTTCTACGAATACCACGCCTGCCTCTCCGAGCCCTGGGACGGGCCCGCGGCCATCGCTTTCAGCGATGGCGCAATCGTGGGCGCCTGCCTGGACAGGAACGGGCTGCGGCCCGCCCGCTACAAGATCGCGGACGACGGCATCGTCAGCATGGCGTCGGAGGTGGGCGTCATCGACATGGATGACCGGCAGGTCATCCGCAAGGGGCGTCTTGGCCCCGGTGAGATGATCGCGGTGGACACGCGCAAGGGCGTGCTCCTGGCCAATAAAGAGATAAAGGATGCCCTTGCCAGCCGGCGGCCCTACGGGGAGTGGGTCAATCGCCACCTGTTCCGCCTGGCGGGCTTTCAGCCCGCGGAGAAGGGCGGCCACATGCTGGGCCAGGAGCCCGATCTGCTGCGTCGCCAGAGCGCCTTCGCGTACACCTCGGAGGAGCTGAACCTGGTCCTCAAGCCCATGTTCGTGGAGGGCAAGGAGCCCATAGGCTCCATGGGCGACGATACGCCACTGGCCGTGCTCTCCTGCAAGCCCCGCCTGCTGTACGACTACTTCAAGCAGAAGTTCGCCCAGGTGACCAACCCGCCCATTGACCCGCTGCGCGAGCAGATTGTCATGTCGCTGAACACCTACCTGGGCCCGCGCCATTCGCTCCTTGAGGAGTCCGAGCAGCACGCCAAGCTGATACACCTCGCCAGCCCGTTCCTGCTCAACAGCGATCTGGCCAGGCTCCGCGCCATCCCCGACCCGACCTTTCGCAGCGCCACGCTGGGCGCAGTCTTCCCCGCGGCGGACGGCCCTGCCGGCCTGCGCAAGGGTCTGGCCGCGCTGTGCAAGTCCGCCAGCGAAGCGGCCGACGCGGGCGTCGCGATCCTTGTGCTGAGCGACAGGATGGTTGACGTGGCGCTGGCGCCCATTCCCATGGCCCTGGCCGTGGGCGCCGTCCACCACCACCTCATCCGCGAGGGCAAGCGCATGCATGCCAGCATCATCGCGGAGACAGGGGAGGCGCGCGAATATCACCACTACGCGGTGCTGCTGGGCTACGGCGCCAGCGCCATCAACCCCTACATGGCTCTGGAGACAATCTACGACTTCGTCAACAAAGGCGAGATCGAGAATATCACGCTGGAGCAGGCGCTCAAGACGTACAAGAAGTCGGTGGAGTCCGGCATCCTGAAAATCATGTCCAAGATGGGCATCTCCGCCGTGTCAGGCTATGCCGGCGCGCAGATATTCGAGGCCATTGGCTTGTCCCATGACCTGGTGGACGAGTGTTTCACCGGCACCACCTCATGGATAGGCGGCGCCAACCTGGAGGACCTGGCGAAGGACGTCCTGTCCCGGCACCAGAGGGCCTACGCGTCAACCAACGGCCACGGTCTGGACGACTACGGCTTCTTCCGCTTCCGCAAGGACGGCGAGTACCACGCCAACAATCCCTTTGTCGTCCGGGCGCTGCACCAGGCGGTTACATCAGGCAAGTTCGACGACTACAAGGCTTTCGCTCAACTCATCTACGGGCAGCGGCTTCATGGACAGCCCACCACGCTGCGGGACCTGCTGGCGTTCAAGTCAGACCGGCAACCCATCCCGCTGGAGGACGTGGAGCCCGTGGTGGATATCATGCGCAGGTTCGAGACCGCGGCCATGTCCCTGGGAGCGCTCTCGCCGGAAGCGCACGACACCCTGACCATGGCCATGAACCGCATCGGCGCGCGCTCCAACACCGGCGAGGGCGGGGAAGACCCCACGCGCTACCACATGACCAGCGGCGGCGACAGCCTGAACTGCAAGATGAAGCAGGTGGCCTCCGCCCGCTTCGGCGTCACGACGGAGTACCTGGTGAACGCGGAGACGCTCCAGATCAAGATGGCCCAGGGCTCCAAACCCGGCGAGGGCGGCCAGCTCCCCGGCCACAAGGTCGTGGAGCACATCGCGCGGCTGCGCCACGCCACGCCCGGCGTGCCGCTCATCTCGCCGCCGCCGCACCACGACATCTACAGCATCGAGGACTTGTCGCAGCTCATCTACGACCTGAAGATGGTGAACCCGCGCGCCAGGGTGAACGTGAAGCTGGTCGCCGAAGCCGGCGTCGGGACCATCGCCGCGGGCGTCGCGAAAGCCTACGCCGACGAGATTCTCATCAGCGGCTTCGACGGCGGCACGGGCGCCTCGCCCCTCAGCTCCATCAAGAACGCGGGAAGCCCGTGGGAGCTGGGACTGTCCGAGACGCAGCAGGTGCTGGTGATGAACGATCTGCGGGGGCGCGTCACTCTCATCACGGACGGTGGCCTTAAGACGGGCCGCGACGTGGTGGTGGCGGCGTGCGTGGGCGCAGAGGGGTACGGCTTCGGAACGATGGCGGTCATCGCCGCGGGCTGCAAGATGGCGCGGCAATGACACCTCAATACCTGCCCCGTTGGGGTAGCGACGCAGAAACCGGAGCTCAGGAAGAAATTCTGGGGTACGCCGGAGATGGTCATCCACTACTTCACCTTCGTGGCGATGGAGTCCCGCCAGATCCTGGCCAGCCTGGGCTACCGGAGCATGGACGAGATTATCGGTCGGACCGACCTGCTCCATGCAGTGCCTCTGGTGGAGCACCCCAAGGCTTATGCCCTGGACCTGCAGCGCATCCTGGCGGACCCGGACCCCTCGCGCACGCGGCCGCGCAAGCGGGTGCAGCCGCGCAACGACAGGCCCGGCGACGTCCCCCTGGACAATCGCATCCTGGCGGACGCGGCGCCCGGCCTGAATACCGGGACTCCTGTCCAGCTTGCTTACCCCATCCGCAACGAGAACCGGACCGTGGGCGCCCGCGTCGCGGGGGCCATCGCACTCAAGTTCAGCGACAAGGGCCTGCCGGAGAACACCATCAGCATCCGGTTCGACGGGACCGCGGGGCAGAGCTTTGGCGCGTTCCTGGCGAACGGCATGCGCATGGTGCTGCACGGAGAGGCCAACGACTACGTGGGCAAAGGGATGACCGGCGGGGAGATCGTCATTGTGCCGCCGGAGCACGCGGCCTTCGAGGCTAGCGAGAACGTCATCATCGGCAACACCGTTCTGTACGGGGCGACGGGAGGCCAGCTCTTCGTGGCGGGCCGCGCCGGTGAGCGCTTCGCCGTCCGCAACAGCGGCGCGATAGCGGTCGTGGAGGGCCTCGGCAGCCACGGCTGCGAGTACATGACCGGAGGCATCGTCGTCGTGCTCGGCGAGACCGGCGTGAACTTCGGGGCTGGCATGTCGGGAGGCATCGCCTACGTTCTCGACGAGACGGGCGAGTTCCCCAGGCGCTTCAACCCGGAGCTGGTGCAGATGGAGCGCGTGAAGGACGCGGAAGACAGGGAGATGCTGAAGTCGCTCCTGACCAAGCACCACGTCCTGACGGGGAGCAAGCGCGCGGCGGAGATTCTGGACGGCTGGCAGCGCTCCCTGCCGAAGTTCTGGAAGGTCTTCTCCAGCGTCCCCGCCGCCAAGACGCGGCCTAGCGACGTGCTCCAGCGCGACATCGCGCCGGTCGCGGAGCGCAACGCGTAAGTCTGCGTCTCCGACCGCTGCCAACGTTTCCGGCCAGTCCTCTTGCAGTTGGGTTCCTGGGTCGAGTCCTCTTCGGACGCAGTCAAACACCAGCCATAACGCAAGAGAGCCGCGCGCCTAGGTCGGTTGCACGGGCGACTCGCCGTGTGACACCACTCCTCCGGCGGCGGTGGCGTTCAATTCGACTCTCAGCTTGGCAAACCCGGGTGTCAGCAGTACCACGGCCCAGACAACGATAATGCACCCGGCGCTCATGATGAGGAGCGCTGTCGGCGCCCCCAAGGCTGCCGCGAGGACGCCCGCCAGAAGCGTGGCGACAGGTATCAATCCACGGCTCAGAAGGTAGATACTCATGACGCGGCCCCGGATGTAGCGAGGCGCAATGATCTGCAGGAGGGTCTGGGTCTGAGTCAGGTACGTGACGTTGAAGACACCGACAATCGTTATCAAGATGGCGGACAGAACAAACCAGTGGGATTGTGAGAACGCCATGAGGCCAAGCCCGAATGCCGTGCCTCCTGCAATGACGGGCCAGCTGTAGGCATACCGCGTGTGCATCGAGGCGACCACGAGCGCACCGGCCAGTGCGCCGATGCCCCCGAACGTGAGGAGCAGCCCCTGGGTCTGCGCGTCACCGTGCAGGATGTCCACGGCGAAGATGGGCATTAAGCTGATATACGGAAACCCAAGGGTCAGCGGTCCCAATGCCAGAATCATGAGCGCGCGGAGGTCTCGGTGTCCCGCGACGTAGACCAATCCCTCCTTCGTGGTGGAGAGCAGCGATTCCTTGGCTTCGCTGGCGATTGCGACTGCTTGGTCGGGAACTCTCATCTGCATGGTCCAGATGGTCGCAAACGCATACATGGCGGCCTGCATGTAGTAAGAGCCATCCGAGCCTATGAGGACGATGAGAAAGCCCGCGATGGCCGGGCCGACGGTGCGGCTTCCATTTATGACGGCGGAGTTGAGAGCGAGGGCGTTGACAAGGTGTTTATTGCCCACGATGTCGGTGATAAGGGTCTGCCGCGCGGGTTGCTGGAACGCCTGGGCGGTGCCCGCCAGAAAGCCGGTGACGTAGATGTGCCATGGCTGAACATGGTTGGTGAGTACAAGCGTGGCAAGGATAACGTTGAGGACGGCGTTTGTGCTCTGTGCGATGATGAGTTGACGCTTGCGTCCGTAGCGGTCGGCGACTGCACCGGCGAGGACACCGAAAAGCAGAAGCGGGATGCCCCGCGCGGCCGCCGCTATGCCCAACTGGACCGCCGAGCCGGTCATGCTGTAGATGAGCCAGCCCCGGGTGACCTGGTCCATCCACTGGCCCATGCTGGTGCCGACCTGGCCTAGCCAGAGGAGGCGGTAGTCGCGGATATGCAAGGACTCGAAGGTGGATAGATTCGTGAGCCGTCCCAGGGGGCCGCGCGGCTTGCTCTCGCTCTCTTTATCGCTCACTAGAACGACGCCCTGCGTGCAGTCATGCTCCTCCAAGAGCGGACACCTTCACGTGGTTTTCCGGACAAAACGTCACTGTTCCGCCCTTGATGTTTCTTGGACACGCACCCTCCCCGATTTTCTGGCCGCAGGCTGTTGGAGTCTCCTCCCGCCCCCCGCGAATTCCCGAGGCGCCCGGCCGTCCAACGAGGTGTAGGGCCTCGCGCTATTATAGTCATTCCATCACGCCTAGACTAATTCCCCTGGCTCCTTGAGACGGCACTATTACGCCGCGACTAAAGGGGTCGCCCGGGCTATGGTCGCCGACCTGGTGCCCGCCGAGCACCGGGGGAGGGCCTATGGCCTCTACCACACCGCCGTCGGCAGCGCGGCCTTTCCCGCGAGTCTCATAGCGGGAGCGCTGTGGCAGACTTTCAGCCCAGCGCCACGTTCCTGTTCGGGTCTGCCGTCGCGGGGCTGGCCGCCCTTCTTCTGACCATTACCCTGCGCTCAGGAAAGCGGCCCCGGTCCGCGGGCGCGGGCGTTTGAAGCAGATAAATCAACGGCGTGCTTCAGTCGCCAAGACACGTTCAGTACCTTTGACAGCTTGCGCGCACGCCGCTATGATGGCCCCGGCCCTCGCGGACGCGGGAGCTATTCCGTTACGACAGGACAAGGAGTGCGTATGTTCAGCAGTGTGCTGGCCTATCAGAAACAGGAAGGCGTGGGCGTTCTCACCTTCAACCGTCCGGACAAGATGAACGCCTTCAATCAGGACATGGTGGACGGCATCATGGATGTGCTGGGCCGCGTAAGGCAGGACGACGACGTGCGCGCGCTGGTGGTCACCGGCGCCGGCCGGGCCTTCTGCGCGGGGGCGGATGTCAGCCGTCTGCAGAACCGCATTCAGGGCAAGCCGGAATACCGATTCCGCTCGGAGTCGTACGACCCGCGCGGTTATTTCGCGCTGGCGCTGACCCGGTGCGAAAGGCCGACCATCGCCGCGGTGAACGGCCCCGCCGTGGGCGCGGGGCTGGCCCTGGCGCTCGCGTGCGACATCCGCATCGCGTCGGCGTCCGCGAGCTTCGGCTCGCTCTTCATCCGGCGCGCGCTCCCGCCGGACAGCGGCACGTCGTGGTTCCTGCCGCGCATCGTCGGGCTGTCCAACGCGCTGGAGATGATGTACACGGGGGAGATCATTGACGCCGCGCGGGCCAAAGAGATGGGACTGGTCAGCCGCGTTGTCCCGCCGGAGAAGCTGATGGAGGAGGCGATGACGCTGGCGAGGAAGATAGCCGCGGGGCCTTCGGTGGCGCTGGACCTGACGAAGAAGGCGGCCTACCGCGCCCTGGTGAGCGACCTGCCGGAGCAGTACGACTACGAGTCGTACATCCAGCGCATCGCCTCGCTGTCGGAGGACCACAAGGAGGGCGTGCAGGCCTTCTTCGAGAAGCGGCCTCCCCGGTTCACCGGGCGCTAGGCCGCTCCGCGCCTAGCGGCGGCGCTCGGCGACGGCCTTCGTGATGAAGCTGGCGATTTCGGACGTTGGTGTCCCCGGGCCGAAGACGCCCTTGATGCCCATCTTCGCCAGCTCGGGCTTGTCGTCGTCCGGCACGATCCCGCCCACGACGACGACGACATTCTCCAGGCCTTTGTCCTTCAGCAGCTTGAGGATGAGCGGACAGAGGTCCATGTGCGCGCCCGAGAGGATGGAGAGGCCCACCACGTCCGCGTCTTCCTGAAGGGCGGACTCCACGATCATCTCCGGCGTCTGTCGAATGCCGGTGTAGATGACCTCCATGCCGGAGTCCCGCAGGGCGCGGGCGACGACCTTGGCGCCGCGGTCGTGGCCGTCCAGGCCGGGCTTGGCCACAATCACACGGATGATGTCCTTTGATGCCCTCGTCGGCGTTTTCGTAGCGGCCACGGTTGTTACCCCCTGTTCATGATAGGGGATGCGCCATCCCCTGTGTCCCCCTTCCTGCCAGGAAGGGGGACAGCTATATCTGGGGGACACCCCCAGACCCCCGGCGAGAGGAAAAGCCCCTCTCTACCCGTCCCTTCGCTAGTGCCCCTTCCCGGGCACGGGGTGGCACAGCTCGATGAGCGTGCCCTGCGTGGAGCGCGGGTGGATGAAGCCCACCATGCCCGCCAGGCCTGGCCGCGCCTGCTTGTCGATGAGGGCCATGCCCTTGCCTTCCAGCTCCTTGAGCGTCTCGTTGACGTCACCGACCTGGAAGCAGATATGGTGAAGCGCCTCGCCGCGCTTCTCCAGGAACTTGGACACGCCGCTGCTCGGGTCCGTGGGCTGGATAAGCTCGATCTCGGTGTCGCCGATGGGGATGAGGCAGCCCTTCACCGCCTGCGACTTGACCTCCTGGATGGGCGCGCGCGGCATGTCCAGAATCCGAGCAAAGTCGTCCATGACCGTCTCGATGTTGCTTACGGCCACAGCCACGTGGTGCAGTTTCTTGACCTTCATATGGACTCCTAGTTCTTGGCCAGTCCCAGCGCGTGCCGGGCGATAACCAGCCGCTGGATTTCGGACGTGCCCTCGTATATCTGCGTGATCTTGGCGTCGCGGAAGTAGCGCTCAATGGGGCTTTCTTTGAAGTACCCGTAGCCGCCGTGTATCTGAAGGCCGTTGGTGGCGCACTTCATGGCCGTCTCCGCGGCGAAGAGCTTCGCCATGGCCGACGCCTGTGAGTAGGGCAGATCCCGGTCTTTCAGGTTGGCCGCGCGGAGGGTGAGCAGGCGCGCCGCGTCAATGCCGGTGGCCATGTCCGCGAGCATCCACTGGATGGCCTGCAGATCGGCGATGGGCTTGCCGAACTGCTGGCGGCCCTTGGCGTGCTTGATGGACACCTCGTAGCAGGCCTGCGCCACGCCCACGGCCTGCGCCGCGATGGCGATGCGCGAGCCGTCAATGGTCTGCATGGCGATCTTGAAGCCGTAGCCCTCGTCGCCCAGGCGGTTCTCCGCGGGAACGCGGCAGTCCTCGAAGAACAGCTCGGCGGTGGACGCGGCGCGGATGCCCAGCTTGCCCTGCTGCTTGCGCGTGCTAAAGCCCGGCATGCCCTTCTCCACGATGAACGCCGAGATGCCCTTGGCGCGGCTCGTCTTGTCCTGAGAGGCGAAGACCAGGGAGCAGTCCGCCACGTCGCCGTTGCTTATGAATATCTTGCTGCCGTTCAGCACATAGGAGCCGTTGTTCTTGGCCGCCGTCGTCTGGAGCCCTCCGGCGTCCGAGCCGGCGTTCGGCTCCGTCAGGGCGAATGCGCCTATCTTCTCGCCCTTGGCCAGGGGCACGGTGAAGCGGCGCTTCTGCTCCTCCGTCCCGAACTTGAGGATGGGCTGGTTGCAGAGAGAGGCGGTCACGATGAGGATGGTGCTGGTGGAGGCGTCCGCGCGGGCTATCTCTTCCGCGGCGATGGCGAGCTGTGTGTACCCACCACCGGCGCCGCCGTAGCTCTGGGGGATGCCGATGCCCGTCAGGCCCATCTCTGCCATTTTGCGGAAGTTGTCCCAGGGGAACTCCTCGCGCTCGTCGTACTCGCGGGCGCGCGGCTCAAGCTCCCGTGTGGCGAAGTCCCGCACCGCGTTGCGGAGAAGCTGGTCCTCTTCAGTCGGCAGAAAGTCCACGTGTTCCTCCCGTGTTCCCGTGGGAGAGCCCGCTCGCCACCCCCTCCCAGGGGGCTATCCGAGGCCCGCTTTAAGGGCAGTTGGCCTCTGTGGCCTATGGTACTACAGTCGTGCTACTGTCTGTCATTCCGAGCCCTTCGGCTCCGCTCAGGGTAAACCCCGCGAGGAATCTCTTTCGTCTCCCGATGGAGGTCCTTCACTTCGCTCGGGATGACACCGAGAGCGGCGGCCTAGACGACCAGTTGCTCCTTGTACTCGCCCCAGGCCTTCCGCAGCACGTCGCAGATCTCGCCGATGGTGGCGTAGCTCTCCACGCACTCCAGAAAGGCGGGCATGGTGTTTTCCGTGCCGTGCGCCACCCGGTCCAGGTCCGCCAGTGCTTGCTTGGTCTTGGTCTGGTTGCGGCTGCGCCGGACATCCTGAAGGCGTGCGACCTGCCGTCGCGTGGCCTCCGGGTCGATGCGGAAGAGGCCCTTGATGGGCGGCTGCTGGCTAGTGAACTTGTTGACGCCCACGATGACTCGTTTACCGCTCTCGACCTCTCGCTGGAACTTGTATGCGGCGTCCTGTATTTCCTTCTGGGTGTAGCCCGTCTCGATGGCGCGGACGCCGCCGCCAAGGCTTTCGATCTTCTTGATATAGCGGAACGCATCTTCTTCCAGGGTGTTGGTCAGGTTCTCCACGTAGTAGGAGCCGCCCAGAGGGTCCACGGTCTCCGTGACGCCGCTTTCGTACGCCAATATCTGCTGGGTGCGCAGGCTGAGCTGGACCGCCTCCTCCGTCGGCAGGGCCAGGGCCTCGTCCATGGAGCAGGTGTGCAGCGACTGGGTGCCGCCCAGAATGGCGGCCAGGCTCTGGACGGTGGCGCGGACGATGTTGTTGTCCGGCTGCTGGGCGGTGAGCGAAACGCCAGCGGTCTGAACGTGGTAGCGGAGCATCCAGGAGCGCTGGTTCTTGGCCTTGAACTTCTCCCGCATGATTTTGGCCCACATGCGGCGCGCCGCCCGGAACTTAGCCACCTCCTCGAACAGGTCGTTGTGGCATACGAAGAAGAAGCTGAGCCGCGGGCCGAAGTCGTCAATGTTCAGTCCGGCGTCCAGCGCCGCCTGGACATAAGAAATGGCGTGCGCGAAGGTGAAGGCCAGCTCCTGCGCGGCGGTGCAGCCCGCCTCCCGCATGTGATAGCCGCTGATGCTGATTGTGTTCCACGAGGGGAGACTCTTGCTGCACCAGGCGAAGACGTCGGTGATGAGGCGCATGGATGGCCGGGGCGGGAAGATGTACGTGCCGCGCGCGACGTACTCCTTGAGGATGTCATTCTGTATGGTGCCGCCCAGCTTTGCCAGGTCGGCGCCCTGCTTTTTGGCAACGGCCACGTAGAAGGCCAGCAGAACGGAGGCCGTGGCGTTGATGGTCATGGAGGTCGTGACGTCCTGGAGCGGGATGCTGTCGAAGAGGAGCTCCATGTCCTTGACGTGGCAGATGGGGACGCCCACCTTGCCCACCTCGCCGCGCGCCATCGTGTGGTCGGAGTCGTACCCTATCTGCGTGGGCAGGTCGAACGCGACGGAGAGGCCGGTCTGGCCGTGCTCCAGCAAGTACTTGTACCGTCTGTTGGACTCCTCGGGCGAGGCGTAGCCGCTGTACTGGCGCATGGTCCACAGGCGGCCCCGGTACATGTTGGGCTGGACGCCGCGCGTGTAGGGGTACTCGCCGGGATAGCCGAGGTCGCGCCCGTAGTCGAAATTCGGCACGTCCTCCGACGTGTAGAGGGTGTCCACCGGTACACCGGAGAGCGTCTCGAACTGCTCCGCGCGCTCGCTGCCGCGCTTCAGGGCGGGGTCCAGGACCTTGTCCCGCCACTCCTTCTTGCTCTGGCTGGGCATGGTTACCTCCCTGGAATGAGACTGGGGGCCACGCTCGGACGCAGACAGGGAAGCTAGGAGTCTGACGGGGCGCGAGGCGTCCGACTGCGACGAGCCAAGTTTACCGAATTCGTTAGGATATGTCAATGTGTCGCGCCGGTGGTCCGGAGATATGTGGAGAAAGAGGCATGCCATTTATTAGTGGAGGGACGAGGCCCACACGCGCCGCGCCTCGCACGGCGCCGGAGTCAGGCTGTGCGGGAACCGGGGAAACCCGCGGTTTCGTTTCGGACTCGGTACGGTATCTATTTGCGTGTATTTGCATAAACCGGAAAGTCTTGTTATACTGACGCTAGATCATGACATCCACACCCCGTTTAAATCAAAAGCGCGGTCATTCTCCCTGGCGCCGCATCCTGGATATCTTCTCCGGGGCCGCCCCCAGGCAGCATCCGCCACAGGCTGAAGAGCATGTTGCCGTTCCACCACGGACATCGTCGCATCTCATCGCGCCCGCCGTAGCGCCCACGCCGCAGCCCACGACAGCGGTCCCGCCGCCTCCTCCGCCTCATTTGCTCCAACGTCCATCGCACCTCCGGCCCGCCGCGCGCCCTCGCTACCCGAGGCCCGCGCAGGCCAGGGACGTCCGTGTTTCCACCCGTCCCGGCCCTCTGGAACGCAACCTGCCGTTTGGCGACATGCTGGTCTCCGAGCCGGTGGCCCGCGCGCTGAAAGACATGGGCTACGTGGATCCCACCCCCATCCAGACGCAGGCCATCCCGTTCATGCTGCAGGGCAGGGACGTGGTCGGCAAGGCACAGACCGGCACGGGCAAAACGACGGCGTTCGGCCTGCCGATGGTCGAGATGCTTGACCCCGCCGCGCGGTACATCCAGGGCATTGTCCTGGTGCCGACGCGCGAGCTTGCGGTGCAGGTGACGGGCGAGCTGCAAAAGCTGTGCCGCTACCGCGGGATCAAAGTGGTGACACTCTACGGCGGACAGCCCATCATCAAACAGTTCGCCGCGCTGAAGGTGGGCGCGCACATCATTGTAGCCACGCCGGGCCGCCTGCTGGACCACGTGAGCCGCGGGACCATCCATCTTGACCGCGTGCGCATCGCGATACTGGACGAAGCGGACCAGATGCTGGACATCGGCTTCGCGGACGACATGGTGCGCATCCTGCGCCTGACGCCCGCGGACCGCCAGACCGCGCTCTTCTCCGCGACCATACCGCCGTTCATAAAGATGATGATTAACCGCTTCCAGCGCAACCCGCAGATCATACAGATAGGCGGCGAGAGCGAGGCGGCCGACACCATCCAGCAGTTGTACTACGAGGTCGCCGCCAGCGACAAGCTGAACGGCCTCGTCGAAGTGCTGAACACGAAGCTGCGGGACGGCAAGGTGCTCATCTTTTGCCGCACCAAGTCCGGCGTTGACCGGCTGGTCATGAACCTGCAGCGCCGCGGATTGAAGGCGGCGGGCATCCACGGCGACCTCCGCCAGAGCCAGCGCGACGCGGTGATGAAGGCGTTTCGCGAAGGCACTCTCCTCACGCTTGTGGCCACCAACGTGGCCGCGCGCGGGCTGGACATCCCGGAGGTCTCACACGTCGTCAACTACGACATGCCGCAGGTGCTGGACGAGTATGTCCACCGCATCGGACGGACAGGGCGCATTGGCCGCGCCGGCGTCGCCATCAGCTTCATCTCCGAAGGCGACTTCGAGATTCTGGATGCGCTCAAGGCCCACCTGGGCGCCGAACTGCAGAAAGAGCGTCTCGGGCTCTACCAGCAGCGTCCCTCCACGCGCGTCGCGGCCACTTAGACGCGCAAACGGCCTCCAGACGGACGCCGTTCTTGCTGTACCCTGTTCCGTACGTGATGGCCCCAGCCTTTCTCTTCGACTGAGCTTCTTCTCAAAGTCGTCGTCCAGCACCCTGTCATTCCGAGTCCTTCGAATAGTTTGAGCGCCTTGCTGCTCGGAGTGCACACCCTTGCGGATGGCGGATACCTCATCTCCCGTGTCTCCCCCTTCCCCTGCAGGGGAAGGGGGAGACACAATTGGAATCTGGGAGGACACCTCCCAGACCTTCCGGCGGGGCTGCGCCCTGCACCCCTGTAGAGGTATGCCACGAATGTGCACGGCGGAACATCAGGTTCGTGCTTCCCCGCCTCTACGGGGTTTCCATCTAGCATGTGTATGTGGCATAGGGGGAGTACAGAGGGGAGCTGCGCCCCCTTTGACGGAGGCACTGGGGGTGACCCCAGTCTCAATCATTCCCCTTCCGCGGAGAAGGAAGGGGAACTAAAGGGGATGGTTCCCTGGGTGAAAGTCCGAGGCCATGCAAGAGCCATCAGCGTAGCAGGGCCTTGTAGATAGCAGGATTTCGGCAGCACTATGCTGAATACGCCAAAATCGGCGTCGTCCGCGCGACTGGCTACGGCTGCTTCAGGGAGAAGCGGAAGCGGGCGGGCTCGGTGGTGACGGGCGCCAGGCCGGATATGACCAGCACGACGTCCTCCAACTGCTGGCCGAACCCCGTCAGGGACACGCTGGCGCGCTGTTCCGCGTCCATCTGCACCTGCCGCACCCGCGGCTCGCTGCCGTCACGGGGCACCTCGATGAGCTGTACCGCGAACTGCTGAGGCAGAACGTTGTCCGTCAGGACGAAGCCGCGCGCCGTCCAACCCCGCGCGTCTTCCGCGTCGTCGGCGTAGCCCAGTTCCGGGATGGAGATATCGTCAATGGCAATGCCCGGCTGGTTCACCGCGCCGTCCGTGACGTACTCAAAGCGCACAAAGACCGGGCGGCCCGCGTAGGGCGTCAGGTCCGCCTGTTCCCGCACCCACTCGGCCTGCTTGGCGCCGCTGGTCCCCGTGTAGCCCGGCCCGAAGCTGGCGTACAGCTTGTCGTCGGTCCGCGTCCCGGCGCTGGGCAGGATGGTCCACGTCGCGCCGCCGTCGGCGGACACCTCCACGTACGCGAAGTCGTACCCTTCCTCGATGTTATACCAGGTCCACCACGTCAGCGTCGCTTTCGAGAGGCCGGTCAGGTCAAAGGCGTGGGTGAGCGTGGTGTTGATGGAGTCGCCTCGGTTGCCCCACCACATGCGCCGTCCGCTGTGCGGAGCGGTGGGCAGAATGCGGACCGTGGCGTCGCCCTGGAAAGTGAGCTGCGCGTCGCCTGCGGGCAGGCGCAGATCGTAGTAGCGCGCGCCGTACTGGCGGACGTCCGTCTCCTGGTCGCCGTACCGCGTGAGCGTGGTCACGGACCGCACGCGCACGTCGCGCTCCCGGTAGCCGTAGCGTCCGGGCCTGTCCAGGTAGTTGGCGATGACCCAGTCCTTGAACACCGAGTCGAAGGTGGCGCCGGGACTCTGGGCGGCCAGGAAGTCGTTTATGCCGGCGACGCCCGTGTTCGGCGCTGCGAGAATGCGCTTGACCTGGTCGGGGCCTCCGTAGTGCTCCATGACGTAAGAAAAGAACAGATGGGAGGCCGCATAGTGGGGGATACTCTCGCGCGGCTCTGTCTGCCATGTGGTGAGCTGCGTGTTGGGGTTGTCCAGAAACGGCCTGAAAGGAATGCTGGAGTAGCCCGCCAGCTCCGCGGCCAGCTCGGAGAGGCCCTCGTTGACCCACACCTGCTGAGTGGGACTGGCGCGCCAGTGGACGGCGTGCTGAAGCTCGTGGGCCAGCGTGGCATAGTAGTTGGGGGTGCCCGGCCTCAGGTAGTCCAGGTTCATGTAGACCATCTCGCGCTGATTGCTCAGCGGATAGACTGCTTTGGGGTATTCGTCAAGGTCGCTGTAGTACCCGCCCACGGCCGGGATGCGGGCGTGCAAGATGGTGAGATGCTCGTCGTTATCCACTCCGGGCGTCCACTCGCGGCCGAAGTAGCGCGTGACCCGCGGGTAGATACGCTCCTCGAACTCTCGTCCTGAGCGCTCCAGATCGTCTTGCGGCACGTTCACGTCGTCCGCGATGTAGAAGTACGCGTGGGGCGTCACCACTCGGAGAGTGGCAGCCACCTGGAACGGCTCGCGGTTGTCCAGGTCCACCGCTGTGAACGTCATCTTCTGCCCGACGGTGTAGCTGACCGGCTGGGGGTTGACCACTCGCGGGATAGGCGCATTCGACTTCAGTCGCAGCCGTTGGGCCATCTCATAGACGTTCGCGCGGGGCGGCTCCGGGATGGTCGTGAAGACAGGGGGCAACGCGGGAGGCTTGACCGCGGGGGGCGCGGGCCTGGTGGCAGCGGGAGTGGCGGCGGGCGCCAACGGCGACGCCGGAACGATGGTCGCCGTTGGCGTTGCGGCCGGAGCGCCGGCGGAAGGCGCGGCGATGGGCGTGGCCTGCGTC
>Ga0080064_1003848_pt1 | contig 20555 bp, 23 predicted proteins | sample Subgrocontami54m_FD_69260 | JGI IMG/M metagenome (GOLD analysis project Ga0080064, IMG submission 69260) | Subsurface groundwater microbial communities from S. Glens Falls, New York, USA - GMW46 contaminated, 5.4 m (SPADES assembly) (version 2) ...
GGTGTGGGGGGGGGGGCCTGGGGCCCCCTGTGGTGGGGCCGCGGGGGGGGGGGCGCCCCCGCACGTTTTGGGGCCGGACGGCCAAAGCCATATTTCGGGAGCGAGTTCGAGCCTCTGCTCGCACGGCGCATTCTCGTCGAGCAGCCGCCAGCGACCGAATGGCCGGTTTGCGCCTCTTGCGAATGCGGAATTGACGCGCGCCCGATTCAGGTGACCGGGGATCGCCACATCGCACCTTGTCCGTATGATCACCGCTGTGATGCCACCCTTGATGACGACGATTTGCGCAGCTTTCGAATTGACGGCGAAGTCCTGATCAAGGAAATCGCCGTCGCTTCAGGGATCGTTGGCGAACCGGAACCAATCTTGCCCGGAGTCTGGCATTTTGGTCCGCTCGACTCGAAGCGAACGATATTCGGTGCGCTTTCGATCGTTGCCGCCACGCAGCCCGGCCTGATCGTCGCGATGAGAGCATCGTCACGCGGTCAGCCGATGACTCTTGTTGCGCCGCCGTTGCCGATGGCGGAACGGCAACAGTTCAAGCAGGCGGGAATTCATCTGGTGACGATCGGAGATGCGATCGGCTGCAACAACTGCGCCTCCTGGGCGCTGGATACATCTCGCCTTGCACCTGAGACCGGGGTTACGCCGCGCCTCGTCATCTGTCGGGCGGCGAAAAATGTCACGCTCGACGGCATTACGAAGATGATGGCCGATCAAAGCTTCAAGTTGCTTGTTCTGTTGGTCGAACAAGCACTGAAATCCCAGGCCGTTGTAGAAAACCGCCGTATTGAAGGTCACCTCTGGGGAGCAAATGTCCATCGGATAACGTCTGAGGTTCGCGAGCCGGTTCGCGCGCTCCGTGACGCATTGGCCGCGGATAGTGCTGATCCGAAAACGATAAGGTCTCTTATCGAGAACCGACGCAATCCAAACGGCTATCGATTGGCCCTTGCTCCAGAGGAGATCGACTTGAGGCCGTGAATTTCCCTACTGTCGCAGACCAATGGTCCACGTTTATTAGCGAGGAGTAGCGCACGACGGCGATCACGATCCATTTAGGAAAACAGGATGTCAGGATACGGATCCGAGAAGGATGGCGGTTACAACGAGCTAAGCAAAGCATACAAGAAGAACCCGTCCATCGAACTCTATGTAAAGCTGCGTCGTGCCCACCCTGACGCTGAAATTGAAGTCAGCGTCATCGGCGGTATGGAGCAGCTCTTCTTCATGGAGGCCGAGCTAAAGAGGTTCGGATTCGATCCTCTTCTAGTCGCCTCGGTAATGGATGCTGACCCAGACGCTATCTCCGAGCTGTCGCTTCAGCTCATGGAAGGGATGATCAAGGCCAGGCATCTTTCAAAGGGTGGAAAGACTCATCTTTCGCGACGAGGTCTGGCGATTCCGGACAAGCTCACAAATTGGCTTATCGCCCTTATGCTCGACGGGCTTAGCTGGAATGATGACCTTCACATGCCGCGGGACCTGATTGTCCTCATTCGCGAGAGATTGGGCGGCTCTAAACCCGAATATGAACAAGCATCCCACGCACACGAGATGCGTTGGGCGGCAATCATAATTGGCGGCCAGCTGCAAGCGCGGGGCATTAAGCCCAGCTTCAGGATGCTGGCCAAAGCCCTTAACGTTGCTCCAAGTACAGTCAAGCGTTGGTTCCCGAAGGGTGATTTCACTACCGAAGTTGAGCATGTTGCTGGGTGGTTTGACGAAAACGGTCAGCCCAAATCGATCGAACAAATGGGTGGGCGACCGTTGCGCAAGAATTAAGCTGCGCAACGCCCGGCGGTTATTTCAGACCTGCGTTGCCGACGAATTCGGCTGTTCGCAGGGTTAGTTGGTGAGCGCGGCATTAGCCACTCTCCACCCACGTCATCCCCACGTTCTGCCCACCATGTGAGGCAGCGCCACGGGCAACCTGCGGACATCACGAACGATGACCGAGGTCTTGTCCGATGCAATCTCCAATTTCCCGCGCCGATCTGCAGACCCTGTTGTATGAGGCCGATGGTGCTGCCCGCCGATTGATCCGCAAGCTGCGTCTTTCCAAGGACGATCTCGCCGATGTTCGTCAGGAGCTGCTGGTCGACGTGATCGCCCGACTGCCGGCCTTCGATCCCAAGCGCGGTTCCCTCGGCGCATTCGCCGGCATCGTCATGGCCAACCGGGCCGCTCGCATCGCCCACAAAGTGAAGCGAGAGCGCCGGCTCTATGGTGCGGTGCCAACCTCACTCGACGAGACATTGCCCAAAGGCGACGGCGCCACCCGGGGCGATTTTGTTTCCGAAGAGGATGGCCTATCGGCCTATTTCGGCCAGCCCGCGGATGCCTTCGCCGATGTTGAGCGCCGGCTCGACGTCGAGCGTGGCCTTGGCGCCCTCGATCCGGACGACGCCCGGCTATCCGCGGCACTCTCGCAGTCAAACATCGATGAACTTGTGGACCGCGGTCATGCAGCGCGCAGCAGCCTCTATCGCCGCGTGAAAAACATCCGGCTTGCCCTGCTCGCCGCCGGCCTGAAGGCCGCGTGAGACGGTTCGGCCCGACCGCGAGTAGGAGCCCACCATGATCAGCACCGTCACCAAGCTTCCGACCGCTCACCGGCGGATCGACGAAACCGATCTGTGCGGCTGGATCGGCCAAGCCGCGCCCGGCGAGGCGCTGGAGTACTACCGCGGCTTCCTCGCGATGGACACGTTTTCGCAGGCGAAACGTCTCGCCGAGCGCGAGCGCGCCGAACTCGTGCGCCTGGCGCGCCGTGCCTGGTGGGCGAGCGAGCAGAGGCTGATCCATCTCGTTCAGCGTCGCCACGGCGCCGACGACTACAGCTATCTCGCAATCGCTCGCGCGAAGCCCCAGCAGGCCTCGGCCTCGCTCTCGTCGCTGCTGTTGGCGGAGGTCGCGTGATGGGCCGCAACCTCCACAAGCCGACATCTTGCCTCCGCATCAACAAAGAGGTCTCGTGATGACCACATCTGCTGCAGTGACCGCGTTGCGCAAGCGCCATATCTGGCTCGAAGCGCTGCCGGACACCATTGCCATTCCTGCGCTCGAAGCGCGGCAACGTGAAGCCAGCGTCAAAACGATCGAGGATGCCACGCTCGACGACATCGCATTCGCGATGCTCGCGGCGGAGGCGGAATTCAATGCCGTCGGCGACCGGCTGCACGCGCTGCGCAAACTCTACGGTCTCGCCCGGCAGGCCGGTGCGCTCGGCGCCGACCGCGCGGTCGGGGCGATTTCCAATGAGGGAGACCGCTAATGGCGCTGCGCATTATCACCGCCGATCAGCGGCTCGCCGAGGCACACACCAAGACCACGATGGCGATCTTCGGCCCTTCCGGTGTGGGCAAGACCTCGCTGCTCAAGACCCTGCCGCCTGCGGAGACGCTCTGCATCGATCTCGAAGCGGGCATGAAGTCGGTCCAGGACTGGCCCGGCGACAGCATCCCGGTGCGCAGCTTCGCCGATGCGCTCGACGTCGCCTGCCTCGTCGGCGGCGTCGATCCGGCGGCCGATGAGAAGACCTTCTTCTGCGAAAGCCACTACCGGCATCTCGGCGACACCTATCCCGACCTCGTCCGCATGATCGCGGGCAAGCGCATCATCTTCGTGGACTCCATCACCGACCTCACGCGCCTGGCGATGGCCTGGGCGAAGACGCGGCCGGAAGCGCAGTCGGAACGAACCGGCAAGCCTGACACCCGCGGCGCCTACGGCCTGCTGGCGCGCGAAACCATCGGGCTCCTGAAGCACCTGCAACACGTGCCTGGCCGCACCGTGATCTTCGTCGGGATCCTCGACCGCGTCACCGACGAGTTCAACCGGGTCACCTGGCAGCCGCAGATGGAAGGCGGCAAGGCCGCCCGCGAACTCCCCGGCATCGTCGACCAGGTGATCTCCATGAGCCGGTTTGCGCCCGATGGCGACACCTGGCGTCACGAGCCCGATCGCGGCGAGGTGCGCCGCCTCGTCTGCCAGTCGGCCAATCCGTTTGGCCTGCCGGGCAAGGATCGCTCCGGCCGCCTCGACATCACCGAGCCGCCCGACCTCGGCGCGCTGCTCCGCAAGATCAACCAGACCAGCAAAGGATGACCACCATGTTCGACATGAACGACGCCGAGCCGCAGAAGACCGGCGAACTCATTCCAGACGGCACCTTCGCCAAGGTGACCATGATCATCCGCCCGGGCGGGATCGACGGCCAGAGCGAGATCGACCAGGCCCTGCTCAAGGCGCCAAAGGACCCCACCAGCGACGTGCGGATGCTCGACTGCGAGTTCACCGTGGCGGAGGGACCGCATGCCAAGCGCAAGTTCTGGCAGATGTTCACCGTCCAGGGCGGCAAGGTCGACGAAAACGGCGTCTCGATCGCCTGGAAGATTTCGAAGAGCAGCTTCCGCGCCATGATCGACAGCGCACTCGGCCTCGACCCGCAGGACATGAGCGAGGCGGCGAAGCAGAAACGCGTCCTGCGCGGACTTGCCGATCTATCGGGCGTCACCTTCGTCGCCAAGATCAGGATCGAGGCCAGCGAGGATGCTCGCTACGGCGATCAGAACCGCCTCGACCGCGTGGTGTTGCCCGGCGAGAAGGAATGGAAGCTCGTCATGGACGGCAAGGATGTGCCGGCGAGCCCAAGCCGCTCGCGCGGGGCCGGCAGCAAAGCCGCTGCCGCGCAACCCGCCTGGACGCAGACCACGGGACAGGGCGGACAGCCGGCTGCCGCGCAACCGCGATCACCGCAGGCGTCCGGCGCGCCCGCCTGGTCGCAACCGTCAGCAGGTGCGGCGGTACCTGCAGCAAAGCCAGCGGGTCCGGCTTGGCTCAATGGTTGAGCCATGACCGACGACGAGTGGCAGGCGCACGTCACGCATGAAGCGGCCAAGGCAATCGGCGAATGGCTCGAAGGAAGAGGACGGCTTCACCAGCCAATCCGCTCTTTGACCATGCCCGAGATCGAGGCCATGGCGCAGAACGCCATCAGCCGATTCATCGTGCTGGCGTCGCAGCGGATCGTTCAAGAGCCCGACGAGCCCGGGTCGCAGAAGCTCTCGATGCTGCTGTTGGGCTGAGAGCCTGCACCCTCTGCAGCCGGGAATCCCGCGGCTTCTACTACACGCACCAGCTGCGCCCCGACCGCTACCCGACTTATCCCTTCTGTTCGCTGCGCTGCCTCAATGCCGGCGCCGCCATCGCCAAGAGGAACCACGGCGTGATCGACAAGACCGAACTGGAGATGCAGGCGATCAAGGCGGCGCGGCGCAATTTTGCGGAGGTGCTGACCGAGCTCGGGTTGATGGCGCCGTTCCACGACCGAACTCCTGAAGAGATCGATCGCATCATCGAGGCCTGCATCGACGGCTTCCAGGAAGCCATGCGCCGCGAAACGCTCAACGACGACATTCCATTTTGAGGCCGGCCATGGATATCGTCGACCTCAACCACGGCTCCGGATTCATTTACGGCCGCGCCCCCGCGCCGCCGCCGATCGGCGAGCGCATTGACGCCCTCGTTGACGGCGCGCTCACGGCAGAGCGTGCTGTCATGCCTGCGCGCGACTATCTCGGCGCGTCCCGCATCGGCGAACCGTGCGCACGCCGGCTCTGCTACGAGCTGATGCAGGCGCCGGTCGATGGTGGCGCCGATTTTTCCGGGCGCATGCTACGCATTTTCGAAGCCGGCCATCGTTTCGAGGAAATGACCATCCGGTGGCTGCGGCTCGCCGGGTTCGATCTGCGCACGCACAAGCGCAATGGCGAACAGTTCGGCTTCTCGGCCGCCGCCGGCCGCCTCTGCGGCCACATCGATGGCGTCATCGTCGGCGGGCCCGACGTCGGCATCGAGTATCCGGCCCTGTTCGAGCACAAGGCGCTCAAGTCCTCGTCCTGGCAGGACACCGTCAAGCAGGGCGTAAAGGCTTCCAAGCCGATCTACTGGGCGCAGGTCCAGGTCTACATGGCCTACCTCGCGGTCGAGCGGACTCTATTTGTCGCCCTCGACAAGGACACGCAGGCGCTCCGCTACGAGCTCGTCTCCTTCGATCCGCCGGCAGCCCAGGCGCTCTCCGACAAGGCCGTCGCCGTGATCCGCTCAGTCGAGGCTGGCGAGCTGCTGCCGCGCATCTCCGACGACGCCGGCTTCTTCATCTGCACGTTCTGTCCGTACCGCATCCGCTGCCACGGGCTCGCACCGGGAGGCAATGCATGACCATCACCCTCTCCGAGAGCCAGCGCGCGGCGATCACCACGGTCAAGGACTGGTACGAGAACCGCACGAAGGAGCAGCAGGTCTGCCGCGTGTTCGGCTATGCCGGCGCCGGGAAGAGCACGATCGTCAAGTATGCGATCGAGGAACTGGGACTCTCGACCTCGGGAGCCGAGTCGAAGATCGGCGACGTGCTTTATGCCGCCTTCACCGGCAAGGCCGCCCTGGTGATGACGCGCAAGGGTACGCCCGCATCCACGATCCACTCGCTCATCTATCGGGTGTCGGAGGCAAGCCCGCAGGAAATCGAGAAGCTCAAGGCCGAGGTCGCCGAGATCCAGGCGAAGCTGCCATCGCTCGGAGTAGCCGAGCGATTGTTCGAGGAATCCCGCCTCCGGTCGCTCGAGCTGCGGCTGAAGGACGTTCACAAGCCGCGCTTCGTGCTCAATTCCGAGTCCGTCCTGCGCGATGCCAAGCTGCTCGTCCTCGACGAGGTGTCCATGGTCGGCGCGGAGATGGCGCGCGATCTCCTTGCCTTCGGCAAGCCGACTCTCGTCCTGGGCGATCCCGGCCAGTTGCCGCCGGTCAAGGGCGAGGGCGCCTTCGACACCGACAAGCCCGACGTGCTCTTGACCGAAGTGCACCGGCAGGCCGGCGACAGCGCCATCATCCGCCTTGCGACCTGGGCACGCGAAGGGAAATCAATTCCCTACGGCGAGCACGATGAATTCGTGTGGAAGATGCGCCGGTCCGATGTGGACGCATCGGGCCTGCTCCGGGCCGGGCAGGTGATCTGCGGGCGCAACGCAACGCGCGTGCAGCTCAACCTCGCCATGAAGCAGGCCGCAGGCTTCGCTGCGTCCTATCCGACCGGGGCCGGCGAGAAGCTGATCTGCCTGCGCAATCGCAACGACATCGGCCTGGTCAACGGCATGTTCGTAACCCTCGGCGACATCGAGGAGGATGGCGACGAGATCGCCTTCAAGGCCACGATCACCACCGAGGATGGGCACAAGGTTGGTGGCGAGACCAACGGCAAGCGCGAGCGCTTCCGCATCTATCGCGGCCACTTCGACGATCATCTGTCGCCCGATCCCGATCGGGACCGGCGCGACCATCATAAGAAACGCAGCCTGATCGAGTGCGTCTGGGGCTGGGCCATCACGTGTCACAAGTCGCAGGGCTCCCAGTTCGAGAACGTCGTGGTGTTCGACGACGGGCTCGGGCGCACGCCACAGGATCGTGCACGCTGGCTCTACACCGCCATCACCCGCGCCGAGCGCGGGCTGGTGCTGCTCGATTGAGGCGCCGATGCTCGACCTCAACGACGCGCAACCTGTATGGCCGATCGAGCGGTTTGACCTCGATGCCATCGTCTCGCGTCTGCGCGATAGCGCCGAGCAATGGGTTCCGCGGCTGTTCCCGAATGGCCGGCGGGTGGGCGATGAATGGCGGCTCGCCAATATCCAGGGTGCCGCGCCACGCAAGAACGGCTCTTGCGTGATTGCGCTTGCCGGCGAGCACGCTGGCGACTGGATTGACTTCGACGGCGGCCATGGCGGTGGACCGCTCAGCACATTGGAGAATGCGACGGGACTCAGCGGACGCGAGCTGTTCGCCTACGCGGCTGATCTGACGAAAACGGGCGTGCAGCCGAAACGGTCCGCCGCCAAGCCGTCGTCCAAGCAGGCCGATCAGGCCCGCGAGATCGAACACATCCTCTCGAAGGCGGCACCCATCGCGGGCACGTTGGGGGAACGATATCTCGCTTCGCGTGGCCTACCGGCTCCGGACTGCGCCGACCTATTGTTCCATCCGGACCTGACGCATTGGGAAAGCCGGCGTGGCTTTCCGGGCCTGGCAGCCGTGGTACGGGACGTTGCCGGGAACCGTATCGCGCTCCACCGCACCTATCTCGCCGACGATGGCACCGCCAAGGCGCCGGTCGATAACCCACGCAAAATGCTGGCCTCGATCGCAGGCGGCGCCGTGCGTCTCGCCAATCTGACTGACGACCGTGTCATCGGGCTGGCCGAGGGCATCGAGACGGCGCTCTCGGTGATGGTGGCATGTGCGCGCCTGCCCGTCTGGGCAACACTCTCGACCTCCAACCTGGAACAGGTGGCTCTGCCCACCGAGATGCGGAAGGTCGTGCTCCTTGCCGACCACGATCCCTCCGGCGCTGGTGCGCGCGCGGCCGAGACTGCTGCCGCCCGTCTGCATGCCGAGGGCCGGCGGGTCTTCATCGCCATGCCGCCAAAGGAGGGCGACGACTTCAATGACCTGCTGCTGCGCGACGGCGTCGATACCGTGCGCAGAATCGTTGAAGCGGCGGTCGAATGGGGCGCCCACAGCAACGACGACCGCATGATCCTCGCCATCGACAGCGGCACGCACAAGCCGATCGGCTTCGGGCAGTCGGATCGCCCCCGACCGCAGTTGCGCGCCGACAATGGCGATCTGGCGCGCGCGGTATCGCAGGCGTGGCAGATCCTGCTCGCCGCCAATGATCCGCCCTGGATGTTCCGTGCCGCCGGATGCCCGACCTGGGTGGTGCGCGATGACGACGGCCTGCCCATGGCGAAGCCCCTGACCGAGGATCGCCTGCGTCCGGTGCTCGCCCAGCTCGCCGATTGGCGAAAGCTCTCCCGCAACGGCGATCTGATCCCTGCCCATCCACCCTTGGCAGTGATCAAGTCGATCCTCGCCACACCCGATCCGGCGCTTCCCGTGCTGACAGGCATCGTCACGACGCCCGTGTTCGGCCGCGAGGGCGAACTCATCACCGAGCCCGGCTACCATCCGGCTGCGCGCCTGCTCTACGACCCGCCCAAGGGCTTCGTCCTGCCGCCGGTGCCGGCACAACCTACGCAATCCGACATCGCCGTTGCGCGGTCTCTGCTGCTCGACGACCTATTGGGAGATTTCCCTTTCATCGGCGAAGCCGAGCGCGCGCATGCGCTTGCGCTGCTGCTCGTAGGCTTCGTGCGCGCCATGATCGATGGGCCGACCCCATTGCATCTGGTCGAGAAACCGACCCAAGGCACCGGCGCGACACTGATGGTGGATGTGATGTCGGTCGTCGCGATCGGCTGCCGCGCGAGTGTCATGGTCGAAGGCAGCGACGACGAGGAATGGCGCAAGCGCCTGACCGCCAAGCTGCGCCAAATCCCGTCCGTCGTCCTGATCGACAATCTGCGGCGCCCGCTCGACTCCTCGGCGCTCGCTGCCGCGCTCACCGCGCCGTTCTGGGAAGACCGCATCCTCGGTGTCTCGGAAACGACGCGGCTGCCGATCCGTTGCATCTGGATTGCCACCGGCAACAATGCCGAATTCTCTGGCGAGATGGCGCGCCGGCTCGTGCGCATCCGGCTCGACGCCCGCGTCGACCAGCCCTGGCGCCGCAGCGGCTTCCGTCATCCCGATCTCGTGGGCTGGGTGCACGCCAACCGGGCAGACCTCGTCGCCGCTTGCCTGACGCTATGCCGCGCCTGGATCGCGGCCGGCATGCCGCGCGGCCTCAAGAACATCGGCAGCTTCGAAGCCTGGGCTGCCGTGATGGGCGGCATGCTCGACGCGATCGGCGTTCCCGGATTCCTTGGCAACATCGACGAGATGCTCGAAGCCTCCGACGGCGAAGGCACGGTCTGGCGCGTGTTCGTTGGGCAATGGTGGGACCGCTTTGGAACGGCCGAGGTCGGCACCAGCGGCCTCTACGAGCTCGCCGTCAACTGCGAGCCGCCGCTTCCGCTCGGCCCCGGCGGCGACCGTTCCCAGCGAACCCGGCTCGGCAAGGCACTCGCGCGCATGCGCGACCGGGTGTTCGACATCGGCGGACTCAAGGCGCGCATCCGCGCGATTGGCGTCTCGCACCAGGCCCGCCGCTGGCAGCTCGCCCTCGAAGGGGAACATGGGGAACGTGGGGAACGTTTTCCGGACCCGTCCGAAGCCGAAAAAGGGGAACGTCAGGCGTCTGCCGACCAACGTTCCCCCCAACGTTCCCCGGACTATCCCATTGATAATGAAGGCATCGGGGAACGTGGGGAACGTGGGGAACGTTTTTCCGACCCCCGCGCGTGCGCGCGCGTACACAATAATAAAGAAGAGCAAACACGTTCCCCACGTTCGTCACGTTCCCAAAACGCTGACAACTCAGAGGCTTGTACCGGGGAACATGGCGGGGAACGTCACGAAGCACGTTCCCCACGTTCCCCAGACGCAGATTCCCCCGATTGGCTGAAGGGGGTGCCGTGATGCCGCGCGCCCTCGACACTGGATTGATTCCCGGAGGCGCGCCATGAGCCGGCAGCGTCTCCCCAATCGCCGGCCCAGTATCACGACCAGGCTCGTGCACGACTGCCGGTCCTATTCGGTGACGGTCGGCTTTGATCCGAACACCGACCGCATCGGCGAAGTGTTCACGCACGGCGCCAAGGTCGGCTCCGCCATGGACGGTATCCTCGACGATGCCTGCATCGCGCTCTCGCTCCTGCTTCAGCACGGCGTCGAGCCCACCGCGCTCGCTGCGAGCATGGGGCGGCTTGGCGACGGCAAGACGCCTGCTTCGATCATTGGCGCGCTCGCCGACCTCATCGCCCGCGAGGCGCAGCCATGAGGTGGGCACCCAAAGGATACGGCGGAGAGCGGCGCACGCCCGATCGGGTCAAACGCGATGGCTGGCACGAGCACGGCATCCTGGTGGTGAGCGTGCATGATCAAATTCTTACCTGGCCGGAGCGTGAACTGATCCGGCAACTCGGCGAAAAGCTCCACGGCAAACGCTCGGTGCTCAAGGAGGTGTGCCATGGCTGATTGGACGCCAACCCTCGTGGAAGCGCGGCTTGACCAGGCAGCGGACGTGATGAAGCGTCTGCCCGACGTGCGCATACAGGGCTACTATTCGCTGTGGCCGAAGATGCTCGCCGAGTTCAGTGATTTGGTCGGTCAGGAGCCATCGCGGCTCAGGCGTCCTCCGCCGTCTCCCGATGCCATCACGCGGATGGAGGAGACGGTGGGCTGGTTGCGCTGGCTTGAAGCCGAAGACGCAAAGCTTGCGTGGGCACGCGCCGAGCGCACGCCGTGGAAAATGATCTGCTGGCGTTTCGGCGTCGGTCGCGCCACGGCGCATCGCCGCTGGGAGTACGCGCTCAGTCTGATCGCGTGGCGCTTGAACGGACGCGCTGCGCCGGCAAAACGCTCGCGGCGATTCCTCGTTGAACGCGCGCGATTGCTGTCAAGTTAATTGTGAAGCGTGAGACATTTTTCGGTGAGACATTTTCCGGCGAGACAGAAGCGACCGACGCGGTGTAATTTCGCGGCAGGCTCGCGAGAGGCGCGCGCGACGATCGGCAGAGCCGAGTCGCGGGTCCTCCCTGGCGGAAATGGTATGCGGGGGGCAAAAGCCCGGAATTTCGCTACAGGCAGCCGCAAAATCTGAGTTACCAGTTACCACGCGACGTTGGCCCTCGTGTGCCCTAAAGGCGCGCAACGGCGCGGTTTCTGCCCGCCGCGGGTGGTAACCGCCACTGGTAACGTGCCTAAGCCGGTTACCACCCCCCACCGCGGTGCTGGGCCGACACGAACACATGACGCCCCGACTGCCGGACACGGTCGAGCATTGGCCGCTCGACCGGCTGATTCCCTATGCGCGGAATGCCCGCACGCATGCGGATGACCAGATCGCGCAAATCGCTGCCTCGATCGTCGAGTTCGGCTGGACCAATCCGATCCTGGTCGACGCGGAGGGCGGGCTCGTCGCTGGCCATGGCCGGCTGCTTGCGGCACGCAAGCTTGGTCTCGACACAGTACCGGTCGTCGTCCTCGACCACCTCACGCCGGCACAGCGGCGCGCCTATGTGATCGCGGATAACAAGCTCGCGCTCAATGCCGGCTGGAACGAGGAACTGCTTGCGGCCGAGCTGCATGCCCTGAACGGCGAGGGATTCGACCTTGCGCTCACTGGCTTCTCGGAGACCGAGCTCGATGCGCTCATGGCGCCGCTCGACGACGAGGCGGACGCCAGCGGCGGTGCGGACGAAGATGCGGCGGACGAGATGCCCGCGCCACCCCGCGAGCCGATCTCTCGGCCTGGCGATCTCTGGGTGATTGGCGAGCATCGCCTGCTCTGCGGCGACAGCACCGATCCCGCCGCCGTCGCGCGCGTCATGAACGGAGGGCAAGCGGCGCTCGTCTTCACGTCGCCGCCCTACGGCAACCAGCGGGATTACACGACCGGCGGGGTCGGCGATTGGAACGCGCTGATGCGCGGCGTGTTCGCGGAATTGCCCCTCACGGATGCCGCGCAGGTTCTCGTCAATCTCGGCTTGATTCACCGCGACAACGAGTGGCAGCCCTATTGGCAGACCTGGCTCGCATGGATGGCGGAGCAAGGCTGGCGGCGGTTCGGACTCTATGTCTGGGACCAGGGGCCGGGACTGCCGGGCGACTGGAACGGGCGCCTAGCGCCTGCCTTCGAGTTCGTCTTCCACTTCAATCGTAAGGCGCGCAAGCCCAACAAAATCGTGCCCTGCAAGTGGGCCGGCCACGTCAACGACACACACGGCGGCATTCGGCACAAGGACGGCCACGTCGGCGAATGGAATCACGCGGGACAGGGCGTCCAGGTGACGCGCATCCCGGACAACGTCATTCGGATCACGCGGCACAAGGCGCGTGGCATCGAGACCGAGCATCCGGCGGTGTTTCCGGTGGCGTTGCCGGAATTCGTGATGCGCGCCTACAGCGGCGACGGCGAGATCGTCTACGAGCCCTTTGCGGGCTCCGGCACCAGCATTGTCGCTGGCGAGCGCACGGGACGGAAACTCCGAGCGATCGAGCTCGCTCCAGAATACGTCGACCTCGCCATCCTACGGTGGCGCAAACTCTTTCCAGACAAATCAGTGAACCTTGATGGCGAAGGCCAAACCTTCGAAGCGGTCGCGCGACAGCGCGGGGTCGCAATCCCCGACGACGAGTGACTCGCTGCAGGTTGAGCTCTGGCCGATCGATCGGCTACTGCCCTATGCGGCGAACGCGCGGACACACCCGGACGAGCAGGTCGTCCAGATTGCCGGCTCGATCGCGGAGTTCGGGTTCAACGTACCCTGTCTCGTCGACGACCGCGGCGTGCTGATCGCTGGCCACGGCCGGATCGTCGCAGCGAAGCGGCTTGGGCTGCAGCACGTTCCCGTCATCCGCCTTGGGCACCTGACCGATGCGCAAGCACGAGCATTCAGGCTCGCCGACAATCGCATCGCGCTCAACGCCGGCTGGGACGAGGCGATGCTCGCTGCCGAGCTCGGGCGGCTCAAGGAAGACGGCGTCGACCTCGATCTACTCGGCTTTGCCGAGGACGAGCTCGACCGCTTGCTCGACGGCCTTGATGCGGGCGGAACACCCGAGGGAGAGGACGAAGTTCCGGAACTGCCCACCGAGGCGGTGACGCGGACAGGCGATCTTTGGCTGCTTGGACCGCATCGGCTCTTGTGTGGCGACGCGACGGTCGCGACCGATGTTCAGCGGTTGCTCGCAGGCGTGCGTCCACACCTGATGGTGACGGACCCGCCCTATGGCGTCGAGTACGATCCGAACTGGCGGAACGAATCCGGGGTCTCCGAGACGGCGCGTGTCGGCAAAGTCAGCAACGATGATCGCGCCGATTGGCGCGACGCCTGGAGCCTGTTTCCGGGCGAGGTCGCTTATGTCTGGCACTCCGGGATTCACGCGCGGACCGTCGCGGAGAGTCTGGACGCGTGCGGCTTCCTGATCAGGGCACAGATCGTATGGGCGAAGCCACGCCTGGTGCTGGGTCGCGGAGATTATCACTGGCAGCACGAGCCCTGCTTTTACGCGGTGCGAAAGGGAGCGACTGGCCACTGGCAAGGCGCGCGCGATCAAACAACGCTCTGGACCATCGCCACCGGCGAGAACGACGAAGCCACCGAGCACGGCACCCAGAAGCCGGTCGAGTGCATGCGCCGGCCGATGGTCAACAACAGCGCGAAAGGTGATCCTATTTATGAGCCGTTCGCAGGCTCTGGTTCGACGTTGATTGCCGCCCAGTCGGTCGCGCGGGTTTGCCTGGCGATTGAGATCGACCCGCGCTACTGCGATGTCGTCATCGAGCGCTGGAAGCGCCATGCGGGAGGTGCGGTGACACTTGCAGACGACGGCCGCGCATTTGATGCGCTGAAGCGTGAACGAGTTGCAGCATAAACACAGCTGCCTTCATTCACGCAATGTCCTGACGCGCCAGCGACGCAATGCGACTGCGGCCCAAATTGCTTCGATCACTCCGAATGGCCAAGCCCCCTGAAGAAACCCGTAGATCGAACCCAGAGCGCAAGCGACAGCGAACATGAAAATGAACCATGGGTTTCGATCCTCCAATGCGTAGCAGATCAGCATTGTGGTTACGGCAAACAATCCGAAGAGTGTCAGAGCATCCATAAATAGGCAGGTCTTCTTTGCTAGTCTCGTACTTAGCAGCGCAGTTTGACACAGCGCACGATGTCAGGCGATTTCCTAGCTAGGCTCGCTTGCGTCCACCGAGCCGGTGCCTCAAAGGAAGTAGCCCGACAAGTGTGATGAGCGTAAACATAGCTCCCGCGAGGAATGTTGCTTGCGGCCCAGAAATGTCCCAAAGCGCCCCTGCGATGACACTGGCCAACAGCAGCACCACTCCGGTGATCAGATTGAACACGCCGAAGGCGGTCCCCCGCAGTTCGGCAGGCGCCGCATCGGCAACAAGCGTCGCGAGCAGGCCCTGCGTGAAACCCATATGGAGGCCCCAAAGCGCTGCGCCCACGAGAACCCCAAGTATATTTGGTGAAAGCGCCAAACACAGATCGGCGACGAACAAGAACAAAAGCCCAACGATCATGACGGTCGCCCGATTGGCTTTGTCGGACAGCACGCCGGCCGGATAGGCCGACACTGCATAGAAGACGTTCATCACGATCATGACCACAGGTGCCCACATGATTGCTAAGCCGATCGATTGGGCGCGCAGGACCAAAAACGCCTCGCTGAAACGCGCGAGCGTGAACACCGCCGCGATGCCTACCACCCACCAATAGGCGCTGCCCAATCGGCCAAGTTCGGCCCGGCTCAACGGCATTTTGACCTTCCGAAGCTCGGCGGGACGCTCCGGTTCTCGAACCGCAAATAGAATGAGCCCAAACGCCAAGAAAGCCGGAATGACAGCAATCCAAAAGACAACGACAAAATTATTGGCGAGCCACCACATGAATGCGATGGCGAGCAGCGGACCCAAGAATGCACCGATCGTGTCGAGCGATTGTCGTAGTCCGAAGCTCGCGCCACGCACCTCGGGCGGGCTCAGATCGGCGACGAGCGCGTCGCGCGGCGCGCCCCGGATGCCCTTGCCGACGCGGTCGATGAAGCGGGCGGCGACCAGCCATTCGACGCTTGCGGCCAACGGAAAGATCGGTTTTGTGAATGCTGCAAGTCCATAACCGAGTGCCGCCAGAAACTTGCGTTTGCCGAGCCAGTCGCTCAGCGCACCTGAAAATACCTTTGTGATCGAAGCGGTCGCTTCAGCGATCCCCTCGATGAAACCAACCGTGAGCGTCGAGGCACCGAGAACGGTCACGAGATAAAGCGGCAACAAGGCGTGGATCATCTCGGAGGAGATATCCATGAGCAGCGACACGAAGCCGAGCGCCCAAACCCCTCCCGGAATCTGCCGCCATTTCGCAATGACCGGGCTGGCGGGATCTGACATCGGTTGGCTCCTGTGGCGCAAGGCGCGACCAACGAAGGGAAGCGCTGGCTGCGCATCGAAAGATTACGCCAGCCAGCGCTTGAAGTCAGAGGTGAACCGAAGGTTCAGGTTTTGATTTTGTAAACCCGTCCGCGCCCTTCGACCTTCTCCGACTGCACGTCGAGCCCGAGCTTCTTCTTGAGCGCACCCGCGATGGCGCCGCGCACGGTGTGCGCCTGCCACTCGAATTTCTTCACGATCTCCTCGATGGTGGCGCCTTTGGAACTCTTGAGCATTTCGATGAGTTGCGCCTGCTTGCTGTTGGCGCGCGTGCCACGCGGCTTGTCCTTCGATTTGCCGGCCTTTTGCTTGCGGCGCGAACCTGTATCGGCTTCCGCGGCTGCATCGGCGTTACCCTCGGTACCGGCAGGAGCCTCGTCCTGATCGATGCCAAGGGCCTCGAATGCGGCTGGCGCCGCACGCAAGGTCAAGCGGCCACGCTTCTTGTCCTCGCGCCAAACGGTGTCCTCGCGCTTGGCCTGCACTTCCTTGATCAGGCCCTTGTTGAGAAGGCTGCCGAGGACCTTGGCTGCGGCACCGCCGGGAAGTTTGGCGGTGAGTGGATAGACCGATCGGTCCTGCCGCTGGCATGCGGCTGACAGAACGACGAGTTGAGAATCGGAAAGCTGTGCCATGGTGTTGGCTCCCTGGTAGTCGGGCCGCGACCACCGCGGCCCTTCTACGACCCCGAGCCCCGCATCGGAGCGGGGCGGAACCTCGGAGCGCGGAAGCCAATCAGTTCCGGCGCGACAGCACGCGGTTCATGGATTGCTCGAAGGTCTCGTTCGGCAGCGCAGTCTCGGCCGCGTGCCGGATCACGCCGAAAATGAGCAGTTGCACGCGTCTGGCCGCCTGTTCGAGCGTCTCTCCGGGCAGAACCGTGGCGCCGTAATTCGCGAGGAATTTTCGGAGCGCCGGCTCGCGCGCAGCGGCGACGCGGGCGCGAATCTCCGTGGGGGTTAGGCCGGTCCAGTCTTCCATGACGATGCTCCTCCCGATCGCTACGCGGCTGCTTCGGCCATGATCTCGCAGTCGATGACGAAGCCGACCAAGTAGGGCAGTCCACGCGGAATGCCAGTCTCGCGCGCGGTGCGCCGGTTGATGGTCCAGGTCATCCACCGCTCGACGGCGGCTTCGATTGCTTGCGGCAGGGGCAGTCCCTTGAACAGGCCGTTCGCCACGTCGTCGGCGAAGTGCCGGCCATGGCGGCTGTCGAGGAAATCGCGAACACCGGCGTCTGAGCATCCCGTCGCTTCGCCGACTGCCTGCATGGCGATCGGCCAGGCTGCGGCAGGATCGGCATGGTGATGGATGGTGCCGAAGAATCCCCAGGCTTCGTTGTTGCTGGGCAGCGTGGCGGTCTTGGTCATGGCGTTCTCCGTCCTTCGATGACGCCATAAAGGCGCTGCTTTGGCCCGGAGCCAAGCGGATAATCGGATCATTTGATTGCTTTGTTCGGACACTCTTGGAAATGGGATTATCAATCCGCGCTTATGCCCGCAGGCGCGGCGTGAGCCATGTTGCGGTGCTGCGCGCGATCAAGCAGGGCCGGGTGCCCGTCGAGCCGGACGGCACCATTGATCCCGCGAAAGCGGACGCTTCGTGGGAACGCTCGACCGATCCCGGCCGCGCGAAATCGAAGTCGAAGGCTACCGCAGAGAAGCTGCGCCCCGTCGGCGAGGCGGCGCTTGGCTCCGTGCGCGAGACGCTGAAGGAGCAGGGTCTGCCCGCGGGCGGCAGCGTCACCTTCGTCCAGGCGAGAACCGCCCACGAGATCGCGAAGGCACATCTCGCGCGGCTGCGCTTGCAGCGCATGAAGGGCGAGCTTGTCGACCGCGCCCGCTCGACGGCACTCGTGTTCCGGCTTGCGCGCGAAGAGAGGGATTCCTGGCTCAACTGGCCGGCGCGAATCGCAGCCCTGATCGCAGCCGAGCTCGGCGTGGAGGCCCATGCCGTGCAGAAGGTCGTGGAGGGGCATGTCCGCGCTCACCTTGCCGAGCTCGCCGATATCCGGCCCGAGTTCCGATGACGTATTCGCCTTCGATGGCGCGGAGGACCTGAGCCAAGCCTGGCGCGACGGGCTCTTGCCCGATCCGTCGCTCACGGTCTCCGAATGGGCGGACCGCCATCGGGTGTTGAGCCCACGCGCCTCGGCCGAGCCTGGGCGCTACCGCACCGATCGCACGCCCTACATGCGCGCGATCATGGATGCGATGTCGCCGGCGCATCCGGTACGGCGCGTCGTATTCATGAAGGCGGCTCAGGTCGGGGCAACTGAGGCCGGCAATAACTGGATCGGCTACGTTATCCACCATGCGCCCGGGCCAATGCTCGCGGTGCAGCCGACCGTCGAACTCGCCAAGCGTTTCTCGCGCCAGCGCCTCGATCCGCTGATCGAGGAAAGTCCCTCTCTCCGCCAGCGGGTGAAGCCTGCGCGCTCGCGCGATGCCGGCAACACGATGTTGTCGAAGGAGTTCCCGGCTGGGCTCCTCGTCATCACCGGCGCCAACAGCGCGGTCGGCCTGCGCTCGATGCCGGCGCGTTACCTGTTCCTCGACGAGGTCGATGCCTACCCGCCATCGGCCGACGAGGAAGGCGATCCCGTTGCGCTCGCGGAAGCGCGCACGCGCACGTTCTCTTGGCGCGCAAAGGCATTCCTTGCCTCGACCCCGACGCTCGCCGGGCTCTCGCGCATCGAGCGTGAATACGAAGCTTCGGACCAGCGCCGATACTTCGTGCCGTGCCCGCATTGCGGGGACATGCAGTGGCTCAAATTCGAGCGGCTGCGGTGGGAAAAAGGGAAGCCCGAGACTGCACACTATATATGTGCGTCCTGCGACCACCGGATCGAGGAGCACCACAAGACGGCGATGCTCGGGGCTGGCGAATGGCGCCCGACCGCGGAAGCCCAGGATCCGGGCACGATCGGGTTCCACATCTCGGCGCTCTATTCGCCGGTCGGGTGGTTCTCCTGGGAGAACATCGCGCGTCTCTGGGAAGCAGCGACCACCGACGAGGCCAAGCGCAGCTTCAAGAACAGCGTCCTCGGCGAGACCTGGATCGAGACCGGTGAGGCGCCCGACTGGCAACGTCTCTATGAGCGCCGCGAAAATTGGCAGATCGGCACCGTGCCGAGGGGCGGCCTGTTCCTGACGGCGGGCGCCGACGTCCAGAAGGATCGCATCGAAGTTGATGTGTGGGCTTGGGGGAGAGGTCTCGAAAGCTGGCTCGTCGACCACATCGTGGTCGAAGGCGGACCCGAGCAAGCCGAGGCCTGGGACGAGCTTGGTCTCGTCCTCGGTCGCACCTGGTTGCATGCGCACGGTACGCGGATTGGAATCGCGAAGCTCGCGATCGACACCGGCTATGAGGCGCCGGCCGTGTACGCTTGGGCACGCAAGATGGGTCACGCGCAGGTCGCGCCCATCAAAGGTGTGGACGGCTTCAACCGGACGGCGCCGGTCGCAGGCCCGACGCATGTCGACGTCACCGAAGGCGGCAAGAAACTGCGCCGCGGTGCGCGGCTCTGGACGATCGCGGTTGCGACCTTCAAGAGCGAGACCTACCGCTTCTTGCGCTTGTCGACGCCGACCGATGAGGAAATCGCGGCGGGCGCCAAGTTCCCGGTGGGCTACGTCCACCTGGCGCGCGGCACCGAAGCGGAGTGGGTCAAGCAGCTGGTCGGCGAACAACTCGTCACGGTGAAGACCAAGCGCGGCTTCAGCCGGCTCGAATGGCAGAAGCTGCGCGAGCGCAACGAAGCACTCGACTGCCGCGTCTACGCCCGCGCGGCCGCGTGGATCGCGGGTGCCGACCGTTGGACGGAGGCCATGTGGCGCGATCTCGAGCAGCAAGTCGGCCTCTCGGGAGAAACAGCGGACGATCCGTCGGGCGATACGGAATCACCGGCTGACAGCGTTGCCGGTGTCATCCGGCGGCGGCCCGAGCGCCGCAGCCGGCGCGTGTTCCGATCGAGCTATCTGAGCTGAACCCATGACACTCGAAGAGATGACGGCGCAGCGCGATGCATTGCTTGCGGCGCGCTTCCGCGGCGTGCGTACGGTCGAAATCGACGGCCGGCGCGTGACCTACGCGTCGGATGCCGAGATGGCGGCCGCGATCACGGATATCGAGCGCCGGATCGCTGCGGCCCAAGACGGTGGCCGCAAGCGCCGAATTCTCACGTCGGCTTCGAAAGGACTCTAAGCTCGTGGCCGTTTCGCTGAAAGCTTTCCGGCGCCGGGTCGGGGCGTTCATCGGCGGGGTGGGGGGGGGGGGCCCCCCCCCCCGCCCCCCGGGGGGGGGGAGCCGCGACGTACTGCTCGGTAGTCCGCTGTAATCGATCGCTCAGGATGCGCGTCAGGTTGAGAAACACGCGCGCTGCGATGCGAGGGTAGCGCATCTGGATGCGTTCCAGGAAGCGCTCGTTGACGGCGAGCACTTCGACCGGCTCGGCCGCGACCACGTCCGCGGTGCGTTGGTCGTGACGCACGAGACCCATCTCGCCGAACACGTCGCCGCGCCGATGGCGTGCCACGCGACGCCGCTC
>Ga0080064_1003849_pt1 | contig 20554 bp, 29 predicted proteins | sample Subgrocontami54m_FD_69260 | JGI IMG/M metagenome (GOLD analysis project Ga0080064, IMG submission 69260) | Subsurface groundwater microbial communities from S. Glens Falls, New York, USA - GMW46 contaminated, 5.4 m (SPADES assembly) (version 2) ...
GCACGTGCGCCTGGATGGTTTGGTGGAGATTTTCCTCCACCACGACCGTCTCGCGCGCTTCGACGCACACACGGCTCGCACAGTTGGCGTATATCGGACGAACGGGCGGCGGGAGGTCGTGCGCTATGGGCCTGACACCACGACCACAGTGCAACCCTACGCGAGCGCGCCCTGACATTTTCATGTTGCTGTTAGCCTGACATATTGACGTTGCTACGACAGTACATTGAGATTGGCCTTAGCCAGGGTGTTGGTCACGTATAGTTCTCTGTTGAAATTCGAAATGGGTGTATCCATGCATGGAAGTCGGCAAACAACCCTAGCCAAGGAGGGACACCCCCACGATGAGAGCTTCGAAGCAACCCCACCGATCCAGAGCGTACGAGAGGTCGCCCAGGATGTCCAGCGGCAGCATGGCGTGAGATGAGATCATCACTCACCCCCCTCCGACGGGGTCTCCGGGCCCTGTTGGAGGGGCTCTTGGAGGACGAGAAGACAGCGCACCATGTAGGGGCGGTGCGCTACGAACTGACCAGAGGCCGACAAGGCCATCGGAACGGCCATTGCACCCGCGACCTGGTGACGATCCCATGGCCCGCTGCCGGAGCTGCGCGTCCCGCGGCTCATGGAGAGGGTGGGTGGCCTTTACTTGCTTCGACAAGTGCAGTACCGGTAACATGCGTGGGACAAATCGCATCGGTGACTTTCCTGCCGACGAGTTCTTTCCCACGGCGTGGGAGCTCGTGGTTAAAGAGGATCCCCGAGCAGACGAATACGCCATGGCTCTCCCGGTAGTTTACCGTTATCCAGTGGCCATAGATCTTGGCGACAGCGTAGGGGCTCCTCGGATAGAAGGGAATACGCTCGTTCTAAGGTATCTTTCCGCTTGCTGTGCATCAAAACACGTCCACTCGTGGCGCCTGGCCGCGGCGAAGAGCTATCCGGTGATGAGGTGCGGGGAAGACCTGTAGATGAGCGCTTTTACGTCGCGCTGGGCAAGGCGCGGGAGCTTCGTAAGGATGTCCGCATCTAGACTCCTGCCCTTGCCTTACGCTATTCCAGCTCCTTGAGACGAAAATTCTGTATCCTAAAAACCAGAGTCCTGAAATCACCAGGCGCATCGACCTGTCTAGCGTCTGACACGAATCGGATGGTGTGCCTTCCGGGTGGAATTGTGAACTTCTTTGAATAGGGCCGCGCTGTTGCATTGATCTCTAGCTCCCGTGAAAACCACGGGCTATCTATCCGTAAGCGAGAGATCTCTGTGTGGCCTGTCTCGAAGGACATCTCCAGGACCACCACTCTTGGCCGCTTTAAGAGATTGTCAATATGCAGCTCTCCCCTATAGGAACACCATCGCCAGTTATGCTCTGGGGTTCCTTCTAGTGTCGAAAAACCCTTCGCCCATCGGAAAAGTAAAGGATGCAAGCCAGCATCGCGCTTAGACTGCCACTCTTCAAAGGTGTCATTTTCTCGCAGTCCCTTGGTAAATGCCTCCAGATTATAAAAAGCCAAATTTCCATCTCTACTTACTATTACTACAGGCTTCACTGCCAAAATGTTGCGAAGCTCCTCTTCTAACTTTGTCCCCTGGTCAGCATAACCAGTACGGTCTATGTAGACGCCACTGAAGCCAGCAAAGGCCAGCGTCTCGACCAGCTCGATCAAGGGCTTCGACACCACATGCTCTTGCCAGGCATCGCCCTCTCTTCCCTTTATGGCCCCATAGCTCCAACGTAACGTCTTGGAGTGGAGGTATCCCCGGAGCAGGGAATAATCCGGCATCTGGTGCACTGGAGGGTACTCTGGAAACGGGATGTAGGGGAGTTGGAAGATCATGGCGTGTTCAGGGACCGAGGCTTCGATGGCCCTGACAAAATCCGCATCATTTGCATACTTCGTCTTGAGCTCCTCATAGGGCGGCACAAACCGAGAGGTTGTCTGATCCATGATACCCCCAAGCAAAATGAGCCCAAGCACCCCATAGACCATACAGCGCCCGGACTTGGAGCCCGCCCATCTTCGGACAAGCTCTTCGAGGAGTAGCACCACAGCGAACAGTGAAAAGAAGGCGATATACACACTGATCCGGTTATACGCTCTGATTTGCGGGTGAACGGTGAGCGCAAAAAGTGATCCAAGGCCACCTACTGTTCCGAGCGAGAGAGCGGCGATATTCAGTACAGCAAGAGCGTGGAGCACGTCCCTGTGACCGATTTCCGGTTTTCGGAAGATCGCCAAGCCTAATAGCATAAGGAAACCGACGCTTCCCACAGTGCCCAACGACGCGAAGTCATTCTCATTTACCAGCGGTGCCAGACGGTTATACTGCTCCTTGAACTCTGCCAGCCAAGAGACCCGGTGACCAGTAACTGGCAGGATTAACTGGACAAGTTTCAGCCCATACCCTTCGGCCTCTGTTGCAGACCGTGCCGTAGCAATTGAATTTTTTCCGTGTAGGTAGATGTAGCTGATGCTGGGCCACAAATTGACAAGCAACCCCAGGCCAAGAGTTACCAATAAGATCGCGCAGGCCAGCAGTTGCCGGAAATCCCTTCGATGAAGAAAACTGTATACTCCGGCAACGAGCAGGAAGAATCCGGCAAAGAACGCATAGTAGACGCCTCCCGATGCCACCAACAGACATATGGCGATACTCGCAACGGCTTTGGACCGAACCAGTCCCCATCTCCCTCCGCAGTGATCCTTCGCGTCACTGAACTGCAACTCCCCCAAGCCGACCCACATGATGACCATGACCATCAGCGGAATTAGGTAATACGATGCAAGGAAGATGTGCGACTCTCCCCGAAGAAAATGAAAGGGAAGAAAGGCAAAGAGTAGGCTGCCGACGACCGACGAGGCATAAGAAAGTCTGAAGCTTCTGAAGACAAACAATGATGCCATAACCGCTAACGGAAAGGTCAGGAGGAAGTAAAGATTCAGAACCATGGCGTAATCGGGCGTCCATAGAGACAAGAGCTTCATCACCAATATGTGGAAACTATGTGATGAAGGAAAGTCTCTTAGATCTGAACCGGTAGGCACCCCCAGGAAGTCGTTGTGGAGATACCATCCATTTTCTATGGTGCCTTTTATTAAAGCGCTGCCAAAGAGAGCATCTCCCGCGTATTCGAAAGGAATTGGCAGCTCGGCCTTCCAGAGCTTCATCGCCCAGACTAATATTACTGCGCACAACACGACTGCTCCGGCATAGGCCCCAATGGCTTGGTTGTAACTTTTCCTCGGCACGGCTTCTTCCCTTGTCTCTCCCTTGTACTGACTTCCCAGGAAGCCAATAGTTCCAGATATCCCGCCTTTTCGGCAGTGCATACAGGTCAAAAGGACAGTCAATACAAAACAGAGCACAACGATGGCTTTGACAACCAAGATCTCCGTGCCGAAGAGAGTAGCGACAACAGTTTAGAGGAACCAGTCCCTCATGGTCGCTCGCCTCGGAACAGTTGAAACGGGAGGTGCGCACGCCAAAGCGGTACGCTCTCCAGCAGAGCCTCAAGTCGGGAGCCCCATTTCCGATTGGCCAGAAAAGGTGGGAAAAAGCCGAAGCGAGTCATGGCGCACCGGGTAAAGCCGGCGCGCTCCATCGCCCGAAAGATCAGGCTTCGGCGCATCCGGACAATCCCTTCGTCCCCCTGCCAGGTCATGCCGGGCGTGATCAGGATCTGGAGGTAATAGAGGGGGTTGAAGGGGTTGGGCTCGAGGAAGACCACGCGGCCGCCGGGATGCAGGAGGGTTGCGATAGACTGAAACGTCAGATCCAGATCCTCCACGTGGTGCAGCATGAAAAACCCCAGTACCAAGTCGTATGCGCCGTAAAGTGGCGGAGGCGGGTTCTGGATATCTACGCAATGCAGTGTGATGTCGAATCGTCCGCCGTTATAACTCTCCAGGCGCTCCAGCAGGACAGGGGAAAGGTCCAGACCCTCTACCCGCACACCCCGCTGGGTCAGGAGGAGGGTGTAACGTCCCATGCCGCAACCGACCTCCAGCACGCGGTCATCGGTTGAAATATTGCCGCAGCAGATCATCTCGTCCACGTGCCGGCGGAGATACGGCGAGTCCGTAGGGACCATGTTCCGCTTGATCGTCCGCTCGAAATAGTGTCGCTGGCGGAGGTTATGCTCCTCGATCAACGTAGGTGCAGCCGGTCTCATCACCCTACCCTTTTCCAACCTGCGTCATCGGGGTTACTGAAGCGCGCCCCGATATAGGCCTTCACCGGCACCTGATGCGCACGTGACCCAAACTCCTGCCGGCTCATACGCCGCCTGTAGGAGATCGACCAGAAGAGGGCACGTACGCCAATCATCAGGCGAGCCCAGAAAGTGTAAGCGGACCCGCCGCCAGACCTCTGTGCCCGCACCACCGGGATGGATGCCAGCGGGAGCCCTGTGAACCCCATCTGTGCCACGAGGAACGGACGCGGGGTGTCATAGGCCAACAGGCGTTCCACCATCGCTCGATTCATCGCCACGAAGAGGCCGGCATCGGCAGGCACGCCGCTTGCTTTGTACAGGAGCCACTTGAACAGGCGGGAAGTCAGAAGCCGCACGTCCGACTCGTAGTGTCCGCGCCTCCCGGCGAATACTGCTCCGAACCCTTCCTGTAACTTGGACAGGAGCTCAGGAATGGCCTCCGGGGGATCCTGGAGATCTGCGTCCAGGACAACCACCCTCTCCCCGTGGGCATGGCCGAGCCCGGCCAGTACGGCTCGATGCTGTCCCATATTCGATGCAAGCGCAAGGACAGCTACGTGGGGATCGTTCCCGGCCAGACCCTGGAGTACGGCCAACGAGCCCGCCGGGCAAGCGTCATCCACGAAGACCACTTCATAGGTGAGTCCTTGGGTCTCCAACGCTTGGCGCACTCTCTGATAGAGCGCGGAGAGCGTGTCGGCGTTCCGATAGACAGGCACAACGACGCTGACCTCCGGACCATCAGTCGGCACGAAGAGAGCCCTCCTCGTCATACGCATGCGCATATTGCCGGAACCAAGAGACCGTTTTCTCCAGCCCTTCCCTAAGGGTATGCCGGGGTCTCCAACCCAAGAGTTTTTCCGCCTTCCCGATATCGGCTACCCAATGACTAGTGTCAAAGGGGCGGGCAGGATATTCCCCGATCCGCATCGCGATCCTTTGACCGGTTACAGACTGGACCAGTTCAACGACCTCTTCGTTGCTCCGCTGCTCTCCTGATCCCACGTTGATGACCTCCCCGGGCTCAAACGTCCCGGATGCCGCCCGCAAGCAGGCTTCCACCACATCCTTGACATACACAAAGTCATGGCGATAGCCCGGAGAGGTCAAGAGAAGGGGCTGCCCGGAGAGCGCAACCCGCATTGCGGAAGGGATCAAGCGGGTTGGCGCTTCCCACGGGCCGTAGACAGAAAAAGGACGCAAGATGATGACCGGCCGTTTGTGATCCCTGGCATACTGCCGGCAGATTAGGGTTGCCGCCGCTTTGGAAGCGCCCCGAAAAGATAGGGGGGCCAGGCGATCGGACTCGTTCAGGGGCCTTTCGCTGGGCCCATATTCAAGGGAACTGCCGACGTGGACGAAATTGATAACATCCAACGATTCCAGGGCCTCAAGCAGATAGATCGTCCCCAACACAGAGGACTTGATGAACGCCTCCCGTTCTTCAGGTAATTGAGGATGTCCACCGGAAACGGCTAAATGGAAGAGCAACTCAGGCCGGATCTCAGCGAGGATTCTATTGAGCGCCTCGCGTTCAACCAGGTCGGCCTTATGAATGGTGATCTGTGGCGCAATCTCAGCGATCCTCCACCGCCTCGTACTGGACCGGACCAACGCATGGACATCGGCGCCGTGGTGGATCAGTTCCCTGGTGAGATTAGCGCCGATGAACCCGGCTGCCCCCGTGACGAGGGCCCGCTTCCCTTCCAGGCTATGCGTCATCAGCGAGTCCATGCCGACCCAGCCGGCCACCCGGCGATCGCCTCCTTCAGCGTCAGGCGGTCCCGATCAACGGCCACTGGGTCCCGCAGACGGGCCACTTCCAACGCCTCAAGGATGCGCGGGATTTCAACGCCAGGATCGCGGCCCTGGATGTCCCGGTAGAAAGATCTCCGCAAGAAACTGAAGGAACAGTCAAGGAGGGCCATCTCCCCGATGATCAGCCGGCAGGGAATGGGTTCGCCGCGATCCGGCAAGGTCAGGCCGCCAAAGCCGAACGGGACATCCCGAAATGCTTCCCGAATCTGTTCCAGTGTGCCATCGACAACAGCCGTAAAGATGTTCGGTGCCTTCCGTTCAATCGCTAGGTCATTCAACCCGACGTAAACGCGAGCGATCGGCAGACATGCCAGCTTGTCTGCCAAGCGGACAGCCGCCACCGTCTCCACCAGAATCCCCACCCCGCAACGGCCCCCGACCCGATCCAGCACCCGTTCGACCTCTTCCACGGATCGCACCGTGGGCAGGAGAATCTCGTCCGCACCAGCCCCGATCGCCTGCTCGACCTCCGTGGCGATGGTCTCCCCAAAATCGTTGATGCGGCAGAGGACTGTGGCATCAGTGCAACCCCGTACCCGTCGCAGATCATCGAGGGTGTCATAATTAATCTGCGTGTCGGCGAAAGCCTGCCGGTCCGCTTTCCCGAGATGTTCCCAGTCGACAATGATCCCGCCTACCCCAGCCTTGACGGCCTGCCTGATGAACGGAGGATGGGTCGAAAACAGGACCAGCGTAAATGGGGGCATCGCCTCACCCCCTCCGGCAGGCGACGACTAGAGACGAACCCCACGGCCAGGGGATCCGATCGCCCAGCTTGACTTCCAGGAGGGTGATCCAGGTCAGGATCGCGTTGAGCCTCCGGGGAGGCCGCTCTTCCGCGTCCCGCAGCTTGGGCCCTTTCCTCCCCAGCAGACGGGACAGGACAAGGAAGGGAAACAACAGGCATTGATAGTAGCGCATCTTCAGCGGCGTAAACCCGGCCTCGTCGAGCAGGCGGGCGAGCCGGCGGCGGGTATAGCGGCGGCGGTGGCCTGCGGCCGCGTCCCGATAGCTCCAGAGCCATGGCATCGCGGGTACGGTCATCAGGGCCACACCCCCCGGCCGCAAGATACGGCGGACCTCTCCCATCAGAGATTGATCGTCCACGTGCTCGAGGAGATCCAGGATCAGCACGGCATCGAAGGTGTGCACCCCGAGGGGTAGGTGGATGGCGTCCGCCTGCACGAGCTTCGCGTCGGCCCTTTCCAGGCGCGTGGTCGCCAACCCCTCCGAGCGGATGTCCAACCCCACAACCTGATGTCCTTGTTCTAGGAGGTGCTCTACCATCCTTCCGGTCCCGCACCCCAGGTCCAGCACCTGCCGCGTTTCACCGGCCAGATATTTTCTCAGGAGCTTGTCAAGCAAGATGCGCCGGCCCACGAACCAAAAGTGCCAGCGCTCCAGTTCGCCAATGCGTTGCAGACGATCCGCGGGAAACTGATGGGGAGGGGAATCGATGCTTACACCGGACGATCCTTTCAGAGGATCCCTCCCCTCTCCCCGAAATCGATCGACCAGGGGAGCGTCCCGTTTCGTGAAGCAATCAGAAATCTTCACCCCCACGCCAGTTTCTACAACCTCGAAGAAATCCGTCCACGTTGACGGGATCTAGTGGGCTCCCCACCCGTCTGTCCCGGGAGCGCTGCATAGACTCCCTCCAGCGCCTTCATGTACTGGCACCGGTCGAAGAGCTTCGCGGCCTGCCGCCGCCCCGCCACGCCCATCACGCCATCTACGGGTTTCCGGCGCGCCGATTTACGGCGCCCCAGCAGCTCGTCCACTTCGGCTTCGAGCAGATCCCGCAGTCACGCCTCCAGTCCAGATACCGATTGATCGTCGTAGCCTCGTATCGTGTTTTTGCCATATCATTCCGGCAAAAGAGAACCTTCCCGCCTCGGATCACTTCATACGCCAGAAGGGGCGAAGCTTCATTGAGTACAACCAGATCTACCTCATCACCATGGATGATTCGCAAGATTTGGCTGATAAGATCAAGCCGCAGCTCAAATATCTCGTTCCTGGAGAGATTCAGCTCGAGGAGTACCGCAAAATCGACATCGGATAGAGGACCCGACTCCCCGCTCGCATAGGAGCCATAGAGATAGACCCCACGATCTCAGGATACTGCTCAAATGTTTGAGCAAGCCTCGGCAGGTAATCGCCTAACGGGATGATACGAAAGTCTTGTAACGGCGTGATCTTCCTCATGGCTCGCTCATGTAGCGGCTTCGGCCGCGACGATCAGCAGATAGTTTAAGGGCGGCCTCTTCTAAAACCTTCAGGGTCTCGCGGGCCGTCCGCTCCCAGGAGAAGTGGCGGCAGCGCTCCCGCCCAGCCCGTGTTAGCATGCGTCGCAACTCCTCATCGGTCAGGACCTGATGTATCGCATCGGCGATCGCCTCCGGGTCGTGGGGATCGAACAGGAGAGCTGCATCCCCCACGACCTCTGGGATGCTGGCCGCGTTGGAACAGACCACTGGGCACTCGGAGGCCATCGCCTCGAGGAGAGGGAGTCCGAACCCCTCGAACAGGGACGGAAAAATGAGGAGACTGGCGCCCCGATATAGCAATGGCATATCACCCCTTTCGACATGGCCCAGCAGCCGGACCTGTCCAGTGAGGTCAAGCTCTTCGACTGCCTTCAAAAGGGCGTGGTGTCCCCCACGCGCGACGCCGGTGAGCACGCACGGGAGTTGATTGCTGTACTTCGCTCGGAGCACGTGCAGGGCCTTGAGCAGGGTGGTGTGGTTCTTATGAGGCCAGGTGTTAGCCGGATAGAAGGCATACTGGGCAGGGAGGTTGTATTTCGACCGGACAGCCTCAAGGGCTGCCTCATCTTTCGAGAACAGGAACTCATCCCCTACGGCAAGCGAGATCGCGTGAATCTTCTCAGGGGAGATACCGTACCGCTCGACCATAGTCGATCGAGAGAATTCGGAGAGGGTGATGATCTTGGTGGCTTCTCGGCAGGAGGCGGGGAGCCGTTTCCGGTACCAGTCCGAAAGATCCTTTCTAAAGAATTCCGGGTACAATTCCGGTTGGAGATCAGGGATGCAGACGACGCTGGGCAGGCGAACATGGCAGGGCGCCAGGTTGATCAGCGGACAGAACCAGAGGTCGATTTTGTGTCTGCGGATGTTGGCCAGTATATGGGCGCTAGCGGTGGCATTGACGAGCCAGCGTGACAAACGGGGAAGCCGCTGGCCTACGGACCCCGCCACCTTCGCCGCTCCCCGTTCAGCATAGCGCAAACCCTGGAGACTTAGGGTGTTGACGTGCATGACGTTCGGGCGCTGAGGAAGGGCCTTGAAGAGATCGCGGTTGTAGTGGGTCACGTAGAGGTAGTACCTATGTTGCTGGTCGTGTGCCGTCAGGTGGGTCAGGAGGTTGACGGTGTACGCTTCCATCCCGCCGATCTGGCCGGGAAAAAGCGGGAGGGTGTTTACGCCGATACGCATAGATTAGGTCCCCGCGATGGCTCGGCGCGCTTGCACACCCCGAGCGTCCCACAAAGTCTCTTTTTGGGCAAAAGGGGCTATATCCACTTCAGCGCGGCTGCCTTGAACCGGATAAAGTCTTCGAGATGCTCACGCAGGATCTGCACGACAATCGTGGGGTCTACCCGCGCATAGTCGTGGACGATCACATTACGGAACTTGCTCATGCGGATCATGACATCTCGCCGAGCTGCGTCCAGGAGTCCGGCCTCGCCCAGGATGTCAAACGCCTCGGAATAGGTTGCCGGGACCCGGAGTCCCCGGTCGGCGATGATATGGTTGGCAATGTCCACGCACAGCTCGATGGTCATTTGGAGCGTCCGCTCGACAACACGCTGGGTCTTCCAGTCTCCTCGATACTGGTCGATGGTGATGTCCCGGTACTCTGATACTTGGCCCAGATACTGGTCAAGATCCGCCAGCTTCCTATTGCACACGCGCTGTGAGCCGTTCCAGCCACTGCCGAATCAGACGGGCATGCTCGGGCAAACGGGCAAACAGGGCCTCAGCTAAAGGCTCATTGTAGGTATGCACTGTCAAATTACGATCATCCATGATCTGGAGGGCCAGTTCACTCTCTTCTTCGCTTAGAAGCCCTACCTGAAAACAGGCCCGAACAACACCCTTGGGAGACCCCGATCTCAAACCCTCCACCTCCTGTAAGTAACGCTGAGCTGCCTTCCATGCCGCTTCCACGGTGTATTCAAAGCGTTGGATAGCCGCATCGCGTACAACCTTTCTGGGAGCGCTTTCTTGCAGAACTTGCTCCAGTGTGATCAGGGCTCTGAACGCTACCTCAATTCGTTCCTTTAATCGCTCCACAGAATTCCTTCCTCGAGGACTCGCCGGCGAAAGGCTACATCGGTCTGGGAGAGGTCCACCATCTCGATCGGATATGGGACATAACTTTCCTCCAACGCCTCCTGTAGGTGACTTAAAAGCCCGGGCGGGAGCGGTCCGAATGGCAGAATGGCGATGTCGATGTCCGAAGTGCGCTGAGCGTTACCTCGAACCCAGGACCCAAAAAGATACACCCGCACCGGCTGACCTTTCAGGTGCTGCAGTACGATCTGGTGAACGCGTTCAAGGTAGCCCTGTCTTCGATCCATAAGTGCACTTCCCTCTATGCTACGGCAAAAACCGTACCACACTCATGAGATATTGCACTGCACCAATCGCGGATAAAGTTCGTGCGCTTCACATTTTCGCTGGCACCAGGTTCTGGCAAAAAAGCCACGTTCGTCTTTAACGGGTTCCAGCTCGATGCCATAGGCGCCACGAAGGCGGGTCTCGCGAACTTCATGCCACCAGCTTGATCTCATGTCTCTTGCCCTCCAGCTCAACGACGAGAGTACCCCGGTCTTCGGTCAGTTGATCATTGGCATTCAGGGACTCAATGCCATAGACTGTTCCATCCGGAGCGATATCGATGTTCATTTCATCACTAATCTTGATCGTCGTGACTTGTCCGACCTTCTCGTGAATTCTCAGGTACGCGATGTTGTGCTTCGGATCATAGTTTAGTTTCATGTCTCCTCCGATCTTAGAAGAACTTGACGATGACCGTCAGGACGAGCCATCCGTCTTCCTCCACGGCGTAAGCTTCAACTTGCTTTGTTGAGTACATCTTGTCATTCCACATGCCGCTATACGGGAAGTTTCGTCGGAATCCCGTTCGGCCATGCTTTGCCGCAAAGCGTTCACCGTCTTTCACGGCCCTCTTGACTTCTTTCTCCGTCGTTCCCCTCTCTTGCATTCGCTCTACAGCATGGGGGTGAACTTACCTTCATGAGTTCATTCACAGGACGGTCGCTTGCTGTATTTGACTTGGAGCAGGTCCAGCGCTCTCAGGAGCGCTAGCGGTGGCATTGACGAGCCAGCGTGACAAACGGGGAAGCCGCTGGCCTACGGACCCCGCCACCTTCGCCGCTCCCCGTTCAGCATAGCGCAAACCCTGGAGACTTAGGGTGTTGACGTGCATGACGTTCGGGCGCTGAGGAAGGGCCTTGAAGAGATCGCGGTTGTAGTGGGTCACGTAGAGGTAGTACCTATGTTGCTGGTCGTGTGCCGTCAGGTGGGTCAGGAGGTTGACGGTGTACGCTTCCATCCCGCCGATCTGGCCGGGAAAAAGCGGGAGGGTGTTTACGCCGATACGCATAGATTAGGTCCCCGCGATGGCTCGGCGCGCTTGCACACCCCGAGCGTCCCACAAAGTCTCTTTTTGGGCAAAAGGGGCTATATCCACTTCAGCGCGGCTGCCTTGAACCGGATAAAGTCTTCGAGATGCTCACGCAGGATCTGCACGACAATCGTGGGGTCTACCCGCGCATAGTCGTGGACGATCACATTACGGAACTTGCTCATGCGGATCATGACATCTCGCCGAGCTGCGTCCAGGAGTCCGGCCTCGCCCAGGATGTCAAACGCCTCGGAATAGGTTGCCGGGACCCGGAGTCCCCGGTCGGCGATGATATGGTTGGCAATGTCCACGCACAGCTCGATGGTCATTTGGAGCGTCCGCTCGACAACACGCTGGGTCTTCCAGTCTCCTCGATACTGGTCGATGGTGATGTCCCGGTACTCTGATACTTGGCCCAGATACTGGTCAAGATCCGCCAGCTTCCGGAGGAGGAGGTCCCTGTCAACCATTGCCGTACCTCCTGGCCAGGAGGCGGTGTTCGAAGATGCGAAAGTCGAAGAACTCTCGGAGCGCAAGCGACTCGAAGAGGTGTCGGCGAAACGGATCGCGGTCGAAGATGACCCGTCGGGTCTGAAGGATCCGTCCCGTCAAGGCCGTCGGCGCCGTGTTGAGGACTACCACGTCCACCTCGTCGGTCTGCAGGTGCGTGGTCACTACGCCGATGGCCTCCAGCCGCCCCTCGACCAAATCGACAGAGTCATCAAGGTACACGGCCACATCCACATCGCTCAGGGGCTTGAGAGGTGAAACCGTCGCCCCGCCAAACAGGTAGGCGAAGAGGACACCGGAGCATTGTTGCAGCGCTGGGCCAAGGGAGCATAGCCGCTCCTCAATATCTTTAGGGAGCGAAGTCTTATGAATCATTGCGGCAAACCCTTTCGGTCTGGAAGCAGGATCGAGCGGCACCTTTTAGCGATCATGCGTACCCCCTCTATCTCCTGCAAGTACCGCTGAGCTGCCCTCCAGACTGCTTCAACTCCACAGAATTCCTTCCTCAATGAGGACTCGGTTAGCTCCCCATCTCCAGACGGCCCAGGGTGATGAGGCTTTCCAGGTCGTCCAGTGCGTCGGGCAACCAGCGGCGGAATGTCTCCCGCGTCTCCTGGCGACGCGGCTCCACTGCTAGTCCCAGCATCCGCGCCGCATCCGCCAGGTCCTGCGCCCGTCCCGCGTCCACCTTCATCAGGACAAGGTACGGGAGCTCCAGCACGGGAAGCCCCTGGGGGTCCTGTGTAAGCGACTGCAGCGCATCAGCCACCCACGGCGCATGCGACTCGATGACATCCACCAGAGACCCTTCAGGGGAGCGCCAGGTCATCCCCCCAATGGCGAGTTGCTGCACGGGAAGGAAGCCGGCATGCTCAAGGCGCACCGTGACGTTTTCGCGGTCAGCAGCAGCCACCAGGATGTCCAGATCCTGGGTGGTCCGCTCCGGCATGTAGGCCCTGGTGGCAACCGCGCCGACGACGGCCCATCGGATGCCAGTAAGCGTCTCGGTAAGGTCAGGCCAGCGCGCCACCGCGGTCCGGTCCTCCAAGAAGATCCTGGCGCTTCCAGTTCCCGGGTGAGCCCGCCGCCGGGCCATGTCTAACAGCAGCCTGCGGCGAGCTGTCACGGTCATTCCCATCCTCGTCAACCTCCTTATTCTCCTGTCGCTTGTGCTAAACATTGATAGCGTTCCAGATCCGCCTTCACCATCATCTCGATCAGCTCTCGGAAGGAGACTTTCGGTTTCCAGCCGAGTCGCGTTCTGGCCTTGGTGGCATCACCCTGCAGGTGATCGACCTCGGCGGGGCGTAGAAGCGTCGGATCGAGAACGACGTGCTGGTGCCAGTCAAGACCTGCGACACCGAACGCGATCTCCACCAGGTCTCGGACCGAGTGGGTCTCACCGGTCGCAATGACAAAGTCTTCTGGCGAGTCCTGCTGGAGCATGAGCCACATCGCCTCGACATAGTCGCCCGCATAGCCCCAATCGCGACGGGCCTCGAGGTTCCCGAGGCGCAGCTCTTTGGCCAGGCCGCATCGAATACGAGCGACGCTGTCGGTCACCTTTCGGCTCACGAACTCCTTGCCCCGCCGAGGTGATTCGTGGTTGAAGAGGATCCCGGAACAGGCAAAGAGGTTGTAGCTTTCCCGATAATTGACGGTCACCCAATGCCCGTAGGTTTTGGCCACTCCGTAGGGGCTCCGCGGATAAAAGGGGGTGCGCTCGTTCTGGGGGACCTGTACGGCCTTGCCGAACATCTCGCTGGAACTCGCCTGGTAGACGTGAGCGTAGGGGCACTCCAGCCGGATCGCGTCGAGGAGCCGGGCGACTCCAAGGGCGGTAAACTGGGCTGTCGCAACAGGTTGCTCCCACGAGGCGGAGACGAACGACTGGGCTGCCAAGTTATAGACCTCGTCCGGCTGCACTGCTCTCAAGACGGAGATCAGGGAGGATGGATCGAGGAGATCCCCGGAACAGAGGGTGATCCTTTCCAGGAGGTGCCTGATCCGGGTCAGAGTGTCGGTGCTGGACCGACGGACCATCCCGAAGACCTCATAACCTTTCTCCAGGAGGAACTCGGTCAGGTACGATCCATCCTGACCAGTGATCCCGGTGATGAGGGCCCGCTTCACGGTCGCCTCCGAACACGGGGATCCCAGAAAATCGCCCGGTTGATCAGGAGCGGCAACCTCACCCTGAGCCATCTGAGCACAGGCTCAGGCAGGAGTGTCCTGGCCGGATACAGCACCGAGCGGGCGATCGGCCAGGAGATCCCTTTCAGGCGATAGTATGCATAGCAGACGCGCCAATGGGGGGAGATGCTCCCGAACTCACGCTGAGCGACCTTGTAGATCTCTGCAAACAGACGATCCCGCTGAGACCAGGTTTTCGTCTGCGGATAATGGCGGGTGTTGGCCACAAAACGGGGAATTCGTTCGAGTCGGAACCGGCGCCCCAATCGGATCCATAGGTCGTAATCCATGCAATACTGGAGGGTCGCATCGAGCCCCCCGATCGCCTCAATAGCTGATCGGCGGCAGAAGGCGGCCGGCTGGCAGATGAGACAGGCCTGGGCCAGCCGATCCAGATCGAAATCCTCGGTCGGGTAGATCCCGATCACCTTGTTTCGCTCGTCGATGTAATGGGCGTCTCCGTAGACCACGGCCGTCTCGGGGTGAGCGGTTAGATGTTCAACCACGGCGCTCACCGCGCCGGGCTGGTACGTGTCGTCGGAATTCAGCCAGCCAAGAATCTCGCCCCTGGCGAGACGAAAGCCTGAATTCACGGCATCCGCCTGGCCCAGGTCATGCGCCGATCTCCAGATCAATCGTGTGCCATAGCCGCGTAGGGTGTCGAGGGTGTCGTCGGTGGAGCCCCCGTCCATGACGAGGTATTCCAATCTGGGATAGTCCTGCGAGAGGACACTCTCGATGGTGTCCCGGATGAACCGCCCCTGGTTGAGGGAGGGGGTGATGATCGAGACCAGCGGGAGCGGGTTTACGCCATTAGACATGGCTCGTCCCCTCGGAAGCTGCTCCGGCTCAAGCGATGAGCCTGCTGGTACCATTCGATCGTCCTGCGCAGTCCCTCCTCGAGAGGCACCCTGGTCTTGAACCCGAACTCTCGCTCGGCCCTGGAAGTGTCCAAGCAGCGACGGGGCTGCCCGTCAGGCTTCGTCGTGTCCCAGGTGATGGTCCCGGTAAAGCCGGTCAGTCGCGCGATGAGGTGGACCAGGTCGTGGATCGAGACCTCGAAGCCGGCCCCCAGGTTTACCGGATCGGACCTGTCGTACAGCTCGGTGGCCAGGACGATTCCTTCGGCGGCATCCTCGACATAGAGGAACTCTCGCGTGGCCTTCCCTGTCCCCCAGACAATGATCTCTCGCTGACCGGCGGTGATGGCGTCACAGCACTTCTTGATGAGGGCCGGGATGACGTGCGACGAGGCGGGGTCAACGTTATCGCCAGGACCGTACAGATTAACCGGCAGCAGATAGATGGCGTTGAATCCATACTGATTTCGGTAGGCCTGGGCCTGCACGAGCAGCATCTTTTTGGCCAGCCCATATGGCGCATTAGTTTCTTCGGGATAGCCGTTCCAGAGGTGCTCTTCCTGAAAGGGGATTGGGGCGAACTTCGGATAGGCGCAGATCGTTCCGATCGCTACGAACTTGTCGACGCCGGATAGGCGGGCGTGCTCCATGACAAAGGCGCCCATGAGTAGGTTCTCGTAGAAGAACCTGCCGGGATTTTGCTGATTGGCGCCGATACCTCCGACCACGGCGGCCAGGTGAATGACCACACGAGGTTGAGTGTCGCGGTAGAGCCGAACGACCTCAGACTCGCGAGTCAAGTCATACTGGGCCTTTCGAGGGGCGAACAGCCTCGTGAAGCCGCGTTCCGTCAAGGCCTTGACCACTGCAGAGCCAAGGAATCCGGCCCCACCGGTAATGAGGATGGGATGATCGTTTTCCAAGGATTCTGGGATCATAGGGCTCCATGTTCCGGCTGCGCGGACGCTGATATCGGCATTGAATGGCACACGTTCGCGTAGTAGAAGTCAATCTAGCATAAAATTACGCGCTTGATCCAATGAAGTCAAGGAATTTGGCTCATGGCACGAAAGTATGGACTACGCTTCGGTTTCCCTCCCCCGCTGTCCTCCGTCTACTTCGACGATCACTTTTCTCTCCAGGCACACGAAGTCCATAATATACGGTCCGATCGGATGCTGGCGTGAGGAAGGGATCTCCCCACACTTTCCTGCCAAGAGCCAGGAATTTGAGGGGTGGCCATCGTTTCGTAGTGCGCTTGGAGCCGGAGCAGGCGGTCCTCAACCTTGGCGAGGGATGGGGCGGTGAGAATTGGCTAAGCGCTGACGGCTGAACGCTTCTCAGCAGCCTATACCTCGACCACCTCGTCGGACATGAGGGGATGGATCACCAGGCCGGTAAGGAGCTTGGGGTAGAAGAAGGTTGACTTTGGCGGCATCCGTAAAGCGGCCTCGGCCACCGCCTGGACCTCGGCGATTTTAGTTGGATTGAGCAAAATGGCCGCTGCCCACCCCCCTTGCTGGACCAGCCGGATGGCCTCCGCGGCATCATGGTAATAACTAAGCGCATCCTCTGGAAGATCGCACAGCCCATGCCGGGACCACGGCCCCTCGATCAGAAGCGCATGAACGATGGTGACATCCAGTCGCCTGTAGACGGGTGGCTTATCCTCCTCCACCTTGGCCTCCAGGGCCTGTTCATCGGCGAGCGTCAGGAGGTATGCACGCTCCTCTCCACCATACAGGCCAAAACAGTGCGTCCCCTCTTTGGTCTGTCGCAGGTGGCTGAGCAGGGCCGAGGCGGCGGCCGCAGGGTCGCGGGGGACAGGCAGCCTCTCGACGGTGAATTGCCGGGCAAGCTGGGCCAGATATCCATCCAGGCTATCGCCCGGCAGGTGTCTAAGCAGCCGATGAATCGGCAGGATGACCAGGCCGGGGTCTTCGGCGCTGACCAACGTCATCATGATGTAGTTGTATGGCCGTCTCTGCGTCTGGGCGGGGTCACCCTTCTCCTTCGCTCGCATGAGATCTCGGAAGGCCAGCGCCGTCTCATACCGATGATGACCATCCGCGATGAAGATCGGCGTTGACGCACACTCCATCTGAAGCCTCCCGATCGCCTCGCGATCCTGACAGATCCAGACCCGATGGCGGATGCCGTCCCAGTCACAGAGGTCAATGGTCGGCTTGGACTCCTCGGCGGCAGCCGCCAGCCGATCCAGCTCAAGAAGGCGACCGGGATAGATGCCGAAGACAGAGCTCAAGTTTGCGTGGCAGGCCTGCATCAGGCGAAGTCGGTCCGCCTTGGCTGCTCCCATTGTTCGCTCATGAGGGAAGACCGTACGATTACCGAACTCCTCCAGACGAACCAGTCCGATCAGACCGTATCGCGTGAGCGTCCCAGCGTCAGGGAGCTGAAAGGTCTGTTGGTAGAGGTACACGGCTGGCGCAGGGTCACGAATCAGCACCTGTTCGGTTTGCCATCGGCGGAAGCAGTCTCCCGCGCGACTGTATTGGTTCCGTACCGCGTCGTCTCCCGCCAGCGCCTCGCCCAGGATCAGGCGGATCACGTTCTGCTCGTGGCGGGCGTGAAAGATTCGCTGTCCTTCCGATGAAATGACATCATAGGGCGGAGCCATTACCAGGCTCAGCTCTTTCACGAACTCGGGATTGTACCGTAATCCTCTGAAGGGTGCGATCAACGCCATGGTGCCCTCTCGCCCGTACGATCCAAAATCTCTCTATCCCCCGTAAGTGAGTGAGGCCAACCCTGCGTAGATTTCTGGGCGACGGTCTTGGAGGAAGGGCCAGATGTCCCTGACCGTCTTGACCCATCTCAGATCGATCTCGGCCAGGATCACGCCCTCGCTGGCACCGCTTGGCTCCACTACGAAGTCGCCGTTCGGATCAACGCAAAAGCTCTTACCGTAGAAAGGCAGCCCGTCCTCACCCTCGACGCGATTGACCCGAAACACAAAGACCCCGTTGTAGACCGCGCTCCCGACAATCGCCCGCTCCCACTTGGCAGAAGATGCGACTACCGAGGCGGACATCGGCGCATAGATCACGTCGGCCCCCTGAAGGGCAAGCAGGCGCGACCCTTCAGGGAAGAAATTATCCCACGAGATTTGGATGCCGATCGTGGCGTATCGGGTATGGAACACGGGGAATCCCTGATTCCCGGGCTGGAAATAGAACCGTTCCTGATAATTCGTGAGCTGCGGGATGTGATTTTTCCGGTAGCGACCCAGTAGGGTCCCATCGGCGTCAAACACGAGGGCCGTATTGTAATAGGCGGTATCGGCACCGCGCTCGAAGATCGGCGCGACCACAGCGACTTGGCACTCCCGTGCAAATGCGGCAATCGCCTCACTGAACGGTCCAGGAACGGGCTCGGCGGTGGCAAACTGCAACTCATCTACCTGACGGGGGAACCAGGGCCAGGCAAAGCACTCCGCAAAACAGATGACCTTCGCCCCCCGTTCGACCGCGATCCTGCCGAGTTCCAGTGCTCTCTCCAGATTGGCCCGAGGGTCAGCCACACACCCCATCTGGATTCCCGCAATCGTCAGCATGCTGTTGTCCATTCCCACTCTTAGATCAGCCGAAAGATCGGCCCATACGGGAGCATCTCTTCAAAGACCGCCGGATCGCCGATCCCCGCCTCTCTTCCCTCCGGGACCGTGAGCCGGGCCGTAACCCGCAGCCCCTCGTCCAGATCGATGACCGCGATGTCGTACGGCTCCTGCCCCAGAAAGACAGTCGGCGGCACCCGAATAGTCGTGAAGGAGGTGAGCGTGCCTCGACCCGACAGGTTCACCGACAGGATGGTTGGCGCCCCGCAGCGCCGGCAGGAGTGTTGAGGCCTGGCAAACAGGCCCTTGCAGGCGTCGCACTCAAACGCCTCGAATGAGGCCATCCTCATCGCCGCTTCAGGATGTGGACCGTACTGACCGCCCCGGTCCCACCAAGGTTGTGAGCCAGGCCGATTTGGGCGCCCTTTACCTGGTTGATCGCTTCGCCCCTTAGCTGCCCGACGATCTCATAGATCTGGGCGAGACCTGTGGCGCCCACCGGATGTCCCTTGCTCAGCAGGCCGCCGCTCGGGTTGATCGGGAGCTTCCCGTCAAGCGCCGTAAGCCCATCGGCGACGGCTGGTCCCCCCTTCCCTTTCTCTACGAATCCCAGATCTTCGATAGCCGTAATCTCAGCGATGGTGAAGCAATCGTGCACCTCGGCCACATCGATATCGTTCGGGGCGAGACCGGCCTCTCGGTAGGCCTGCTGCGCGGCAGCCACCGAGGCTTCAAAGGTGGTCAGGTCCGCCATCTCGAACAGCGTCGCTGGACCCATGGCGTGACCGGAACCGATGACATCAATCGGCCGCTGGGTGAACTCGGCTGCCAGATCGGCCGCACAGAGGACGGCAGCCGCGGCGCCATCGCTGATCGGCGTGCAGTCATACAGACGAAGCGGATCGCAGATCAGCCTTGAGCCCAGGACCTCCTCCAAGACCACTGGCTTCTGAAAGTGGGCTTTTGGATTGGCGCTGCCATTCTGCCGGTTCTTGACCGAGACCATCGCCACCTGCTCGCGCGTCGTCCCGTACTGGTGCATATGCCGCCGCATGATGATCCCGAAGGTCCCCGGGAAGGTGAGACCAAGCCGCATCTCGCTCTCTGCGTCGCCGGCTGACGCCAGCGCCTCCGTCACCGCCCCTGTCTCCGCCGAGGTCATTTTTTCGACACCGGCAGCGAGTACGATATCGCACAAACCCGATGCAATCAGCAGCACCCCATGACGGAAGGCGATACCGGAGGAGGCGCACGCCCCTTCTACCTTTGTACAGGGAATCGGCCCGAGGCCGAGCCGATGCGCGACGATCGGGGCCAGTGACCCTTGATGGACCAGAGCCTCTGAGGCGAAGTTGCCGAGGTAGAACGCCTGCACCAGGCTACCCGGGACCTGTGCATCATGAAGGGCCTCCCGGCATGCCTGCAGCGCCAGGTCAGTGATACCGACGCCGTTCTGTTTCCCGAACGGCGTGCATCCGATGCCAATGACCGACACCCCACGCATCACGATTCTTTACGCTCGATACACTCACCTTCATCCGCTTCCACCAAAATCCCCCCTCGCCCCCCTTTATCAAAGGGGGGACTGGAGTTTGGACATTTTTCGTTCAAGTATCGGCGTACAGAGCGAGGTTTTTAGCGAAGTCATGATTAAGGAATTGCGAAACAGACGCTTCGTTGGTGTCCTTGCGGAGCAGCGTAACGAT
>Ga0080064_1003851_pt1 | contig 20549 bp, 19 predicted proteins | sample Subgrocontami54m_FD_69260 | JGI IMG/M metagenome (GOLD analysis project Ga0080064, IMG submission 69260) | Subsurface groundwater microbial communities from S. Glens Falls, New York, USA - GMW46 contaminated, 5.4 m (SPADES assembly) (version 2) ...
GCGCGGACGGTGACCCGAGGCGTCCCGAGTGCCCGGCTGATGAGGCCGAACCCGCGGGCGCCGCGCCCCGCTCCATCTTCCGAGCATCACCGGTTGACGCCCCTCAGTGAGCGAGGTGGCAGGAATATAGTCCTTGATTATGGCGAGATTATGGAGGGAAACAATCCAAAAGCACGTGCGGCTTTCTCTTTCCCCATAGTTCACAACAACCGCTTATGGTCTGAAAATCGGGCCTATTGACTCCGGCCTTGACAGAAATCCCGGCATTTTTCCGATCGCCTTATTTCATAGGGCCCGAATCTGGCCTACTACGGACGACATTGTGCACAGCTGAGTCGGCCGTATTTGAGGAGCCGCGATGGTAAAGCGACGCAAGAAATTATTGGAAGCAGACGCGTTTCGAGCTCGTGTCTTACAGTTGCGCGCTATTCCGGACGCGGGTTGGCACGATTGGGAAGCTGATTGGCTCGACGACGAAGCCAGTCGGTACAAGGACTATATCTATACCGACAAAGAGCGGGTCATTTTGAACCAGCTCATCGCCTCAGCCACGCCTTTTGAGGGTTACAACGGCTTCAGCATTTCCGAGCTTTTGCATATTGCCTATCGCCATCGTGCCGACCTCAACGAGGACAGCGAGGAGTTTGTCGAAAGGCATTGGCGCCGGATGCCACGGACGCTCCGAGTGCGTCAGCTTGACCGCCTCGCGAGCTTGTGCCGCCTTACTGAGCCGGTGGGACGTGACGAGGAGGTCGATCGCGCGCTGCGCGAAACTCACGGACAAGATGATGAGTTGCACCGCGAAGTGCCCGAGTTCGTGCAATACGCTTAGGCCACTCACTTTACCGGCGCGCCGGCGTCTTCTGTTCCAAGTTGGGCGCGGCCATGGGACTTGAACCCACATCCCCCTGCCCTTACTCTCCCGTTTGCCTAGGACGGAATTTCAGCAGACGGCAGGCGCTCTATCCAGTTGAGCTAAGCCGCGTAGACCCTAGCTTGCCGCTGCTGCCTCCAATTTTTTGGATTTCAGCTTTTTCTGTTCTGCAGCTTTCGTGAATTCCGGTTCAAGCGCCTTCAGCTTTTGAATAAGGCCGGCGAATGAGTAGCCATTATTGATTTGGGACTTCTTGCCCGAAAACCGCTCGATCCGCTTGATAAGGCCGGCGTCCTCCAACTCGGTGATGTACCGCTGGACCTGACGCGGGCTTTTTCCCATCCGGCGTGCGATCGTTTCCTTGGCCGGGAACGGATATTTGTCGGCGTCCCACCAGTGCTCGCAGAGCTGGGCGAGGACGTTGAACTGAGGCGGGCTGATTTTCAGCTTGGCCTGAGCCCGCAGCAATAAATTCGGCAGAGCCGTGTAGCCGAACTTCAACACTTGGGGCGACCATTTGTCTTCCGCGCGCTTACCCGTCTTCTTCTTATGCGGAAGAGGGATCACGATGGCCGAGGCGGGTGGAGGTGTCGGTGTTTTTGTCATAAGAGGAATTTGCTCCGCTCCTTTTTACGCGGCAATACCTGCGGCGCCGCTAGGGGCGGTCAGATTTGACTAGGGGTTACCTGGTACTGATGCGTACTACTGGTGCAATGGGTGCTAAATGGCGCTACGTGATTCTTCGCAAGACATGGCCGACGCCCGGCCCGTGTCAGATATGTCTCCCAGGCCAAGACACCCATGACCCCCGGAAAATTTTCGGAACTTGATCCCCGGTGGTGCCGGGCGGCAGCATTTGCCCGCGTTGTTCGCGGCGTTGCTGACCGGACTGGGTTGCGTGTCACTGGCAGACGGCGCGGGTGACGAAGGTTTCGACCTCGCATTCGCCCGGTTCCGGCGACCGGCCGGAAAGCCAGATCCGCGCCGGGCATTTCTGCGCCGATTGGATGTCCAGGCTGGTGCCGGAGCCGAAGCCCTTGCCGCGGCAGACCGCGTCGGCGGCCACGCGGCAATCGGGGGCACCGTTGGGAGCCACGGCGCAGCGCTCGCGCCCGTCGACCACCCGCGTCCGGGGCAGCCGCGCGACGGTATCCGCGGCATTCTTGGCGGCGCCCTTGGCGGCATCGGCGGCGCTCTTAGCCGCATCCTTGGCGACGTCGGCGGCGTCCTTGGCTGCACCGCTGGCGCGATCACCCAGATCGCCGATCGTGCCGCCGGCGCCCTGAATGCCGGACTTGAACCGATCAAAGGAATCCTGGAACCAGCGGCCGATGCTCTCGAGCATGCCGGGCTCGGCGCGGCGCGTGGTTTCTTGCTGCGCAGGCGAGGCGGGCTGCCGAGGCGGCTGCGCCTCCTGCGCCGTCACGGCCAGGCTGAAAAGCAGCACGGCGGCTATCGCAGCCGGGGGCACGGCAATGCCGCGTGCCCATCGGCCGGGCAGATTGGACGGTCTATTCCCGCTCATCAGGGCGTTCCCGCCGGCGTAACGGTGGCGCCGCCACAGCGTATTTCCGGCACCGCATAATCTTGCGCCGGTTCCGTGGCAAATTTGAGGAAGGCTGCGGACGGCGCAGGCACCCTAGAAGATATACACCGCGCCGATGATCCCGGCGATAAGGATGATCGCGCCAAGCCCCACCCACAATTCCAGCCGTTCCTCCAGTATGGCGCGGGCCCGTATACCGTAGCGGTTGAGCAGGAAGGCGACGAGATAAAATCGCATCCCGCGCGCGACAAAAGACAGCAAGATGAAAGGCACGATCGGGTAATTGGCAAAGCCGGAAGTGATGGTCACGATCTTGTAGGGGATGGGCGTCATGCCCTTCAGCACAATGATCCAGGCGCCCCATTCCTGATAGGCTTCGCGGAAGGCCTCGACCTTGGAGCCATAGCCGTAGAGCTGCATCAGCCACAGGCCCACCGAATCGTAGAGATAGGCGCCGATGAAATAGCCGAGGAGCCCGCCCGCCACCGACGTCAGGGTGCAAAGCGTGGCGTAAAAATAGGCCCGGTCAGGCCGGGCGAGCGACATCGGGACCAGCATCACGTCCGGCGGCACGGGAAAGAATGAGCTTTCCACGAATGACACCGTGCCCATGATCCAGGAGGCGTGCGGCTTGCCGGCGGCGGCGATGCACCAGTCGTAGAGGCGGCGTAGCATGGGGGGTCTGCTTAGCGGCGACGGCAGGGCATGTCTATGTCCGCCGCTTCGAAGCCATGGCAGGGCTCAGCGCTGTTTGCGGACGCGGCGGCTTTCGAGGGCGACGACTTTGCGCCGTGGAGCGGACACCGCCTGCATCTTTTGCGCCTTCGGCATCTTCTCGGCGATGCCCAGAAGCTGCTCGCGCCGGGCCATTTCGTCCCAGACGTCCTGCGGATGGACTCCGGCGGAGACCCAGAGCACGACGAGATTATAAATGAGATCGGCGCTTTCGCGCACGACGGCGTCATTGTGGCCGTGCATGGCGTCGATCACCACCTCGACCGCTTCCTCGGCCAGTTTCTTCGCCATTTTCGCGCGGCCGGATTGCAGCAATCGCGCGGTTCGCGACGCCGCCGGGTCACCGGTGCGGGCCGCCAGGACGGCCTTATGCAGGCGGGCGATCGAATCACTCATGCAGCCCACCATAGCGCGAACTCAAAGCCCATGCGTTAACAAGGCCATACGCGCGGGCCATTAAGGCTAATACGGCTCTCGCCGCAGACGCTGCCGGTAGTACCGGGTGGGGCGTCATAGCTGGGTTCATCATAGCCATAATAACGCTCGCGGTTGCGCTCGCGGCGCTCCTCGGCCGCCATGGCAGCGATCGTACCCATGATTGCGGCAAAAGCGGCAATCGCGAGCGCATCTCCGGCACGCTGCCGGCGCGGCGCGGCCGATGCCGTTGTCGATTGCAAGCCAAAAGCAAGCGCAAGGGTAATGACACCGATAGCGGCCGTCGCACGGTTGGTTCGCGGACGCATGATCCTCTCCTCATTGGCAAAGCTCTGACGCATGGCCTGCAACTCTCAGAGGCGATTAAGGCGAAATACGACGCGCCGAACATGATCTTTTGGTAAGAAAGCGGTGCAGCAAACGACCCCGCGCGGCCGCTGTTAGGGATGGCGACGGCAATTTCCGAGCCCGGTCTTGCTCTTTGGATTGCCATGATCTTTTGTGAAGCTTGTTATGAGTGGGAGGCGAGAGGGAAAGAATATGAGCTTGCGTCACCTCGCGCTCGCTCGTGCCGGGTTTGCCGCTGTGGCCGCTGTTTCGGCCGCGCTCGCCGCCGGCCCGGCCGCGGCGCAAACGCCAATCAAGGTCGCGCTCGATGGCAGCTTCGAGGGACCGTCCGCTCCTTTTTTTGTCGCGCAGGACCGGGGCTATTACCGCACCGCAAAGCTTGACGCATCGATCGATGCGATAAGCGCGGCGCCCGACGCGATCAGCCGCGTCGCTTCCGGCGCTGCCGATGTCACGCTCGCCGACATCAATACCGTCATGAAATACCGGGACCAGAATCCGGACGCCCCGATCAAGGCCGTATTCATGGTCTACAATAAGCCGCCTTATGCCATGGTCGCGCGCAAGAGCCGCGGTATCGCCAAGCCCAAGGATCTCGAAGGCAAGAGGCTGGGAGCGCCCGCCGCCGACCCGGCCAGCGCGCAATGGCCGCTCTTCGCCAAGCTCAATGACATCGATATTTCCAAAGTAAAGATCGAGAACGTTGCCGCCGCGGTGCGCGAACCCATGCTCGCGGCCGGCCAGGTCGATGCCGTCACCGGCATCTCGTATTCCGTCTATCTCAATCTCAAGGAACGCGGCGTGCCCATCGACGATCTGCTGATTCTGCCCATGGCCGACTACGGCCTGCAGCTCTACGGGGACGCTATCATCGTCAACACCAAATTCGCCTCGGATCACCCCAGCGCGGTGAAGGCCTTTCTCCTCGCGTACGTGAAGGGATTGACGGCGACGATCAAGGATCCTGCGCGCGCCGTGGACTCGGTGATCAAGCGAAACGAAGCCGCCAAGAAGGATGTCGAGCTGGAACGCCTGCGCATGGCGATCGAGGACAACATCGTGACCGACGAGGTGGAAAAGAACGGGCTGGGCGGTATAGACGCCGCGCGCTTTGCCCATGCGATCGATCAGCTCGGGCAGACCTTCAAGTTCAAGATGAAGCCCGCGCCATCGGACGTTTTCGATGCGTCATTTTTGCCGCCGGCGGCGCAACGCAGGATTGACGGACGGAAACGGCCAGGCTGACGCCTGCCGAATTTTGGACGTTTTTCTGGGTGAAACGGCCCAATGAACGCGGGGGAGCCGCCGACGTTAGGCTTGTTTTCCGCCCGGCTTTGCCTTCCATACCGCCATGGGCTTAAATAGACTGCCCGTGGAACTGAAAAGTTCCGAGGCCCGAGGAAATAGAACGGACCCCGACCTGTGGCATTTTGTGCAAAATTCCTGACCAGGGCCGTGCTTTTCGGTTGCACGAGCGTCGCCACGGCGATGCTCGCCGCTGCGCCCGCTTCCGCCGAGGCGCTTCTTCTTCTCGAAGCCGAAAGCGGCAAGGTGCTGCATGCCGAGAACGCCACCTATCCGTGGTACCCGGCGTCACTCACCAAGCTGATGACCCTCTATGTGACGCTCCAGGCGATCAAAGAGCAGCGTCTCGCGCCCGATACTCCGATCACCGTTTCGGCGAAGGCAGCCGCGCAGGCGCCGGCGAAGATGGGCGTCAAGGCAGGAACTCAAATCACCGTCGATAACGCGCTGAAAATGTTGATGGTGAGATCGGCCAATGACATGGCCGTGACGCTCGCCGAAGGCGTCTCCGGTTCGGTTGAAGCCTTTGCCGACGACATGAACGGAGCCGCGCAGCGCTTGGGAATGGTGCAGAGCAGCTATGTGAATCCGAACGGCCTTCCCGCCGACAACCAGATCAGTTCGGCGCGCGATCTCGGCATCCTGGCGCGGGCCCTGATCCACGATTTTCCGGAATATGAGTTCTATTGGCACATTCCCGCGATCAAGTTTGGCAAGCAGGTGACGCGCAACTACAACAAGCTGATGGAGCGCTATCCCGGCGCTGACGGCATGAAGACCGGCTACATCTGCGCTTCCGGATTCAACCTGGTCGCCACCGCGACGCGAAATGGAAAACAGTTGATCGCAGTCGTGCTCGGCGCTCCTTCCTCCTCCGTGCGCGCGGTGAAGGCCGCGCAGCTGCTGGAGCGCGGATTCAACGGCGGCGGCCTGACGTGGCTGACGTCCTCGCTCGGCACCGTGGACGCGCTCACGCCGATCGCCGCCGCGCCACCGAATCTGCGTGAAGAAATGTGCGGCGGTCAGCGTCGCCGCAACCACTCCGAGGACGAAGACGATTCCGACGATGTCGTGGCCTCCAACGGAGATTCTGAAGGGCCGTCGGTGACGCTGTCCGCCCTGCGGGCGCCGGCGGGTAAACCTTTCTCGTTGGCGCAATTGCCGCAAGCCAGCGCCGAGCCGATCGAGGTTTTTGTCGGCCCGCCGAAGAAGCCGTCGCGTGCGGCATTGATCGCGGCAGCCGCCGCCAAGACGGCCGCAGTCACGCCGAAAAAGGTCGCGGTCAAGCCGGTGCAGATCGTCACCGGATCCACCGCCACCGCCACCGCGAAAGTAGCCGCGGCCGGCGACGGGCCCTGGACGAGCCTGACCCCGACGCCTTTGGCCGAGGCGCCCCCGCCGTCGATGGCAGCGGTCCTGTCGGAAACACCCATCACCGTGCCACTCCCGCGGTCCCGGCCGCAGGTCAAGCCCCACAAACGCTGACGGCTTCGCGGGGCCCTCCCCGCCTGCACCGATCGATGGAAGGGCCGGGGCCCTTGCCACGCCGCAACGCTTTGCTCAATCTGGCCTGAAGCAGCACCGCATCGATTCCCCCGATTCGACGCGGAGGGGAAGCGCCATGGAACGCATTTGGCTCAAGCATTATCCGCCGGGGATTCCTGCCGACATCGACCCATCGAAATATCCCTCCCTCGTAGCGATGATGGAGGAAAGCTTCGCCAGATTCCGCGCGGAGACGGCTTTTGTCTGCATGGACAAGGCGATCACCTATGCAGAGGTTGACGATTTGTCGCGCGCGTTCGCCGCGTGGCTGCAAGGCAGGGGCCTAAGGCGAGGCGATCGCGTCGCCATCATGATGCCGAATATGCTGCCCTACCCGGTAGCCATTGCCGGTATTTTGCGCGCCGGGATGACGGTGGTGAACGTCAATCCTCTCTATACGCCGCGCGAGCTTGCGTTCCAGCTCAACGATTCGGGCGCCGAAGCGATTATCGTGCTGGAGAACTTCGCGGTAATGCTGGAGCACGCGATTGCCCACACCGCCGTGAAACATGTCGTCGTGGCCTCGGTGGGCGACCTATTGGGCCCGCTCAAAGGCCCGCTGACGAATCTGGTCGTCCGCCGCGTGAAGAAGATGGTGCCGCCCTACGCGCTTCCAGGCGCCACCAGGTTCAAGGAAGCCATCGACGCGGGCCGGCGCTTGCGCTTGGAGACGCCGAACATCAGCTCCGAAGACGTTGCCTTCCTGCAATATACCGGCGGGACAACCGGCGTGGCCAAGGGAGCCATGCTGCTTCATCGCAACATGGTGGCGAACACGCTTCAGGTCGACGCATGGCAGCAGCCAATATTCGCGAAAGAGCCGAAGATCGAGCGTATGACCGTGGTCGCCGCGCTGCCATTTTACCATATTTTCGGATTGACGGTATGTTTCCTCGGGAGCATCCGGATCGGAGGCGCCTGCCTGCTCATTCCGAACGCGCGCGACCTGCGCAATCTCATCAAAGAGCTTCGCAAATATAAGGTAAATTCGTTTCCCGCCGTGAACACGCTGTACAACGCGCTGCTGCACCATCGGGACTTCGCAAAAATAGATTGGAGCCTGCTCAAATGCTCCATCGGGGGCGGCATGGCGGTGCAGCAGGCGGTGGCCGAGCAATGGTTCAAGGCCACGGGCTGTCCGATTCTGGAGGGTTATGGGCTGTCGGAAACTTCGCCGGTGCTCACCTGCAACCGTGCCGACAACACGGCTTGGACCGGCACCATCGGCTTGCCGCTGCCTTCGACCATCATCTCGATCCGCGACGACAACGGTCAGGAAGTGCCGCTGGGCGAGACGGGCGAGATTTGCGCGCGCGGCCCGCAGGTCATGCCGGGTTATTGGCAGCAACCGGAGGAGACGGCCAAGGTCATGACCAGCGACGGCTTTCTGCGCACCGGCGACATCGGCGTGATGGATCAAAAAGGCCAGGTGAAGATCGTGGACCGGAAGAAGGACATGATCCTCGTCTCCGGATTCAACGTCTACCCCAACGAGGTCGAAGCGGTGGTCGCCGCCCATCCCGAAGTGCTGGAATGCGCGGTGATTGGCGTGCCCGACGAGCGCTCCGGAGAGGCGGTGAAGCTCTTCGTAGTTCGGAAAGACCCGAAGCTGACCGAGGCAGAGTTGCGGGAATACTGCGGCACGCAGCTCGCAGGCTATAAAGTGCCGAAATTCGTGGAGTTCCGGTCCGAACTGCCGAAGACGAATGTCGGCAAGATTCTCCGGCGCGCCCTGCGCGAGGAACCCTATAAGCCGAATACCGAAGCCGCCTGACGCCAGAGCATGATCGCCACGCCGTCTGTGAATCTCGCCGCTCGCGCCGACGTGCTCGCCTTCTGGTTCGAAGCCGGACCGAAGAAATGGTTCACCAAGGACGCCGGTTTTGATGCCCAAATACGCGAAAAATTCCTGCCAACCTATGAGGCGGCAGCGCAAGGGTGGCTCGCTGACTGGGAAGCGACGGCGGAGGGAGCGCTAGCGCTCGTCATCGTTCTCGATCAATTCCCGCGCAATATGTTTCGCGGTTCGCCGCGCGCCTTCGCCACGGATGCGCTGGCCCGCGCCGTTGCCGACCGCGCCGTCGCCCGCGGCTTCGACAAGCAACTGGGATTGCCGAAGCGAAACTTCTTCTACCTGCCGTTCATGCATTCGGAGGCCCTGGCCGACCAGGAACGTTGCGTCGATCTGTGCCGCGAAGCCGGAGACGAGAACACGCTGAAATACGCCGAGTTGCATGCCGACATCATTCGTCGCTTCAGCCGCTTCCCGCATCGCAACGCCGTGCTCGGCCGCGCCACCACCCCCGAGGAGCAGGCGTTTCTCGATGCCGGCGGCTTCGCCGGCTGAGAAACGGGCAGGCCCTGCCGTTGAACCGCATGCGGTCCAAATGGCGCAGCAAGAGCGGCTCGCTCTCCGAGTTCATTCGTCCCGCCAGCGCAGCAAAGGTAAAAGAACCCTGAAGCGATTGCCTCAAATCTTAACATCTTCGAACTGAATATTAAGGATTCGTTGCTAAGCCATTCGTGCAACGCGCCGTTCCCGGCACCGCGATGGAGATGGGTTTGGCCTTCATCGGCACTGGAAACAATCCGCCGCCAGCGCGCGCCGCGGCCGCCGCGCTCGTAGCACAGCTCAAGTTCTGGCTTGTAGACGGCAGCGAATCCTCCCGCGCCAACCGCATGGCCGGCACCGCCTTCGTGATCCGCGCCGTAGGCGCTGTTCTCGCTTTTGCCTCGCAAGTGCTCTTCGCGCATTGGATGGGCACCTTCCAATTCGGCGTCTATGTCTATGTCTGGACCTGGGTCATGCTGCTCACCGGCGTCATCGATGTGGGGCTCTCGGCCGCCGCGCAACGGTTCATCCCGGAATATACCCAGCGCAAGACCGGTGACCTGCTGCGCGGCTTTCACGCCGCGAGCCGATGGCTTGCGCTCGGTGTTTCCAGCGTCATAGCGGTCGCGTGCGTGCTGGCCATTATGCTGCTGCAACCCTGGTTCGACGATTACGAGCGCTGGCAGCTCTATCTCGCCTGCCTCGCGCTGCCGGTCTGCGGGCTGCTGCAGGTGCAGGCCGGCATCGCGCGCGCGCATAATTGGGTTCAGCTCGCGCAGCTTCCGACCTATGTCATCCGCCACCTTCTACTCATCGGCCTGATGGGCGCCGCCTATCTCGCCGCGTTCCCGACCGACGCCGTCACCGCGGTGCTGGTGTCGGTCGCATCCGTGTGGATCATCGGCATCGGCCAGCTTGTCATCTTGAACCGGAAACTGGCGTCGAAGATCGAGCTGGGCGTGAAGGCCTACGAAGTCAAAAACTGGCTCACGCTATCGTTGCCGATGGTCATGGTGGACGGATTCTACCTGCTGCTGACCTATAGCAGCGTGCTGTTGCTGCAACTGTTCCAGACACCGCACGACATCGCCATCTACTACGCGGCCGAGAAGACGCTGGCGCTGGTCGCCTTCGTGCATTTTGCCGTCACCCAGACCACGGCGCACAAATTCAGCCAGCATCATGTCGCGGGTGAGCGCGAAAAGCTTAGCGCGACTCTCACGCATGCCATCAAGCTGACATTCTGGCCGTCACTTGCCGCGACAATCCTGGTGCTGATCGCCGGCATCCCGCTGTTGTGGCTGTTTGGGCGCGATTTCGTCGCCGGATACCCGCTGATGTTCATCTTTGCGGTCGGCCTGCTGGCGCGCGCGGCGGTCGGCCCGCTCGCCGCCTTCCTCAACATGATCGGCGAGCAGCGCGCCTGCGCGGGCGTGTTCGCCGGCGCTTTTGCCGCCAATGTTCTGCTGTGCCTCATCCTTATTCCGTCATTTGGAATCTTCGGCGCGGCGATCTCGATCTCGTCGGCGCTCGTCCTCGAATCGGCGGCGCTGTTCTTCCTGACCAAGCGCCGCATCGGCCTTCATGGCCTGATCTGGGGCGCGCCCAAGGATAGCGGCGCCTTGCAATGACTGTGCTGGACAACGCCACCGCGGCAATCGCAAGCGCGCGGCGCGCCTCCGCGGCGGATCGCCATTCAGCGACGGCCTTGGAGGTCGAGGTGCGGCCGCTCGCGGCGCTGGAATCAATTGTCGAGCCGTGGCGGGACCTCGCCGCGCATGCCATCGAACCCAATGTTTTCTACGATCCGGCCTTCGCGCTCGCCGCCGCGCCGCTACTGGGAGCGGACGTCATGGCAGGCTTGGTATGGGCCAGCGGGACGCCGCGGCGGCTTGCCGGAATTTTTCCAGTGCGGATCGACCGGCACCGCTATGCCGTGTCCATGTCCGTGCTGGTGGCATGGACGCATCCCTATGCGCCGCTGGGCACGCCGCTCGTGCATCGCGAGATGGCGGAGCCGGTCATCACCGCCTGGCTCGATCACGTAGCGCACGATGCAAACCTGCCGGACCTGGTGCTCATGCGCCTATTCGCCGAGGAAGGGCCGTTCGCGGCGGCGCTCGCCTCGGTGCTCGCGCGCAATGGCTGCGAAGCAAAGTCCTTCGACCGGCACCAGCGCGCCCTGCTGGCACCCGGCGAGAACCGCGCCCGCTATTTCGAGCGCACCTGGGCCGCGAAGAGGCAACGGGAGCTGCGCCGGCAAAAGCGCCGGCTGGACGAACTTGGCAACGTAAGGGTGGCGCAAGCGGACGACGGCCCGGAGCTGGCGCGCAGTCTTGACGATTTCCTGGCGCTGGAAGCGGGCGGCTGGAAAGGCCGGGCCGGCACCGCCATGCTGAACAACGCGGGTGCCTGCCAATTCATGCAGCAAGCTGTCGTAAAGCTTGGCCTCGAGGGGAAAGCCTCCATTCACCGGCTTCTACTTGACGAAAAACCGATCGCGGCGAGCATCACGCTTAAGAGTGGAAACGCAGCCTGGGGCTGGAAAATTGCTTACGACGAAAATTTTTCAGCTTACTCGCCTGGGGTCATGTTGCTGGCCGCGGCAACGGAGACGCTGCTTGGCGACGCTGCGATCTCCCATGTTGATTCCTGCGCGGTCAGCACGCATCCCATGATAAATTGGGTTTGGGGCGAGCGCCTCACGGTGGCAGATTGCCTTATCACCGCGGGCGCAGATGCGGGATTCTCTTTCACTCTGGCGACGCGGCTGGAGGCTTTGCGGCGCGCCGCAATCGCGGCGGCAAAATCATTGCGCGATCAGATTCGGCGCCGCTGATTCCCACACTGTAACGCCTGGTGGCCCCACGGTAAGGTCTTTATCTTCCAGCGGCGCGGCCAGGATGAGTGTCCAGAAGACCTTGTATTTCGTGTTCGGCTGGTAGACGGTGGCGATGCCGATCCGTGTCACATCCTTGAGCAGCATCTTGGCGCGGTGCGGCGGGGAATCGCGCCAGCCGGAAAAAGCTTCGGCCAGGGTATAGTAACCGGCGCCAATATTTTCCGCTCCTGCCTTGTAATGATAGCCGGACGCCTTCATCCGGTCCGCAAAGGACCCGCCGGCGTTGTGATCGAGCTTGTCGCTCCGGGCCATCGCGCGCGCCTGCTGTTCGGCCAGACGCGTCAGCGCCGGGTCGAGCGTGACCGGACCGAGGCCATTGTTCTTCCGATAGCCGGAAATCATCGACGCGGCGGCGCGCGCGTCGACCTGGACTCCGGCCTGGGCAAGGCTGCGGTAGAAGCTCGGCTGCCCCGTTCCGGAATCGGGGTCGGCGCAGCCGGCCAGCATCGCGGCAGCAAGAGCGCAAAGAGCTATTTCCACAAAGGGCCTACACGCCGGCATTTGGGTGGATCTCCGAATCGGTCTCGTACTTTACCTGAGCCCCGCGGGCGGTGGGCAGATAGGGATAGTTAAGCATTCACTAACCATCTATTAACCGCAAAAAAACCCTCCGGACCTAGCATCTCTTATCGGCCTAACCGGTAGCATCATGTTTCGAATTTTCAACTGCCTGACGACGCAGCACGACTGGCGGCTTGTTGTTATCGCAGCTCTTGTTTGCCTTCTCGCAAGCATCGTCACAATCACGCTGTTCCATCGCGCGCTGGCGACGAGCGGCCGCACACGCATTGTTTGGCTGGTCATCGCCGGCGCCGCTTCGGGATGCGGCATCTGGACGACGCATTTCGTCGCGATGCTCGCCTACGATCCCGGCGTGGCCGTTGGCTATGACGTCACTTTGACGCTGTTGTCGCTTCTGGTGGCGGCGGTCGTTACCGGCCTGGGCCTCGCCACAGCGGTATACGGACCCCGCGCCTGGGCTCCCGCTGCCGGCGGTGTGGTGGTCGGCTTGGGCGTCGCCAGTATGCACTATCTCGGGATGTCGGCGTTGGAACTTCCCGGATATGTGGACTGGCATTGGGACCTCGTGACCGTATCGATCCTGTTTGGGGCCGTACTGGGCATGAGTGCGCTCATGGTCGCTGCGCGCCGCGGCGATATGCGTGGGTTAGTGGGTGCCGGCGCGCTATTAACGCTGGCGATCGTCGCCATGCACTTCACCGCCATGGGCGCCGTCGAGATCGTTCCTGATCTGGCCCGTGTAATTAACCCTCTGTCCCTTTCCCCCCTCTGGCTTTCCATTGCGGTTGCCAGTGCAACAATAGCGCTGTTGGGCACGAGCGCCGTCGCCGCCTTCGCTGACGGCCGCGTCCGCGAGCACAATTCGCGTTTGGAATCGGCATTGAACAACATGTCGCACGGCCTGTGCATGTTTGATGCGACCGGCCACCTTGTCGTCTGCAATACACCTTTTCTTGAGCTTTACCGGTTGTCGCCCGACGTTGTGAAGCCGGGTTGCTCTCTTTTTGACTATCTGGAACAGCGTATCGGAACCCGCACGTTCGGCGGGAACGTTCAACAATACCATGACAACATCATGGAGCTGATGACGAAGGGCGGAAGGGTCAGCACCGAAATGATGCTGCCTGACGGACGCATCATCTCGGTATTGAATCAGGCGATGGCCGGCGGCGGCTGGGTCGGCGTGCATGAAGACATCACCGAGCGTCGGCGTGCCGTGGAAGAGCGGGCGGCGATGATCGAGCAGGAACAGCGCCGCACGATGGTGGATGCTGCCATTTCTGCCTTCCGCGAGCGGGTCGAGTCTGTTCTGCGGACGGTCGGCGACAGCACGGCATCCCTGCGCTCGACGGCGACCAATCTGTTCGGTTCCTCCGATGAGACCTCCCAGTACGCCGAAGGCGCGTTGAAGACCTCGAACGAGGCTTCCTCCAACGTTGCCACCGCCGCCACCGCCGCTGACGAGCTGTCCAGCTCAATCGCGGAGATCAGCCGTCAGCTCCACCGCACCGCCGATGTCGTGCGCACCGCGGTGACCGAGGCGCAGGCCACTAACGAAGAGATCGCCGGGCTGGCCAGCGCCGCGGAGAAGATCGGCGAGGTGGTCAAATTGATTCAAAACATCGCCGGCCAGACCAACTTGCTCGCGCTCAATGCCACGATCGAGGCGGCGCGCGCGGGAGAAGCCGGCCGAGGCTTTGCCGTCGTCGCGTCCGAAGTGAAATCGCTCGCGGTGCAGACGGCGAAGGCTACCGAAGAGATCATCAGTCATATCTCGGCGGTGCAGGCTTCCACCGGCGGAGCGGTCGACGCCATCCGCCGCATCGCCGAGCGCATGCAGCAGATCAACGAATACACCTCGGATGTCGCGGCGTCCGTTGAGCAGCAGAACGCCGCCACCGGCGCCATTTCGCAGAACGTCTCCAGCGCCGCCGATGGCACCAAGGTCATTGTTTCGGTACTCGGCCAAGTCGCCGGCGCGGCCACCGGAGCGCGGGCGTCGGCGCAGACGATGCTCGCCACCTCCGAGGTGATGGAAACCGCCGCTGAAAAGCTGCGCGCGGAAGTGGAAGACTTCCTCGGCAAGGTCGCCAGCTGACCGCCCAGTCCGAGGCGGCGCGGCTCTTCAGCCCAGCAATCCAATAACGAAATAGGCAGTGGCCGCGATCGTCGCGGAGGCCGGGATCGTGATGATCCAGGCCACGACGATGTTGCTGGCCACACTCCAACGCACGGCCGAAATTCGGCGAGCGGCGCCGACTCCGATAATCGCGCCTGTGATGGTGTGAGTTGTGGAAACCGGAATGCCAAGCCATGTGGCGGCGAACAAAGTGATCGCGCCACCCGTCTCGGCACAGAATCCCTGCACCGGTGTTAAACGCGTGATCTTCGAACCCATGGTTTTGACGATGCGCCAGCCGCCGAACAGCGTGCCGAGCCCCATGGCAGCCTGGCAGGTGATCACCACCCAAAACGGCACGTAGAACGTGCTTCCCAGATGCCCTTGCGAATAGAGCAGCACCGCAATGATGCCCATCGTCTTTTGCGCATCGTTGCCGCCGTGGCCGAGCGAATAGAGCGACGCTGATATGAATTGCATGACCCGGAACCGGCGATCCACAGCGTAAGGCGTCGCTCGGACGTGCCACCAGGAGATAACAAGCACCAGCATCAACGCGAGGAAAAAGCCGGTCAAGGGCGAAAGAACGATGGCAGCCGTTGTCTTGCTCAATCCACTCCAGACGATCGCCGATAGGCCAGCCTTGGCCATGCCTGCGCCCACCAAGCCGCCGATCAACGCATGCGAGCTGCTGGAGGGGATGCCCAACAGCCAGGTGATGACGTTCCACGCGATCGCGCCGGTCAGCGCGCCGAACACAATGCGCGGATCAACCACCGTGGCGGCGATGATCCCGGTGCCCAGCGTTTCGGCGACATGCAGCCCAAAGAAAATAAAGGCGATGAAGTTGAAGAATGCCGCCCAGGCGACCGCATGCTGTGGCCTGAGCACACGGGTCGAGACGATGGTCGCAATGGAATTTGCGGCGTCATGCAGGCCGTTCAGAAAATCAAACAGGAGCGCAACCGCGATAAGCCCGATCAGCAGAGGCAGGCTGAGCGCGACGGCCTCCATTACATTCTCTCCGCTACCGTCATACGTGTTCGAGGACGATGCCCTGAAGCTCGTTGGCGACGTCGTCGAACCGGTCGACCACCTTTTCCAGGTGGTCGTAGACCTCGTTGCCGGTGATATAGGCCATCGGGTCCGCTTTCGAACGCTCGTACAATTCCCTGAGGCCGGTGTCGTGCATTTCGTCGGCCTGTCCCTCAAGGTAGGAAATCTTCTCGGCGATCGCGCCGATGCGCGCCGCGTGCGTGCTCATGGCGCTGAGCAACGGAACCGCCTCCTGCACCAGAAGCGCGCATTTGACGATGACATCCGCCATATTCTTCATCTGCGGCGTGAACTCACGGATGTTGAAGAGCATCACCGCCTTGGCGGTCTTCTGCATCATGTCGATGGAGTTATCCATCGAGGTGGTGAGATCCTTGATGTCACCACGGTCGAAAGGCGTGATAAATGTCCGGCGCACCGAAATGAGAATCTTCCGCGTGGCGTCGTCGGCTTCTTGCTCTCGCTGCATCACGATCTCGAACTGCCGGGGAACCGCCTCGCCGCCTTCCAGCATCGCCCGCAACGCCTCGGCTCCCGCCACGATGGCGCGCGCGTGCTGGGCAAAATACTCGAAGAAGCTATCCTCCTTCGGCATCAGCGCATAGAACCAGCGAAGCATGGTGCCCACCAATGACGCCGCAGCCAGGCAGCGGCGACTGCAATCCGCTTAACCCGAGGCGATCTACCTTAGCAAGGCAGCTGTGTAGCTAACCCACAATTTCATTGGAAAAATAGCCATGCCAGGCGCTTCAGCTCAAGCCGAACAGCCGCTGCGCGTTGCGGAACGAGATTTTCTCCCGCCGGTCCTGCGGCATGTCGATCGATTCCAGAACTTTGATCGTGTCGCGGATATAGCCGGGGCCCCTCTCCGGATCGAAAGGCGAGTCCGAGGCGAACAGCACCTTGTCCGGGTGATAGAAGGCAAGCCCGCAGACCGTCGCCGCGCGCGAGCCGAACACTGCCGTGTCGGCGTAGAAGTCCTTGAAATAGTCAAATGGCCTTCGTTTCAGCCGCTTCAACACGGCAGTAAGGTCCTCATCCGACGTGCGCTTGCCGAGCTGGTCCATGCCCGGCCCGACGCGGCCTTCGAAATACGGCACCATAGCCCCCATGTGATGCGCCAGGACCTTCAGGTTTGGCAGGCGGTCCATGATCCCCGAGAAGACCAGACGCGCCATGGCCGCGCTGGTCTCATAGGGCCAGCCGAAGGTCCACCAGATTTCATATTTGGATTTGCTCTCGGTTTTGTAGTCGGGCATGTCGGCGCCGCGGCTGGGATGCAACAGGATCGGCTTGCCATATTGCGCGGCGAGCTCGATCACGGGGAAGAACTGCGGCTCATCCAGCGGCGCACCATTCACGTTGGAATGGATTTGCAAGCCATTGGCACCTGCTTTGGTGAAGGCGCGCTCGGCTTCCTTCACGGCAGCGTCGGGCGCATTCATCGGCAGCGAGGCGACATAGCCGGCGAAGCGATCGGGATATTTCGCCACCAGCTCCGCCATGCCGTCATTGCCGAGGCGGGCAAATTCCGTCGTCATCTGCGGACTACCGAGCGCTTCCAGAGGCGGCATCCCGAGCGACAAGACCTGCGTGTAGTTTTTGTCCTTGAACAGATCCATGACGCGGAAACGCTCGTCGAGATCGTAGATGCACGGGATGCCGCGCATGCGTTTGCCGATGTCACGCGCGGCGCCTTCCGACGCCAGCATCTTGTCCCAGAGGCGTTTGGGAAAGAAATGATTGAAGGCATCGATGTATTGCATGCTGACGTACCGTCAGCCTTTGACCACGACGACTTCGTCCGGGCGGTCGAGCATCTTACGCCCCGCGCGGCGGCACCAGTTTTCCCAGGCTCGGTTGAAAGAATAAGGCCCGGTCCGCGCGATAATGTTGTCGATCTCCCCCGGCGTGAGGAAAGTGATTTCGCCCATGCTCATCGCCTGCATCTGCAGCTTGGCGCCGAGTTCGAGATAATAGGCGATGTAAACCGCCTGGCGGATGTCATTGCCAACGACGACGCAGCCATGGCCGCGCATCAATGCCGCAGGCCGAGAGCCCAGCAGTTTCGCCAGATCGCGGCCCATCTCCACATTTGCCACCAGCAGCGACGTGTCGCCGAACTTGTCGTGGGAATCCCACACCGGCACTTCATGGCCGATGCAGCCGCACATGTGATGCAGCGGCTTGAGTTTTTTCTTGGTCACGCCGAAGGGAAGCACGCTCGGGCTGTGGTTGTGGATGACGGCGTTCACGTCCGGCCGCGCTTCATAGATCGAACCGTGGATGAACCTTTCCAGATAGGGCTTGCGGTTTCCGCCGTTGATCACCGCGCCATCGAGGGCGAACTCCATGATGTCCTCGGGCTCGATGAGATCGGGCGCCCGCGCCCGCGACAGCAGGAACCGGCCCGGCCTGTCCGGGTGGCGAATGCTGGGATGGCCGAAGGAATCGACGATCCCCTCCCTGGCCAGGATGCGGTTGGCGGTGACAAGCTCATCGATCACGGCTTCCAGTTTCATCATGCGTGTTTCCTTGCCAAAACGCGAGAATCTGCGCGGGGGCGGGGGTGTCTGGACTTGTCCCTTTATCCTATATAACTCACGTTTTCCCAATCAATCGGAGTTTCCATGGCTGGCACGGATTTAATGCACGACGCCTCGCATGCTGGCGAAGTACGTATCGAAAAAAGCGAGGCGCATTATCCCTGCGACCGCATGGACACTATCACCCGCGCCGGGCTCAAGGCCGGCCTCGGCATGCCCTATGAGTGCAATGCGGGCGGCTGCGGCACCTGCCGTTTCGAGCTGGTGGAGGGCGAGGTGGAGAATCTCTACCCCAACGCTCCCGCGCTGACCGAGCGCGACCGCAAGCGCGGGCGCCAATTGGCCTGCCAGTCCCGCCCCAAGGGCGACGTCACCATCCGCGTGCGCCTGGAGGACATCTATATCCCACGAGTGAAGCCCCTTCGGCAGAAATTCGAGCTGGTGAGCGCGACCAAAGTGACCCACGATATTTCCGAGTTCAAGTTCCACGGGGAAAAGCCGCATCGCTTCCTGCCCGGGCAATATGCGCAGCTCTATATCGAAGGCGTACCGGCGCCGCGCGGCTATTCCATGAGCAATATCGCCAACGAGCCCGCAACGGACTGGGAATTCCAGATCCGCAAGAAGCCGGGCGGCGCCGCCACCACCGCGTTGTTCGAGCGCGTGAAGCCGGGCGACACGGTGCATATCGACGGGCCCTACGGCCACGCCTATCTGCGCGAGGATTCCCCGCGCGAGGTGGTTTGCGTCGCCGGCGGGTCGGGGATTTCGCCCATGCTGTCGATCGCGCGCGGCATGGCGGCCTCACCGAAGATGAAAGGCCGCACCCTGCATTTCTTCATGGGCGGACGCGCGCCGCGCGACATCACCGGCGAGGACGCGCTGAGTAAGCTGCCCGGCTGGGGCAAGACCATCCATTTTCACCCGGCGATCTCCGAGTCTGGTTTCACTGAACGCGGAGAGTGGTCCGGACATTTCGGCTTTATCCACGAAGTCGTCGCCAAAATGCACGGCAACCACATGCCAGAATTCGAATGGTACTTCGCGGGGCCCCCACCCATGGTCAACGCCATGGCGGAGGTGCTGCGCCTTGCCGGCGTCCCGCTCGAGCAGCAGCACTTCGATCGGTATTTCTAGCGCTGCTTCGCTATCTGCTTGGCACCGAGCCAATCCGTGACGGTCGCAGTGGCGCTCTCGGCAAGAACGTGGCCGATGAGAACCAGCACCGGACCGCTTGGCGCTTCCGCGGCAAGCCGCGCCGGTAGCTCACCGATCGGCGCGGCAATGATCGTCTCATCGGGCCGCGTGGCCCGCGCGACGGCAATCGCGGGCGTCACAGGATCAAGCCCCGCCGCGACGGCCTTGGCCACGAGGTCTGCGAGCGTCTTCATCGGCATATAGACCGCCGTGGTGGCGGAAGCGTCGGCCAGGCTCTTCCAATCGATGTCGTCGGGAAGCTGGCCGTTCTCGCCATGACCGGTCACATATTGCACGCGCCGCGCGTGCTTGCGGTGGGTGAGCGAGACCGCCAGCCGGCTCGCCACGCCCTGCGCCGCGGTGATGCCGGGCACCACTTCGATGGGGATTCCCGCCGCGCGGCAGGCGGCGACTTCCTCGCCGCCGCGTCCAAAGATCATCGGGTCGCCGCCTTTGAGCCGCACCACGCGCTTGCCGGCTTTGGCCAGCGATACCATCAGAGCGTTGATCTCATCCTGCTTGCAGGCCGGGCCGTGGCCGGTCTTGCCCACCAGCATCTTCTTCGCCTCACGGCGGGCGAAATCCAAAATCTCCGATGACACCAGATCGTCGATCAGGATCGCGTCGGCGGATTGCAGCGCCCGCACCGCGCGTAGTGTGAGTAACTCCGGATTTCCTGGACCGGCGCCGACCAAGACTACGCTGCCTGAATCCACCGCCGCGCCCTCGCCTTGCGTCTGCGCGAGGAAGCGGTCGAAATCCGATAGCGCCGGATCGCGGTTTGGATGCGTCACCGCAAAAGCGGTGAAAATCTGCCAGAAACGGCGGCGCCCGGCGAAGGACAGCCCGGAGGCTTTCACCTTCTCACGCCAGCGCCGGGCGGCACGCGCCCAGTGAGCAAAGCCTTGCGGGATCAGCGATTCGATTTTGGCGCGGATGGCTTGAGCGAAGACCGGAGCCGCCCCGTCGGTGGAAATGCCGATCACCAGTGGCGAGCGGTTGACGATGGAGCCGAAGGCAAAATCGCAGAAGGCCGGCTTGTCGATGACACTGACCGGCACGCCCGCCGCGCGCGCAGCGGCGGCGA
>Ga0080064_1003852_pt1 | contig 20549 bp, 21 predicted proteins | sample Subgrocontami54m_FD_69260 | JGI IMG/M metagenome (GOLD analysis project Ga0080064, IMG submission 69260) | Subsurface groundwater microbial communities from S. Glens Falls, New York, USA - GMW46 contaminated, 5.4 m (SPADES assembly) (version 2) ...
ATTTGAAAATTTTATTTATATGAATGAATATTTTAAAGAAAATGCAAAATATCTTAATACTTTGGCCTTAGAATGTAATGTTAAGGGTGGATTTTACCCGGGAGTGACAGTGTGTCAGAATTTCGATCTTGGCAGCGGACTTTTTACTTTGGAGACATTCCATTCAGTGTCTGCTTACAATTTGTCTAGTAGATTGATAGGCGTTCCTGTTAATTTTGCAGAACACCTCTATTGGAATGCCCCAAAGGGACATAAAGGGGTAAAGATAAACGGAGTTGATGTTACAAAGATGATAGAGCAAGACGAGATTATTGAATGGCTCCCTAGAAATAAAATTGAAATTCCCGGAATACCCACAATTATATTGGAGCAGCAGGGACTTAATTTTGCTCAGTTTTGGGTAGGGAAAAATTCAGCGGGAGAATACGATACAAATTATGTTTGCATAGAACCTGTTGAGGGAGATCCTAAAACCGGTTTTTTCGGATCGGAAAAAAGCTTAATAAAATCGGCTGGCATGCGTCAAACTACAATTAGAATAAATTTAGAAAAGAGTTAAGGTTATTCAAATTGACAGAGGTTTCTGTTTTGATTAATATATGGCTATGGCAGAAGTTGGTAAAGATAAAGATATAAAAGTTAAAGATAATCCAGAAATTGTAGCCGTTGGAGATAACAAAATTGGTTATGTGTTTAGAGCTCCAGGGCAATCTTTTCACTTGTCAGGACTATTTGAAGAAAGGCCTACAGACGCTGAAGAAGGTACAATAATAGACGTTTATCTTAGGACGGCGGATGGTAATATATTGGGATTGAACTATCTGGGTCAGTTAGTTGATCTAAATGAAGCAAAAAGAAATGGAAAGATTAAGGCAAGATCTGTAAATGTGGAGGACTTAAAAAGAACAAGAGTATTTGTCGGAGAGAAATTTCCTTTTGGCTTTGGAATAATTACAGATGAAATTGTTGAGATAGTTGCTGTAAATTCCAAGCCCCGTAGCTCTAAGGAAATTTACAGTAAAACAGGAGGTAAAAAAAACTCTATTGTTGAAGAATTTCAAAGTGGTTTCAGGCAGCCGTCTTCAGGGATTTAGTCGCCGAACGCAGTGAAGTATATAAATATTGCTAGCCCCAGGAAGAGTATTACATTTATCAAAATATTTTTAAACTCAAGATGCGGACGCTCCCTTTTATAGCGAATTAAATTGTAAGAAATTTGTATAATTGCGGCTATGGAAAAAATTGCAGTAACAAACAGAATTAAAAGCAGAATTATATCCGTATTGGCAGCTCCTAAATGAATACTTTTCCCGTATCTACTTATGACTAGCAGTGTAATTAAAAGCGCGAAAAGCCAAACATAAAGATCAACAGCCCAAGCATAGGATGCTTGCGAAGGAATTTTTAAGTACTGCTTTATCTTTTTTTTCATAATTTTGAAACTGAATACACGGGATGAATCTCCCTCCAGTAGTGCATCACATCGGTAACATATTGACCAGTTACTTTTATGCGTTCTCCTTTTTTAGGAATTAAAACATTGCTTTTATAATCTCCGCAGGCTTTTTTTTCAAAATCATGGCTTGAAGAATGGGCACAAACCGGTTCTAGCACCAAATCTCCATGAAGTTCAAAAAGGTTGCCAAAATTAATAGTATTTCTAAATTCTTTATCAACAATTAATCGTATATGATAATCTCCATCCGGTTCTTTTAGTACTCTTCTGACAACCCCCGTTACCGTAATGCATTGATTGTGAACAACCAGACGCCAAGGTCTATACACATGATTTAAAGAACTTAGATCTTTGCAGGTTATATCAGAAGATTCTCTGACTCTCGTGTGTTCAGTTACAGGGAACAAGGAAATTAAAATTATTCCGGCAGCGATAACTAGTATTTTATACATGGAATTTTCAATAAATTAAATCTCAAACAATTTTAACATAAATGCGTTTTGTTAATATATTTCAAAAGATTCCAGCAATTTTCTATTGCCTTCTATTTGATAGTGAAGAAGATCTGAATATATACCCTCTCTTGTGGAAAGGGCTTTTGGATCGCCGCTATCAACAACTGTTCCTTTATCAATAACCAACACCTTGTCGACATTTTGAATTGTTGAAAATCTGTGGGCAATAATTATTACAAGTCTTTTTTTCATAAGATTTTCTAAAGCATCCTGCACTTCTTTTTCAGACCTCGCGTCAAGAGAAGATGTTGCTTCATCAAGAATCAAAATAGGGGAGTTCTTAATAATAGCGCGGGCAATTTGGATTCTTTGTTTTTGTCCTCCGGAAAGCCTTACTCCTCTTTCTCCAACAGAACTATCCAATCCGTTTGGCAGCCTCTGCACAAACTCGTAAGCATTTGCCATTCTCAGGGCCAGAATTACTTCCGAATCCGTAGCATTTATTTTTCCATAGGATACATTCTCTCTTATGGTTGATGAGAACAACTCCTGCTCTTGGAAGACAAGAGAAATATTGTTTCGAACAAATTTGTGAGAAAGAGCTTTATAATTCTTATCCTTTATAAAGATGCTGCCGGAGGATGGATCATAAAATTTGAGAATCAGATTTACTATAGTTGACTTGCCGGCTCCGCTATGTCCGACCAAGGCAACTTTTTCGTGTTTTTCAATCTTAAATGAAACGTTTTTTAATACACTTCCCGATGTTTCATAATTAAACGAAACATTTTTAAATGTGATTGTCGGATCGGGAATTTTTGCTCCCGATTTAATCGGGGTTGTGTCTTGATTGTAATATTCTTTTGAAGGAAGACTTAAAATTTCAAAATATTCTTTTGATCCGGCTTCAGCGGTTTGGATCTGCGTTAAGATAAATGACATTGCAAATAGCGGGATCCTTGCCTGGTTTACGAGAGATAATATAAGTACCATTTCTCCGATACTTATAGTTCCCTGAAAAGTATTATAGAAAACCAGAATATTTATTGTAAAAAGAATAATATTTAAAGCCAGACCTCTAAAAAAATCAAATCTATGGAAAGTTCTGCTTTGCTTTGCGTAAATCTCATTAATTTTTTCTAAGTTCTCGGAGATAGTAGAATATTCGTGTCTTTCATTATTGAAGCTTTTTACAAGACTCATATTTGAGATTACCTCCTGTATTCGTCCTTTTGAGAAGTCTTCTATTTTATTTTTCTTAATTTCTTCCTTGCCCCATTTAGCCGTTGAATAATAGGTTAGGGCTAAAAAGATGGGGAAAAGTAAGAATGTAACTGCGGCGATTGGCACATTGTAGTATGAAAGTACGATTATAGTGAATATACTTTGAATAAATGTAGGCAAAATAAAGTTTGTTGCGCCATTAAGGAATGCATAAATAGTTGTTATTCCTCGATTTAATTGATTAACAATTTTTCCTGAGATTTCCGAATCAAAATATGATTGAGGAAGAGTTAAGACCTTATCATAAAACTTTTCAGTCAGGAATTTCCTTAATCTTCCCGCAAAATGATCCCCAAGCCTATCGCTTATTTTTGAAATAATCAATCCTGAAAGATTTGAAAGAAATGCTATAACAATCAAGAGAATCAATCTCCCAACGTCTCCGCCTTTATGTTGAACTTTGAGAACAATTTGATCAACTATAAATTTAGATAAAATGGGAGCAATAAGCTGGAGAAGAGAAGATAAAAGGATCAGCGCGGCAAGAATTGCTACTATATTATGCAGCGGCTTTGAGACTTTAATAATCTTAAAAATGTTTTTCATTTATGCATATTTATTATAAAGAAATTTGCGATATAATGAAACTATGTTTTTTAATAGAGTTAAATTAGTTGCTTATCTTCAGGGTAAATCTTTACAATTGTTGGGAGAAAAAGAAGGTACAGAATCTTTAGAATTGCCCGTCGGGAGTATTAAAAATTCAGAAGTTACAGACAAAGAGAAGCTAAAGGAGGCGATAGTCGATTTTCTTGCTAAAACGGAAATTAAAAAGCAAAAAGTAATTTTGGTTTTGGGCGACGATGTTATCTTTCAAAAGATCATACCGTTTACAACTAGAGAGGAATTATTGGAAAAAGATCGGGAGTTTTTTATAAATACTAATCTTGATTCACAAAGTCTTTCAAAAAAAACATTAAAAAATGGAAATGAAGTTTATTTGATTGCGGCAAATAGGCAATTATATAATTGTGTGATTGAAGCATTTGATGCGGTGTCCTGGAGAATTAATTACGCAGTGCCGGCTTTTGTATTTGGTATCAAGAATAACAAAATGGAGATTAACGATAGCGCTTTATTATTGAAGAATGGATCTTTGATAAAAAATTCAAATTTCCTAGAGAATGAATCAAAGGAAAATAAAACTAAATACATAATATTTGGCGCCGTTTTTTTAATTATTATTTTACTCGTTTTTGCAGTATTTAAACTTCAAATATTTAAATCTTTCTTAATGGGAAATAATGATTCTAATATTAATACCGTTATCCTGCCTTCCTCAATTCCAACTGTGACTGCGGATCCCTCAAGAACCCCAACATTGATATTGGTAAATAAAAAAGATCTTAAAATACAGATATTAAACGGTACCGGTGTCCCCGGACAAGCAAAACTTGTAAAAAATAACTTGGAGACATTGGGATATACAAATATATTTACGGGGAATGTAAATAATGCCACTAATACTGCAACTCTAGTGACATTTTCCCAAAACATTTCGATCGATAATCGGGATGAAATAAAAACTCTCCTTAAAAATATTTTTACAAAAGTAACAATTCAAAATGATATTAACGGTCAATATGATGTAGCAATAATTACAGGCTTAATTTTGCCATGAAATCTCGATTTAATTTTTTTAATACCATTGAGCTAATGATGTTGGCAGGTTGTGTTTTAATAGCTATTATAGTGATAGTTTTTCAGGTCAATCCTCCCAAAAAATTTAAAGAAGCGCGGGATGCGCAAAGACTGGACGATATAAATTCCATATCAAGCGGCGTCCATAAATATTATATTGACAAAGGCCGGTTGCCTTTACCTATCACATCAACGCCAAAGCAGATTTCCAATAACGGGGTAGATCTTTGTTCTATCTTGACCCCAAAATATATAAAGATAATTCCGCTTGATCCATCTGGGTCATTTTATTCGGGTTGTAAATCTTATGATACCGGTTATACAATATTAAAGATTAACGAAGAGGTCGTCGTATCAGCAAGATCCGAAGCTTCAAATTCTTTAATAAGATCGTTAAAATAAATATGGATTTAAAAAATAGATCGAAAGAATATTGGAAAGAAAAACTAAACCCCGAGCAATACGAGGTGATGCGCGATAAGGGTACACAAGCTCCTTTCACGGGCCGTTTTTACAAAAATTTTGAAAAAGGAATGTATACTTGTTCTGCCTGCGGGCAGGAACTTTTCTCATCCGATACAAAATTTGACAGCGATTGCGGTTGGCCAAGCTTTGATAAAAGCTTGGAAGGGCAGGTTGAATTTCACGAGGATAACAGTTTAGGAATGCGTAGAACCGAAGTAATGTGTCGCAATTGCGGATCACACTTGGGCCACGTGTTCGACGATGGACCAAAAGAAACAACAGGCAAACGCTTCTGCATAAATTCTATTTCTTTAAATTTCAAACCCCAAAAGTGATACAATACATTTTATGGGTTTAGGAGCAGTTCTCTTAACTATCCTCGGGCTTTCGCTTTTTGAAATCGTCACAAGCATTGATAATGCCATTATCAATGCAGAAGTTTTAAGAGGCATGAGTCGGAAAGCACGCCGTTGGTTTTTGCTTTGGGGTTTTCTTTTTGCTGTTCTTGTTATCCGGGGTCTTCTGCCTCTTTTGATTGTCTGGATAGCAAATCCTCAGCTTGGGCCGGTCGGCGTATTTTTTGCCGCATTCTCGCAGGATCCACATATTGCTGAAGCAATCGAAAGAACTTCACCCCTACTTCTTTTAAGCGGAGGAGTGTTCCTTGTTTTTTTGTTTTTTAATTGGTTATTTTTGGAGTCTAAGAATTTCGGACTAAAAGGTGAGCGATTTTTTCAAGCCCAGGGAGCATGGTTTTTTGCTGTCGTTTCTGTCCTTTTGACAATTATTGTCTGGTTTTCCCTTCAGAAAGATCCAATGTTTGCATTCGCAGCAGTTGTCGGTTCTACCGCATTTTTTATCATTCATGGATTCAGGCAATTCGCTGAGGAGCAAGAAAGAAAACTTATTGGCGGCAATATGTCTGATATAAGCAAGGTAGCATATTTGGAGGTTTTGGATTCAACTTTCTCAGTAGATGGAATAATAGGCGCTTTTGCTTTTACATTTTCTATCCCTTTAATTCTTCTGGGAAACGGTCTTGGAGCATTAGTTCTTAGAAAATTGACGGTAAGCAATATAGAGAGGATAAAAAGATATAAATTTTTGAAAAATGGGGCAATGTATTCAATTTTATTCTTAGGAGCAATTATGATTTTGGATAGTTTTGGATTCCGTATCCCAAACTATCTTTCTCCGGTGATAACTTTTGGAACGGTTGGGTATTTTTTCTTTAAATCGAAAAAGGAATTGTTTATGAGGGCTTGACAAATGCAACTAAGTTGCATATAATTGCCGCAATGAAGCACAATTGCAGAGAAGAATTAAAAGTAGTCGCCCTCAGGGTCACACCTGCTCGTCTTGGGGTACTGGAACTTCTTGAAAAAACCGATAAACCCCTTGATGTTATTACTATGATTAATTACCTTGAAAGACAGGGCATAAATGCTGATCCTGTTACATCATTTCGCATTATCAATCTTTTTACAGAAAAAGGTCTAACCAGAAGAGTTCAATTTCAAGAAGGGAAATTTCGTTATGAATTATCTTCAAGAGAAGATCATCATCATTTAATCTGCATGAAATGCGATAGCATTCAGGATATTTCAGATTGCGGCGTTGAATTACTTGAGAAAAGAATAAAAAAGAAAAAGAAATTTTTGATAAAAAAACATTCGCTGGAATTCTTTGGGCTTTGCATAAATTGTCAAAAATAAAATATGGAGCCATTCATACTATCGTTATTTGCTTTTCTCTCTACGACACTTGGTGGATTATTCAGTTTCAAGAATAAACACCGTCTGCATCTTGTTATGAGTTTTACCGCAGGAGTTCTTCTTGCGGTAACCATGTTTGATATTCTTCCTGAAGCATTTCGGATTACAATAGAAAATAAGCTTGACATTACGCCGCTAACTCTATCAATTGTAATTGGATATTTAGCGTTTCATATACTTGAGAAAACAATTCTAATACACCATGCTCACGAAGAAGAATATGCAGACCACAAACACCCTTCTATTGGACTTACCGGAGCGCTCGGCTTATCTTTTCACAGTTTCTTGGATGGTGTTGGTATTGGTCTTGGGTTTCATGTAAATCCTCATGTTGGGCTTCTTGTTGCAATAGCTGTTATTGCCCATGATTTTTCCGATGGACTAAATACCGTAACGCTAATGCTTACACATAAAAATACTCAGAAAAAAGCCATCATGCTTTTATTTCTCGATGCAACAGCGCCTATTATTGGCGTCTTATCAACTTTCTTATTTGCTATTCCGGATAAACTACTGGTGATTTATCTAGGTTTTTTTGCAGGGTTTTTACTTTATATCGGAGCAAGCGATTTGCTACCCGAAGCACACAGTAAACACAGCTCGTTCAAAATGATCGGTCTGACTATCCTTGGAGTAATATTTATCTTCATCGTAACAAGATTTACCTAATTCTAACCAATCATAATAGGTTGCGCTTGGCTGCTACGCAGGTTCCTTTGCTTTTGCAAATAGAGAGAAGAGGACGTAAGATAAATAGTGAGGTGAAAAAACAATAAAAAATTACATTTTTCTTCTTCGCATATCGCTTGGAATATTATTTTTTTATGCGGGGATAACAAAATTAATTGATCCGAAATGGTCTGCGGCAGGGTATCTAAAAGGAGCAAAAACATTTTCCGAATTTTATAACTTTCTCCTACAGCCTAATTTACTGCCAATTGTTAATTTTATAAACGAATGGGGATTAACTCTTCTGGGAGTATCCTTATTGCTGGGAATATTTGTCCGTTTAAGCTCAAAGCTTGGCGCTATTCTCATGCTGCTTTATTATATTCCTATTCTAAAATTTCCTTATGTTGGTACCCATTCCTTTTTGGTAGATGAGCATATTATTTATGTTTTCTTACTCCTTCTTTTAGGAGAATTAAAAGCCGGAAGATATTGGGGTCTTGAAAAATGGTGTTCGAATCTGCCAATTTGCTCTAAATACCCAAAATTACGAGAGTTATTGGGATAGAAGTTACGCTGAAAAGGAGATAAAATTCCCCAACCCATTTTGGATTTTAAAACTTCTGCTATAATCTTTTTATGAATTTATCGGATTTACGAATTATCCTTTTGTTTGGTAATAAACTCCTTTTGTTGTCCCGCGTTTTATGATAAGTCCGCTGTCAGCCAATTTCTTCAAATCGTATCTGAGGGTTCGTTCGTTCACCGCAAAAAAACGTCTTCTGATTTGATCAAAATTGACTAGCTTGTGATCTTTTATGATATCCAATATCTCAGCACGGCGGGGAAGTAAAAAATCTTCAACTTCAAATTCTCTTTTTTGCAATACTTTGTTTTTTGCATCTTGAGCAGTTGTAGAGATAGCTTCAAGCATAAATTCGAGATAATTCGTTACATCTTTCTCGCTATTTTCCAAACTTGCGTAGTAAAGTGATCTATGGGAATCTAAATATTCTTCCAAAGATAGCATCCCTTTCATTCTATAACCTCCTTTATTTAGTATTGATTGAAGCAGTAGTCTGCCAACTCTTCCATTTCCATCTAAGAAAGGATGAATTTTCTCAAAAATGAAATGGGAAAGACAGGCTCTTATTGGTAAAAATCTTTCTTTTTCTGAATTTATAAATTTTAACAATTTTTCTATTAAGATTTGAATTTGCGAAGGCGGAGGAGGCATATATATAGCAATTCCGGCTGTATTAAAGATTGCGCTTACTTCACTTCTAAATCTGCCCAGATTTTCCGATAGGCTATCCATAACAATTTCATGAATCTGCAAAATTTGTTTTACGGTAATATTTTTCCTTTCTTTTGCTAATGTTAGATTCAGAGCTTTCAAAATGTTGAACACCTCAATTTTTTTCTGACCTGCCTTGCCGGCAGGCAGGTCCTTGGAAGATCTATTTTGTAAATCATCAAGTGTGAGATTGTTGCCTTCAATTCTTGCGGAAAATAAGGAGCTTTTTAGAATAGACTGCCTTCTGATATTTGTTTCTATCTCAGGCGGAATTTGTATGCTGTCAATAACTTCCTTGCTGGCTTGAATTGATCCAAGAAATTCCGAAATTTTTGGAGTAAGAAAATATTTTGGAGGAATAATCATGCAATTATATTACCATATAATTCCTAATATTGCCATATGTTACCAAATCCTGCTGAATAATTTTCTGCTATAATCTTTTTGTGAGAACTTATGCATTTATAGATGCTTCAAATATAATTTATGGAACGCGTGATGAGGGATGGAAGGTAGATTTTAAAAAATTGATAAAGTATCTTAAGGAACGTTTCAAATGCAGGAAAGTCTACTATTTTGCAGGTTTTGAGAAAACTAATATCAAACAAAATCGTTTTTATAAAATTTTGAAAAAGTTAGGATACGAATTAATACTCAAAGAAGTTAAAATTTATCGTCAGCCAGGTGGGGGAACAACTAGGAAAGCGAATTGCGATGTCGATTTAACTTTTTACGCCATGAGAGACATTGACCTGTTTGATAGGGCGATATTCTTTTCCGGGGATGGGGATTTCGAAATACTTCTTAACCACTTCATTAAAATAAAGAAAGAGGTACGCGTATTTGCTAATGCAAAAAGAACAGCACGGGAGATAAAAAGACTAAAAGGAATTCAATTTAACGATCTAGGTGTTCTAAAAGAGACTATTAAAAGGAAATAAAAAAGGCGGAGATTACGAACATCGCCGCCTTACGTTTTATAGACATATATTAACATACGTTTACATAAACGTCAATAGCCTATTTATATTTTATGAATCTTTCTGTTGGAATTGTGGGGCTGACGAAGTCACTCTTGCAACTGTAAAAAAAACCTGCCACAATAACTTAAGAGGTCAATCCTGCTCATGAAGTTTAAAAAGTATTTAACTTTTTTATTTAAGAAGCGTAAACAAACTGATTCGGATTCTCAAAAAGTAGCCTCGAAAAGACGTTTTAGGTTGACTCCTTTTATTTTTCTAATAACATTTCTTGCGCTAATCGGACTTACTTTTTTTCTTCCAAACACTTTTGTTAAAAGCGCGATGTTTTTTAGGGGAAATCCAAAACCCATAACGCAATCTTCCCAAACCTTGCCGGTCAATATCCAAAAGGCAATCGAGAATTTGGCGCAGCAAAGAATTAAAGAGGAACAGGCCGTTGCAACTCTTCCTGTAAATATTTCCATTAATGCCACATTGACAGAAACATCTGGCCCGAGCATCCAGCCGCTGATAGACTCATTTGTATCGATAATCGGAAATCCTGCAGAAAAAGCTAAGGCAAGACTCGCAAGAGTCGATAGATTAATTAGGGACCTGGTAAATGTTTTAACAAAAGACAAATCGGACCAAGCAATTAGTAGTGCTGTTGGAATTATTCAAGACATTGGTAGGGAAACGGATGCGGTGGTGACAGATAAAGATATTCAAACTAATCGGGATATTTTGAGACTTTTGATAGAGCAATACAATAGATTACAGCTTATTATCCAACAATTAGAAGATAGATTGCCGATAAAAGCATATTTGGAAATTGAACAGGCTAGACAGAAATATTTGGTAGTGACAGCAACAGCGTCAATTAATCAAGCTCCGAATTTGGACGCGGTTCACAACATCGCGCTTAAAGAAGTAGAAAGAGTTGTGGGGAAAGATTTTTCAGAACTTAAAGCAATTGAAATAATTTCGGATTTTGAAGCTGGTTTAAACCCCAAAGCACGCCAAAAGCTGATAGCTTTACAAAAACAGTTGGCTTTGGAATTTGAGAAAAAAATGCTAAAACTTCCAAGAGATGTTCGAAACAGAAAACTCCAAGATTTTATTAATTATTCCTACGGCAATCCCTTAAATCAAACAGAGTCTTTTGAGCAAATGAAAAACTTTATTAGCGACCGAGAAATGATTTTGGAGTTAGATTCTCTTAAACAGTTAGCTTTGAAAAGGCTGGAAGATAGAGTTTTTGAGATTTACCCCGATCAAATCGGGGTTGATAGTCAAATTCTCCAGAACAAATTTTTGGACCTAAGTCTTAGAAAACCTGAAGACTTAAAAATCTTAGCTCAATTAAAGTTAGATGTTTTGGCATCAAAAGACGAAAGTCATAAAAAGAAAATTGCGGATTTGGAAAAAATTTCTTTGGGAAAAGTGATTGAAGTTTTTGGCAATCAGAAAACTTTGGATGCATACTTTAGCGATAATTTGATAAAAAATTCAGACCTTTTAGCGGTATCCGTAGTTAGTCAGCTTTCCGATATTTTGAATAGTTCTTTCAAGGTAAGTACGGAAGCTAAAAGTGCAATAAAGAATATAAAACAGAAAACTCTGCAGAATTTTGCAGCAAATATTAGAAAAGCCAATTTTACAACTCAAGAAAAATTTAGTTACAATCCGGTATCTGAAAATGCTGATGTGAGGTTGCTTTTTCCCGCTCCGCAGGGAGCCCTGCTTTTAGAGAGTGTTAAGAATGACTTGGACAATAAAGACAAACCCGTAATTGCTATTGCTCAAAGGTCGCTAGCCACTCTTATTTCTAGGAAACCGGAAATTTTTACGAAGAGCAATCAACAAAAATTATATGAGAAAGTACAGCAAATCGCACAATCTATTTTTGCAGCACAAGATCAAACGGATTTCGAAAAACAATTGCCACGGCAACTTCAGAAAGAAGTAGCTTCTCTTAAAAAAACGCTTGGGGATAGAAGTATTCCCAAAATTGTCACGCCCCCGGGTGTAACTTTGCCAAAGATTGCAAAACTTCCGGATAATGTAGGGCAAGGGATAATCCTGGCGGCCAAAGCAAGAATAAAAAATAAAGAAAAAAGTCAGGATGCAAAACTGGATTTAACAGTTCAGGCAAAAGATTTGGGAGTTAGTAATCCTATTATTTTACCTGACAACCCTTTGTATAAAATAAAATCAGCTCTTCGACTGCTCCAGCTGGCAGTAACTTTTGATTCCCTTCAAAAAGCAGAACTTTTGATACAGCAGGATAATCAAAAGACTTTAGAGGCAGCAGAACTTATCCGTCAAAATAGTTCTTTGATAACAGTAAATAAATCTTTGGAGGTCTTACTGGAAATACAAAATGACTTCTCAAAACTAAAAGCACACGTAAAAGATTTTGCAAAACTTAAAGAAAAGCAACCGAAAAAAGTTGACGAGCTAATTAGTCGCATTGTTGCTAACGGTTTGGCAAGGCAAACTGTTTTTTCGGCAATCGAGGAAAAAGTATACGGAGAAGATTTTGTAAGAATTGAAAAAATCAGAACGAGCATTCTTAAGGATGGGATTGATACTCTTTTGCAATTGGCCGATGGAGATGCCAAAATTCTGGCAGCAAAACTCGAGCAGGCAGTAAATGCGGGAGGGGGAAGTAAATTCAAAGAATTAAAAGCGATAGAGCTTCTTGTAGAAATTAAGCGTTTTCAGCCTGAAAAAATTGGACTGGTTATTGCAGCATCTCAAACTAAATTAATCAAAAAATTCGAAGCCAAAATTCTGGAAATGGATGCGAAAGATCGTAATTCAGAACTTCTTTCTTATACGGGAAATTTTCCTGGCAATCCTGTCAGACAGTTTGAAGCATTAGATAATCTAAAGAAAGATTTTACAAATCCTCAAACGAAACTTTTAACAGAGGCTTTGAAAGATAAGGCAGTTGAAAATTTGACAGATCGAATTTCAGAAATAACTAGCGCAGAATCTCAAAAAGAATTCGTAAATTCTATTGTCGGAAATAAGCCTGAGGACTTAAAAATTGTTACAGAAATTGCAATAAGAGTAGAGGAACCGCAACGAGTAGGTCAAGCGCAAACGCCCATAGAGCAAAAGGTTAATGATATAAAAGCCGCAGTTGAAGAAAATATTATAAATACTTATAAAGATGATGCTCTTGCGCTTGCACAAACAGATTTTGTAAAAGTAAGTACTCCTGATGTGATTGATGTTAAAGTTGCTAAAGAATTGTCTAATGTTTTGTCCCGCACTCCCGAAGTAGCGAGCGATGTAGTTGCTCTTGCACAAAAAACAGAAGATAAAATCACAAATCAGTTTGAAGTTTTACCGGCTACTGCAATAGATATTCTTGTGCCTGTTCCGCAAGTTCTAACAGAACTTGCGCAGTTAAAGAATGAAGCCCCAACAGCTAGCGAAAAAGCAAAAATTGATGTGGCAATTAAGGAAGAAGTTAAATTGATAAAGGAACATTTGGTGCAAGTTAGCGATCCTTCAACCGCGCAAACATATATCGCTCAGATAACTAATGATCCGGTAGTTGCCAAAGTTGTCGGGGAAGTTGGGGGAAAAGATTTCACCCAAATATTAGAGAGTAAAACACAAGAGATTCAGGCAACTACGGTTTCCCAAGAGACAATATTACAGACAACTGTTACTCAAGTTCAGCAGGAAATTTTCCAAGCTCCTGTAAGCAGCCCGTCAACAGTTGAGCAAACCTTGCCTCAAGCTGTACAAGAAGAAATTAAAGTAGTTAAAGCAGAAGTTCCACAAGAGCAAATTCCTCAAGTTACGGTTTCAGTTACAGTAAATGCACCGGTTTCAGTTCCTGTTCCAGAGCCAACTTCCCAGCCGCCTAGCGCTCCAGCCCCAGCTATTCAAGCTCCAGTTGAAAACAAACCCGTAGAACAACCGGCAATTCAAGCTGCGCCTGCAGCGCCAGGTTTATAGAAAGGGGGTGAAAGATAATGGGAATATTAGAATTAATAATTGGCGGATTAGTCATTTTTTGGTTATTAGGATTTTTCCTTCATATAGCCGGAGGACTTATTCATATATTGTTAGTTTTGGCAGTAATCTTACTAATAGCCAGACTTTTAGGATTCCATATCTAAAGTGGGGAGATAAAAGTACCCAACCCCATTTTGGATTTCCAAAATTCCTGCTATAATCTTTACATTTTCTTCCTATTGACACCGAATAATTTCTTAGGAATACTTAAATAAAGTGAACATATCAAAATTTATCACCTCTATTACTCTTTGTTTTTTCGTTGCTTTTGCGGGAAGCGCAGTTACATTACCATCAATACCAACTTGGTATGCTTTACTTAATAAACCTTTTTTTAGTCCTCCAAATTGGGTGTTTGGTCCGGTGTGGACTGTTTTATATTTCTTAATGGGAATATCTTTATATTTGATTTGGAACAAAAGCGTAAAAATAAAAATATTTCTTATTCAGCTTGCATTGAATTTTCTTTGGTCTCTTGTCTTTTTTTGGCTTCACCAGCCTTTACTAGCTCTAATTACTATTTTTATGCTTTGGATTTCTATTTACTTAACCATTAAGTCTTTCTATAGAATTTCAAAATTGGCAGCATATCTTTTGATTCCTTATATTCTTTGGGTCAGTTTTGCCCTACTACTAAATCTCTTTATAGTTGTTCTTAATTAAAAAGAGATAAGATTCTCCAACCCCAGTTTTTAGATTTTGGAAATTCTGTTATGATTGGGATAAATGGATAAGTGGAAAGTTATTTATTATATTTCTTCCTCAGGCGCCAATCCGGTAAAGCAGTTCTTGGATGATAATTTGAAAGCCAAAGTTAAAGCGTTAAGGATTTTCTCCAATATTGTAGAATATGGTTTGCTTTCTGTTATTCCGCATATCAAGAAATTGACAGGAACTCCTCTTTGGGAGATAAGAATTTTAGGGGCAGACAGCATTAGGATTTTGTATGTTACACGGGAGGCAAAACAGGTTTTCCTGCTCCACGGTTTTATTAAAAAAACCAATAAAACTCCGTCAAAAGAAATTAGCATTGCTCTAATGAGGTTAAAAGATGCCTTGACAAGATGATATCTTTTAGGATATTATATAAATATGAAAACATACACATTTAGACAGCATCTCAAAGAAAGCTTGAAAAATCCCGAATTTAGAAAAGCTTGGGAAGAATCAGAGGCGGAATACCAAATAAGCAGAGCTCTTATTTCAGCCAGACTTGAGAGGAATATTTCCCAGCGGGAATTGGCTAGAAAGGCACATACAACACAGGCTGTTATTTCAAGGCTGGAAAGTATGAGCGCAAATCCTTCTGTAGGCCTGATACAAAAAATTGCATCAGCCTTAAGCCTGAAACTAAAAATCCAATTGGTGAGCTAGTCTATTCCCAAAGATCCTCAAGAAAAAATAATTCCTGCTATAATCTTCTAATATGAATCCCGTTAAAGATCGATTTTATTATGTTTATGTTTTACAAAGTTTGAAGAACAACAAATGGTACACTGGCTACACAAATGATTTACGCAAGCGTTTTAATCAACATCAACAAAATAAATCTACATATACAAAAGGAAGAGGGCCTTTTAAATTGATATACTATGAAGCATCATTGAGAGAGGAGGATGCTCTGGCGAGAGAAAGGTATCTCAAAAGCGGAATGGGCAAACGATACCTTAAAAATAGATTGAAACGCTCGCTATCTTTAACGGGATGAATTTGAGTGTTGGGATTGTTGGATTGCCAAACGTTGGAAAGTCCACTTTGTTTAATGCGCTGTTGAAAAAGCAACAGGCATATGTGGCGAATTATCCTTTTGCAACTATTGAGCCAAATGTTGGAATAGTTCCTGTTCCCGATGAGCGTTTATTAAAACTTCAGGAAATAGTTCGTGCGGCGACCCCTGGGGTTGAGGCACCGATAAAACCCGCAGTTGTCAACTTCGTTGATATTGCGGGATTAGTCAAAGGCGCAAGTGAAGGCGCGGGGTTGGGAAATAAATTTCTTTCGCATATCCGAGAGGCAAATATTGTTTGCCATGTTGTAAGAGCATTTACAGATGACAATATTATAAGAGAAGGAAGCAGTGATCCTGAAAATGATTACGCGGTAATCCAAACTGAACTTATTCTGTCGGATTTGCAAACTGCACAAAACGCACAAAGTAAAATTAAAAAATTTTCATCCGAAGTTGAAAAAAACGCTCTGGCAAAATTGATAGAGAGTCTTAATACCGGACAGCTGGCAAGACATATAAATTTTTCCGAAGAAGAAGATGAATTTATAACTACTATGTTTCTTTTGACGAAAAAGCCTGAACTCGTTGTCTTAAATATTTCGGAGGATGAATATAATTTTACAAATATAGAACGTCTTATCCAGCGTTACGCTGATTTACTTCAGGTTTCCCAAGAAAAATTTGTGGTAGTTTGTGCAAAAATTGAAGCAGAACTTTCAGCTTTGTCCCAGGACGAACAGAAAGCATATCTTAAAGAATTGGGATTTACAGCATCAGGACTGGAAAGGCTTATCCAAAAAGCTTATCAGACATTAGGTTTAATCTCTTTTTTAACTTGTGGAGAAAAGGAAGTTCGAGCGTGGACCCTTCGGGCTGGTTCAACAGCCCTCAGGGCAAGCGGTGAAATACACAGTGATTTCATGAAGAAATTTATCAAAGCGGAAGTTGTTTCATATGAAGATTTTATTTCTTGCAATGGTTGGAAGGCCGCTCGGGAAAAAGGAAAAGCAAGATTTGAAGGCCGCGATTACATCATGCAAGACGGCGACGTTGTCGAATTTAAGATTGGGAGTTAGGTTTATCTGTTTTTTCAGAGGGAGAAAAGGTCCTCCTTCGCTGAAGCTTCGAAGGACAAGGAAGAGAAAAAATCTTAAAACGGATAACTCATTTGTTGTTTCTGGTGAAGAAAAAAGATAAATCTTTTTTCTTCCTGAGATAATCTGTAGAATATTCTAACCGGTCCTCTTTTTGCCTTCAAAAAATCATTGCCGTTAACTTCTTTTTTATTCCTTAAGTATTCTATTTTTTCCGGCATTGTAACGAGCCATTCTATTGCTCTTATGATGCTTCCTGGTTTTATAGAAGCGCCGATATGCTCCTGAACAAGAAATTTCCTAAGCTCTTCCTCTCGTTCGTCCATAGTTTTCCCTCCGATTTCTTTTAAATGTTGGAGATCCGGACTTCTATTAGTTGTGTACAAAAGTTGCCATCCGGCTAGATTTCCCTGATTCAGCTCTTCTGTTATAGTATCAATTTCTTGAGTTTCTATTGCTACCTGTTCTTCTTGATCTCTAATCGATGGCAGATCAAGATCAACAGCTTTTTCTTTTTTGTCATCCTGCAGACTTTTTTGGAGTTCCTGATATAGCTTGTCCCAATAATTTATAAGTAAGGAAGAAGTAAAATTTTTAATATCCTTAATAAAACCGGAATTTGATTTTGCATCTTTAGGGACCCCGTCTTTAAAACCGGAAGAGAGTAGAATAGCGATCTCCCAAATTATTGTTTCGGTCGGTGACCCCGAAGAAACTTGTATTAATTCCTTAAGATACGATTTAGCTTCAGCGGGCAACGCGTCCAGAATCGGCTTGAGGTCATAGACAAGAGCCCTAAAAGTTTTTTTGTCATGATTTCTTAACTCCTGGACTTTTGATGAAGGAGTATCATCGCAAATTCCGGTAATCCTGTCTATAAAATTGTCTTCAATTTTGTCTTGCGCGCTTCTTATGACATTTCCCTCCCTTAATTTTTTCTCCAAAAATAAAGCGATAGGCTCAGGATTTGTTAAAAATTCAGGTGACTCTACGAAATTTCTTATGGCTCTTTCACGCGATTTACCAGGATTAAGAACATGCCTTTTTATATAATTCTCAATCTCATCGTATGTCATCTTTAAGAGAGTTTCGTTATCCATAGATAATTCTATTCTTTCTCCTGTTGCTCTTAAAAAGAGAATAAAGCCGGGAAAACTTCCGATTTGAGGAAATACTTCTTGTTCTTTTTTACGAAGCATAACTACTGCTTTCTTAAATTTTTCTAGGGTTCTATCGATTGTGTATTCCATCCTTTGTGTTATTTGTTGTCTTGTTTTCTGATTATCTCTTTGTTGAGCCTTATCTTCTTCAAGCTCCTGCTCAACTTCTTCTTTTGTTGGAAGCTTTCCATTGTCCTGCAAAAACCAATCCGGAAACTCGCCTTCCATAGTGAGCCCGTAATATTTGCCTTCTTGATTTATTTTTTCTCTTTCCTTGAGAGATAGGCTGCCCTTTATTACTTTTTCGAAAATCTCCATATCATTTAGATATGTAGTGAAATCTGCATGAGACGCTACAAACTCTTCCCATGCGGCATGTTTACCCTGGAACCACTTAGGAGGATAACCTGACATTTTATCCAATATTCTTTTTCGATTCGGATGATTATCTTTTTCGCTTGATAAAGCACTTAGGTTGCTAATCATAGTTTCATTGTAGCTTTGTTTTGATATTGTATCTAGCCAAGATTTAGATATGAGATTGTTAATTTTTAGGCAAAATTTAAAAAAATCAAAAAGTTGTTGTGGGGATAATTCTTTTAACTCCTCAAGCATTTGAAGGTAAACTAGCCCGCAAGAGATTGAGCTCTTGATATTTACATATTGAGAGCCAAGTTCAAGACGCGTTTGTGAAAGCCTCTCTAAGGTTTGATCTCTTTTGTCCAGCAGATTGTTTATAGAGATATCTACCCTTGTTATATTCGCTGCTAGATTATGAGCCCGAAATGCGGTGCTTCGCAAAGAAGGTAACTTTTCGCCCTTATAGCGGAATGGATTAAGAGTTGTTGGCAGATAGTGCGCTTCTTTTTCGGGAACTGATACTGGCGCCTCTTTAATCACACCAGGATTATATAAAAAGCAGCAATGATAGTCAATTCGATTGAACATCATCGTTTAAAAACTGACTTGTCCCCTTGTTTTTGGGGCTTGAGTATGCTAGGATAAAAATAATTATGAGAATGTACGAATTAGTATTTGTTTTGAAGGGATCTTCAACGGAAATTCAAAGAAAGAAATTGATTGCTACGATTAAAGATTGGTTAAAAAGCGTAAAAATTACCAAGCAAGATGAATTGGGTCAGAAGGAATTAAGCTACCCAATAAAAAAAGAAACAAAGGGTGTATACTTTGATTGGAATATTGAAGCGGAAGAAAGTATTCCAACCGAATTTGAGAGAAAACTTTTTACAAACGAGGAAGTATTAAGACATCTTTTGATAAGGACTAAGTAAATATGGCGCGAAGTTTGAATAGGGTACAGTTGATTGGGAATTTGACAAGAGATCCGGAATTAAGATACACGCCGCAAGGAACTGCGGTTTGTTCTTTTGGTTTGGCAACAAACAGAAGCTGGAAAACTGATACAGGAGAAAAACACGATGAAGCCGAATTCCACAAAATTGTCGCATGGAATAAGTTAGCGGAACTCTGCTCTCAGTTTTTAGTAAAGGGAAGAAAAGTTTATGTCGAAGGCAGACTTTCAACCAGGTCGTGGACCGCGCAAGACGGAACCCAGAAAAACACAACAGAAATAGTAATATCAGACATGATTTTGCTGGACAACAGAAGACCCGAGGGAGAAGAGTCCCAGGGAGAAGAAGCGGTATCGGCAGAAGCAAAAAAATCACCCGCCTCCGAGAAAGTTTCCACAGACAAGCCGGGAGACAAGTCGGCGGACAAAAAGAAGGAAGAAGTCAAGGTCAATCCGGAAACGCCTACCGCGTCAAACGCGGCTGCGGCGGAAGAAGTTGCTCCAGATGACATCCCTTTTTAGTTATTAGAGTTATTAGAGTTATGGCAAAAAGAATTTTAAAACCAAGAAGAAGAATATCGGTTCCAAAAGCCTGCTATTTTTGTACGCAGAATTTAGAACCTACCTTTAAAGAGGTTGGTGTCCTTCAGAGATTCTTAACCGAAAGAGGTAAAATTACCCCAAGCTCTCGAAATGGAATCTGCAGTAAGCACCAAAAAGAGCTGGGACGTTCCATAAAGTACGCAAGACACTTAAGTCTTTTGCCTTTTGTTGCTAGAGAATAATTTGGCGTAAACTTAACCCTTGCACTTTCTTCGATAAGTAATAAGATAAATAGATGAGTAGCAGAATAAAGTCACAGCTTGTTTTAATAATTTTAATATCCTTTCTGGTTGGTTACTATTTTGGAGTCAATAAAGTTAAACTCGATTGGAAAAACTACAAACCTTCGTTAACGGTAACAAACAAAGAACCTTCCCTCTATCTTAGTAGCAATAGCGTTGATTTCTCGCTTTTCTGGACTGTTTGGCAGAAACTTGAAAATAATTATTATGACAAGTCCAAATTAGACGCGAAGAAGATGCTTAATGGCGCCATAGGAGGAATGGTCCAAAGCGTTGGAGATCCTTATACTCTTTATCTTCCACCAAGTCAAAATAACGATTTCAAGCAGGGGTTGGCTGGGCAATTTTCCGGCATCGGAGCGGA
>Ga0080064_1003855_pt1 | contig 20526 bp, 11 predicted proteins | sample Subgrocontami54m_FD_69260 | JGI IMG/M metagenome (GOLD analysis project Ga0080064, IMG submission 69260) | Subsurface groundwater microbial communities from S. Glens Falls, New York, USA - GMW46 contaminated, 5.4 m (SPADES assembly) (version 2) ...
GCCGCGCTGTGCCGCCCCTGCCCCGTGAGGTGGCCCGCCATCGAGTTCCCCGAGTCGGTCAAGTCCTTCCACGTGCCGGCGACCCCAGGCACCTGTGCCTGGCCGCCGAGCTTGCCTTCGGTGCCGACCTCGCGCGCGACGCGCGTCACTTCCGAGGCGAACGACGAGAGCTGGTCCACCATGGTATTCACCGTGCGCGCAATGCGGAGGAACTCGCCCTCGAGGGGCCGGCCCTGAATTTCCAGCGCGACCGACTGCGAGAGGTCGCCCTTCGCGACGGCGCCGATGACGCGCGCCATTTCGGAAGTCGGGTGCACCAGGTCGTTGATCAGCGAATTGACCGACGTGACCGCGTCCTGCCACGCGCCCGACACCTTGCCGATGCTCGCGCGCTGGGAGATTTGTCCCTGCTTGCCGACGCCCTGGCTGATCCGCTCCAGCTCCTCCACCAGCCGCTGGTTGATCGCCACCAGTTCGTTGAACTCGTCGGCGATCTGGCCATCGAGGCCGGTCATGCCCATGGGCATTCGCACCGAGAAATCACCTTTGCGCAGACTGGAAAGAGCATTCGCGAGCTGACGCTTGTCGAGCCGGCTGGGCAGGGAGATCAGGGAAACCATGGCGTTGTTTTTTTAGGACTAAGCCGGACGCGGGGGTCTGGAAGATTTCCGTCGAGATACGACGGAGAATACTTGGAAGACGGATACGGCCGGACGTGTTGGAAATATCCTGTGCTGGGGCCCCGAAGGAAGCCATGACCCGCCGTAGCGGAAAGGCATTTTCGTTGAGAGAACTACCGGCCTTTGATTGGGACGATTTCCGAACGCGGATCGGAGAATCTCCGATGGTGCATCGGGAACCGTTGATCGCCCGCGCCCCGCAGGGCGATCGCCCTCAGTAATTTGGCCAAATCCCCGGCGTGACGAGCTCGACCAAATGAGCGTCCGGATCGCGGAAATACACGCTGCGACCGCCCCGCTCCCAGCGTGTCTCGCTTTCGATCGCGACACCGCAGTCGCGCAATCGCGCGCACCACGCCTCGTAATCGCCCGCGCCGATCGCGAAGGCGATGTGGAGCGGACCGTGCCCATCATGCGGCGGAATCACGCCACCGGTTGCCACCGGTTGCGGCACCAGCGTGCCGCCACGCTTGAACAGCAGGAGCACGCGCGCCGCGCCGGAATCGAGCGCCTGAAAACGCTCGCCGTCGCCTTTCATCGGCGCCAGGCCGAGCACATCGCGATAAAACGCCGTCGCGCGCGCCAGGTCGTCGGTGTACAGGATGGTCTCGACGACGCCATTGATGGCGGGCGCAGCGGGGCGTGACATAGGCGGACTATACCATGCCGCAGGGCCCAAGGGGAGGGAGGGATTGAGGGAGGGAGGAATGGAGGATCAGTCGATTTCGGCACCACTCATCGCTGATCGCCACACCTCGCTCCTTCAGTCCCTCACTCGCGTGACAGCAACGCTCACGTCCTGTTCGCGGCGAGCCGGCCCTTCGCGATCAAGTTCTTCGTCAGCGCGACGCGCCCATCGGAATGCATTTCGGCAAATGCCATGATGATCACTCCGACCAGATTCTCCTTCGTCACCAAATCGTCGTCCTCCTCGCTGTTCGCCACGCCTTGCGCAATCCAGCCCCGCGGCAGGTCTCCCGTCAACGAATGCGCCACCAGCCGGCCGCGGCTGTTCACGTAGACGACGGTCATGCCTTTTTCGAGGTCCTTGAAAGGAATCGGAGCAACGACGATCGCCGTTTTGCTCGCGTAGAGCGGCTCCATCGAATGCCCGACCCCAAAAAAGGCCTCGGCCATCGGAATCTCAGCGGCCGCCGTTTCCGCGCGCTTGAACTGTTCACCGACCGCCACGAGCGTCGCCTCGGGCGTCCGCCGCAGGATCGACGCGAGCAACCGCTCAGACTTGATTCCGCCCGCGTGAACGACCGTGAACGCGCAGCCTGCGACCAAGCCGGTGCGCGCGAGCCGCAGGAGGCTGGTGGAGAGGCGGGCGAAAAGCATTCCCCACTGTAGCGAGAAGCTTCTTTACAAGAAATTCGTACAACCCCGGGATATCCCGTACGGGCGATGGCTGAGGGTTTTTGGAGGCGACCTCGGGAAAATCCCGGGGCCAACGATCGCCCGCCGTGAGGCAAAATCTCCACTCCGGTTGCTGAGCCCCGTGGCGGGACCAGCTCGACGCCAAATTCTGCGTGGGGTGAACTCCGCTCAGGAGACCAGGGGCCTTCGTAACGAGACGGGCGTATTTGCCTCCAACCTCACCAACTATCTGGCGCGAACGACTCGGCGGCGAGTCACGAAGGCGCGTTCGATCAGCTCGGCCGCCATCGCGGCTCCGTCCATCGCGCGAAGTTCCGCCGCGCGCGCCCGCACGCGCTCCGCGTACTGCGGGTTCGCCAGCACGTTTCGCACGGCCGCGCGAAGCCTGTCCGCGGTAACCGCCCGGAACGGAATGCACCGCCCGAGCCCCAGGTGCTCGACTCGCAGGGCGTTGCCCGCCTGGTCATTCGAAATCGGCAGGGCGACGAGCGGCACGCCCGCCGAAAGCGATTCGAGCGTGGTATTCAAGCCGGCATGCGTGATCACCAACGCGGCGCGACGCAGCAGCGCGAGCTGCGGCGCGAACTCGACCACCACGGTGTTGTTGATCGAGATCGCCTCGAGCCCGGGGTCCTTGCGTCCGAGCGAGAGCACGAGTTGCACGTCCAAACCGGCACAAGCGTCGACGACGGTGCGAACCACGCCCGCCATCTGCTTCTGCACCGATCCGAACGACGCGAAAACCAGTGGCCGGCCATCGAGTCGTTCCCAGGGAAAATCGATGGGCGGACGCGCCGCGTCATCGATCCACGGCGCAGTGTAATGCACATGATCGGGCAAGTGCTCGCGCGGAAAATCGAAGAACGCCGGCTGCTGCGCGACCTGCACGAGGCTCGGCCGCAGTTCGTTGATGAAATGAAAACGCATCGCGGGGAGCCGGTGCTTGAACCGATACGGCGCCAGCGCCTTCAGCACGCCGAGTCCGCAGAGGTTCACGGCGAACTGGCCGAGGGTGTTGCGCATCCGGAACAACCCGCCGCGGCGCCAGCGCCAGGGAAAGTAAGGCGGCGGCACGCCGGCTTCGATGTGGAGCGTGAGCGCGCTGCACGCCACGGCCAGCGGCAGCCCGATGACCTCGCAGACGCTTTCCGCCCCGACCGAGATCTGGTCCATCACCAGCCCGTCGAATCTCGCCCCTGCGGCGATCGCGGGCAAATCGCGGAGGATGCCGCGCGCAACCAGGCCGAGGATGCGACCGGCGGCGGCGGTGGCCCTCAGCCCCGTCACTTCGCCGCTGCGCGCGAGCTGCGATTGCCATTCGCCGGCCGGAAATTCCTGCGCGGCAATCGGCGCGAACTCGAGACCCGCGCGTTCGATTCGGGCGGCCGCATCCGGGACCGACAGGAACGTGACGCGATGCCCGCGGCGCTGGAGGGCGCGGGCGAGCGCCGTGGTCGGATTCAAGTGCCCCGTGTAACCCGGCACCAGGAGCGCGTAGTGACCCATCGGCGGAAAGCGCAGTGGCGTTCGCATCGCCGCGACAGCGACGCGTCGGCGATATCAGGTCGATCCGTCGGCAGTGGCGATGACGACGCGATTGCGACCGGCGAGCTTCGCGGCATACAGCGCGCGATCCGCCGCCGCGAGGACCTCCGCCGCGGCCAGAGTCGGCCGGTGCGAGGGCACGAGGCAGGCGCCAATCGAGATCGTCACCGCCACTGCAGCCGCGGATTTTTCCCCGGAACCGATACCCGTTGCGCCCTGCGCCTCCACGCTGCGCCGCACGCGTTCGAGAACTTCCCACGCCTCCGCGTGGCCGGTATTATCGAGGATGAGCAGGAACTCCTCGCCGCCGTAACGGCCGACATAATCCCGCCCGCCACGCAACGCGGCGGCAATCACGCGGGCCACGCCCGCCAGCACGGCGTCGCCCTGCAGGTGACCGTGGCGATCGTTGATCTGCTTGAACAGATCGAGGTCGGCGAGCACGACGGTCAGCATCCGGCCGCCGCGCACGAGGCACTCGTCGAGCTGCGCGCGAATCCTGGCCGAACTGAGCACGCCGGTCAGCCGATCGTGATCCGCCCGCTGCTGGTAATGCGCCTTCGTCAACAACGCGCTCAGCAGCCCGGTCGCAATCGTGAAGACGCGCACGTCGGCCTGCTGCACGGCGGACTCGGCGCCCACGAAGTCGCCACCGAGGAGATAAGCGTCCGTCGCCGCTTCACCGGCGGAGACGTAGCCCGCGATGTCGCAGCCTACGCCCGGCACGTTCACCGCCGCCACGCTGCGCGTCTCGAATGCCGCCGCTTCGTTTTGAAAGATTTCGTCCGGTCGTCGCAGGTCGATGCCGATCCGCGCGCCTGGAGCGAGTTCCGGCCGGCGGTTCGCCGGGTCGAGCACCGCCACCACCTGCAACACCAAGGTGTCTTCGTGCACGGCGCCCACGCGGTAAACCACGCTCAAGGTGAAGCCCATCGCCTTCTGCACGATCCGGAGCGGCCCGGCGAAAAACGCGACGGAGCCCGGCGCGGTTTGGGCAAGCTCAGCACCAAGCGCCGCAAGTTCGGCGAGGTATGACTCGCCGCTGCCGGCGGGCGCACGAACGGGGTTGGGCGGAAATGCTGGTGAAGGCGGGAGCTTCAGTCCCCGCAGCTTGCCGCGCAGCCAGGGCGAAATCGACGATTTTCTCGGCGTGCCAGAGTCGAGGGTCGCCGGCGACGAGCCGGTTCGTGTCCTCAGGTATTGATTTCCCAACCGCTGCGATAGGAGCCGTGGATGATCGGGCCGGCGACGGACTGATCCTTTGCGTCCTTCACCTTCATCGCCACGGCGTCCCATTCCACCGGTTTCTTCAGGCGCAAGGAGAGCAGCCCGACGAGGCCGATTTCGGTCAGCCGCGCGCCATATTCAAAGTGGCTGCTCGCCGGGTCCCCACCCTTCGCCGCATCGATCCAATCGCGATGGTGCCCCTTCGATCGTTTGAGCGTGGCCGCCGGTTTCGGCAGCGTGCGCAATGCTTCGGGAAACAACCGGGGCGCACCCCCCGCGCCGTCGCATTGAATCACTCCCTTTTCGCCCACGAACATCGTGCCGCGTGACGGCAGCGGGAACTTGCCGATCACCTCCGGCGGCGCCGGCCGCGCCCCCCCGTCGAACCAGGTCACCCGCAGCGGCGGCAGCGCGCCGCGCGCCGGAAATTCATAATAGATCGTGCTGCCGTGCGGTGCGATTTCGTGGTCGCTCGGCCCGATGCCATAGGCGATCGCGCTCGACGGCGCGCCGAGTTCGAGGGCCCAAGTCGCGGCGTCGAGATCATGACAGCCGAAGTCGCCCATCGCCGTGCTGCCAAACGTCCAGAAGTCGCGCCACGCCACCGGAAAGTACGCGGTGTGAAACGGCCGCGGCTCGCGCGGCCCCAGCCACAGGTCCCAGTTGAGCCCGGCCGGCACGTCCATCGGCTCCGCGGGTTTCGACGTCAGTGTCGGATTCCAACGTTTCGTGCCGACCCAGGAGCAGACCTCGCGCACCGTGCCAATCGTGCCGGCGCGAACATGCTCGACCGCCTCGCGAATCCCAACGGTCGAATGGCCCTGGTTGCCCATCTGGGTGGCGACGCCGGTCTCCTTCGCCACGCGCGCGACTTCGCGCGCCTCCGCCAGGTTGTGCGTCAGCGGTTTTTCGCAGTATACATGCTTGCCCGCGCGCATCGCGAAAATCGATACGTACGCGTGCAGGTGGTCGGGCGTCGCGCAGAGAATCGCGTCGATCGCCTGCTCCTTCTCCAACATCACGCGAAAATCCTCGTAGCCCGCGCAGCGGTAATTCGGCGTCTTCGCGCGATAATGTTTCTCGCACTGCTCGATCCCCACCAGCCGGCCGCCACTGCCCTTGTAATAGAAGTCCTCCAGGCTGAATCGCTCGGCCGGATCGGCGATCGCGATGACCTGCACGTCGTCGAGCTTGAGCAGCTCCCGCATGTTTTGCAGGCCGCGGCCGCCGACGCCCACCATCGCCACGTTCACCTTTTCGCTCGGCGGCACGAAGCGCGGTCCGCCGAGCACATGGCGCGGCAGGAATTGAAACGCGGTCACCGCGGTAGCAGTGGTCTTGATGAACTGGCGGCGGGTGGAAGGGGTGACTTTCATGGCTAGTAATTTGGATCGTGAAATTGGAGGGCCCGCCTCCGTGCGGGCCGTGGACGACACGGAGGTCGTCCCTCCAGAACAGGAATTGCGGTCGCTAGACGCGATAAAAGACTTCGGCGTTGCGGACGTAAACCTTTTCCAACTGCTCGCGAGTACAGCCGCCGAGCACCTCGTCGAGGGCCGCGACCCAGCGGGCGTATTCCGTCGCCAGCGTGCTGACGGGCCAGTCGCTGCCGAACATCACGCGGTCGAAGCCGAAACACTCGATCACGTGGTCGAGGTACGGCCGCAGGTCCGCCGTCGTCCAGTGCGCATGGTCGGCCTCGGTGACCAAGCCGCTCAACTTGCACCCCACGTTGGGCAGCTGCGCGAGTTCGCGCAGTTCCGTGCGCCAGGGCTGCAACCGGTGCGCGTTGATGTCGGGCTTGCCGATGTGATCGAGCACGAAGCGCACGTCGGGGCACTGCCGCACGAGCTTGATCGTGTTCGCGAGCTGCGGGTGCTTGAGGCAGAGGTCGAAGCTGAAGCCGAACGCATGCAGCGACTGCACGCCACGCACGAAATCCGGCCGGATCGGAAACTCGGGGTCGGGCTCGCCTTGAATCAACCGCCGCACGCCTTTCACCAGCGGCAGCGCGGCGAGTTTCTCCAGGTGCGGCTGGACCGCCGCGCCGCGCTCGAGCGAGGCGCGGGCCACAATGCCGCGCAGCCGCGGCTCGCCGCGGGCGAGCCCCGCGACCCACTCCGCCTCCTGCAGCGCCTGCTCGGGCACGCAGTCTGCCTGCACGAAAACCAGTTTCGCCACGGCCACGGGACCGCACGCACGGCGAAAATCCTCCGGGAGAAAATTCCGCTGCAACCGCGGCACGCCGGCCAGCCACGGATAGTTCTGGCGCTGGCGGTCCCAGAGGTGAACATGCGTGTCGACGATCGGGAATTGCGGCATGATGAGGAACGAGGCTCACCCAGACCGCCGCACCCGAGGGAAACTCTCAACGCCGAATTCGCTTCCGCCCACCCTTGCCTTGGCCCGCGAGTCCGCCCGAATTCCCGCGAATATGTGATCATTCAGTCGGCTCGAGGTGGAACGCGACCTCCCGTCTTCGCCCTCCAGGCTACGACGAGGCAAGCAAGCCATGGCGCGCCGAAGGCTTGGCGAAGGCGGCCGGGCGCGTTCGGCTTGCGAAACCGCCTGACGGCGCCCGGAGGTCGCCGTCCACCTGAATGGTTACGCGAAGGCAAAGACTCAGGCCGCCTTCTTCCCCGGCTTCCGCCGATCGCGATCGCTGGGCACAAAGGCCTCCTCGATCAAAAGCGTGCTGAGGTGATGCGGTCGCTCCTTGGCATCGATTACGATCACAAAGGTACCCTTCGGCGAAATGGAGATGAAGTCCGGATGCGGCACCCGATGGGTTTCGCCGCTGGTCATCCGGATGACGTACGGCCGGAAGGGGGAAGCATGGTTAAAGGCGCGGATGGATTCGATGACCATGGGGAAAAAAAGAGAGCGAAGAGTGGAGGCGGAGCAACGCTGAACGATCCCGCGCCAGTCGAGTGAAGCTCACTCTTCCGACAGGATTCGCAACAACTCCGCCTCGTCGATGATCCGCACGCCCAGCTTTCGCGCCTGCTCGAGCTTCGCGCCGGGGTCGGTGCCGGCGACGACGTAGTGGGTCGCGCGGCTGACGCTGCCCGCCACCTTGCCGCCGGCCGCCTCGATCCGCTGCGTCGCCTGCGTCCGCGTGAGCGAAGGCAGCGTGCCGGTCAGCACGAAACATTTTCCCGCCAAGGCGCCGTGCACCTCGATCGGCGCAACCGGCCGCACGCCCGCGGCGATCAGACCCGCGATGACCTCCCGGTGGGTGGGAAAACCCTCGGCGAGCGCCGGCAGACTCGGGTATTTTCGCGCCAGTTGTTTCGCGGCGACGGCACCCACCTGCGGCCAGCCCAACCCACTGATCACGCGCCACAACTCCGCCCGCTTGCTGCGCTCGATCGCCATGAGCAGGCGCTCCGCATGTTCTCTGCTCCGCACGGCGACGAACAAATCGTCGCGGGTCAGCCGGTACAGGTCGGGAATGTCCTGCACGTGCTGGGCTGCCACGAGGGCTTCGATCGCCACCGGCCCGAGCCCGTCGATTGCCACGCACGCGCGCGAGGCGAAATGCTCCAGCCGCCGCCGCCGCTGCGCCGCACAGCTTCGGTTGATGCAGCGGACCGCGGCCGCGTCTTCAGTGGCAACCACGGCAAGGCCGCACTCCGGGCAGGTCTGCGGGAACTCGAACGCGACGGCGTGCGCGGGCCGCTTGTCGCGGTCCACGCCGACGATCGCCGGAATGATTTCACCTGCCTTCTCGACGTACACCCAATCGCCGACGCGGATATCGTTGCGCGCGATTTCCGCCCGATTGTGCAGCGTCGCCCGCGCCACCGTCGTTCCCGCCAGCCGGACCGGCGCCAGCTCCGCCACGGGCGTCAGCACGCCGGTGCGCCCGACCTGCACCGAGATTGCCACCAGCTGCGTCTCGGCGCGCTCCGCTGGAAATTTGTACGCGACCGCCCACCGCGGCGCGCTTTCGCCGGCGCCCAGCTCCCGCTGCCACGCCAGCGAATCGACTTTCACCACCGCGCCATCGGTCGGAAACGCGAACTCGTCGCGCGCTCGCTTGCACGCCTGCACGGCGCGCATGAGATCGCCGCCGTCCCGCGCGCTCCACGTTTCTCCACAGACCGGCAGTCCCCACGCCTGGAATCTCGCGAGCAGTTCGCGTTGGGTCGCCGGCAGCGCCGCCTGCGGCTCGCAGGCGCCGACGCCGAAGAACGTGATCTGCAACCCGCGTTGTCGAATCAACCGGGGGTCGCGCTGCCGCAGCGTGCCCGCGGCCAGGTTGCGCGGATTGGCGAACTGCGTTTCACCCGCCTCGTCGCGCGCGGTGTTGACGTGGGCGAACTCGGCCCAGGGCACGAAGACTTCGCCGCGGACTTCGACGAAGTCCGGCACTGCCGGTCCGGTCAGCGCGCGCGGCAGGCCTGGAATAGCGCGGACATTCGCGGTCACATCGTCGCCCTCCGTCCCGTTGCCGCGGGTCAGCGCGCGCACGAGCTTCCCGCGCACGAAGGTCACGCTAACGGCGAGCCCGTCGAATTTCGGCTCGACGGTGTACGCGACGTCATCGCGGCCGAGCGCCTTGCTCACGCGCGCGTGAAACGTGCGCAACTCTGCCTCCGCATAAACTTTCTCGAGACTCGCCATCCGCTCGCGATGCCGGCCGGTTGACAGCAGGCCGGTGCGATCGTCCGGAATAGCCGGCAGGTCCGGCACGGCCTTCGCCGCCTCGGGAAACTGCCGCTCCAGCGCCGCGAGCCGCTGCTTCAGTTCATCGTACTCCCCGTCGCCGATTTGCGGTGCCGCCTGGCCGTGATAGGCGAGATCGTGCCGCGCGATTTCCCGCCGAAGTTCGGCGATCGCCGCGGTGCCGGCAATTTCACCCGCGCTCGCCGTCGCGGCCAGGAGCGAAACGAAACCAAAGAGCGCTGCGCCGAGGCAGCGCGCGCGCTGGAAAAGGCTGAACGAGTGCATGCCAGCACCTCGCCCCTCGGATCGCGAGGGCGCAACGGCTCTGAATACCCGAATTTGGGGTGATCGCGGGCGAATGGGCTCGCCCATTTCCGTTCGCAATCGCCGCGGCGGCGGATTTCCTCTGGATCAAATCGCCATGAGCCCGACTCGCATTGTCCTGCCGGTGTTGGGAGCCGTCGTGGCTTTCACGGCCGGCTACGTCGTGGCTTTGCGCCGACCGGCGGGCGAGCCGCGGTCGGCGCATGCCTTCGAACCTCGCGACGGCGCGCGCGATCCCGTGGTCCGCGGCATCCGCGATCCGGCGCCCACCTCAGCCGCGCCAGCGGCTGCGGCCGATGCGGCGCCGGCCGCGGCATCGACCGCGCCCCGGGATATTCTCGCACGGCTCGCGGCGCTGAAAGTTTCGGCCAAGCAACCGAAAACGATCCGGCAAATGCTGGTCGAGCTGGAAAACCTGCGGGCGCTCGGGACCGCCGCCCTGCCCGCACTGCGCGAATTCCTCGCGAGTGCGCAGGACCAGGATTACGATAGTGGACTCGGCAAGCCCGGATTCCGCGACGGCCAGGTGCCGCTCGATTTCGCTGTGCCGCCCTCGCTGCGGCTCGGACTGCTCGAACTGGCCAAGAACATCGGTGGACCGCTCGCCGAGGAGTTGCTCGCGCGCGAATTGAAAACGACCGGTCGCGGCGTGGAGGCTGCGTACATCGCCGAAGCGCTGCAGCAAATCGCCCCCGACAAGTACCGCGATGCGTCGCTCGCCGCGGCGCGCGATCTCCTGGCGATGCCGCTCTCGTCGGCCAGCAAGAACCCGCTGGACCGTTCGGATCGCGAGTACCTCTACAACATTCTCGCCGCCGCCGGCGACCGCTCGCAGGTGGCGCAGGCCCAGGCGCAGCTCCTGTTGCCCAACGGCAGCGTCGACCGCGGCGCGCTGCGTTATCTCCAGCAGACACTGGGCGAGGAGGCCGTCGCTGTCGCCGTCCGCGCGTGGGACGATCCGCGCGTGCCGCCAACGCAGAAAGAGCCGCTGGCGCGCATCGCGCTGAATTACGTCGGCCGCAACGATCGCGCCGACCAGTTGTACCAGGTGGCCATCAACGATCCGGCCATGTCGCCCAAGGATCGGCAGAATCTGATCGAGGATCTCAACCAGGATGGTTTCCCAAAACCGCTCTCGCCCGCCGACGTGCCACTCATCCAGAAGCGACTCGCCTTGATCGACCAGCTCGCCCCGAAGGCAACCGACTCGGTGAACATCGCCGCCTTCGCGGAGGCGAAGAAGGATCTCCTCGCGATGCGCGAGAAGGCGCTGCGACCCCCGCCGCCGAAGAAGTGACGCAATGTAGGGCGGGGTCGCCGACCCCGCCGATGCGTCGTTGGTGGAGCGCGACCTCCGGGCGCGTTCCGCAGCCTGCGACAGCCCGACGGCGCCCGGAGGTCGCCGTCCACCCTCCGCACCCCGGCTGTGGCGGGGTCAGGAGACCCCGCCCTACACGACTACAGCTTGGAAACCGTATTGCTGCCGGCGTTCGTGACCCAAATATTGGCCCCATCAAACGCCACTCCTTGCGCATTCGTACCGACGGGAAAGGTTCCCAGGAGAGCGCCGTCGCTAGCCCGCAATTTAGTCACGTTGTTGCTACCGGCTCCCGTGACCCAAATGCTGGTGCCGTCAAACGCCATTTGACTGGGATTCACCGCGCCGACGGTAAAGGTTCCCTGGAGCGCGCCATCACTGGCCCGCAGCTTGGTCACGTTGCCGCTGGCGTTGTTCGCGACCCAAATGCTGGTCCCGTCAAAAACCAACCCGACCGGGGCACCACCTGCAGTAAAGGTCCCCTGGGCCACACCGTCGCTGGCTCGCAGCTTGGTCACGTTGCTGCTGCCGTAGCCCGCGACCCAAATGTTGGCCCCGTCACACGCCACTGCCGTGGGAAATGCACCCACCGCAAACGTACCTAGGAGCGCGCCATCGCTGGTCCGCAGCTTCGTCACCGTACTGCTGTATTCGTTCGCAACCCAAATGTTGGCCCCGTCGAATGCCATTCCAAGAGGATGCATGCCTACGGCAAAGGTCCCCAGGACGGCGCCATCGCTGGCCCGCAGCTTGGTCACGTAGCTGGTACCGTTGTTCGCGACCCAAACGCTGGACCCGTCAAACGCCACCCCACCGGGAAACGCACCCACCTCAAAGGTTCCGAGGACGGCGCCGTCACTGGCCCGCAACTTCGTCACGTTGTTGCTGCTGCCGTTCGTGACCCAGATACTGGCACCGTCAAACGCCATTCCGAACGGGGCCGCGCCCACGGTGAATCTAACGTCACTGATCGCCGGATACCAATGAAGTGTTGCGACCTGAAGCGGATTCAATCCTCCGCCTGAAGGCCCTTGCGGGCCCGTTGCGCCTGTTGCGCCAGTTGCACCCGTTGTGCCTGCCGGGCCGCTCGGTCCTGCGGGGCCCGCTGGTCCCGTGGCTCCATTGCTTCCGTTGGTTCCGTTTGTGCCAGCGGCTCCGGATGGTCCTGCCACGCCGGTCGCTCCCGCAGGGCCAATTGCGCCGGTCGCGCCAGTCGCTCCCGTGTCGCCCTTGGCCCCCTGAATTCCTTGCGGACCAGCCGCGCCTGTCGGGCCGGCGGCGCCCGTCGAACCTTGCGGCCCAACCGAACCGGTGTCGCCTTTTTCGCCTTGGATGCCTGGCGCACCTTGCGCGCCCGTCGCGCCGGTGTCGCCCTTCGTCCCTTGAACACCTTGTGAGCCTGTCGCGCCTGTGTCGCCTTTCGGACCTTGAGCACCCTGTGGACCCGTGGCACCCGTGTCGCCCTTGAGTCCTTGGGAACCTTGCGCGCCGATCGGACCTTGGGCACCTTGAATTCCCTGCGGCCCTTGTGGTCCAATCCCGCCCGTATCGCCCTTCAGTCCCTGCGGGCCGACGAGCCCGACCGCGCCGATCGTGAGATCGAGCGACAAGTCGTTATTGGTGCCCTGACCTAGGGTCAGCAAATACGTTCCTGGCGCAGGCTGCAGCGAGAGCGTTGCGAAGATCTTTCCGATGCCGGCGTCGTAAGTCGCAGGGATAGGGGTCCCATTAAACCTGACAGTCGACGAAAGATTGCCGCTGCCCAGAGACTCGCCGGCAATGGTGATCACCTTGCTGACCGAGTCGTAGCTGGCGTTAAGGAGCGTGGGATTATTCGCAGCCGCGTACATCGCAGACGCTGCGGTCAAAAGCAGGGCACCGATCAGCGCCCGAATGGTTTCTTTTGGTTTCATGGAAAAAGGGGAAGCGGGGTTCGGCGCAATGCGCCCCAGCGCAAAAGCGCGTGCGGATGGCTGGTGGGGGTGCCCACCCTCCAGCGCGAAATTTTCGCCGGGAAAGGAACATTCCGGCGCCGATTGTTCGTTATTATGCCGCCCGCGTCGCTCATGGGTGGCGTCAATCGCCGCCCTCTGCGTCAAAAAAACTCCGTGGCAATGCGCGCCAGCGCCCATGCTTCACGGCAGCTCATACACCTCGATGATCGCATCTCCCGTCACGCCACCAACGCCTGAAAGCTGCGCGGAGTAGGCTCCTGGTTGCAGGGTTATCACCAAGGCGGAATCCTTGCTGCCGTTGGGCAGCGGGAAGGCCGCGACACTGGCAAACGTCGACGTCAGACCCGTGTCCCAGTTGTCGTTTTCAGCAATCTTGGCGCCGGCACCGGTGTAGATCTCGAGTTTGGAATCGGCGAGCACCCCCGGCAGGTTGAACACCGCGCCCAAGCCTGGGCCCACGCCTCGAATCAGCAGCCGCACGGGGTTGTCGCCGATTACAAAGCCAGCGATCAGGATGTCGCCGCCGGTGCCGACGCGGTTGCGCGCCGAGACGTTGGTGAGCCGCGCGGCGCTGCCACCGCTGGCGTCGTAGGTCTCGACGAGCACGATCCCGGGGCCGGTGCCCGTGACCTGCATGCTGGTCGAGCCTGAAATCGAGCGCTGGAGCGCCGCGTCTTTGCTGCCGCTGGCGAGCGGAAACGCCCCGACATTCGAGAACACGGTGGCGAGCGACGGACTCCAGTCGTCGTTGCCATCGACTCTCACGCCCGCGCTGTCGTAGACGTCGATCTTGGGATCGGCAATCGTGCCGGCCAGTCCGAACGCGCTACTCAACGTCGGGCCCACCGCGCGGATCAGCGTGCTCTTCGGCGCACTGGCGTAGAAACCCACCGACAGCGTCTGGCTCGCCGCAAGGCTCGTGCGCACCGAGAGGTTGACGATTCGCCCCGACGCGATCGTGAGACCGGCCGCGGCACTCACGGCGGAGCCAGAGCCATTGGTGACGACGACCGAGTAGTTGCCCGCATCGGCACCGATCGCGGACGGGATGAAATGGTTCGCATTCGTCGCCCCGGAAATCGGCACGCCGTTTCTCTGCCACTGGTAGGAGAACGGCAGGCTCCCCGCCGCCCCCACCGTAAAGGTCGCAGCCGAACCGCCGTTGACCTGCAAGGTCTGCGGCGGCGCGGTGATCGTCGGAGCGGTGTTAATCGGCCCGGCGTCGAAAATTTCCATTTGCACCGTGCCGGCTGTGCCGCCCACGCCACTCACTTGGGCCGTAAAGGTGCCAGGGTTCACCGTGATCGCCAGCGCACTGTCCCTGCTGCCCGCGGCAAAGGCCGATGCGCCGACCTGGCTCGCGAGAGCGGTGAGCGTTGCCGTGCCGCCCCAGTCGTTGTTGGTCGCGAGGTTGGTGGCGCCGGCGAACACGCTGAGCGTGGGATCCGCGAGCGCACCGGCCACACCCAGGCTTGGACCCGCGGCGCGCACGAGCAACTGGCGGGAGCCGGAGCCGGCGACGGTGAAGCCTCCGAGCAACGAGCCCGGGGCCGTGATGACGAAATAGCCAAAGATCGACGCGCGGGTCGTATCCACATCGAAGATTCCGATGAGCGCGGTGCCACTCCCGCCACTCGCCCCGGTCACTCTCGCGGTATAGCTGCCCGGCGCGAGGGTCGCGTAAAGCGCGGCATCCTTGCTGCCCTCGGCATACCGCAACGTCCCGACTTGCACGGCGGCCGCAGCGGCCACGGCGGCGTTGGCCGCCAGGCCCCAGTCGTCGTTGGTCGCGACCACCGCGCCGGTGGTGGCATTGGTCAGGGTAAGCTGGGGATCCGCCAACGCGCCGGCCACGTTGAGAGCCGCGAGCACCGGCCCGCCCGCCCGAATCAGCACGTTCTTCGACGCCACACCATCGATGCGGAACGAAGCCGTGACCCCACCCGCCGGCACCGGTAGGTTCGCCGAGAAACTGGCCAGACTCGCCTGTGCGCGCAGCGCGGGCGCCATCGCGCACCCGCCCGCCAGCACCAGCGCGAGCCACGCCAACGCGCAGCGTGAGAGCAATCGAGGGGACGTCATGGGAAGGAGGGGAAACGGGTTTTGGGGCCAGCCATCTCGACGCAAGAGCGCGCGCGGATGGCTGAAAGGGTTGCTACAATCAATCAGCGCGAAATTTCCGCCGGGAAAGGAACATGCCGGTGCGGATTGTTCCCGAAAGATGCAGCGGGGTCGCTCATCGTGGCGTGGCGAGGGCAACCTGCCCGCGTCTCGGCCAATCAGCACGGGCAGGCTGCCCGTGCTACGTCGGTCACTCTCATCTGGTCGAGAGCGAGTAACTCAACCGGTTCACTTCGTCGCCTGACTACGGCAAACGAACGGTCCCAATCATCTCGTCGATCAGGGGGAGAAACGGCTCGATGCTCGCCACCGAGTCTCCCACAAAGAACCGCACGATGCTGTTTTCGCTGTAGATGAGCGTAAAATATTCAGTGCGGTTCTTCTCTATTTCGGTAAAATCACCCACCCAGCTCAACGCCGGATGTCCGTTGACGGTTCGTGAGAACATGCTCGCGACGCGAATCCTGTAGTTCGTGACATTTCGCTGGATTCTCTGCTCTTTCATGGCTTGCGCATACCTGCGCAGCCAGGCGTCAATTTCAGCCGGCGTTGTCGGTTTGGGCCCCAGATCTTTCATTGGATCGACGATGGGGAAGGGATCCTCCCAGGACGAGGTAGAGCGGTAGGTGATTCCTACGTGCGATGCTCCGGGAATCTTGAGGGAGATGGTGGTTGCCCCGCTGCTCCGTCGCACGGCACTGCTGATCGCCCAGCCCGCGGGATAGGTGACGGCGAGTCCGAACTTCCGATCGAAAATCGAATGGTTTGGTCCCGTGATCTCATCCAGTGGAATGGGGCGGGCGGGATCCAGGCGAACGCTCTCAATCAGCGCGTCGAACGCGGGGCGCACTGCGTCGAATCTTGCCGTCGGGAGCCCAAGTTGGAATCGGGCGCCGCCTTCTCCTGTTTCGATCAGGGTCCAATAATAAGTCCAGTTCTCGCCGCTGTCAGTGTAGTCGGCCAACCAGCTCCATGCATTGTATCCACCAATGGTGCGCGCAATGAAACTCCCGGGACGATTCTTGTAATTCTGAAATGCGGCGTCTCGTTCCCGCTCCAATCCATCCGCAACTGCGCGCATCCAGGCATCGAGATCGGCGGGGGTGGTGGGTTTCGCGCTCCCCCCGCTCGTCCAAGCCTCGCCATGGAAAGTGGCCAACTCCTCGGGCTTGGTCTCTCGGTAATTCACGAAGGCCCTCGCATCGTCGGGGACGTCGGGCGCCGTGAACTCGATGTGGTTGCCCCAAGTGTCAGTTCGATTGGCACTCTTGATCGACCAGCCCGCGGGGAGCGTGGCCGAGAAACCGAACTTCCGATCGAGTATCGACTGGTTCGGCCCGGACAATTCCTCCACCGGGATTACTGTTTTCCGCTCAAGAGAACTTTGAGCGATGACTTTGGGCCGCGGCCCTTCCTTGGGCGCGAGCTGTTTGGGAATCATTCCCTCCATGACCCAGACGTCGACCGTGTCACCGATCGACCCGGTCTGAAACGCGAGCTGGCGGCCAGCCGGATTGATTGCAAGGGCACCCAACTCCGGATGGGACAACTCCAGTTTCACGGACTCCCCGGAGTCGACCGCGGTGGACCAAATCGCCGTTTGCGCCGGTCCTTTCTTCTCCTTGCCCGGTGTTTCCTTCGTGTAAACGAGCCGTTTGCCGTCGGGCGTCCACGCGATCGAATATACGTTCTGACGTGGAGCCAGGCGAATCACTTCCTTTTGCCCGCCGCTGCTCAACGTGAACACCTTGAGCGCGACGACGAACTCGTCCTTCTTGCCTTGATCCGAAGTGACGATCGCCAGGCGCGAGCCATCGGGAGAGAGTTCGAATGGCCACCAGGCATTAATTTTGCCGGTGGGTTGGTAAACGATTTCTTCGTGGTTTGAGAGCAAATCGTGGCGGACGATGAAATTGGTCCAGTCCCGGCTGCCATCCGCAGCCCTGGTGTATTTCCGTCGCGCGTAATAAAATGATTTTTCATCCGGCGAAAGCCGGGGATGGGAGAGCCATTCCGCGCTTTTTTGGCTCACGAGGGTTTCCACTTTGCCTGAGGCGGGCTCGAAACGATGGATGCCATACGTTCCTCCTGAGCCCGATACTTTGCGTGCGGCCACGAGCAGGAAGCGGCCGTCCTTCGCCGAGGAATATCGATTGATCCGATCGAAGAACGTCGCCACTGGAAAATCCTGTTGTTGCCCAGACTCCATCGAAACCTCGACGAAGCGACGCTGCCGGCCCTCGATGGCCAGCAAAAGCTTTTGCCCGTTCCTGGACCAGACGGGTGTCGTTTGCACGCCCGGGAACCGATCTGTAACCAGCCGCGGTTCGCCGAGAATCTCCCCCGTTTCAAAATTCGCCGACACCAGGAACACGTTTCCCGAATTCCTATTCTCCGAATAGAAGATGCTCCCGTCGCGCGTGACGCCGCTTGCACCCGCGCCGTCAGCATACTCCTTGATGAGTCGCGGCTCGCCGGACGGCTGGCCCGATTTCACCGCGATCGTCCACAAGCTCTCAGTGCCTGTGCGATCGCTGGAGTAGAGGAACTCCGAGTCGTTGCAGGCCCAGCCGACCATTCGCATGATGTGATCGTCCACGAGCGTCGTTTCCTGGTGCGACACCAGGTCGAACAGGGTCACTTTGCGTGGGAGTCCTTGCGCCAGGTAGCGACCATCTGATGAAAGAGCCCAATCGGCATTCCCATCGGGTGGCTTGATTTCCTTTACCTCCCGAGTCTTCAGGTCCACGAAGACGGGCGTGCTGATGTTTTGCACGGGGTCTCGCACCCGAGCGAGCACTTGTCCATTGGCCGCTGACCACGCCACCGCGCTGATGGTGGTTTTCTTTACCCCTCTTGCATAAAGTTCCCTCGGCGCCGATCCGTCGGTCTTCGCGACCCAGAGGCTGGTGCCGGCGGTGTCGTAAGCAATCTGGCTCGCGTCCGGAGAAAACACGACGCTCCAAGGGGTCTCGGTTTTTGTTTTTCCAATCTCCCAGCTCGTGGCGCTGGCGGTTTCATAGATGGAAACCGACTCCCAATCGGGCGCGACATAAGCGATGAACCGCCCATCGGGCGAAACATTCAGGATCCAACTCGCGCCAGCCAGCGGGAGTTTGCGAATCGCAACCACGTCCGAGGTCGCCGGCCCCAACCCGACCGGGATCTCGCGCACCTTTGGGCCGGGCCGCATGCCGGTGGACGTCGCGGCCGTGAGGCCTTTGTTTTCCTTCTCCCGGTCCGGCGTGGCCTGCGCCCGTATGTCGGTCGGCAAAAAGTTCTCCAATACGCCGACTTCGCCATGGTAGTCACCCAGCAGCGTCATCGCGACCTTCGTCCCGTCGCGGGACCATTCCACCGGCCGCACGAAGGCGTCGTGTCTTAGCGCGCCGGGGCTGACCGTCTCGTCCCAACTTCCATCGGCAGCGACGATGTGAAGTTCGACCCGATCGACATGGCGGTAATAAGCGATCATCCGCCCATCCGGCGACCAGCGCGGCCAGACGCCGTAAGAGTTACTCCCCTCCATCGTTCCGAGTTGCAGAATCACGCCTAAGCTGGCGATGGTCACCTTTGGGCCGAACGCACGATCGGAGACGATGAGCTCGGCGGCGCCACCCGGCGGCGGCCGCGGAACGTACGCGATTCGCGTCTGATCCGGCGAAAGATCGAAGTACTCGATTTCGCCCGCCGTCTCTGGAAACCCAATCTCGCGTTTCCTTCCGTCGCGCAGGTCGACGGCCAGATATCGCGGTTTCTCGGCGGGATAAACGCGCACGATGATTTCCTTTCCGTCCGACGACCAGCCCTTGATCTTGAAATCCGTTGCGCCGCGGTCCAAATCGTTCTGTGCATCCAGCAGCTTCCGGCCGGAGCGTTTCTCGACGTTGTAAACAATCAGGCCAACTGCTCGGCCAAGCGCGGGCGCGATGATCATCCACTCGCCGTCGGGAGACCAATACAATTTGTTCATGAGCGTGAGGCCCGTCTCCATGGTTTCGACCCGCCCCGTGCGGAGATCCTGCAGGCAGAGCACGTTTCGGTTCCGGACGTAGGCGACTCGTCCGCCGTCCGGTGACCACGTTCCGCCCGCGTTTCGGCCGAGAAACGCCTGCGCGATCGTTTGCGGCGCTCCGACGCGGGGGGATTCGTTGGGTTTCACGTCGACGTAATATGAATCCGATTCGCGGTAGCTCGTGTTAAACGCCAGGCTACCCCGCCGGGTAATCCGTTTTTCGTGATTGCCGAAATCGGGCCGCACCAGAAATGCCGGACCAGTCGGTTTGCCACCGTTGACGGGCACCGCCCACAGATCCCACGTGCCGCGGCGATCGCTGCTAAACAACACAAACCTGCCGTCAGCCGACCACACCGGCGAAGACTCGCTCGTTGGGAAATCGGTCACGCGCGTAGTCTCGCGGCTTTTCAGGTCACAGGCGTAAATGTCGGTGTTGCTACCGATTCTTCGGTCAAAGACGATGGCGGATCCATCGGGAGAAAAACGCACGTGATTGGCTCGATTCGCGAGCACACGCCTGACCTCGCCAGATGCCACATTGACGGTGGTCAATTCAACCGCCTGACCCTTCTGGTTCAATATGCATGCGAGCTCTTTGCCATCCGGGGACCAGTCCAAAGCATAGGCTTCCTTGTCGCGGTATTCCTGAACGACGCGCGTCTGACCGTCGAGCGAGGTCAACCGCAGATCAAACCGTCGATCTTTGCTCGTATACCAGGTGTAGCCAACCCATCTGGAGTCGGGCGACCAAACCGGGTCGCCCGCGAAGTCGTAGAATTTAGCATCGGATGTATCGGCTTTCGTGAGGAGGCGCGCCTCGCCCGAGCCCAGATCCTTTACGACGAGATCACCCGATTTGTCCGCCCACTCCACGTAGACAATTTTCGACTCGTCCGGCGAAAGCACGCCACCCGTGTCAGAACCCGTTCCGGAGAGCAGTATCTTCGAGACCGCCCCGCTGCCACCGCTGGCCTCAGGCGCGGTGGTGCTGGCGGTGCGAGGTTGCGCGGGGGCAGAAGAGTTTTCCGATTCTTGCGGTATTTTTTCGCGAAATACGATTCGCGAAAAGGACAAGCCGGCAACCAGCGCGACGAGCACCGCGGCACTCCCGATGAGTGCGACCTTGTTCCGCGCCGCGAATTTTTGGCAGCGGTACGCCACACTCGGCGGCCGCGCGACCACGGGCTCATTCTTCAGGTGCCGCTTGATGTCGTCGGCCAGCCCGTTGGCCGTGTCGTAGCGGCGTGTGCGATTTTTCTCCAGCGCCCGCATCACGATCCAATCCAG
>Ga0080064_1003856_pt1 | contig 20524 bp, 15 predicted proteins | sample Subgrocontami54m_FD_69260 | JGI IMG/M metagenome (GOLD analysis project Ga0080064, IMG submission 69260) | Subsurface groundwater microbial communities from S. Glens Falls, New York, USA - GMW46 contaminated, 5.4 m (SPADES assembly) (version 2) ...
CCGCAGCTCGACGCCTGGGTGCGCATCGCCCCCGACGGCAGCGTCACGGTTATGACCGGCCGCGTCGAGCTGGGTCAGGGCATCCTCACCGCCATGCGCCAGGTCGCCGCCGACGAGCTCGATGTGGTCCCGGCACGCATCGCGCTGATCTCCGGCGATACGGCGCAGACGCCGAACGAAGGCGTCACCGCCGGCTCGCTGGCCGTCAAGCTCGGCAGCACGGCGCTTGGTCTTGCCTGCGCCGATGCGCGCGCCACTCTGGTCGGTGTCGCGGCCAAGGCGTGGGACGTCGAGCCGCAGGCCATCAAGGTCGAGGACGGAGCGATGCTGGGTCCCGCCGGCCGGCGCATGGGCTACGGCGAGGCCGCGGCCAAGGTCTCGCTGTCCCGCCCGGTCGACGTGACCGCAAAGCGCAAGAGCCCTGCCGAGCAGAAGCTCATCGGCACGTCCTATCCGCGCACCGACATCCCCGCAAAGGTGTTCGGCCAGCAGGTGTTCATCCACGACCTGCGGCCGTCGGGCATGCTGTTCGGCGCCCTGGCGCGCCCACCGGCCTATGCCGCGCGCCTTCTCTCTGCCGACCTTGCCGCCATCAAGGCTATGCCCGGCGTGGTGGAGGTCGTGCGCGACGGCTCGTTCCTGGGCGTGATCGCGCAGCGCGAGGAGCAGGCGCAGGCTGCGGCCAACAAGCTCGCCAAGTCGGCGCAGTGGGACAACGGTGCGCCGTTGTTCGCGGGCAAGAGCATCTTCGAGTACCTGCTGACGGCGGAGTCCGAGTCCAAGGTCCTGCACACCCTGCAGGCCGATGCGCCACCCGCGGCAACGACCCATACGGCCGAGTATCGCCGGCATTTCCAGGCGCACGCCTCGATCGGGGCGAGCTGCGCGCTGGCGCAATGGCAGGACGGCAAGCTCACCGTGTGGTCGCACACGCAGGGGCCATTCCCGCTGCGTGGCGATTTGGCCAAAGCCTTGAAGTTGGCGCCCGCTGCCATCCGCGTCATCCATGCGCAGGGCGCCGGCTGCTACGGCCACAACGGCGCCGACGACGTGGCCCTCGACGCCGCGCTGCTGGCGCGCGCCGTGCCGGGCCGGACGGTGCGCGTGCACTGGGCGCACGAGGAGGAGATGGCCTGGGAGCCGTGGGGCTCGGCGATGGTCACGCGGCTCACGGGCGGCGTATCCGGCGCCGGCGCGCTGACGCAATGGACGCACGACGTCTGGTCGTTTCCGCATTCGACGCGGCCCGGCAGCGGACAGGGCTGCAATCTGCGCTCGGCCTGGTATCTGGCCGAGCCGGTGCTGGCGTCGAAGGCGGTGGATCTCCCGCTGCCCATTGGCGGCGCCGCGCGCAATGCCGTGCCCATCTACGCCGCGGCCAACCAGACGGTGACATCGCATTTCCTGTCGGCCATGCCGATCCGCACCTCGGCGCTGCGCACGCTTGGCGGCTATTTCAACGTGGTGTCGGCCGAGATGTTCGTCGACGAGCTGGCGGCGATGGCTGGGCGCGACCCGGTCGCCTTCCGCCTCGCCAACGTCAAGGACCCGCGGCTGGTCGCCGTCTTGAGGAAGGCCGTCGAGATGTCGGGCTGGACGCCGGGCGTGGTGGCCGCCAAGCGACCGCTGGCGCCCGAGATGATCGGCACCGGCGTGGGGCTCTCCCGCTACAAGAACGGCGACGCCTATGTGGCGGTGGTGGCCGAGGTCTCGGTCGACACCAAGAGCGGCAAGATCCGCCCGCTCAGGATGTGGAGCGCCACGGATGCGGGTCGTGCCGTCAATCCCGACGGCGTGCTGAACCAGATCGACGGCGGCATGGCGCAAGCGACGAGCTGGACCCTGCAGGAAGCCGGCCGCTGGGACGGCGGCATCATGAAGGCCGTGGACTACGCTTCGTACCCGATCCAGGACTTCGCCACCACGCCGGTCATGGCCTCGGTGGTGATCGATCGGCCGGAGCAACCATCCTTGGGCGCCGGCGAGGGTAGCCAGGGACCGACGGGGGCCGCCATCGCCAATGCGGTGTTTGCGGCGACCGGGCGGCGCGTCGCGGAGATCCCCATCACGCCCGAGCGCGTGCTGGCCGCGCTGCGCGCGTGAGGCCGGCAGTGCGCCCGGCGCGCTCGCATGGGGTCAGGCGGGCTCCATGCCGTGCCGGCGGATGGTCGGGGCGGCCACCGGCGCCGTGAGGAATTCGACCAGCGCTCGCGCCGCCTCGGGCTGCTGCGCGCCCGCTGCGATGCCGGCGGCGAACACGGTGGTCTCTTGGATCTGAGGCGGCAGCGGCCCGACAATGTCGATGCCGCGCACGGGCAGCAGCTCGCTCATTTGCTGGAAGCCGATCTCGGCGTCGCCGCGGGCGATCAGCTTGCCGGCGGGCTCGCCCTCCGCGACTTTGAGCTTGGGCGCGAGCTCCTCCGCGATGCCGAGACGCTGGAACAGGGCGCGCAGATAGACCCCGCTGGCGCTGGTCGAGATCGCGCCCGATTGCGCCTGCAGTAGCACGCGCCGCAGTCCCTCGGCCGAGCCGATGTCGGGCTTGGGCGCGCCGGCGCGCACCGCCACGCCGATGCCGGTGCGGGCGAGGTCGGCGCGGCTGCCGGCCACAACCTGGCCCTGCGCGATCAGCTTTTCGAGGGCATCGGCCGCCAGGATGACGAGGTCGGCGGGCTCGCCGCGCTGCAGGCGATTGGGAATGGAGTGCGCCGAATTGCCGACCGAGGCGCCCCAGGCGGTGGCGAGCTTGTGGCCGGTGGCGGTCTCGAACCCGGGGACCAGGGCGAGATAGGCCGCCCGGAAGGCGCCGGAGCACAAGACCTTGATCTCGGCCGTGTCTGCCATGCTTGCTCCCCGGCGCAGCGCCCGTAAGGTTCGGTCCGTCCATTTACAGCGGTTGCCGCTCCTCACGAAGAGCGTGCGCTAGGCGATTTCGGGGTCGACAATCCGCTAACACCGGACAATATGCGCCATGAGACCCGTCTTCGTAGCAAGAGTGTTCCCATGAGCTGGTCACAGGTCGGCGCGGTTTTGGGCCTTTGCCTGGCGGCCCTGGCGCTGCTGCTATTGGCAATCTCGCCGCTGGGCTGGCGCGCCGGCTGGTGGCATTTCCGCTTCGCCTTCACGTGGCTGATGACGGCCTCCGGCATCGTTGCCGCCGCCGCCACGGCCGTCTCGCTGCTGACGCTCCTGCTCGGCTGGTCCGGACTCGGCGCGAGAGCTGTGGCAATGGCGGTCCTTGGGCTCGTACTGGGCGCGATCCTCGTCTACGTGCCCTGGAACTACAACCGCCTGCGCAGCGCGGTGCCGCGCATCCACGACATCACCACGGATACCGAGAACCCGCCCGCCTTCAAGGCCGTGCTGACGGCGCGCGCTGCCGAGAAGTCCGCGACAGAGGTCTACGAAGGGCCGGACCTGGCGCAGCAGCAGAAGGCCGCCTATCCGGACCTGGCACCGCTAGAGCTGCCTTCGGCCGCGGCAACGGCGTTCGAGCTGGCGCTGGAGACTGCCAAGGCGATGCCGGGCTGGACCATCGTTGCTGCCGAGTCCGCCACGGGCCGCATCGAGGCGAGCCAGACCAGCCGGTGGTTCGCCTTCACCGACGACATCGTCATCCGCGTCGCCGCCGATGGGCCGCGCAGCCGCATCGACATGCGCTCGCTCAGCCGCCAGGGACGCAGCGACTTCGGGGTCAATGCCGCGCGCATCCGTGCCTACATGGGCGCACTGAAACGCCGCGTCGGCTAGCGGCGCTCGCAGCCCCCGGTTCGCCTGCCACACTGCCCTGGTGCAACTGCGATCCTCCTGTCAGGATTGGGCGAAACGGACACCAACCGCTGCGGAGGAGACCCCATGCGCTTCAAGGACCAGGGCGTGCTCGTGACGGGTGCAGCCAGCGGCATCGGCGAGAAGGTGGCGCAGGCGTTCGCGCGCGAGGGGGCGGTGGTGGCCGCAGGCGACAAGGACGCCAAGGGCGCCGAGCGGGTGGCGGATGCGGCGCGCAAGGCCGGCGGGCGCGCCCACGCCTTCGAGCTCGACGTGACCGACCCCAAGGCGGTCGCAGGCTTCGTCGATGCGGCGGCAAAGCGCCTCGGCCGCCTCGACGTGCTGGTCAATTCTGCCGGCGTGCGCGAGATCGTCTCGGTGCTGGAGCTGCCGCTCGCGGAATGGAACCGGGTAATGGGCGTCAACATCACCGGCACGTTCCTGTGCTCGCAGGCCTTCGCCCGGGCCGTCATCGCCGGGGGCGGCAAGGGCGCCATCGTCAACCTCGCCTCCACGCTGGGCGTGGTCGCGGCGCCGAACCGGGCGGCCTACACGGCGTCCAAGCACGCCGTCGTCGGGCTCACCAAGGAGATGGCGATGGAGTGCGGCGCCAAGGGCATCCGCGTCAATGCGGTTGGACCCGGCGTGATCCGCACGCCGCTCACCGAGCGCTATTTCCAGGATGCCGGCCAAGCGCAGCGCATCAAGGACCTGCACGCCATGGAGCGCTGGGGCGAACCGGACGAGGTCGCCAAAGCCATCCTGTTCCTCGCCTCCGAGGATGCCAGCTTCTGCACCGGGTCGATCCTGATGGTCGACGGCGGCTGGACCAGCGGCAAGAAACTGTGACGCTCCGAGGCACCACCATGCTCATTGCGCGGTTGGCTTCGTGCTCGGAAGCGCCAGGACGATGGGGTCGCTCTCGACGCTGTCGGCGGCCGGCATCTCGCCGACGGCCTCCAGCACCGGATACGCAGCCGAGCAGATGTGCGAGTGGATGCGCTTGAGATCGCGCAAGACGTCGAGGTGCAGCGACGTCGTCTCCAGCGTCTCGGGCCTGCCCTGGCGCAGGCGATCGAAGTGACGCTCGGCTGCCGCCAGCTCGGCGTTGCGCAACTGCGCCTTCTCGGCGATCAGCTTGCGCGCCTCCTTGGCGTCGCCGGACATGAACACGCCGAGCGCGATCCTGAGGCTTTCGAGGATGCGCTTGTGGAAGGCAGCGAGCTCCTCTGCGCCCTCGCTCGAGAACTGGAACCTGCGCTTGATCTTCTTGGCCGCAAGCTCACTCAGGTTCTTGTCGATGATGTCGCCGATGTGCTCGAGGTTGATGGTGAACGAGATGATTTCCATGGCCCGGTGGCCTTCGCGCTCGTCGAGGCTGCCGCGCGTCAGTTTGGTGACGTAGAGCTTGATCGCCTCGTCGAGCTTGTCGACCGCGTTGTCCATGCGCGAGACCTCACGCACGAGCGCACGGTCGTTGGTCATCAGCGCCTTCATCACCTGACGCAGCATGATCTCGACGAGATCGGCCATGCGCAGCGTCTCGCGCGCGGCATCTGCCAGCGCCAGCGAGGGCGTGTCGAGGGCGCTTTCGTCGAGATAGCGCGGCGAGGCAGGATCGGCGGCTGCCTTGCGCGCCGGAAACAGCTTGACCAGCAGCCAGGCGAGCGGGTCGAGCAACCCGATGAAGACGAGCGCCAGGGCGATGTTGAACGCCATGTGAAACTGGGCCGTCATCTTCGCCATGTCGGGCTGAAAGGCGTGCAGGACATTTGCGATGGGGTGCAGGAACGGCGCGACCAGCAGGGCCCCGAACAGCCGGTTGACGAGGTTTCCAACGGGTAGCCGATAGCTCGCGGGATCGCCTCGATGGGCGCCCTCGAGGAGGGGATTGATCGCGCTTCCCAGATTTGCACCCAGCACCAGGGCCAGCGCCGCAGCAGGGGTGACGAAGCTCGAAAAGGCCAGCGACATGATCAGAAGCACCGTCGCCACGCTCGAATGCGCCGCCCAGGTGAGCGCGGCCGCGAGCAGGATGCACATCGCCGGATCCCCGGTGATGGCACCGAGCAGCATGCGAACGCTCGGTGCATTCTCGGCCGGCGCCAGCGTGTCGAGCAGGATGTGAAGGGCGAGCAGGACCAGGCCGAGGCCGATGGAGACGCGACCGAGGTCCTTGATCCGGCTGCGGGACCCGCTGCGGAAGGCGACGAGGCCCGCGATGAACAATGCCGGCGCCGCAGCGGTAACGTTGAAGGACAGAACCTGCACGATCAGCGTCGTGCCCACATTGGCGCCGAGCAGGATCGCAAGCGCCGGCACCAGGGCGACCACGCCTTGCGTCGTGAACGAAGCCGTCATGAGGGCGGTCGCCGTGCTGCTCTGCAGCAGCGTCGTCAGGCCGAGGCCGGCCGCGAACGCGGCGAACCGGTTGCCCAATGCCTTGGAGAGCAGATGACGCAGATCGGAGCCGAACGCGCGCAGGATCCCGCTCTGGACCATATGCAGGCCCCACAGCAGCAGAGCGACGCCGCCGGCCAGGTCGAGGAGAACTATCGTGCCCATTGTGATTTCTCACGAGGCCTGCATCGTTAAACCTGCAAGACTACAGGGGTATGTGCCGTTGAGGAAGAACGGTACTGCATCGCCCATGCAGACGATTAATGATTGTTCCGGCGGCTCTGGCGGAGCGCGGGGCTTATCCCGTCAGCACAAAGCCGTCGTAGCCGGTGGCGGCGACCTCATCGCATTTCTGCACGTACTTGGGAAAGCCGCCGATGTAGGGCATGAACACGCGCGGCTTGCCCGGAATGTTGACGCCGAGATACCAGGAGCCGCAGGTGTAGCGCAGCGTGCGCCCGGCTGCCTCGCCCACGTGCGCTACCCACTCGTCCTCCGCCTCGACACTCGGCTCGATGCGCCCGAACCCGAGGTCGCGCATGTGGGCGATGCTATCGGCGATCCAGTCCACGTGCTGCTCGATGGTGGGCAGCATGTTGGTCAGCACCGACGGGCTGCCGGGGCCGGTAATCGTGAACAGGTTGGGGAAGCCCGCGATGGCGAGCCCGAGGTAGCTGCGCGGGCCGGCGCTCCACTTCTCCCGCAATGCCAGGCCGCCGCGGCCGCGGATGTCGATCTTGAGCAGCGCCCCGGTCATGGCGTCGAAGCCGGTGGCCAGCACCAGCGCGTCGGCCTTGAATTCCTTGCCTTTGGCCTTGACGCCCTGAGGCGTGATGGCCTCGATCGGGCTTTCGCTGACGTCGATCAGCGTCACATTCGGCCGATTGAACGTCTCGTAATAGCCGATGTCGACGCACAGCCGCTTGCAGCCGATGGTGTTCTTTGGCGACAGCAGCTCGGCAACCTCCGGGTCGCGCACCCGCCCGCGAATCTTGGCGCGCACGAACTCTGCCGCGGTGTCGTTGGCTTGCTGATCGACCATCAGGTCCTTGTAGGCACCCAGGAACCACAGCCCGCCGTGCCGCCACCGCCGCTCGTATTCGCGGGCCCGCGCCTCGGGCGGCGTCTCCAGCGCCGACTGGTCGCCGTAATCGAAGTCGATGCCGGTCATGGTCTGCTTGGCGCGCGCCCTGAGCGCGGGATAGTCCGCCTTGATGCCACGCACGTAGTCCGGGTCGAGGAGCGCGTTGTGCGCGGGCACGGCGTAGTTGGGCGTGCGCTGGAATACGGTGAGGTGCTTGGCCTGGGCGGCGATGATCGGGATCGACTGCACGGCGGAGGAGCCGGTACCGATGATGGCGACGCGCTTGCCGGTGAAGTCGACGCCTTCCTTCGGCCAGTAGCCGGTGTGGTAGCGGTCGCCCGCAAACGATTCCAGGCCGTTGATTTGCGGCAAATTGGGCGAGGAGAGACACCCCGTCGCCATGATGCACCAGGTCGCCGAGGTGCGCGCGCCGTCGCTGGTCTCCAGCACCCAGCGCCCCTGCGCCTCGTCGAATGCCGCTGTCTTCACGCGCGTGTTGAACTGGATGTCGCGGCGCAGGTCGAAGCGATCGGCGACGTGGTTGGCGTAGCGCAGCAGCTCGGGCTGGGCGGCGTAGCGCTCGCTCCACTCCCACTCCTGCTGCAGTGCAGCGTCGAACTGATAGGAGTATTGCACGCTCTCGACGTCGCAGCGGGCGCCCGGATAACGATTCCAGTACCACGTGCCGCCGACGCCGCTGCCGGCCTCGATCACCCGCGCCTTGAACCCCCTCCCCCGCAGCCGATGCAGCATGTAGAGGCCGGCGAACCCGGCGCCGACGATCACCGCATCGAAGTCACGATCCGACATGCCGCCGGTCTCCTCTTGGGCCCGATGGAATCGCACATTTGTCGCCCGCGGCTGAGGATCTCGCAAGGCCTTCGCCCATGCGGAGCGGATTAGTTCCCCACCGGCCTTGGGGCCGACCCGCTGGGCATGAAACAGGTTGCAACCAGTCGAGCCGGCATCTCCAGGTAGCGAGTTTCTTTCTAGTAGGACTGGCCCAGCCAATCGCGCGATCGCGCCAGCTTCAGGAACGCCTCGGCGACGGCCGAGCGCTGGCGCCCGGCCACGCCGTAGAGCACCACTTCGTGGCGCAAGCCAACGCCATCGACGGGCACCTGCCGCAGACTGGTGCGGCGGATGGCGCTTTGCGGCACAAACCCAATCCCGAGATTGGCCTCGAGCAGGGTGACGAGATCGTGCTGTGAGCCGATCTCGTGGCCGGCGGCGCCGGCGATGCCGTGCTCATCGAGCAGCTGCCCCAGCGCCTGCGCCGTGTCGCAGGTCGGGTTGACCAGGATCTGCTCCTTGGCGAGCTGGCCCATCTCGACCGCATTGCGGCCGGCGAGCGCGTGGTCCTCGTGCACGGCGAGCGCGAAGTCCTCGGCAAACAGGGGCCAGCGATTGAGCCGATCCCAGGCCGCCCCGAGCGGCCCCGCAATCGCAAACTCCACCTGGCCCTTCTTGAGATGCTCGCCGATCTCCTCGACGCTGCCGCGCAGCGTCCGCAAGTGCAGGCCGGGGAAGGCGCGGCGCATCTCGGCCAGGCACGGCGTCAGCATCCCCATGTCGATTGAGTGCGACAGCGCCAGCGACAGAGAAGCTGCGGCTCCCTTCTTGATCGACGTGGCGAGCGTCTTGGCGGCAATCGCGCTCTCGTAGCACTGCTGCATCAGGGGCAGCATGCGCTGGCCGAGCTCGGTCAGGTGCGACAGCTTGCCCTCGCGCCGCAGCAGCTTGCCGGCAAGCTCCTGCTCGAGCTGCTGGACGGCGCGCGTCAGGGCCGGCTGCGACACGTTGCAGTCCTCCGCCGCGCGCGTGAAGTTGAGCGTGCGCGACACCGCGAGGAAATAGCGGACTTGATGCATCTCCATTGCCGGCTCGAATTCTCGACGCTCGCGCAGTCGGCCAAGTGCCTGTCCCGCTCAAGCTAGGCAGGCATCGGCACCGAGGCAAGGCCGACCGCCGATGGGGAAAAGCATACGATCAGCATGCCTGTCGGTGTTGCCTCCGATCTGGCGTCCGTGCTCGAATCCTTGGGCGAAATTGCGGAGCCAAGAGGCGCCGCCGAGTTTACGAAGCTGCCCAGAGAGTGGGCCGTCGGCACCGCCCGGCACGAGCGGCTGGTGCTGATCAAGTTCGACGACGATCCTCCTTACGGTCTCGACCCGGACGTGGCCGAGACCTTGTGGCGCATGGTGCGCGAGGAGACGGAAAGCGTAGCGCGGCGCAAGGCGCCGGCCCTGCAGTAGCGGCACCCGCGCGCCGTCCCAATTCCGCCTTCGATATGCCCTAGCACCCGCGGCGGGCCTTGCCACGCCGGGTGAGCGCCGAGGGGCTTGACGCACATGCGGGATTGGATGTCACAGATCGTGATCGGCATCGTTGTGACCGTGGTCGGCACGGTCATTGCTCATGCCGTCGTCAGGGGTATGGGCGGCAAGGGCTTCTTCGGCGGCGGCCATTACTCGGGGCCCGTCAGGGCCGGACGCTAGCGCCTCGCTCAGCCCACGCTCGAGCCTGTGGATTAGCTTTATCCCTGAAACTTCACCCTTGAAGTAATTTCGCTCCTGCGGCACGCTTCCGGCAACCTGTGGACGATGGAGGCGTGCGACATGCGCGTTGCGTGTCTGGGCGGAGGGCCGGCCGGGCTCTATTTCGCCATCGCCATGAAGCTAGCCGATCCCGCCCACGACATCGTCGTGGTCGAGCGCAATCGCCCCTACGATACGTTCGGGTGGGGCGTGGTGCTCTCCGATGCGACGCTGGCCAACCTGAAGGCCAGCGATCCCGAGAGCGCGGAAGCGATCCGGCGCGAGTTCGTCTACTGGGACGACATCGCCGTGTTCTACCGTGGCGCCGTCACGCGCTCGTCGGGGCACGGCTTCTGCGGCATTGGCCGCAAGCGGCTCTTGCACATCCTGCAGGACCGGGCGCACGCGCTGGGCGTCGCGTTGCGCTTCGAGACGGAGATCGACAGCCTCGAGCCCTACCACGGCCACGACCTGATCGTTGCCGCCGACGGCGCCAACTCTAAGGTGCGCGCCGCCCTCGCCGATGTGTTCAAGCCGGACATCGACGTCCGGGCGTGCAAGTACATCTGGCTCGGCACGCACCAGAAATTCGACGATGCCTTCACCTTCGTGTTCGAGGAGACGGAGCACGGCTGGATCTGGGCGCACGCCTACCAGTTCGATGCCGAGACTGCGACGTTCATCGTCGAGTGCTCGGAGGCGACGTGGCGCTCCTTCGGCTTCGACCGCATGAACCGGGAAGAGACCCTCGCCGCCTGCGAACGAATCTTCGCCAAGAACCTCGGCGGCCGCGGCCTGATGACCAATGCCCGACATCTGCGCGGCTCGGCCTGGCTCAACTTCAATCGCGTGCTGTGCCAGAGCTGGTCGCACGACAACGTTGTGCTGATGGGTGACGCCGCGGCCACCGCGCACTTCTCGGTCGGATCCGGCACCAAGCTCGCGCTCGAGAGCGCCATTGCCCTCGCTCAATACCTGCATACCGAGCCCACCATGCCGGCAGCCTTCCGGCGCTACGAGGACGAGCGCCGCACCGAGGTGCTGCGGCTGCAGAGCGCAGCGCGCAACTCCACCGAGTGGTTCGAGGAGGTCGAGCGCTATCTCCACCTCGACCCCGTGCAGTTCAACTACTCGCTGCTCACCCGCTCGCAGCGCATCAGCCACGAGAACCTGCGCGCCCGCGACAAGGCCTGGCTGGAAAGCGCCGAGACGTGGTTCGAGGAGCAGGCGACCGGGGAGCGGCCCAATCGCTCGCGCCCGCCGATGTTCACGCCGTTCCGCCTGCGCGATCTCACCTTGAAGAACCGCATCGTGGTGTCGCCCATGGCACAGTATCGCGCGGTCGACGGTACGCCGACCGACTGGCACCTGGTGCACTATGCCGAACGCGCCAAGGGCGGCGCCGGGCTCGTCTATACGGAGATGACCTGCGTTTCGGCAGAGGGCCGCATCTCGCCCGGCTGCACCGGCATGTATGCACCCGCGCACGAGGCGGCCTGGACGCGCATCGTCGATTTCATCCACGCGGAGACCGACGCCAGGGTCGCGATCCAGCTCGGGCACTCGGGGCCCAAGGGCTCGACCCAGCTCGGCTGGGAGACGATGGATGCGCCGTTGCCGCGCGGCAACTGGGAGGTGATGGGGCCGTCGCTGGTGGCCTGGTCGCCGGACAACCAGGTGCCGCGCGCCATGACGCGCGCCGATATGGGCAAGGTGCGCGAGCAGTTCGTGCGGGCGGCGCAGATGGCCGAGCGCGCCGGCTTCGATATGCTGGAGCTGCATTACGCGCACGGCTATCTGATGTCGGCCTTCATCACGCCGCTCACCAACCGCCGCACGGACGAGTACGGCGGCAGCCTCGAGAACCGTATGCGCTTCCCGCTCGAGGTGTTCCAGGCCGTGCGCGCGGTGTGGCCGGCGAGGAGGCCCATGTCGGTGCGCATCTCCGCCAACGACTGGGTCGGCGCGGAGGGTGTGACGCCGGAGGATGCCGTCGCCATCGCCCGCATGCTGCAGGAAGCCGGCGTCGACATCATCGACGTGTCGGCGGGCCAGACCTCGCGCGACGCGCGCCCCGTCTACGGCCGCATGTTCCAGACCCCCTTCTCCGACCGCATCCGCAACGAGACGGGCATTGCCACCATGGCGGTCGGCAACATCTATGAGCCGGACCACGTCAACTCGATCCTGATGGCCGGGCGCGCGGACCTGTGCTGCCTCGCCCGGCCGCACCTTGCCGACCCCTACTGGACGCTGCATGCCGCGGCCGGCCTCGGCTATGCGGGCGAGACCTGGCCCAAGCCCTACCTCGCCGGGCGCGATCAGCTGCACCGGCTGGCCGCGCGCGCCGACCCGGAGAGGGTGTGATGCCCGATCTCGCGCTCGCCGGCCGGCATGCGCTGATCACGGGCGGCGGCACCGGCATCGGCGCCGCTATCGCACATGCACTCGCGCACGCGGGCGCTGCGGTTTCCATTGCGGGACGCCGGGCCGCCCCCCTGGAGGAAACCGCGCGTCGGTTGCCGCGCGCCAAAGCCATCGTTGCCGACGTCACCAGCGAAGCCGATACCGCCGCCATGGTGGCGGCGGCCCGCGCCGCGCATGGCCCGCTCGACATCCTCATCGCCAATGCCGGCGCGGCCGAAAGCGCGCCTGCAGGCAAGCTCGACCTCGCGCACTGGCAGCGCATGATCGACGTCAACCTGACCGGCGCCTTCCTGTCGGTGAAGGCGGCGCTCGCCGACATCACGCGGGGCGACGCGGGCGGGCCGCGCCGCATCGTCTTCATCGCCTCGACCGCCGGCTTGAAGGGCTACGCCTACGTGGCCGCCTACTGCGCCGCCAAGCACGGCGTGGTGGGCCTCGCCCGCGCGCTCGCCGTCGAGCTGGCGCCGCGCGGCGTCACGGTCAATGCCGTGTGCCCCGGCTACACCGAGACGCCGCTGCTGGACGCCTCGCTCGCCAACATCGCCGACAAGACGGGCCGATCGCGCGCCGAGGCGGCAGCCGACCTCGAGCGCCTCAATCCGCAGGGCCGCTTCGTCAAGCCCGAGGAAGTCGCCGAGACGGTGCTGTGGCTGTGCACGCCCGGCGCGCAGGCGATCAACGGTCAGGCCATATCGGTGTCGGGAGGGGAAGTATGACGGTGCAGCGGCGGCCAAGGCCGGGTCCGGAGCCGGTAGCCAAGCAGAAGCTGCGCCTGTGGCTGCGCCTGCTCGGGGCCTCCCGCACCGTCGAGATCGAATTGCGCAAGCGCCTGCGCGAGGCGTTCGACGAGACGCTGCCGCGCTTCGACGTGATGGCGGCGCTCGAGCGCAAGCCGGCCGGCATGACCATGACCGAGCTGTCGCGCTTCCTGATGGTGTCCAACGGCAACGTGACGGGCATCATCGATCGCCTGGTGGGAGAGGGCCTGGTGGCGCGGCGCCCCCACGAAGGGGACCGGCGCGCCACCTTCGTCCGCCTCACCCCCAAGGGCGCGCGGCAATTCGAGGTCATGGCGAAGGCGCACGAGGCGTGGGTCAACGAGATTCTGGCCGATTTCGGCGGCGAGGAGACCGAGACGATGATCGCGCTGCTGAGCAACCTTGGACCTGGCAGCGGTGGGGTCAGACCCTCCAGCTCTGTCGGCGCTCGAGGCAACCACGCGAGCGCAAGGGTCTGACCCCATTGCTCGAGCACCAGGAGGCCCGCAATGTTCGGTAGATTGTTTCACCGCGAGCAGCACGCCGGCACTCCGCGTCGTTCGGCCCCGAAGGGAGCGGCCGCGCTGGGCCCCAGCGCGCACGTCGACACCTTCACGCGGGACAACCTGCCCCCGGCGGAGCAGTGGCCCGATTTGCTCCTCGACCGGCCGGAGTTCCAGTATCCCGAGTATCTCAACGCCGCCGTGGAGCTGACCGACCGCATGGTCGAGCAGGGCTTCGGCGACCATACCGCGCTGATCGGCAACGGCCGCCGGCGCACCTACAAGGAGCTGACCGACTGGTCGAACCGGCTGGCCCATGCGCTGGTGGAGGACTTCGGCGTCAAGCCCGGCAACCGCGTGCTGATCCGCTCGGGCAACAACCCGGCGATGGTGGCAGCCTGGCTCGCCGTCACCAAGGCGGGCGGGGTCGCCGTCAACACCATGCCGATGCTGCGCGCCGGCGAACTCGGCAAGATCGTCGACAAGGCGGAGGTCACACTCGCGCTCACCGACAGCCGCATCGCCGACGAGATCGTCGCCTGCGCCAAGGACAGCCGCTTCCTGAAGAAGGTGATCAACTTCGACGGCACTGCCAACCACGACGCCGAGCTCGACCGCGTGGCGCTGAGCAAGCCCGTCAGGTTCGCGGCGGTGAGGACGGGCCGCGACGACGTGGCACTGCTCGGGTTTACATCGGGCACCACCGGCGAGCCCAAGGGCACCATGCACTTTCACCGCGACCTGCTGATCATCGCCGACGGCTATGCGCGCGAGGTGCTGGGTGTGACGCCCGACGACGTGTTCGTCGGCTCGCCGCCGCTCGCCTTCACCTTCGGGCTCGGCGGCCTTGCCATCTTCCCGCTGCGCTTCGGCGCCACCGCGACGCTCTTGGAGACTGCCTCGCCCGCCAACATGATCGGCATCATCGAGACCTACAAGGCGACCATCAGCTTCACGTCTCCGACGGCCTATCGCGCCATGATGGCGGCCATGGACAAGGGCGCGGACCTTTCCTCGCTGCGGATGGCCGTCTCCGCGGGCGAGACGTTGCCGGCGCCCGTGTTCGAGGACTGGACCAAGAAAACCGGCAAGCCGATCCTCGACGGCATCGGCGCCACCGAGCTCTTGCACATCTTCATCACCAACCGCCTGGGCGATGCCAGCGCCGGCGCGACGGGGCGGCCGGTCGCCGGCTACGAGGCCCGCATCGTCGACGACGACATCAACGATGTGCCCGACGGCACCATCGGCCACCTCGCGGTGCGCGGGCCGACGGGCTGCCGTTACCTCGCCGACGAGCGGCAGACCAAGTACGTGCGGATGGGGTGGAACCTGACCGGCGACGACTTCATGCGCGACACGGACGGCGTCTTCCACTTCGCCGCTCGCGCCGACGACATGATCATCTCGGCGGGCTACAACATCGCCGGACCCGAGGTGGAGGCGGCGCTGCTCGCCCACCCCGAGGTGGCCGAATGCGCCGTCGTCGGCGCGCCCGATGTCGAGCGCGGCCAGATCGTCGAGGCGCACGTGGTGCTCAAGGAGGGCGCAACCGGCGACGAGGCCTGCGCCAAGCGCCTGCAGGAGCATGTAAAGGCGACAATCGCGCCCTACAAATATCCCCGCTCGGTCAAGTTCGTCTCAGCCCTGCCCAAGACCCAGACCGGCAAGATCCAGCGCTTCAAGCTCAAAGCGTAGGTGATAGGGGTCGGGAAGGGCTATGGCCCTCCCCGCCCTCCGAACCGCATCACGGACGCACTCATCCCGGAATTCGCGTCAGCGAATATCCGAGGCCCAGGGCACTCACGGCAGATAGCCCTTCTCCAGGTCGAGGGCCTGCCGCGCAATCTCGTGGTTCGACTTGTCCGTGACGATGAGCGTCCAGGTGACGTTGGTGCCGCGCTCGTAGGAGGTGGTCGAGCGCAGGCGCGCGGTGAGCGTCTGTCCCGCCGCCATCTCGATCGGCGCCAGCGCCGGCAGATAGAGCTGCTCCCAGTGCGTGCGCTGGGCGAGCGGGCCGGTGGCGAGGTTGACACCCGAGGCGAGCTCCGCGCGCCACCACAGCGCCAGCCCGTGGATCGTAGCGGGCTGGCGTAGGCGCCAGCTCGTCTCGCCCGCGCGCGTCGTCTTGTTGCGGCGGTCGAAAGTGACCTTGTCCCAGGACTTGGCCGCGGCGTCGCCGTCGAGCAGATCGCCGGGCTCGAACCAGCGCACGTAGATGTTGTTGAGGCTCATAACCTTGGCCGGCTCGAAGTCGAGTCCGTAGCCCACCTCGTCCCACACGGCGAGTTCGCGCCAATAGCGCTCGCCGACCACCGGCGCCACGAACTGCTCGACGGCATGTGGAATGATGACGCCGCCGGGCTTCAGGTAGCGGGCGCGCGCATCGTTGAGCGTGGCAATGATGTTCTCCTCGAAGGGATAGTTGCCCAGCGTCTCGCACACGATCACGTCGACGCGCTCAGGGCTCGCCACCTCGGTCGAGTGCACCTCGGCGATGCGGCAGTTGGGCAGCCGATTCTCGCGCAGGAGCTTGCGCGCAACGCCGGCCACATCTGCCGCCTCATAGAGATCGACCCGTTTGGCCCCCAGCTTGGCCGCCAGGAAGCCCAGGAAGCCGGTGCCGGCGCCGATGTCCGCGACTGTCGTCTCGCCCGGCACGATCACCCGCTCGAGCGCCGCGTGGAAGGCCGCGTTGCGGACGCGATCGGCGAGCAGCGTGCGGTGATACTCGATGCGCATGAATTGGTGAGTGGTGAGTTGGTGAGTGGTGAGTAGCAGAAACTGCGCTTGCCACCCACACTCCCTCTCTACCTCACCAACTCACCACTCACCACTCACGCCTTGCGAAAGCCTGAGGGCTCGGCCATGGTCCGGCCGCTTTCCGCAGCGGGCTCCGCACGCGCATGTCCCAAGACGCACCAACCCCCGCCTCCAGCGCCTCGGTCCGCTCCGGCATTCCCGCTGTCGACCGCTACCTCGAGGCCGGCTACGCGACCGTTGCCGGCATGTCGTCACGCTTCGCCGCGGCCATCTGCTGCGGGCTCCTGCGCATGCAGACCGAGATGGGAGTGACGGGCCCGGTGGCCGAGATCGGGCCCTTCGAGGGGCGCTTCTTCATCGCGCTGGCGCACGCGCTCGAGCCCGGCGAGACGGCGCTCGGCATCGATCTGTTCGACTGGCCGAACCCGGAGATCATCGACCGCTTCGAGGCCAATTGCGCCAAGCACGGGATCGCGGCCAGCCGACGCATCACCTGGAAGGCCGACAGCCGCAGCATGGCACCCGTGGAGCTGCTGGCGAAGCTCGGCGGCCGCCGCCCGCGATTCATCCACGTCGACGGGGAGCATTCGCGCGCCGCGCTCACCAAGGACCTCGAGCTCGCCACCGCCGTGCTCGCGCCCGAGGGCCTGATCGTGCTCGACGACATGCTGCACCCGGGCTACCCCACACTGATGGTCGCCGTGCATGAGTACCTGCAGCGCCACCCCGAAATGTGCGTGCTCGCCATCATCGATCGCGAGACGGTGGTCGCCGCCTCCAAGTTCGTGCTCTGCCGCACGGACTGGTTCAAGCGCTACGAGGAGAAGCTGCTCGAGGCCTACAAGGACAACGTCTGGCCGCTGGGCGCCGACTTCGAGCCGCACTGGTGCCTGGTGCTCTCGCTGGACACCCGGCTCGCCGCCATTGTTTGAGCCTCACTTGGGCAAGCCATGGAGACGTGTCACCGTCACAGTCGCTGTTCCGTGGTTGTTGCCGTAGAGATGCCGTGCCCAGCCGCCGCTGAAATCGCGTGCACCGGGTTCCAGCCAGGCCAGCGGAAACAAACCCGAATAAGCGTCGTTCACAAACAGGAACAATTCGCCGCTAGTGCGTGGCGTAATGATGCTTGTCATCTTGCGCCGGGGCAGGTCGCCGCCGACGACGTCGGTCGACCTCAGAACATACTCGTCGGAACCGTAATTGCCGACACGGGCGATCGGCACGAACCACGCTTCGGTCGGGTGCCGGCGCAGGGGTGCGCCCAGCCGCATGATGAGTGCGTCCGCCCAACTCAGCTTGGAGAAATCGAGCCCCGGCAGGTCGGCTGCATTCTTGCCGTCGGTCCAGCCCTTTTCGGGCAACACAATGCCAATCTGGTATTTCTGGTCGCGGTAGAGGGCAAGACCGGTAGCCTGGCATCGGCTATTGGCATTGAATTCGATTTTGCGCGGCGTGGAAGTGACCTGAGCGAGCGAGCCGCCAGTCTCCTTTGATTTGCAGATCTTGCCGGACGAGGACTTGAGCCAGAACGCGGTGCGGTCGACGGATGCGACGACAAACACGCCAAACCCACCCAGCACGACCAGTGGAAACGCCTTGGAGCGCACGATGTCCCAAACGGTATTGGCGGTCGATGAATTGAGCAACCAGCGCGCAATAGTGTCGAAGAGTGAGGGGTCCGCGGACCGAACGTTGCGGCCCCCGATGTTCCAGGCCGCGCGCGCTCGATCGACGATTTCGCGGCTGACAGTCGAGTTTATGAAATAGGCAATAACCGCAATGGTCACCAATACGGTCGCTAATCCCGGATTGCGGGCGAAGGCGGTCAGCCAAGGCGTCAGATATCCCGGAACGAGGGCACTGACCCAGCCCGCAATCTGGCCAGGCGCCCCCTTGACCCACTCCTCATCGGTCCACGGCTGCGCCGGCAATATCGTGCCGACGAGGGGGAATGCGAGCAGGGCAAGCGTCGGCAGCAACATACCGAAATAGGCGAAGCGGCGCTGGAGCACGCCCTCCTGCACCCGCTGAACGCGGTCACAGCGAGGAGGTGTCAACGAGTCCACCATGGTCGCAAGCCTGATGTCTTTCGTTGCTGCCATCGCCTCGAAGCGCTCGCGGCCTTCTCGGGCGAGCTTTTGAAATGCTACAAAGTCATGGGGGACGCCTTTCTTGTCGACGACCTTCACGTCGTGGAGCAGGGCGATCGGCGCGTACCCTTGGAAACCGGTCGCCATACGGAACACCACGCTCTCGTGCACCAACGGCGGCGCCGGCACCGTGACGCCGGCGACCTGGCAACGAGCTTGACGGGGTTGATAGCGATAGAAGGAGCCGAAGCCGGCGCGCGAGTCGTACATCTTGCCATAGGGCGTAGCGCGGCCGCGGATTTCCTCGAGCGCATGTTGATTGAACAGCAAACCCTTGTTCTCTGCCTCGAAGGCTATCCAGGCGAGCGGCACCGACGACTGGCTGTCATCGGGGTAGCCGCCGCCGACGTTGGCGTGCATGCCGGTGAACCACACCTGCTTCAGGCGGTCCTCGTCCACGTGATCCCAGAGGAGCGGGGCAAAGGAGCTGCGCTCGTCGTCGATCGAGAGTGCGTGACGGGCACACCCTACCCGCGGCAATAGCTCGGTGTTCGTGAAGGTCAGGGGGAAGATGAGCTTGTCGATGGCAACGCGCAGCTCCTCGATCGGCATGCCATAGGCCGCAACCGTATCCCAGAGCCCGAGGAAGCGAATTTCCACGACTCCGGTATTGATCCTCACCTTCGCGGTGCTCGGCTTGCCGTCCGGCGTACTCTTGTTCGGATCGTAATCGAGGTGATGCCAAGCTCGGTCCACGAGCCTCGCTATTGCGTCGCGAGCGTTGCGGAACGGGTCTTCTATGTGGAACTTGGTGTGAAAGCTTTTCTTGCGATACGCGCGGTAGCTGAGCAGCGCCATCCGGTGCATCTCGGATTCGGAACCACGCGGCACCAGTCCCTGCTTGAGCACCAGGCCTGCAAGAACCCGGATGGTGAAGGCGCCGCGGCTGAAGCCGAAGCCGTAGATGTCGGGCGGGACGATCTTGGCGGTTGGATTGGCCTGCCTCTGCGCCTCCACCTCGTTGTGGTAGTGACGCGAAAGAAAGACGTACATCTTGAGCACGTTGCGCTTGAGGCCGATGCCGAACGCCCCGGTCAGGAGCGCCCACGGCCTGAAGCGGGAGGTGCCGACACCGTCGTCGTAGAGAGCGATCTGATCGCTGGACGGCGTCAGATCGAGCGCCTCGTAGAGCTTCCACACGTTGGTCTTGAACAGCTTGGCGGCGCTGTTGCCTGTTCCATCGGAAAGAACGATCAATTTCCTGGCCATCGGAGCAGCCCCTAAAGAAATGCAATATTTTCCTCACATAGCACAAAACGTCATTTTGCGCATGCGCCACGTTCCCTTGGACGCCAGCGAATCGCCGCGGCGACCAAGTCTCGCCTGCCCCGTCGGGTGAGCGCGGCGGACAGACCCCAAAGGGCAAGCCGCCCAAGTCCGGCCAAGAATTGGAACTAATGGTGGCCTTGGATCGCGATTGCCGGGGCTCATAGGGCGTTCCACGAGAGAGGCAACCAGCGCTGCGGGGTTGAGTGGGAAAGAGCGACGCGGCCATCGACCGAGCCGCTGTGCATCCCGCCAACGGTGCGGCCAGCAGAACCCGGTAGTTTCATGACGCTTTGGAATGCGCTGAGACTGCGCCTGGGCGCGGCAGCCCCACAGCATGCCGACGCTTCCGCGCACTCCGCCGAATGGCGGGAGGAAGAGGAGACGCAGGGCCGGGACCTGACAAGGCTTCTGCTCGTCCTCGGCCTCGGCGCGCTGTCGTGGGTGGCGACCTACGTCGGCATGCTCGAGCTGATCGAGTCCAACCTCGGCGATCTGCCTTTCGTGCACAAGATCATCATCGCCTTCTCCGTGGCGATGCTGATGACCATGATCATCTGGCTGCTCGACAAGATGTTCGCGCCGGCCGACAGCTTCACCAAGGCCTGCTACATCGCCGGCTACCTGTTCCTCTCGGTCATCTCGGTCGGCTTCGGCTTCGGTTTTTATTGGAAGGTGCTGGAAAGCCGCGGCGAGGCCTCGCGCTCCGCCGAGAGCGCCATCACGCAGGTGCAGAGCGCGCTGTTCGCCGCCTCGACGCGGCTCGAGCAGCTGCAGTCGACGCTCGATCAGCTGACCACCATCTCATCCGAGAAGGCGGTCGTGGAGCGGGACAGCGGCCAGGCCTGCCCCAACCGCGGGCCCGGCG
>Ga0080064_1003857_pt1 | contig 20524 bp, 50 predicted proteins | sample Subgrocontami54m_FD_69260 | JGI IMG/M metagenome (GOLD analysis project Ga0080064, IMG submission 69260) | Subsurface groundwater microbial communities from S. Glens Falls, New York, USA - GMW46 contaminated, 5.4 m (SPADES assembly) (version 2) ...
TTCAAATCAGTTAAATCTACATCTTCCAATATACACGCCGAAGATTCGTACGCATTATCAATTTGTTCCTGTTGCTCCTCGGCCAGCCGCTCGATGAGGGCCGCGAGGGTTTCGCCGCCGCCACCTTCCTTCTCGCCGGTTGGCGCGGTCGGGGTGACCTCTAATGAAATGTGGTAGGCGCGCTGAATGTCATACATGAGCGGGACAGCCACCCCAAATAATTTGGCAAGTTCCCTATTCTTGACCGCGCGCATAAGAGCACTACGCGCCAACAGGAAAACAGTCGTTTCTGCTGCTGCGGCAGGTTCGGCCATCACTTCTCCTTCTCCGCGTCGAGCGGCACGCCCATCTGTTGCGCGGCGCGACGAACACGATGCGCGTTACAGGTGTACATCTGTTCGTCAACGCGATGAAAATATGCTTGTCCTGTTGACGTGTAGAAAATCTCTCGTCTCTCTGCGCATAAAGCACATTCCGCCTTGCACGCCGCCTCGAACGCCTCGCGCAGGCCGTCCATCCAGCCCTGCTTGTAAATAGCGCGCGCAGAATCGGTATCTGGAATCAGCGTTCGCGCCCCAAACTCAATCCTCATTCCTGTCGGTTGTTCCTCACTTCCCATTTCCTTCCTCCTTGTGCGCGGGAGAGGCCAGCGCGGATTCGAGTTCGATGATGCGCCGTTTCGTATATTCAAATATCAGCAGAGGCGCGAGCTTGTCCAAGAACATTTGGTGAACCGTATTGATTTGCTCCAGCCTCGCCTGTGCCAGCAGCTTGTCCAGCGCGTCCCGTTGGTCGGCGGTGGAGAGGGCGCGGACATCCGCCGCTTCTTCTTCTAATAGCCTTGCCATACCCAAGTCGCCCGTATCTCCTTCATCATCTGCGGCCTTTCTAAACGCTTCGGCTGACGAGTCCAGATTCAACGCACAGCGTTCATACGCCGCCGCGAATATCTCGAATTTCTTGTCATGGCGCGCGAGGGCTTCGCTGGCCGAGGGGCGCGGGTAACTCAGCAACGCAGATGCCTTGTACGAGGGGAATCCCGCCTTCCAAGATTGGGGCCAGTCGGCTTCCGCTGTCAGTTGCTTTATTGTCCATTCGACGGCCCATGTGATTGCGTCCGCCAGCAATGCCCCCTGCGCGGCGAGTTGCTCTTGTCTTCCGCACGTAACACACGTATGCCCCTCTTCGTGAAATCTTTGGCACTCTTTCGCAAAGGACTGTTCTGCCGCTTGCAGACGAGCGGTGAGGATACGTTCGACTACGGCGAAAGCCTCTTGTTGACGCTGCTCCTCACGCGCCGTATAGACAGCACCTTGCATCAAATCGAACGCTTCGCCAAGTTCCTCGCGCTCCGCGTCGCTCAGCTTCGTTGGGTCAGTTGTCGGGGGCGCTGGCGGCATCTGTACTTGCGATTCGTCTTGCTTCTCAGGGTCAATCGGCCCTTCAGTTGTGTATTCCATTTTCTTGCTCCTTTGCCATCTCTTGCGCGGCTCGTGCATTCTCGGTTTCGAGTTCTGCCTTGCGGAGTTGCAGGTACTCGACCACGGCTCTATCCGCTTCCGGTTGGGAATGGGTTTTCGCGTGGAGCCGCCAAACGCCGAGTAGCGCGGTGTTCACCTGTTTCAGTTGTGCGTCACGAACGTCCTGCTCTAGGCGGAGGGCGTTGCGCGCGGCCAGCAAGAGCGCGGGGAAGGCGTTGTGCGCGGCGACTTCTGCCTGGTGCGCTTCAAACTCTGCTACCGTTGGCCGCGAACATCGTTCCGAACAGTAAATGACGTTAGGATGCTGCGACTTGGGACTCGGCATTTTTCTTCCACAGCGAAGGCAAGTTCGTGCGTCGCCCTGCTGCTTCCCCTGCTTGCTCACGGGCGCGCCTCGCTTTCCGCGCCCGCGTCCCGCCACATCTTCGCCACCAGTCCCGCCCCGCGATACACGACCATCTTCCCGCCAAGAGCCAGCGCGTAGCCGATAAACAGCCAGCCGCACATCTCCGCGAAGGCCCGAAGGGGAATGAAAATCATTTCAGCGTTCATGGGGTCCCATCTCCTTTTTCGCGGCGAGTTGCGCGAGTTTGTCTGCGATTTCCTGCCTTTGCGCCGGCGTCATCTCCGGTTCGTCCAGTTGTCGCGCGGGCGGCGGCAGATAGCTTTGCTTCCAGACCTTTAGCCCGTCGCGTATATCCGCCACCGTGGGCATGAACCGGCAATCCTTCAAGGCTTGCGAACACCCGCGCTCCACTTCCATGTTACTCATGTCCGCGAGTCCCTTTCGGTAGAGCAGGACTTGGAGTTCGCTGAGTTCCTGACGGTAGTGCTCGGCCAGCGCCGCTATCCATTGGCCCACAAACTCTGGTGATGACTTGGGCGTTGGTTCTGGTTCGCTGTTTTGTTTTTGTGGGTTCTCCACTCTTTTTCTCCTGCATGAAGCGGTCGAAGTTCGCGCAAAAATATCTGAGCCTACCCCCCTGGTTCACTTCAAAGACATCCTCTGAGTAGAGGAAGTTCGCCCAACGACGGTTGAACTCCTCGAAGGAAAGTGTCGGGATGCGCTTGAAAAGTTTGGCCAGGGCCGTGTAGTCGGATGTGTCCCATGCAGGGGCACTCCCGAACTTGACCTTGAAAGTCTCAAAGGCCATGTCTTTCGCATGCGCAAGGGTTGAAGGGGTTTCTTCTTCTCTATCTACTTCTGTCTCTGTCTCTACTTCTGTCTTGTTACTTTGAGTGTCACTTTGCGAGTCACTTTGTTGTAACCTTACCGCTTCCCTGTAGGGCTTCTGCCGCTGATACTCGGACTGGTACTTCGTCCAATTGAGGAGTTCGATTGACAAGAGGCGAATTGGCCCTTCAGAAGTGACTTCTACGCGGATTTTCCCTGTGCGCGTGAAAAGTTCAAGGGTTTCCTCTACGTTGATTGGTTCGGACATGAGAGACTGATATTTGTTGACGGGGTAGCCGATGAACTTCCCTTCAGGAGTTTTCCCCGCGCAAACGATACCAGGAAAACGCGAACGACCTGCCATTGCCAGCAGGTCAATCCAGAAGGCCCGCTGCGCGTCGCTCATCTCAAAGCGGGTCGTTCCGTCCAGCCATTCATTGACCCACAGCTTGACCCATGTACGTCTACCGAACTTTGGATTCACCGTAACCTCATGGCCTAAGATTGGCATAGTTTATGTAACCTTGTCAAGCCTTACTTTGGGGCCTCCGCGCTGGAACCGTTGTCAAGGAAAATGTTCAACACTGCCGCCCATGCACCGCTTCTCGTCTTTCTTCGCGCGCCCGTTTCTACCAGCTTCCCAAGTTTGAGAAGTTCTGATATGCGCGGCGCAACATGATTTGGGCTGCAATCCCATGACTCAGCCAACTCGTCTGCCGTGAACCCGCCGCGCCCATGAGCAAACTCAAGTATCTCCTCGTAGAGCTTTTGCTTCTTCTCGCGCGTCTGTCTCGCGTGCGCGTCCCGCCGGGCGTCCGCGGCCATCCACGGCTCGCTTCTCGCGCGCATCGTATCCGGCAGGCCGAAGTCGAAGCTGGGCTGGCTCATGGGCGCGGCGGACTCCTCCGAGATACCACATTGATGCTTTGCACTTCTTCTTCCATGCCCATATACATGAACTCTGCCTGTTCTTTCGCGGAGGACTTGGAAAGAAAAATGGCGGGCTTATCCGAATACCCCTCTTTGAGATATTCTTCGTTGCCATCTTTCCACACTACGAGAATGGCGTAACTCATGGCCTCAACCTTTTGGTGCGCGGGGTCTCTTTTAGAGGCGCATCTAACAAAAAACCTATGTCGTACAGGGCTTGCGCGATTACGGCGAGCGCCTGTCCTAGATATTGTTCACTTGCTGGGCATTTCCTTAAGTTATCAGCCATGGCATACACATTCTGTAGGCGGTCTTTACGTTCTTGAACAACCGCCCGCAATATCAGTTCGTCGAGTTCCTTGTTAGCGATTCGGGCCATTACTTCTTCTCCATTTCTCCATTTTCTTTTTAGCGCGACAATCATGCGAACCATATTGGTCGTTCATCATCGCGCACCCGCTTTGCCAAAGTTCGCGCACTTCATCCAAGCTGACTGTTGTCACCTTGATTCGATTGCGCCGTTCGTTGCATAGTTCACAAATACAATCTGGAATTGCTACCTCTGTGCGATCGTGCTGCTCAATAAACCTATCTCCGCTATCGCTCATTGTTTTCTCCTGCTTTTCCAAGAAAGTGTGTAGCGCACCCTGCACCAGTGCTTGCCCGTGTGTCCCGATAGTCGCTGACAAAACCCCCACTCTCCCTGAATGCGTGCCACTGACTTGCAATGCTTCCGCTTGCTCCTCATGGGCGCGGCTCCCATTGTTCGGCCATCGCATCGGCAATTCCCTGATATGTCCGGCTGCGGTTTTTCCATCTGTCGGGCGACGGCGGTTCGTGATGAACTCGAGCCACGCGGCCAGCCACAATCTTTGTCGGCACCAATAGCGGGAGATTCTTCAGCCAGAGGCAGGTAGCTTTCGTCTCGCCGTGCCCGAACTGCCAAGGCTGAATGATTTGGTCAGGCTTGCGCCATCGGGTGCTCAACACCCCAATGGGATTCTCCAACGCGATTTTCTCTATTGGGGCGTTTGCCAGTGCGAGGAAGAATGCAATGGCTTTGTCTTGCAGGCCATTCTTGAATTTGAACCAGCGCGCACCACTGGAAGCCAAGTGAGTACATGGCGGGAAGAAAATTCCCACATCCCATCCGTCGCCCAGATGATTCAGAACGTCATCTTGAATGTGTGGACCATCTGTTTCGCTCGGCAGAAAGTCACAACTGACTGCCTCATGGCCGCGCGCAATGAAAGCATTGCGAACACGCCCGGAAAATTCGCAGCCAATAAGTATCCTCACGGCCTCGTCCTCTTGTCGCGCGCCGTCCAGGTCAAAAAGTACGTGGCCTGCTGCTGGAGCCCGCGGTTCACATAGCAGCCCTCTTCGCTCTCCACGCGGCGGACCTTGGGCGCGGGCGTCGTCCGCATGGCTTCCAAAACGCGGTCGATCAGCGGCGCGGTCACTTGGCCCTCGCTGCTAGCCATGCCTTGATCGTTTTCTCCGCGCGGCCTTGAAGGACATCGGAGGTGGTAAACTCCAGCACGTCCCAGCCCAGCACTTGCGCTGCGTTCATCTTCTCTCGGTCATCCTGAAATCCCTGTCCTCGCGTGTGGCCCCCTTGCCTCCAAATTGCGCCGTGAATCTCGACTGCCAATTTCAATTCCGCGCACGAAAAATCAAATCTCCATTTCCGCGTAGGATGAAACTTTACTTCCGCGCGCCACTCATAACCCGTATCCATCAACAGGTCGGCCATCAGTAAGTGCGCTTCGTTTGGCTTACGCGGCATGGCGTTCCTTCTTCAGCGCGCGGCGCAACTCTTTCGCCGTGGCCTCCAACAGCTTGACTTTCTTCTCGTCGGGGCGCGGCTTGCAGACTTCGCGCCAATGTTCCAAAATCGTTTCTTCTAGGCGGTCTTCTAGCGTCGCGCTCATGCTGCTTCTCCTGTGCGCGGCGTTTTTGGTAATTGTTTCCATTCTTCCGTCATGCGAGCGCAAAAATCAGCAATATCCCAAAGACAGTTCTGCTCATAGAACGTATCTGCTTCGGGGAAGAAGGCGTATCGTCTCCACGCAGGCCAGAACTTCACCAAGCCAATTACCTCGTTGTCGTCGTTCGTCGCCACTTGCCAAAGGTCAGTTTTCTTGTTCGGCGCGCGCAGAACCAATACGAAATGAATCCAGTGATACTTACGCTCCGTCACGGTTCTACTCCTTCCGGGTGCTCCCACGTTTCCAGCGCGGACGGCGGCTGTGTGTGGTGCAGCGAGTGGCATGTCCATTTGTGCGCCATCGCCAGGTTCTCGTCGCACCAGCAGCGTTCGCTCGGCTTGTTCCTGATGTGGTGCATGTCGTCCGTTTCCTTGCAGGGCTTCCCGCAGAAATAACAGTTCTTGTTGCGCGCGAAAACCCGTTTCCGTACCAGGCCAACGTCGTCACCATACAGAATCCGGTGTGCGATGCGCCCGCGCTCCGGCTGACAGGCCACCGTGGGCAGCGACACAAAACTCCGTGGGTCCAAGAACGCTGCGACCAGCGTTGCTTCCCGGTCGCGGCGGAATCCACGAGGCACTAGCTTCCCGCCTGAAGTTGTTTGGCGCGTCGCTTTTCCAGGCCACTTTGGTAGAAGCATATTTTCTGGTTCACTTCCTCAAGTTCCTTTTGCAGAATGCGCAAAACAGAGCGAAACAAAAATTCGCGCTCAATCTCCTCGAATGGAATCTCGGTCTTCAAAATCACCTCCATTTCCCCTCCCTTTGCGCTGCCTCCGTGCTCACGCGCCCCGCCCGTCCCCTCGCACCTTCAGCCAAGCAATAAACCTTCGTTTGTCGTGCGCGTTTCCCTCTCCAAAGATTTCACAGAACGAGTCCGGCGCAAATTCCATTAAAGAGAAAACTCCCCCAATCATGCGCTCCATTGCCATGCAATGATTGGACATTCTATCGGCGCGGCCAGCAAGAATAGCAATGGCATCGAAGACGGCGCGGCGCTTATCGTCCGTTTCCGCGTCCCCCCCCACTGAGAAACTGTGCCGCTCTACGTCACTCATGCCGTTGCCTTTTGCCGCGCGTGAAACGCTTCCTCGAAAGGTTGCTGCCATGCCCACACCTGTTGCGCGTGTAGAAAGGTTGCTAGGTTTGCGGCTTCGTCTCCCGCGTCCTGTGCCTCGAACTCTGGGTCGGTTTCCACTTTGGGTAGCCGGACAATCATTCCCGCTTTTGGGTCGCCGTGGCCCATTTCCCTGATGGCATAGCGGTAGGCGGCGTTTTGCAGGAACGCTTCGGGGTAGATGGCCTTCCCTGTCTTCCAATCCACAACGGTCAAAATGCCATTCACTTCGGCCAGCAAGTCGAGTGTCCCCGCGTAGCAATGCGTCTTGCTCCATACGACTTGCTCCACCAGCAAGGGTTTAAGGTTTACGCTGTCGCGCCACTTTTCCCACGCGGCAAAGGCGTAGCCAGCCCGCACGCTAATCTTCGGCATAGGGCCAGGCGCGGTGACAAGTTCGCTGAGGAGCGTCCATTCTATGAGGCTATGAGCTTGGGAGCCGATTTCAGCGGCTTTGGCTAATTCCTTGGCCGATGCCTTGGCTTTTCCAAGCCGCGTCTGCATGGTGGTTATCCATGCGACTTTGCTCATCTTTTCTGGCGGCGCGTCGGCGTAGAGTTCCGAGGAGACTTCCAGCACCATCTCGCGCTCTACCTTCGCCGCCCAGTTGATGAGCGCGGGTTTGCCAATCACGCCCAATATCGACGTGACAGAGGGATACTTGTCCTCGCCCACTTGGTAGAATCTGCCAGCTTTCGTGTTAAGTTGAGTGGCCATCAAAATGGCACGTCCTCGTTAGTGATTTGTGGCGTGGCTTCCTTTGACCACGCGCCTCTACCTTCACCCTTGCGGTACTGCGGAGTTTCCTCTTCGCGGTCAACCTTGCGAACGTAGTCCCGCACGCGCAGCTTTGCGGCATTGCGGGGAGCGGGGACGACGGCTTGCACATTGGCGTAGGTCGCGTCGTCGGTGATGTTGTGGATGACTTGGACTTGGCAATTCACGCCAAGCAAGGCTTCGATGTCGAAGCCGTCCAACTCTTCGTCTGCAAACTTCTTGCCGCGCCATGTCTCCAGCACAGAGCGGAGGGTTGCCTTCTCATGCAGGGAAGAGGTAAACCGTTTTGTAACCATGAATGGCTTGTCGCCATTGTCCGGGTTGTTGATTTCGAGTTGCCAGCGCAACTCAATCTTATGCTTTGGCCCCCACGGTGTAGGCAGCAGCCCCAAATCCACCACGTCGCAACAAACGGCTTGGTGCAGTCCCTCCGGGGCGGGCGTGTATTCAATCTTCTCGCGCTTGACGATAATCGGCATTCTCTTCCTCCTCGTTTGGTATTTCTTCGTGAATCATTTCGAGCCATCCGTCATACTCGGCATCGCTGGAAAATTCTGGCGCGCACATGAGCATCTCCTCGTCGCTCGGTGGCTCCTGGTTCATCAGTTGTCGCGGCGGGTGGCGGGTCAATTTGGCGTCCTTTCAATCCCGCAATATTTCACCCCGCCATGCTCAAATGATTCGCAAAGCTCTGCCAAAAAAGCGCCGGGTTCCTGTGTCAGCGCCAAGCAGGTATGAACGGGCTTGTCAAATCGGATGATAAACATGGCGTCCAACCCCGCATCAAAGCAGAGGCGCATCGCCTGCGTAGCTGCTTCAATGGCTTTCTTCTCTTGCTCAGTTGCCTGTCCATTCGCCGTCATGTGCGCGGCCCCAGCGTTGCGGCCAGTTCCGTCACGCGGTCAGCAAGCGCCTGTAGATGTTCGCGGATAGGCAGCATCATCGTTTCCCCGCGCAAAATGGCATACGCTTCGTGCAGGTAGTTGCGCGGCGACTCCATCGTGTAGGTCAAGAGTTTGTCGAGTTCTTCGCTGGTCATGGCTGCTCCTTTGGCGCGCTGAGGACAAATCTCAGAACTTCTCGGCACATTAACTTGCGCGATGCCGTCAAGGAATCCCAGAAATCCATTGAACCGCCGCGTTGTGCTGCATATTCCGTGCCCCACTTGAACATCGCAATTCGCGCCGCCCCGTGAGGATTGCGATTACGTTTTGCACGGAGCTTTTCGTTCATGGCTCTTTCCTTTCTGGCGCGGGCGCAAGTTCCAGTTCGTCAGGCCGATAGAGCGCCTCCCGATATTCCACAAACTCGAACTGCACTTGAACGTTCTCGCCGTAGTCAGTGGATAAGACCTCCCCTTCCGCGCCTGGATACGGCCCAGTGTCATTTTTCACGCGCACGCGGTCCCCGCGCACAAAGGGCGCTCTCTCGGAGAGGGTCATAGTGCGTCCAGCCAATCTGCGGACTTCAGCACCAGCCAGATAGTGAGCGCCCACGCCGCCGCGCAGAAAAGAATCGTCCCTCCCCATACTGCCAACTTGTCCCACTGGTATCGGCGCTGCATCGCGCGTAAATCCGCCTGCCGCTCCTGAATCCACCAGTCCTCGGGTAGCGGGTAGTCCGCCTGTCGCTCTTTCCAGTCCACGAAGTCCAGCACGTCTGACTTGCGTTTACCGTCCATCGTTCACCGCCTTAGCCGCTTGGCGTAGCTGATATTCCATGCAGCGTTTTGGGTGGCGCGCGAGAAAACGCTTAGGCTCTTTACTCGTGTCCTTTGCGCTTGCTTTGCATTCACTATTCGCGCAGGTCAATCGTGGCTTCATTGTGGCTTCCTTTCCGGAGAGACGGCGGCGGGGGGGGTGTGCGAGTGGTCAGGGGGTGTGTTGCGCCGTTTGGGGTTATCCTGCCGCACCGTCGTCTCTCCTTTCCTCTTGGCGCGCTCGTCGCGCTGCAAGAGAATCCTGTCCTGCGAATATCGGTCGCTCCAATCGTCCAGTGCGCGGTCCCTCATATTTCCCCTCGCGTGGCGGCGAGAGCTTCTCGCGCTTCTCGCAAACAGCCAAACTTAGACTGGGTAGCGATGGTCATAGATTGAACGCAATGTTGCAGCGCATCCCGCAACTTCTCCGCCGCGCCATGCAGAGCGCAGTACTCGATGTGGCGTGCGATATAGATATTCTCGCCGCATGAGTTAGCTAAGGTCGGCATCTCAACAATTCTGCATCCACACTTTTCGCTCATTGGCTCCTCCGGTGGCTCTCTGGTGCGCGGCGGGTCACGCGCTTGGCCTTTCGCACGCGCGGCTTCCTTGTAATTCCGCACCGTTCACAAACATTCTGCGTATCGTATTTGTGCCGCTTGAACCACGGATGCGATGTGCCACGGCAACTTGGCGTACTCATTCCGCCCTCCACGATGCACGCGCCGCGCTCACAAAGCCGCCAGCACAAATAGAATTACCAGCAGCACGGCCAGAACTTCATAGAGCGGCGAGTGGCGCGTGTACCAGGGCTGCGTCATGCCTTGGCCTCGCGGCGGCGTAGGTATTGCTCCACGATGCGCCGGATAAGCTGGGATAGGTTCATATCACGGTCGTCGGCAAAAGATTTCAGGGCGTGAAAAAGCGAAGAGCTTACGCGAGCATGGATTAACGTGCCCTTGACCGCGTTTCCGCTAGGCCGCGTATTCAGAAGTGCAGCGCCATCGGCTCTCAGCTTCTTAATCCAGTATTGTTCGCGGCCATGCCATTCGCCCTTATCGCAAGTTTCCAGCACTGAGCACTCGGCCTTCAATCCCAGTGTCTTTAGTTCTTTCAGCCACGAAAAGACTTTGTCGTTTGCTCGTTCAGCGCGATGCTCAAGAGCACGCCGCGCAACATTCCTTGACCTGCCCACATAGCGCACTTCTCCGGTGCGGGGGTCTTTTAGCTGGTAAACCTGTACAAGGTTAGTGTTCATGTGTGACACCGTAGCACGGCGTAGCACGTTGTCAAGTACCAATTCGCGGTAGTACCCCACATTTAGTTATCAGACTCAAGGCTTCTCCTGTTCCTTGATAACCGCACAAATCGCATTCGTCAACGTCTCGATTGCGGGGAAGAACGCGGCATCTTCCCACAATCCCGCGTCCCACTCTAAGCGCAGTTGGGCCAGGGCGAGGATAAGAGACTGCTTCTGGGCTTCGAGTTTATCGCTTTGCTTCATTGTCTCAGCTTCCCTGCGCGGTGAGGCGCGGGTGCTGCACTCCTAGCTCACTCGAATTTCAGCCGCAATATCTAGCAAGTGCTGTTCGCCTTCGATGTCTGTGTCGATATGCGCGGCGCAAAACCAACGCTTGTGAATCGCGCCACCCGTCACGCGTCGATAGGTTTCATAGGCCCATCGTTCGTGGCCGCGCTTCCAAAGACGCTTATTGCATTTCACTCCGCAGATGCAGCATTTCATCGCTTCCCCCTCTCTAGTGCGCGGCCTACGGCTGAGTCATCGGGCGGTCAGCCGGATGCAATTCGATGATGTAGTCGCGGTTATCGTCCGCCGCTCGCTCGCCGTAGAACCTTGTTTGATGCTCTTCCGCTTGTTGAAGTGTTGGGATAGAGTGCATCTGCACCCACTCGCTATCGCCCTTCAAACATACGATTCTGTACAAATCCGTGTTTGCCATCTCTCTTCCCTCCCCTGTGCGCGCCGCCGCGCCTATCGGTCTAACAGAGCAATCTCTAGCCGCTGCAAACTCTCTCGTGCGTTGTTATTGCTTTCCTTCACCATGCGCGCGAGATTCGGACAGTCACCATTCCCGCCCTCAGCGTGCCAGACCTTCTCTAGCAGCGCGACCAGTGGCGCGGAAAGCCCGTGGCTCGAAAACTCCAGCACCTTGCACCGCGACAAAAACCGCGCTTCAAACTTCTCTGTGCTATTGCAGGTGAAAATCAAGATTGCGTTTGGCAGTGGCGCGGAGCTATCCATGCGGGACAGTAGGTACTCTTGCGCCGCGTTGGTCATGCCATCGGCTTCATTAAAAATCAGAACGTGGAACCCGCCGCGCAAAGGAACATACTGACAGATGCGCGTGAGGTATTTGAGCGTTTCGAGGTTTGTTTCCTGACTGCCAACCTCATGCACCTCAGCGTTCAACTCCATTGCTACCGCTTGAGCAAAGCTCGTTTTCCCTGTACCGGATGGGCCTACGAATAGAAAGTTTGTGCTGGTAGGCCGCGCCACAAAGTTACCAAAGACTCGCTTCGGCTTGTCCAGTCCAGCAAACTCGCTCACGCGCATGGGACGATATTTCTCTGTGAGACTCGCCGGATATTGAAACGCGCTCTGCATCATGCTCCCCTTTCAAAGTCAGTCGCCGCTCTATCCTGCTTCTCGCGCTCACGCCCCGCTTGGTGCTCTGTAAAGGCATGGGCACCTAGCAGGTGGCGTACAAACGCTCCCTCGAACCGCTCCGGCCACGTCTTAGGACACTCTGGGCACTTCCAGCGCATCATGCTCCCTTGCTACTTTCTTTCCATGCGCGATTCTTCGGATTGTTCGGATGCGTGGCCCATAGCTTTTCCGCCACGCCATTCAGTTTGTTTTCGAGACGCGCAATCTCACAAGTGAGACAGCCGCGCTCAAACTTAGGCTTGTGTGTGCGGCAAACTAGCTTCCGTTTCTCTCGCATCGCTCGCACCCTCCGCGCTACTAAGGAGCAATCCCATTGCCATCGCACAAACCTAACAGAATCAATGTTTGTGTCACCGCGCACATGCTCGCTATTGGGATTATGGACATTCCGTGCCTATGCTAGTAGGACAATTTGTGTCCATTTTAGAGCAGCGTTAACCTGTAACTTCATGGTGCGTAAAGACTTCCTCGCGCATAACACATTCGAAAACATTATCAGACGTAGCCACTCCTCGACCGCGCGCACAAACCCCTTGACAGCCATGCTACACTCTCACACATGGCCAGCATCGCGCCACAAGGCCCCCCAGCGCGCCCGCGCAGGAAACCAGGACAAAGACTCTCGCCCGCGCTGAAAACAGCCATTCAAGCTAAAGCGCTAGTGGGCGAGTCCAAATCTCAGACTGCTCTTGACTTGGGCGTTAGCCGTAATTCTGTGACAAGCGTTCTAATGAGTTCAGAGATTGAACAGCTGCGCGAAGCTGGACGTTCAAGCGTGAGCAAGATGATACCGCAAAGCGTGCAAGTGTATCAATATCACCTAGATAGGAATGACAAAGAAGTGGCAACACACGTTCTTAAGGGAATAGGCGTACTAGCGCCTGACGTGCAGACGAACGTGGGCATCTTCAATATGACTGGCAACGCTGATATAGCAGGACTTATGGGATTAGCGGACGATTTGGCAGCGAATGGCGCGCGAATTGACAGCGAATCAGCGGCCATAGACGCAGAGTGTGAGCCTGTACCCGCCCAGGATGCAGCCACCACGCCTGACAAGTAGCCTATCAGTGCCGCGCTGATAACACACCACATAGCCTACAGTAGCCTGTTCCTGTGCATGGGAACGAGCTAGCAGTCACATCGGCCCTCCCCCTACCCTCACCCCCTCCCCGTCGCCGTTGCTGGTGCCAAGCACCACGCACCATACAGGGTATTTTTTGAACTTTTCCCTTGACATCGTTAAACAATCATGCTCTTATCGTTAAACAATGGAACGATTACATGAGAACGGTTCATGGTTTTTGGGAGTACGGATACCGATGAACTACGCTATAGCTCTGAAGAAGCTGTGTAGTGTGGGCGGTAAGAGTATGAGTTTGGTGGTGCGCGAGGCATTGGGGAGGTATCTAGGCTCCGCAGAGCCATCGAAGCAGGAGGGTGGGGGGATGATGTTCCCGAAGGCGAAGTGGAGAAAGGGCGCGAAATGAGGGTACTGATTACGGGTGGCGCGGGATTCATCGGTTCGCATTTGACTGATTTACTGCTGGCTCGCGGCGATGAAGTATGGATTCTGGACGACCTTTCCACGGGTAGTTTGGAGAATATTCAGCATCTTGCCGGTAACCCAAACCTTCGCTTTTATTGTGGGTCGGTAGTGGATAGTCCTATTTTGGCGCAACAGGTCGAATGGGCGGATGCGGTTGTGCATTTAGCGGCGGTGGTGGGTGTACGGCGCGTCATGGAAAAGCCACTGGAGACGCTGGAGACGAATCTACGCGGGACACAGGCCGTTTTGGAACAAGCCGCGAAGAAGAAAACTCCGGTGCTGCTTGCCTCGACTTCCGAAGTCTATGGGAAGTCGTCTAAAATACCCTTTTGCGAGGAAGATGATGTCGTGCTTGGCGCGCCGTCCAGCCCGCGCTGGAATTACGCTTATTCCAAAGCCGTGGATGAATGTCTTGGCTTGGCCTACTGGAAAGAACGCGGAGTGCCCGTGGTCATCGCGCGGCTGTTCAATACCGTAGGGCCACGCCAAACCGGGGAGTACGGAATGGTTTTGCCTGCCTTTGTTCGTCAGGCGTTGACGGGACTTCCACTCCATATCTTTGGAGACGGCAAACAAACTCGATGCTTCGGGTACGTGGGAGATGTGGTAGACGCGCTAGCTCGACTTCTGCGAACCCCTTCTGCGGTGGGGGAAATCTTCAACATCGGTGGTGAAGAAGAAGTGAATATGCAGGAGTTAGCCGAGCGCGTGATTCGCATAACAGGAAGCACATCAGAAATCCTCTATGTCCCCTATGAACAAGTCTATGGGCAAGGCTTTGAGGATATGCGCCGCCGCGTTCCTTGCTTGGACAAAATACGCCGTTTCACAGGATGGGCCGCGCAGACCAGCCTCGATGAAATGATTCGCAAAGTGGTGGAGGAAATTAAAATGAATAAGAAAACAGAGAAACTCCAGAATGAAAACCTCAGTATCTTCCTGGAAAAGGGGCCTGGTTTGCGGTACAGCTACAACACATGGATTGTGGCGAAGGACTCAACGTGGGGGCGTGTACTCATTGGTGGTCTAGGTGCGCTTGGTGTTGGCGAGATGTGGGTGGAAGAACGCGAGGAACACAAGGAGTATCCCGGCTATGCCGAAGCACCAAAGAAGGACAGCACAATGAAGTTTGGAACTCCAGAGTTTCGTGCAAAGTACTGTTAAGCCTTCTATGGCTGAGGAGCGCGAAAATGATAAATCCGTGGTGGTATGACGACCCGGATATAGACTACAGCATTCGAGATGAACAAGGTTATCTAAGAACTAGGTTTGTGGTTTTTCTGGCCGTGTATGCGGGCGGTCTAGTGGGAATGTTTCTTTGGATTTTTTCTCATCCGTGAGCGGGTCAACGCGCGGTGGAATCTTGAGCAGGTCAACGGAGTGGAAGTGCCCACAGGGAGCTTTCGTATAGCCCCAAGTCTTGAATCCTGCTGCGCGCGCCCTGCCCGTGAACCAAACATCCTCGGAAGTAATGAGTTCGTAGTTTTCGCTGTACTCGTACTGGAACCACGGGTAGGGCATGTTTTCTAGGACGCGGCGGCGGATAGCAATAGCTCCCGTTCCTCCGGTCAAAAGCTCCTGATAGGGCTGTTCGTCGTCTAGCGTCCATTCTCCCTTTTCGCTGTACTGACTTACCGGCTTCCAGCACAGGAAGACTTGGCCCCTTTTGTTGTCCCACATGAACATGACGGGGATGATGATGTCGCGGTCTGGCCCCGCGTTCACAATCATGTCTAACAGGTTGTCGGGCGGAGCCATGTCGTTGTCTATCATCAGCAGCCATTCCGCGTCGGTTTCCAGGAACATCTTGCCTGCGACGTTGCGCGCGGCGGGCGCTGGATGGAAATTATGCGCAGGACATACCGAAAAGTTCATTTGGTGGCGGCGATAGTAGTCTACCGGAGAGCTTTGCAGCCACAGGAAGAGGTCGTAATTCATCCAGCCATAGCGTTCATACATCAAGAGCGGTGTAATCACTACATGCTTGGGGTTGATTTTCTTATCGCTCATGCGGCGTTTCCCTTTTCCCAGCGGTTTTGAATTGTTCCCATGAATGGCGCGAGAATCGTTCTGCTGCGCTCGAAGTTCGCGGGGTTGAATGGCCTTTCGTAGCCTCTGACTTCATCGCGCACCGAATAATGCCAATACAAAGCGTTCGGTTCTATCCCTACGGTCATTCCGTGCGCCCATGCCTTCAGGTCGAAATACGTCTCTTCTCCGCCGAACCCGTCGTACCAGTCTCCATATCCTCCGAGTGATTCCCAATCTTTCCTCCGAATTGCCCAACCTCCGTGCGGCCCCGCTTTGCAGGCGTAAGGTTTCCAACTTTGCGGCTCGGTTGCGTAGTCTCCCCGCATAGTTTCGGTGTCCAAAGGCGAGTAATGGAAGTACCTTGGCCCTCCGAGAAACGTCTGGTAGCTCGTATGCACCACGTCGTATTTTCTTAGCGCAGTCGCAACCATCTCAAACCAGCGCGGGCCGGGGATGCAATGGTCGTCAAAGAACGCGAGAATTAAGTTGGAGGCCATTTCCGCTGCTTTGTTTCGCGCTATCGGTGGCGGCAGGGCTTCTTGGCTCTCCCCTAAAAGGATTCCCGCGTTGCGCATGTTCAACAACGGCTCATCGGGCAAGCGACCATTGGTAAAAACGCAGTATTCGTGAGCAAACAGGCCCGCTCGAAGTTGCGCTTCGCAGGCATGGATGGTGGCCCACACGCCCAGAGTCGGCCCGCGATTCGCCATGCAAATGCTGAAGGTTTCACTCATCGAGGAATTTTATCCTGCGCGATGGATTGTCCAACACAGAATAGGGTGAGTCCCCGTCCGTAAGGGAAAACGACGGAAGGCCAGTTACAGACTGCCGAAATGTTTGCGTGGCACTTGTCCTGTCCATTCAGGCTGTCATGTAGCAACACCCAAGCAATGGGAGCTAGTTTGGGGATAAGCGCCTTTGCTTCGCGGAATCGCGCCAAATCACCACCACTATCCAGAAATGCTATGTCTACACTTCCATCCGGCAAAAGAGCAATCAATTCTTCGCCGGTAATGTTTTGCGCCCCAAACTCTTTTGCTCGTTCTGCATCGGAATCGCAGGTATAGAGCGTCCCATCGCCGTTCTTTTCCAATGCCGTAAGGATTGCGCGGGATGTGTATCCCAAATAGCAGCCAGTCTCTACAACCACTTTGGGCTTCACCAAACGAACCAGAGAGGCAATGAACTCAGAGATTTCGTATTCCGTTGCCAAACTGTCCGGTGCGCTCAATCCCGTCATAGAATCCCCGTTCCTGTGCCCGGATGCCACTGATGGGCTACTAGGATACTGTCATCCCACACGAATCTCACACCGATTCTTTCCAATCGCGCCGCGAAATCCTGGTCTTCCCCGCCATAGTACGTAAAGTTTTCATTGAATCCACCAATGGAGTCTATATGCTCTTTCAAGATAGCCTGGAAAAAGAACCACGGAACCTGCTTATGCACTGAATGGCAGTACCATTGGTTAAATTCGCCATTCTGCTTGCGTGCCTCGCAAGCTCCGAACACGGAAACCATCGGGTCGGCTTCGATATGTTGTATGGCGCGCGCCAGATTGTTCTCCGTTAGATGCAGGTTTTCCGGGTTCTGAATCACTAGATACTTTCCCGATGCCTTTGTGAACCCGAAATTGTGAACGGTGGCCGGATTAACCCATCCCTCACGCGCGCGAGTAAACTCATGGTAGGAAACATTCGGAAAGGGACTGAAATCGGAAACCTTCTGACGGTCAAGAACACAAATTATTTCGTACTCTGTTCCCACATTGAGCGCGTGAATGGAGTGCAGGGTGTTGTAAAGTTGCTCTTTGCGCTGCGGGCCAACCGCCATCACCACGCTAATCATAGAGCCTCATCCATTCCGCTGTTCGTTCCAAGCCCTCTTCGAGAGAAACGGTCTTTTTGTAGCCCAGTAGTTCCTTGAACTTGGCAATATCGGGCTTTTTGGTGGTGACGTTGCGCGATTCATGGAATGGCAGGAGTTCATATTTCCCTGAGTCGTTGGCGCATAAAGAAGCAAGGAAATGGTTTTCTATGATTTCCTCATCTGCGCAGTTGATTATTTCTCCTTCCAGTTCTGTGGTTTTCTCCGGTATGCGGCATATCGCGGCAATGAAATCGTCAATGTACAGGTAAGAGCGTTGCCCTTGCCATGCGGCGAAGTTCTTTTTCAGCAGCGCGGCATTCAGGAATTGCGAAATCACGCTGCGGTAGGGCGTGTAGTGCTCTCCCGGCCCGTAAACATTGAAGATTCGCAGGATGAGATGACGCACACCGGAAAGCTGAATCTGCTTCTCGTTGGTAAGCTTGGACAGTGCATATTCGTTGTAGAATTGCGGCATGGCGCAATCGAGCAGAGCTTCATAGAGCGGCCCGTTTTCAGAAAGCGACCCGTAGGCTTCGCTGGAAGACGCGAAAACGAGGAAAGAATTGTGGACTTTACAGCACTCGATGACGTTGCGCGTGCCGATGCAGTTAGTTGTCCATAGGTCTTCCCAGTAGGTTTGGCCGTTGGCCCGCCCAAACTCCGCTGCCAAGTGCATGACAATCTCTGGTTGATGTTTGTCGAAAATGTCCTGCAAACGGTGAAACTGGCGCACATCACAGCGGATAATGCGCGGGTCTGGAGAATGGGCTAGGTCGCATCCTATTACTACGTGTCCTTTTTGACACAAGGCTTCTAATAGTGGCCCGCCGAGAGTCCCCGCCGAACCCGTAATGAGTATTTTCACTCAGGCCACACTGTTGATTTTCCAGCACCTAGATGGTCAAAATGCAGTTCGCGGATGAAGCCCACTCGCATTCCTGCCTTCCGCACCGCGTTTCCTTGAATCCCATCGTAGCCCGCATAGTCCTTATCCATTGGCGGATAGACTTTCAGTGCGCCCTTCCTGCAAAAACGGATGCCACCAACGGAAACGTGCTCCATTACTTCTTCATCGTTCGCGGTCTTGTGGCCGTCGCGCTCATCGGGAGTCCATTCGATGATGTTTTCGTTGGAAGGGAGAGGAGCAAGCATGGCGAATTGAGGATGCGCGCGCAAAACGTCAATTCCGACAGGGATAAAATCTTTTTGGGAGATGTCTGGCAAGCAATCGTCATCCGCGAGAATGTAGAAGTCCCCGCCTTTTTGGTCTGCTTGTATTCTTCGTTCGCGCTGGAAAGGCTTTGGTTCCTTTGAGGAAGTACAGAGTAACTGAGGATTCGCGCCTAAGCGACGCCAAGCAACCAGAACCGTTTGTAGCCACGCCATTCTTTGGATACTTCCGGTTACGTGACAGACGAAAACTCTTGGCTTAGACCAGGGCATCCACATGCGCAAAGGTTTTACAACTTGAGCCTTACGTTGTCAAGACAAATGCTCAGGAAACTTACTCCTTGACATGTGGTGTAGAATAACCACAGATTGTGGCGTGGAAGACACGCCTGATTTGTGCGTAAAAGACACAGTGAGGAGTAATCCATGCCAGCACCAGCAAGAACAGTGATTCTGCTTCCTGCCGCCACGCGCACGACTACAGGTACAGGAAGCAGCGTAATCAACATTGAGGGCTACACCGCAGCGCGTATCCGCTTCATCAACACCACCGTAACCGGAACCTCCCCCACTCTCAACATGCGAATCCAGCAAGGCATCCTGACTGACCAGGGTTCTACGAGCGCGGGCGATAAGGCCGAAGGCGCGGTAGAGTGGGATGATTTTCTGTCCTTCACGCAAAATACAACCTCCAACACCACGCGCTATATCCGCATTGTGGGCGGTGGAAACGTCGAGTCCGTAGCCTCTGCTAACGCCCTGGCCGCTGCCACCTACAGAAACGGGCCGCTGGGCGCTATTTGGCGCGTAGCGTGGGTCATTGGAGGAACAAATCCATCGTTCGCCGGAGTTTCCGTGGTTGCGGAGCTAATTCCTTAAAGGGGAGCGAAACATGAAACGTCTAGCATTGTTTGTGATTTTGCTGTGCGCGGTTCCCTGCGCGGCGCAAACCAGCGTATCCCTTTCCTGGGATGCGTCGCCTACCGCTGGCGTAAGTTACAACCTCTACCGCGCGAAGACGGCTGGGGGATGCGTGGTTGCTGGCCCAGCCTGTGTCAAGGTGAACACGGTGGCGCTTACTGTGCTGACGTTTGCGGATACGGTGACAGGAAGCGGGAGATGGTTTTATGTAGCGCGTGCGATAGATGCTGATGGCGTGGAGTCCGCGAACTCGAATGAACTTGCGGTGATTCTTCCACCAGCGGCACCATCGAACCTGAGAAAGAACTAAATGGCCTGGGCTTGGGTTCAAGACGATAGCATCTACGACACGCAGGGTTCAACGACGGTCGTAAAAGCCTTCACGACCAACGTGACCGCTGGGAGTTTGATTGTCGTAAAGGTTTCCGCCAATACGACAACGGCTACCGCAACCTGTGCGGATTCACTCGGTCAAACTTATTCGCTAGCGGTCGGCCCTACGGTGAATGCTTCCTTGGGCGGTAGCGGTTTTACCCAATGGGTATTTTACTTTGCGAACTCTGCGGCTGGCGCGAATACCGTCACTGTTACGTTCAGCGCGTCCATACCTTTTAAGCGCATGGTCATTGTTGAGTATTCTGGGTTGGCGACCAGTGCGGTGCTGGACGTGACCGCCGCAGCTACGGGAAATTCGGCTTCCCCTGATAGTGGAGCTGCAACGACCACCGCCAACAACGAACTCATTTTTGGTGGCGGAATTACGGATAGCGGAAACATTGGGGCAGGTACAGGGTTTACCGCGCGAGAAGCCCCCGATGCTTACTCAAAACCCGAAGACAAAAACGGGGCGACGGCAGGGAGTTACAACGCAACCTTTACGACCTCCGCGAGCCAATGGATTGCGCAGATGGCGACGTTTAAGGAGCCGTCTGCGGCGGCGGGTTGGGGGCCGTTGTTAAGTCTGCAAAATAATCGTTTGGTGGTGAGTCAGTGAGTTACATCGGCGACTTCGCGCTCGGCTCGACCTTCGACACCAAGTTCACGACCGTTTCCACGACGGGCGCTCCGAATACGCTTGCGGGTACTCCAGTCATCTCCGCGTATCTCGACAACAACGTGACGCAGTT
>Ga0080064_1003858_pt1 | contig 20516 bp, 18 predicted proteins | sample Subgrocontami54m_FD_69260 | JGI IMG/M metagenome (GOLD analysis project Ga0080064, IMG submission 69260) | Subsurface groundwater microbial communities from S. Glens Falls, New York, USA - GMW46 contaminated, 5.4 m (SPADES assembly) (version 2) ...
GTATTGGATCGGCAGCTGGGCGGAGAGGTAGCGCCCCTCGGCGACCTTGATCGGATCCACCTCGCCGATGAGGTCCGCGATGGTGATGTCGGGCGTCGCGAGCTTCTCGCCGTAGCGGTCGGCGCGCGGGAGCCACGCGATCGGCGCGCGCTCGCCCTGCTCGGCGATCAGCCGGCGCCCGACGGGGGAGATCGGCGCGAAGGGGTCGTCGTTGGTCTCGCAGCCCGCGAGCGCCGGCACCTCTTCATCGAGAAGCCCCACCATGAGCCGCGCGATCTTCGTCTTGGCCTGGCCGCGCTCGCCGAGAAAGACGATGTCCTGCCCCGAGAGGATGGCGTTTTCGATCTGCGGGAGGACGGTGTCTTCGTAGCCGACGATGCCGGGGAAAAGCGTGGCGCCAGCCTTGAGCCGCGTGACGAGGTTGTCGCGGAGCTCCTGCTTGACCGACTTCGACTTGTACCCGCTCGCGCGGAGCTCGCCGACCGTCCCGGGTCTGGTCACGCTGCCACTATGCCGTGGCGTTCCCAGCCTGTCAATCGCGCGCCTCGCGCGGGGGCAGGAGGTAGCCCAGGAGGAAGACGTTCAGGTGCACGAGCAGGAGCTTGTTCCAGGCGACGGAGGCTTCCAGGGCCTCGCGCGGATCGGCCAGCTCGTCCCGGAGCACGCCCGCGACGGCCGTCTGGGCCAGGCTCATGGCGCCCACCATGAACTCGGGCGGGATCTTGCCTCCCGGCCCGTACTCGCGGTGGCTGTGGGAGAGCGCGATGGCGAGGAGGTAGTAGACGAAGCCGTGGGTCATCGCGACCTCGGACGTCTCGCGGAGCCACCGTCCCAGGCTGTGCTTGCGCCGCTCGAGCCGCTGGAGATCCGGCGCGCCGTCTTCACCGACGAAGAACTTCGCGGTTTCAGGAAAGCGCAGGAAGTGGTCGTAGAGCGCTCCCGTGATTGCCGCCTCGTGCTTGAGCACGAGCGGCGCCGTGCGGCGTATCGTCTCGCTCTCGGCGTCGGCCAGGCCCACGAAGGCCATCTGCTCGCGGACGAAGCGCTCCATGTCCGCGCCCGGGTGGGCGCGCTCGGCGGGGCTCATGGCCTCAGAGCATAACGCGTTGTGCTACCATGCGCCCCACTCAGTAACCACGAGCCCGGAGGTATGCATGAGCCCGACCGATCTCTGCTACACGCCGGCGACCAAGCTCCTCCCGCTGATCCGCTCGAAGAAGCTCTCGCCCGTCGAGCTGACGAAGGCGGTCCTGGCGCGCATCGAGAAGCTGAACCCCAAGCTCAACGCGTTCTGCCTCGTCGCCGCGGATCATGCCATGAAGGCCGCGCGCGAGGCCGAGCAGGCCGTGATGAAGCGGAAGAAGCTCGGGGCGATCCACGGCATCCCGTTCTCGATCAAGGACCTGGCGTTCACCAAGGGCGTGCGCACGATGAGCGGCTCGCACATCTTCGCCGACCGCGTGCCCGACCAGGACGCGCCCTTCGTGCGGCGGCTCAAGGACGCGGGCGGGATCTTCATCGGCAAGACCTCCACGCCGGAGTTCGGCTGGAAGGCGCTCAGCGGCTGCCCGCTCACCGGCGACACGCACAACCCCTGGGACCTGCGGATGAACACCGGCGGTTCCTCCGCGGGCGCGGGCGCGGCGGCCGCGGCGGGCCTCGGGCCGCTCCACCACGGCTCGGACGGCGCGGGCTCCATCCGCGTGCCGTCGGCCTTCTGCGGCATCTTCGGCCACAAGCCGTCGTACGGCCGCGTGCCGCAGTGGCCCGTGTCGAACAACGACTACACGACTCACAACGGCCCCATGACCCGCAGCGTGGGGGACGCCGCGCTGATGCTCAGCGTGATGGCGGGCCCCGACGACTGGGACCGGACTTCCCTCGACGCCGCGCCGGCCGACTACGTGGGCAAGCTCAACCGCGGCGTGAGGGGTCTGCGCGTCGCGTGGAGTCCCGACATGGGCGGGCTGCCCGTGGATCCCGAGGTGGCCGGGATCGTGAAGCGCGCGGTCGGGGCTTTCAAGGACCTGGGCGCGAAGGTCGAGGAGGTCAAGACCCACTTTGCCGAGACCCACGACATGATCCGCATGATGTGGCCCGCGCACTACGCCGGCTCGTGGTCCCAGTACCTGCCCAAGTGGCGCGACAAGATGGACCCGGGCTTCGTCGCGTGCATCGAGGATGGACTTCGCGTGAGCCTCGCCGACTACATCGACATGCGCGGCAGGAAGATGGCGCACTGGGATTCCGTCCGGCCTCTGTTCGAGAAGTACGACCTCCTGTTGACGCCGTCCGTCTCGGTCGCGGCCTTTCCGCTGGGCCGCCTCAACCCCGAGCACTGGCCTCAGCACGCGTGGGACTGGATCGGCTGGGCGTCGTTCTCCTATCCCTTCAACTTCACCGGCCAGCCCGCCTGCTCGCTTCCGGCGGGCTTCACCAAGGCGGGGCTGCCCGTCGGCCTCCAGGTCGTCGGCCGCCGCTGCGCCGATCTCACCGTGCTCCAGGCCGCCGCCGCTTTCGAGAAGGCGCGGCCGTGGCAGCAGAAGCGCCCCGCGCTCGACTGATGGCGCGCATGGATCCGTCTTCCGTGAAGGCGCTCTGCTTCGACGTGTTCGGCACGGTCGTGGACTGGCGCTCGAGCATCATCAGGGAAGGCGAGGCGTTCGGGAAGCCCCGTGGGATCAGCGTGGACTGGGCGGGCTTCGCAGACCGTTGGCGGGCGATGTACCAGCCGGCCATGGAAGACGTGCGGAGCGGCAAGCGCGAGTGGACCAAGCTCGACGACCTCCACCGCGAGAGTCTCGGCAAGCTCGTCGTCGAGTTCGGCATCAAGGGGGTGCCGGCCGGCGACCTCGATGATCTCAACCGCGCCTGGCACCGCCTCGATCCGTGGCCCGACGCCGTGCCGGGCCTCACGCGGCTCAAGCGCAAGTACGTCCTCGCCACGCTGTCCAACGGCAACGTCGCGCTCATGGTCAACATGGCCAAGCGCGCGGGACTGCCGTGGGACGCGATCCTCGGCGCCGAAGTGACGCGCCACTACAAGCCTCAGCCCGGCTGCTACCTCGGCACCGCGGCCATGCTCGGGTTGAGACCAGAGGAGTGCGCGCTGGTCGCGGCGCACAATGGCGATCTCGGGGCGGCCCGGCAGCTGGGCTTCAAGACCATGTTCGTGACGCGCCCCACCGAGCACGGTCCCGGCCAGACCAAGGACATGACGGCCGAGCACGACTGGGACGTGGTCGCGCGCGATTTCTTCGACCTCGCGGACCAGCTCGGCTGCTGAGATGCCCGAGCCGGCCTGGCTCGACCGGGCCGAGTATCCCTTCGCGCCGTTGTGGCTCGACCTGCCGGCGGGGCGGATGCACTACGTCGACCAGGGGCAGGGGCGGCCGATCGTCTTCGTCCACGGCACGCCCGACTGGTCTTTCGTGTGGCGCCACCTGATCAAGGCGCTCTCGCCGCGTTACCGCTGCATCGCGCCGGATAGCCTCGGCTTCGGTCTCTCCGACAAGCCCCAGGGCTACTCGTACGCGCCGGCGGAGCAGGCGGCGAATCTCCGGCGCCTGATCGACGGGCTCGACCTGAAAGATATCACGCTGGTGCTCCACGACTTCGGCGGGCCGTTCGGCCTCTCGTACGCCCTCGACAAGCCGGCAAACGTCAGGAGCATCGTCCTGCTGAACACGTGGATGTGGTCGCTCCGCGGTGATCCGCACTACGAGCGCTTCGGCCGGCTCTTCGGCGGCGCGCTCGGCCGCTTCCTCTACCTGCGACTGAACTTCTCGGTGCGCGTCATCATGAAGCACGCCATCGCGGACAAGGCGCGCTTCCCGCGCCGTATCCAAGACCAGTACATGCGCCCGTTCGGTAGAGCCGCCGAGCGCGTGGCCACCCACGCCTACGCGCGCGCGCTCCTCGGCGCCGGCGAGTGGTACGACGGGCTGTGGCGCCGCCGCGAGAAGATCCGCGACATCCAGGCCATGATCCTCTGGGGCATGAATGACCTGGCCTTCCGCCAGGAGGAGCTCGATCGCCTCCAGATGGTCTTCTCGCACAAGCGGACGGCCTGCTTCCACGACGCCGGCCACTTCCCCCAGGAAGAACGCTCCGAGCGCGTCGTGTCGCTGGTGGAGGAATTTCTGGCCGGCTAGACGGGAGAGATGCCCCACCCTCACCGTCACTCGGGAGATGCGGGAACTTCAGACTAAGGAGGAGGACGCATGGGCATTCCGCTGCCGATGACCGGGGGCGAACCCTCGACGGCCATCGAGCTCAGGACCGACACGATCGACTCCGAGCTCGGCCCCATCGTGATCGTCACGGACGCCCGGGCGCTCTGCGCGCTCGACTTCGGTGATTGCGAGGAGCGCATGAAGGAGCTCCTCACGCGCCGCTTCGAGGATGTCGTGCTCCGACACGAAGCGAATCCGCTCGGCGTGAGCGAGAAAGTCCGCGCCTACCTCGCCGGCGACCTCCACTCGCTCGACGGTATCGCGGTGGACCCGGGCGGCACGGAGTTCCAGCAGGCAGTCTGGTCGGCGCTCAGGAAGATTCCAGTCGGCACCACGCGCACCTACGGTCAGCTCGCCGCCCGGATCGGTCGGCCGACGGCCTCGCGCGCGGTCGGGCTCGCCAACTCTCTCAACCCCGTGGCCATCGTCATCCCGTGTCACCGCGTGATCGGGAGCAACGCGTCCCTCACGGGCTACGCGGGCGGGCTTCCGCGCAAACAGTGGCTCCTGCGCCACGAAGGCGCGCTCCTCTGACCTGGGACGCCCGCTGGGGACGGAACAACGAGCCCGGAGCCAAAGAGTAGGGGTTGCCGCCAACGCCTTGCGCCAGCGTGCCCTCCAGACTACTATCTGGCTGGTTACTTATCCATGCCGACGCTGTCAGTCCTGCGACCCCTCCGGCACCCCTACTTCGGGAACAAGGCGCATCTCTTCCGAGAGATCCTCGCCCGCAAGGTCCGCGAGCGGTCCGCATGGGCCGTGACGGCGCCGGACGATGCCGCCGAGAGCCTGGCGTTCTGGTTCGACGCGGCCTGCCGGGACCGCGACTGGGTGCGGCTCATGGAGTGGGAGGCGCTCGGCTCGGCCGACGGGGCGGTGAGCAGGGACGCAGAGCGGCACGCCACCTTCCTCCGACGGCTGGCCGACGGCTTGAGACCCGCGCGGCAGCGCCAGCCCGCGGAGGCCCGGCGATGATGCCCCGGCGCGCCGCGGCGCTCGCGCTCTTCGTCGCCGTCCTTGCCCTCGCGGCCTGCTCCAGGAGCGACGGCGACGCCAAGGCCAAGGCGGGGCCACGCCCGCCCGCCGTGCCCGTCACCGCGGCCACCGTCGAGGCCCGCGACGTGCCCGTGCAGATCCAGGGCATCGGCAACGTCCAGGCGTCCTCGACCGTGTCCCTGTACTCGCTCCTCAGCGGGCAGATCTTCCAGGTCCACTTCAAGGAAGGACAGGACGTCAGCGCGGGCGCGCTCCTCTTCACGATTGACGCGCGGCCCTTCGAGGCGGCGCTCCAGCAGGCGCAGGCGACGATGGCCCAGCACCAGGCGGCCATCGCGCAGGCCGAAGCCAACCTCGCGCGCGACCAGGCGCAGGCCGACAACGCGCGCGTGGAGGAAGAGCGGTACAAGAAGCTCGTGCAGGGCGGCCTGATCGCGCGCGAGCAGTACGACCGGCTCCACACGGCTCTCAAGTCGGCGCTGGCGACCGTGGACGCCTCCCGCGCCATGGTGGCGAACCAGAAGGCGCTCGTGCAGGCGGACGCGGCGGCCGTGGAGAACGCGAAGGTCCAGCTGACCTACACCGCTATCCGCGCGCCGATCGAGGGGCGGACCGGCAACCTCTTCATCCACCAGGGCAACATCGTCAAGGCCAACGACATCGGCAACCCCCTGGTGGTCATCAACCGCGTGCGCCCGATCAACGTCGTCTTCGCCGTGCCCGAGCGCTTCCTCGACCAGGTCAAGACCGAGCGGGCCAAGGGGCCGCTCGCGGTCGAGGCGACGCCGCAGGGCCAGAGCCTGAGAGCCCGCGGCACGCTCAGCTTCGTCAACAACATCGTGGACACGACGACGGGCACGATCCAGCTCAAGGCGGCGTTCGAGAACGCGGACAACGCGCTCTGGCCCGGGCAGTTCGCGGTCGTCACGCTGACGGTCCGCACCGAGCCCAACGCCCTCGTGGTGCCCTCGCAGGCGATCCAGGCCGGCCAGCAGGGGCAGTACGTCTTCGTGGTCAAGCCGGACTCGACCGTCGAGTCGCGCCCGGTCGTGGTCGCCTTCGCGAGCGGGCCGCTCACGGTCGTGCGCCAGGGCGTCCAGGCCGGCGAGCGCGTCGTGACGGATGGCCACCTGCGCTTGGTCCCCGGCGCGCGCGTGGACGTGAAGGCCTCCGGCCCCGCGCCAGCGCCCACCGGCCCCGCGCCAGCGCCCAAATGAACACCGGTCTCTTCATCCGCCGGCCGGTCATGACGACGCTCCTCATGGCGGGCCTCCTGATCTTCGGCGTCATGGCGTACCGGCAGCTGCCTGTGAGCGACCTGCCCAACGTGGACTTCCCGACCATCCAGGTCGTCGCGAGCCTGCCCGGCGCCAGTCCCGACACGATGGCCTCCGCCGTGGCGACGCCGCTCGAGCGGCAGTTCTCGACGATCGCGGGCATCGATGCGATGACGTCCACCAGCGCCCTCGGCCTCACCCAGATCACGGTCGTGTTTACCCTCGACCGGAACATCGACGCGGCGGCCCAGGACATCCAGGCGGCGATCGCGGCCGCGGCGCCACTCCTGCCCCCCGGCATGCCCACGCCGCCATCCTACAAGAAGGTCAACCCGGCAGACCAGCCGGTCCTGTACCTCTCGCTCAGCTCGCCGACGCTCCCGCTCTACACCGTGGACGAGTACGCCCAGACCATGCTGGCGCAGCGCATCTCGACCATCAGCGGCGTCGCCCAGGTGCAGGTCTTCGGCTCGCAGAAGTACGCGGTGCGCGTCCAGCTCGACCCGCGCGCCATGGCGACCCTCGGCGTCGGCATCGACGAGGTCCAGCACGCGATCGCCCAGTCGAACGTCAACCTGCCCACCGGGACGATCTACGGCCAGTACCAGTCCTTCAACGTCCAGGCGACGGGCCAGTTGACGAACGCCGCCGCCTACCGGCCGCTCATCGTCGCGTACCGGAACGGCTCGCCGATCAGGCTGGAGCAGCTCGGCGCCGTGCTCGACAGCGTCCAGACCGACAAGGTCGCCTCCTGGTACAACGACGAGCGCTCGGTCATCCTGGCCATCCAGCGCCAGCCCGGCACCAACACCATCGAGGTGGTGGACTCGATCAAGAAGATCCTGCCGAGCTTCCAGGCCCAGCTGCCGGCCTCGATCAACCTCAACATCCTCTACGACCGCTCGGTGTCCATCCGCGCCTCGGTCGGGGAAGTCCGGTTCACGCTCCTGCTGGCGATCGCGCTCGTGGTGTTAGTAATCTTTCTCTTTTTGAGAAATGTTTCGGCGACGATCATCCCGAGCCTGGCCCTGCCGCTGTCCATCATCGGCACGTTCGCCGGCATGTACGCGCTCGGCTACTCGATCGACAACCTCTCGCTCATGGCGCTGACGCTGGCCGTGGGCTTCGTCGTGGACGACGCCATCGTCGTCCTCGAGAACATCGTCCGGCACATGGAGCACGGCATGGGGCGCATGGAGGCGGCGCTCCTGGGCTCGCGCGAGATCAGCTTCACCATCGTCTCGATGACGCTGTCGCTGGCGGCCGTGTTCATCCCGGTGCTCTTCATGGGCGGCGTGGTGGGCCGCCTGCTCCACGAGTTCGCCTCCGTCATCGTCATCGCCGTCCTGGTCTCGGGCGTCGTGTCGCTCACGCTGACACCGTTGCTCTGCAGCCGCTTTCTCAAGCCGCCGTCCGCCTCGCACGGACGGATCTACCGCGGCTCGGAGCGGGTCTTCGACGGCATGCTCACCGCTTACCGGGGGACGCTCGAGGCGGTGCTCCGCCATCCCCAAGCGACGATCGGCGTTTTCGTGGCGACGATCGTGGGGACGGCGGTGCTCTTCGTCGGCGTTCCGGGGACGTCTTTCAACGGCGTCCCGAAGGGCTTCATCCCCGACGAGGACACGGGGCAGATCTTCGCCTTCACGGAGGGCGCGCAGGATATCTCTTTCGACAGCATGATGGCCCACCAGCGGGAAGCCGCCGCCATCTTGCTGAAGCAGCCGTACGTCGTCTCCTTCATGTCGTCGATCGGGGCCAGCAACACGAGCGTCGTGCCGAACACGGGGCGGTTCTTCATCCGCCTCAAGCCGCGCGCGGAGCGGCCCGGCGTGGACGACATCATCCAAGACCTGCGCGCCAAGCTGACCGGCATCCCCGGCTTCACCGTGTACCCGCAGAAGCTGCCGACGATACGGATCGGCGGCCACCTGACCAAGGCCGCCTACCAGTACACGCTCCAGGACGCCGACGCGGCCGACCTCTACAAGTGGGCGCCGGTGCTCCTCGACAAGATCCGCGGGCTGCCGGGCTTCCTTGACGTCAACTCGGACCTGCAGGTGACGAGCCCGCAGGTACTGGTCGAGATCGACCGCGACCGCGCCTCGGCGATGGGCGTCACCGCCTCGCAGATCGAGGCCGCGCTCAACAACGCCTACGGCGCGCCCCAGGTCTCCACGATCTACACGCCGACCAACCAGTACTGGGTGATGATGGAGCTGCTGCCCCGGTTCAAGGATGACCCCGACGCGCTCGGCATGCTCTACATCCGGTCGACGTCGGGCAAGCTCGTGCCCCTCGGCGCCGTCGCCAAGCTCTCGCGCTCGGTGGGTCCTCTCACGGTCAACCACCTGGGCCAGCTGCCGGCCGTCACCATCTCCTTCAACCTCAAGCCCGGCGTGCCGCTGGGCGACGCCGTCGCTGAGATCCGCGGGCTCGAGCGCGAGCTGCGACTGCCGGCGACGCTGACGACGACCTTCCAGGGCACGGCGCAGGCCTTCCAGGCCTCGGTGAAGGGACTGGGGCTCCTGCTCCTCGCAGCCGTCCTCGTCATCTACCTGATCCTGGGCATCCTCTACGAGAGCTTCATCCACCCGCTGACGATCCTCTCCGGCCTGCCGTCCGCGGCGATGGGGGCGCTCCTGACGCTCCTCATCTTCCGCGAGGAGCTGAACCTCTACGGCTTCGTCGGCGTCATCATGCTGATCGGCATCGTGAAGAAGAACGCCATCATGATGATCGACTTCGCGATCGACGCCCAGCGCGAGGGCAAACCCCCTCGCGACGCGATCTTCCAGGGGTGCCTGCTCCGCTTCCGCCCCATCATGATGACGACGATGTGCGCGCTGATGGCGACGCTGCCGATCGCGGTCGGTGTCGGGGCGGGCGGTGACGCGCGGCGGACACTGGGCCTTTCCGTAGTCGGCGGGCTCATCCTCTCCCAGCTCCTGACGCTCTATATCACGCCGGTGATCTACCTCCAGCTCGAGGGCCTGCGCGAGCGCGTGGGCGGCTGGCGGGATCTGTGGCGGCGGATGCGGTCGGCGCGGCCGGAGGCGCTGCAGCTGCCCTCCTCGGGCGCCGCGGGCAAGTAGCCCGCGCTCGTGAAATAGCGAGGCTGCCCTCGACTTCCGGGGTTTCAGAGCATTGGGGGCATGTTTCACATGACACTCGATGCCGACGGGGCCGCAGCCTTCGTCTCGAAGGTCGAATCACTCGGGACACGAGCGATGACACCTTGCGGGGCCGGCTCCATGGTGTGGCGGATCTGGGGCGAAGGCCCGCCCCTGGTGCTCCTTCACGGTGCGAGCGGTTCCTGGACGCATTGGATCTGCAATGTGCTGCCGCTCGCCGCGAGGTTCCGCGTGCTCGTGCCGGACATGCCGGGATTCGGCGACTCCGATGCTCCGCTCGACCCACATACCGCCGACGGCCTCGCCGATCTCGTGGCATCCGGGCTCGACGTCATCCTGCCGCCACCCACGGAGCTCGACCTGGCCGGGTTCTCGTTCGGCGGCATCGTCGCGGGGCTCATGGCTGCCCGGCTCAAGCGGCGCATCCGCACCCTGGTGCTGCTCGGAACGGGTGGCCTTGCCTTGCCACGTGCCGCGACGCGCCCCCTGCGCCGGATTCAACCAGGCATGACCCACGACGAAAGCCGGCAGGCACACCGTGAGAACCTACAAACCCTGATGATCGCCAGTGCGGACAAGGTCGACGACCTGGCGGTATCTCTCCAGATCGATAACCTTCGCCGCACCCGATTTAAGTCGGGGGACATCCCGCAGTCAGACACCCTGTTGAAAGCGCTGCCGGCTATCCAGGCGCGCATTACCGGTATCTGGGGAAGGCACGACGCGTTCACAGGGGCGAATCTCGAGGAGTGTCGCCGAATACTGACCTCGGCTCATCGGGAACTCGACTTCCGTGTGATTGAGGGCGCCGGCCACTGGACCCCGTACGAAGCGGCCGATCAGATCAACGCCATCCTGTGCGACATGATGGGTGGACGTCTGGGAGAGCGGGCGTGTCCTACATGAGTCGCGGGACGCGCCCGCCCGCGGCGCGCACCTCGCGCGGTGCCGCGAGCCAGATGGCCACGGCCGCCAAGGGGCACGAAGAGCTACTGCGCGGGCGCCTTGGGCGCGACCGAGACGCCGGCGGCACCGGTCTTCTGGATCGCCTGGGCGACCAGCCCCGAGGCTTTTGCCTCCTCGACGAAGCCGCGAAGATACGTCGCGCCGGCATCGCAGCCCTTCGGGATGCCGACCGACTGCTGCACGGCCATGAAGCGGCCGCCGACCAGGCGGGACCCGGGCAGCTTCGCGCTGAGGTCGATGAGCGCCTGGGTCAGCCCGGCGAGCGCTTCCACCTTTCCTGACGCCAGCAGGTCGAAGGCCGCGGCGGCGTTTTGCGCCCGCACAAGCTGGGCGCGCGTGAGAGTCCGGCTCAGGTAGAGCTCGTAGTTCGCTCTGGCCGGCGCAGCGACGCGCACACCCTCACGGTCGACGTCGGCGGCGGCGCGGAGCGGCGAGCCGGCCGCCACCAGGTAGGTCGCCTCGAGCTCCACGTAGGCCGCGGTGAAGCTGATCTCGCTCGCTCGCGCTGGATCGCTCCCGAGGAACGCGATGTCCCATGCTCCTGCTTTCGCGCCATCGACCATCGCCCCGACGCTGTCGTACGCGACGATCTCGACCGGCACGCCCAGGCGCTTCGCCAGCTCCCGCGCCAGGTCGATCGCCACACCACTGGTCTCGCCCGTCGCGCGATCCTTCCTCGCGAGGATCACGTTGCCGTAGTTGATCCCCGCGCGCAACTTGCCGGTGGGCGCCAGCTCGGCACGCGCCGATGGAGGTACCTGGGGGGTCGACGCGCAGGCAACCATGACGAGCACAGTAGCAAATCCGAGAGCGATGCGCGCGAGGGAACCGCCGGCGCCTGCCGCCTTGAGTCGCGCGGCCGCCGGTGCTAGAAGAGAGGCCATGGACTTCCAGTATACGCCGGCGCAGGAGGCCTTCCGCCGCGAGGTCCGCGGCTGGCTCGAGGGAAACCTGTCGTCGGAGCTGTGCGTGGACGATGCCTTTGACGAGCGCGTCGCGCCCGACCGCGCGACCTTCGATCGCCGCGTGGCCTGGCAGAGGAAGATGTACGCGTCCCGGTGGGTCGGCATCTCCTGGCCGGCCACGTATGGCGGCCGGGACGCCACGCTGATGGAACAGATCATCTTCGATGAGGAGTACTTCCGCGCGCGCGCTCCCGTCCTGCCCGGCTACTCCGGCGTGAACATGGCGGGGCCGACCATCATCGAGTGGGGCACCGAGGAGCAGAAGCGGCGCTTTCTGCCGCGCATCCTCAGCGGCGAGGACATCTGGTGCCAGGGCTACTCGGAGCCGGGCGCGGGCTCGGATCTGGCGAGTCTCGCGACCCGGGCGGAGGACAGGGGCGATCATTTCGTGGTCAACGGCCAGAAGGTCTGGACGTCGGGCGCCCAGTTTGCCGACTGGATCTACGTGCTCGTGCGCAGCGACCCGGCGGCGCCCAAGCACCGGGGCATCAGCTACCTGCTCGCCGATATGAAGACGCCGGGCATCACCGTGCGACCGCTGGTCCTCATGAACGGCCACCGCCACTTCAACGAGGTCTTCTTCGTCGACGTCCGCGTGCCGAAGGAGAACCTGATCGGCCGGCAGAACGAGGGCTGGAAGCCCGCCATGACGACGCTCATGTACGAGCGCAAGTCCGGCGGCGGGCGGAGCTATACGGAGCAGTTGGTACGGCTGCGGGCCCTGGCGTCAGAGCTGAGCGTCGCCGGCCGGCCCGCGTGGGAGGACCCGCTGGTCCGCCAGGGTTTCGCGCAGCTCTGGATCGACGCCACGTGTCTCCGGTACACGCGGCTCCGCAACATCACGCGCCAGCTCCGCGGCGAGCCACCAGGGCCCGAAGGCTCCATCCTCAAGCTCTTCGGCTCCGAGCTGGGCGTGCGCATCGCGGACTTCGCCGGCGGGCTGCTGGGCCCCCGCGTGCTGGTCAACCAGCCGAGCGCGGCCGTGCCCGACGGCCCGCGCTGGTACAACCGCGTCGTCAGCGCGCGCCAGTACACCATCGCGGGCGGCACGAGCGAGATCCAGCGCAACATCATCGGCGAGCGAGTACTCGGTCTGCCCAAGGACTGACGGGCCGCCGATAAGGGCCCATCTGCTTCGTTGCCGCCCTCGGCCGCACGCTCAACGTACAGGGAGTACGCCTCGCGTGCGGCTCTCGGGCGGCGCCTCGCATCTGGACCCTTCTCGACGCCCTGAGGTAGGTTCAGCCGCCTGCTAGATTTCGGAGTAGCCGCTGCCCCTAGTGTCGACTCCGCGGCCGCGGGCTTCCTTGATCCAGCCGAACTCGCGCAGGAGCGGCTGGCTGTACGTCACGCGCCCGGTGACCTTGTCGAGCGGCTCGGTCGCGAGCAGGAGCGCTGCTTTGGCCATGAGGAGCGGCGGCTCGCCACGCGGATCGTCCATGGACGTGACGAGCCGATGGTGCACGGTGCCGGGCGTAGGGACCACCTGGGACGGCGCCACGGACGATACCGAGATTCCGTACTGGTACACCTCCGACGCCAGCCCCTGGGTGAAGCGTTCGAGCGCGGCTTTCTCGGCGCCATAGCATGTGCCGCCGCGTGCGCCCGGAGCCGGGTCCGGGTAGGGACCGCGCCCGGGCCCGATGGCGGAACCCGAAGAGATATTGACGATGACGCCCCGTTGCCGCGGGATCATGTCCGCGAGGACGAGCTGGCTCAAGATGAAGGGAGCGTGGAAGTTCACCGCCCACGAGCGCATCCACTTGTTGATCGGGTAGTCCTTGACCGGCACGTAGTAGGTCAGTGCAGCGTTATTGATGAGTACGTCCACCGGGCCGTAGATCTCGCGCGCCTTCTGGACCAGCCGCTCGCACTCGGCGGGCTCGGCGATGTTGGCCGTCACGGCCTCCGCGGTGCCACCCTCCGCGCGGATAGCCGCCACCGTCGTCTCAAGCGACCCCGCGAGCGGGTGGTCGCCTTCGCGAAGCGTGCGCGCGGCGCAGATCACGCGCCCGCCCTCGGCGGCGAAGAGCCGAGCGATCTCGGCGCCGATGCCCCGGCTCGCGCCCGTCACCAGCGCCGTCTTCCCGTCCAGTTTCCCCATGGCGTCTCCTTGCAGGTCTCGCCCTGTTCTTGGACGTTGTAGCGCGAGCTATCTTAGCCCAACCTTGACACGACCTCGGGGTTCTCTCATAGTCTGGGCCTCGTAGCGAGCGCTGTCGCGAACCCCGAAACTCAGCAGAGGAGGCTCTACATGGCGCAAGGTAGCGCATTGCGGTACGACGTGGTCGAGGGCTGGGAGCAGCTTCCATCCGGATACAAGCACCGCGACGTCGCCGGTGTCGCGGTGGACTCGGAAGACCGCGTCTACCTGATCTGCCGCGGCGATCACCCCATCATCGTCTACGATTCCGGCGGAAGGTTCCTGGGCTCCTGGGGCCAGGGCGAGTTCACGTACCGGACCCACGGCATCAGCGTAGGTCCTGACGAGATGCTCTACTGCACGGACGACGGCAATCACACGATCCGCAAGTTCACGCCGGACGGCAAGCTGCTGATGACGCTTGGAACGTTGAACACGCCGTCCGATACCGGCTACGACGGCAAGGACACCGGGACCGTCTCGCGGGCCGCCGGCCCGTTCAACCGCCCGACCAACCTCGCGGTGGGGCCCAAGGGCGACCTCTACGTCTCCGACGGCTACGGCAACTGCCGCGTGCACCAGTTCTCGCCGGCGGGCGAGCTCGAGCGATCGTGGGGCACGCCGGGCGGTGGCCCCGGCGAGTTCTTCCTGCCTCACGGCATCGCCGTGGCGGCGGACGGGCGAGTCTTCGTCTGCGATCGCGAGAACGACCGCATCCAGATCTTCAGCCCCGACGGCGAGTACCTCAGCGAGTGGACCGACACCCAGCGGCCGACCCACCTCGTGTTCGACGCGCAGGGCCGGGCTCACGTGTCCGAGCTGTGGTGGCACAAAGGCCAGACATCGCAGCGGAACGGGCCCACGGTCGAGTCGAAGTACGGCCGGGTCAGCGTGTTCGACAAGGACGGCCGGGTCCTGGCCCGCTGGGGCACGCCCGATGCCGAGTTGCCCGGCAGCTTCGCGGCCCCGCACGGCCTGGCCGTCGACTCGCGCGGCGACGTCTACGTGGCGGAGGTGACGTGGACCTTCGCGGTGAGCCGCGGGTATGCCCGCGAGGACTGCCACACCTTCCAGAAGTTCACGCTGATGCCTTGACGGTGGCCGGAAAGCAAACGGGGCGACGGATCGCCTACCTGTGCTCTCGTGCACTCACACCGTTGAGGGAGGGGGGCTGGGCAATGAGGAAACTCATCGCAGTAGGCGTGCTGGTTGGAGGGCTTCTGGCAGGGGCCGGATCGGTGATGGCCCAGCCGGTATTGTTGCCAGGCGGTGTAGGGGATCCGTTGGCGCTGGCCACCGGCGTGCTGATACCGTATCTCACCGGTGCAGCCGGCGGCACCGTGGCGCTCATCGAGATCGCCTCGCCGGTCGCCCCGAACCCGAACTTGCAGATGGTCTTCTACGACGACAGCTGCGCCCGTGTTGGCAGCTCGGCGTTTGTGCCGGAGACGGTCAATGACATCGCGTTCGTGAATCCCGTCCCGTTCGTTCCTGCCGGCACGAGGGGCCTCGCGGCGATCCTGGGGAGCGACGTGGCCGATGTCCCTCCGGTACCGCTGACGGCCCCGATCCATTCGCGCGTGTACGAGTTCAACCCGCTGGACGGGAGATCGTGGGTGTTTGAGCCGATCATCGTCGACACTGCGGAGTTTGGCGTGGCTTCTGGCAACAACTCGAACACGTGGAGCCCGCTGCGGACCGCGGCGACCTTCTATGCCCCGCTCGAGACGGCGACGGTCCACACCGAGTTGACGCTCGTGTGCCCGAGGTTCACGATTCAGGGCGGGACCCTCGCAGCGTTTGGGGCGGCTTCTCCGTCGGAAATGAAGGGAGTAGTGTACGACACTGATGAGAACCCCCTCATCAACATAAATTTCACTTGCGACTGCCTGACTCCTAATTTCTCGGTGGCGAGCATCAGCCCCATCTTCGGCATGCTTCCGGCGGCGGCGCTCGGCACCTACACGAAGATTGCGGTCACCACCACCTCGCCCGAGTTCGGCGGCCCCTTCACCGGGTACCGGGCCGTGTTCTCGGTGGGCTCGCCCCAAAACAACTTCTTCGGACGGCTGAGCAACGGTAGCCGGGCGTCGATCTTTGGGGGCACCGTGACCAACGCGCGGTAAGCTACCCGCCCTGGAGCGCATTGCGCCGCAACGAGCGCGTGGGCGGTGCCGGTCACGAGCGTAACCACCATGTCGTCGGTGACGAAGCCCTCACGGTCCGCGAGATCGGAGCTCGTCGCGGCGAAGACGATGCGGTTCGGCAGGTCGAGGCTCCCGACGCGCGCCGGCGATTGCTACGTTCCGGATCCAGGTTCTCAGGTTGCCTCCTTGTCGTCTCGTTTCGCACGCACCTTCACCCCGGCCCACTGCTCGTAGAGCGTCGTCACCCCGGCCATGTCGAGATTGTCGAGACCCTGCGCCGCCGCGGCCTCGTAGATCTGGCGCACGGTCGAGGTGGCCAGCATCGGGACTCCGAGGCTCTCGGCCATCTTGAGGGCCAGGGAGAGGTCCTTCCGCGACAGCGCGATGCTGAAGTGCGGCGTGAAATCGCCGGCCAGCACGTTCGGGAAGCGCTTCAGGAAATGATGCGAGCGGCCGCCGCTGGTCGACAGGACGTCGAACAGCCGCTGCGGGTCCATGCCGGCGCGGACGCCGAGCACCATGGCCTCGGCGGCGACGGCGACGTTGCACATCGACATGACGTTGTTCACGAGTTTCACGGTGTACCCCGCCGCGAGCGGCCCGAGGTGGTGGATCTCGGTGCCGAGCGCCTCGAGGACCGGGCGGCAGCGATCGATCACGGCGGCGTCGCCGCCGACCAGGAACACGAGCCGGCCGCTTCCCGCGTCCGCGGGCCCACCGCTCACCGGTGCGCCGAGGCTCTCGGCGCCGCGAGCCGCGGCGGCGTCGGCGACGTCACGCCATGTGTTCGGATCGATCGTGCTCATGTCCACGAGGATCGTCCCGGCGCGCAGCGCCGACACCGCACCGTCGGCGCCGAGATACGCTTCCCGGATCGCGGGCGGATTCGGCAGACTCGACATGACGACGTCGGCGGCCCCGGCGACGGCTGGCGGCGATGTCGCGATCGTGACGCCGTCCTTGGCCGCCGCGGCCGCGCGCGCCTCGCTGACGTCGTAGCCGGTGACGCTGAAACCCGTCTGCACGAGGCGCCGCGCCATCGGTCCGCCCATCGCGCCCATCCCGAGGAATCCGATCTTTGGCTTCGCCATCACTTGCTCCTTCCTGTGAGGTCACCGAAGATGCGCCGGGCGCTCCTCAAACCTGGTAGCGCCGATCCACGTCCAGATACTCGCGTGTGCCCGCGACCGCTTCGCGCTCCTCGAACGTCGCCATGCGGCCGGCCACCGCTCGGCTATTGCGCTCTTCAGAAGCAGCCGGAGCGCGGTGGTTGGTCGCATGCCGGCCGCGCTACGCGCGCGAGAACGTCGCGGCCGAATGGCCGGCGATGCGCCCGAAGACGGCTCCCGACATCAACCCCGTCCCACCGGGGTAGTTCCCGTGGAAGAGCCCTCCGACCATCTCGCCGCACGCGTAGAGCCCGGCGATGGGCGCCCAGCCGGTGCTCATCACTTGGGCCCGGTCGTTGATGCGCACGCCTCCGAATGAAAACGTGATCCCGCCCGTCACCGGGTAGGCGACGAAGGGCGGCGTGTCGAGCCGCTGCGCCCAGTTCGACTTCGGCAGGCCGAGCCCCTTGGTCCCGAGACCATCTTTCACGGTAGGGTCGAAGGTTCCGGCGCCGACCGCGGCGTTGTACTCCGCGAGCGCCTGGAGTCCCGCCGGCCGATCCACCGGAAGCTTCTCCACCAACTCCTCGATCGAGTCGGCGACAATCGGCGACCCGGTCTTGTAGCGCGCCTCGAGAAGGTTCGCGACCTTGGCATCGAAGATCTGGAACGCGATCCCGCCGGGCTGGTTCAGGATGATCCCGCCCAGCTTGGCGTAGGTGTAGAACTGGAAATCCTCGCCCTCGTCGAAGAAGCGGCGCCCGCGCGTGTTGACCAGGACTCCGAGCGGATACGAGAGGCGATTCGTCTTGTCCGTCAGCTTCCGGTCGCCATGGGGCGGCGCCCCTGCGTCGATGGGCGTCGAGTGGCAGCCCGTCCACTGGCCGTGCGGCAGCGCTCCGATCTCGATCGCCATGCGGAGCCCGTCCCCGGTGTTGTAACGGGTGCCGCGGACCTTGGCGGAGTCCCAGGGCCGGCCCAGGTAGCGGGCGCGCCATTCCGGGTTCGCCTCGAAGCCGCCGCAGCCGAGCACGACGGCGCGCGCCGTGATGTCCCGGAAACCATCCGCGTCCTGCGTCACGAGTCCCGTCACGTGCCCGTGCTGATCCTGGAGGAGGCGTACCGCACTCGTGCCGTAGCGGATCTCGATGCCGCGCGCCTCGGCCGCCTTGAACCACATCGCCGAGAGGCCGACGCCCTCGTGACGGGCCCGGATGATCGCGCCCGGCGACCACTTCACGGTGTTCCCGACCCGCACGCCGCTCAGCGACAGCGCCGGCTCCATCTCGATGCCGTGCTTCACCATCCAGCGGACGGTGTCGAAGGAGCGGCCGATGAGGATCTCGCCCAGCTCGGGGTCCGTGCGGCCCTCGGTCACCCGCAGGAGGTCCTGCCAGAAACTCTTCTGTGGATACGGCTCCACGCCGGCCGGAAAGCCCGGCAGCTCGCGTTCAACGTCGGGCACGAGCGGGAGCAGGTCCTCCGGACGGTCGTAGGCGAAGCGGAACAGACCACCGCTGTAGTGCGTGTTGCCGCCTCGCAGCTCCTTCGGGGCTTTCTCCAGCACCACCACGCTGTCGGCTCCCTGCTCTTGCGCCGACACGGCTGCCGCGAGCGCCGCGTTCCCCGCTCCCACCACAATCACGCCGACTTCCGGCACTGCGCACCCCTCCTTCTCGGCTCGCCCTTGAGTCGGCGGCCGAGGACATAGCCGCGTCTACCGGCGGGCACCTTAGCACACTTGACAGAGAACAGTCATCTGTGGCCTGTTGACAGTCGATGATGGACCGATGTGAAGCTCTAGAAGTCCGCTGGACGCCTCCGGAGACACGAGATCGCGTGACGTGAAAGGAACTGCCCGATGAGCTTCCCGAAGACGTCTCGCGCCGCGGTCGTCGCCGCCTATGGCGAGCCGATCGAGATCCGCGAGCTTCCGGTGCCGCAGCAGAGCGAGCTCGAGCCGAACGCGCTGCTCGTGCGCGTGGACGTGGCCTCCATCTGCGGCTCCGACGTGCATCAGTGGGATGGGCTGGTCCAGGCGCTCGTGCCCGTCACGCTGCCCATCATTCTTGGCCACGAGATGATGGGCACCGTGGTGGCCTTCGGGCCGGGGCCGCGCGAGGACTCCATCGGCCAGCCGCTGAAGGAAGGCGACCGCCTGCTGTGGACGCACGTGTACTGCGGGCAATGCTACGAGTGCCGCGTGAAGAACATGCCGACGATGTGCCGGCGGAAGAAGCAGTACATGCGCACGACCTGCGACCGTTTCCCCTACCTCGTGGGCGGGTTTGCGCAGTACTGCTACGTCTTCCCGGCCTCGGGGCGCGTGCGCATTCCCGATGGCGTGCCGGACGGGGTCGCCTCCGCCGCGAGCTGCGCGCTCAGAACCATCATTCACGCCTTCGAGCGCGTCGGCCGCATCGAGCCCCACGAGCGCGTGGTGATCCAGGGCGCGGGCCCGCTCGGCCTCTTCGCGACCGCGGTGGCCGCGAACGCGGGAGTTCGCGATCTCATCGTGGTCGGCGCTCCTGCGCCGCGGCTGGCGCTCGCACAGCGCTGGGGCGCGCGCGCGGTGGTGTCGGTCGAGGAGCTGCCGACCGCCGAGGCGCGCCTCGCGCGCGTGAGGGAGCTGACGGAGGGCACCGGGGCCGACGTCGTCTTCGAGCTGTCCGGCGCGCCCCTCGCCTTCGCGGAAGGTCTCGACTTCCTGCGACCGGGCGGTCGCTACGCCGTCGTCGGCCAGCTCGGCGGACCGCTGACGCCCGTGCAGGCGGCGCTCATCGTGCGCAAGCAGGCGACGATCCTCGGCGTGCAGTCGGCCGACATCGGCCAGTTCTGGAAAGCGCTCGAGTTCGTTCGCCGCACCGGCGATCGCTTCGACTTCGAGGCGATGCTCACCACGCGCTATCCGCTCGCGAAGATCAACGAGGCCATCCAGAGCATGCGGGCGTTCCGGGAGATCAAGCCTCTCATCCTGCCCTGGGCTGAATGACGCCGCGGGAGGACACATGACGATCAGGGTCCGCAGTCCGCTCGCCGACGTCAACGCGGCGCCGCCCGGGGAAACCGTTCGCGTGCCGCCCTCGCTCGAGGGCAGGCGGATGGGGTTCCTCTGGAGCCAGCACGCATCGTCCGTGAAGTTCTGGCCGTGGAAGATCAGGACCGCGTACTTGTCCATGCCGGCGTGAATTGCGGCGATGTCCTCGGGCGGCAGCGGCTTCGTGAGATCGATACCGTCGACCTCGCCGGCGAAACCCGGACCGACCTGGCGAATGGTGAGCGTCATAGGGGCGGACTCCCGTGGAGGCGTGTGGAACGATCCTAGGATCGACGGCGTGTGCTGTCATCCGTCTTCGACGGTCGAGGTCGAAACGTGCACGCCCGCCCAGCGCTGCGAGGATCCTAAGCAGGATTGCGTCCGCAGGCCAGCGGATAGAATTTTGCTTCGCGACCGCCATGCCCCGAAAGCTGCCGGACGTCAGGGGTCTGCAATGGCCGAGCAGGCCCGGGGACTTTCTCCCCGAGCCCCTCACAGAACCGGACG